>JAABUH010001667.1_pt1 | contig 23616 bp, 38 predicted proteins | sample 5559121 | NCBI WGS metagenome assembly JAABUH01 (sample SAMN10711871, study PRJNA513364) | rock metagenome | isolation source: Antarctica rocks | place: Antarctica: Victoria Land, Battleship Promontory nord | collected 2015-12-28
ATGCACTGGGATTTGTAGTCAGCATGTTGAGTGCTTGACTGCTCAGGACTCAGTGGTGTTTCCCCTGATTCGGAGTACTGGCATGATCACCTTGGGGAGCGAGCATCACTCCATTGACTTTGAAGCAGTATGGCGTGAAAGGATGCAAGTGCCTGAAAATCATGATCATCTTGTGGGCTCACATGAAGGTGTGTGGTGTGAAGTAACACCAGTTTGTGCAGGCTCATTGTATCCCGCAATGGCAGCTATGGCAAGCACTCTAATGTGAAGTTTTGCATATACACTCCATATGTAAATCTTGAAAGAGGCTAAGATGGCCAAAGTCTTGTCTTCCTCCTGTTGTGAAGCCACGCAGAGGCAGCGTCTCCGACTCCCTGCTGACATTCAAAGACATGTTCTTAACAAATCCAATTGACCAAAGGCTGGAAAGTGTCGTTTCTCACCCTCATTGCGTCAGTTATACTACAAACTTGCAATGCAGATATGACATCAAGGTGTGTGCAGCTCAGGGTGGTCACTGGTCTGGCATGGTGGAAGTAGAGGCTCATGTGGTGAATATTCGAAATGCGGTGGCAGCTGATGATGAAGGACTCCTGAAACCCCTTCTGAAGCGGTGGCAGGATGAAGCTTGCTCTCAGATGGTGTTTGGCTTGCCAGCAGTGCGTGCTGTCATCAACTTCAAGTGGGACAGGTAAATCACATTCCAAGTGTAGCAGCGCCTTCCATGTCGTGCAGCCATACTGTGCCCTGCCCTGCCCTGCCCTGCCCTGCCATGCCCTGCCCTGCCCTGCCCTGCCATGCCCTGCCCTGCCCTGCCCTGTCAGAATGACAACATGCAGGCACCAACGCATTTCGAGCATTTGCCCCCATCCAGACAGTGACTGTGATGCACTTGCTCCTACTCTTGCAAACCTGTCATATACACTGCAGGTGGGCACGACCTCTGATGATCGTTGAGTTTGGCTGCTATGTAGTGTGGCTCCTAGCTTTCCAGTTCTTCTTGCTGTTGTTTCAGGTGAGACGTTGTCCTCATACAGCTTGCTGCATTGGATACCTTGAGACACCCTGTGCTGCTGTCTTTCACACAACTCTATCTGCTGGTTGAGTTTGCTGCCTTGATCATGCTGAACTCATGAGACTGAACGTGACCATGTTCACAGGCACACCAACCTAGTAGTGTTGTCTGTGCCAAGCCTCCCGAGCAACTGCAATGCTTATGCTGATTGTGCACAGAAAATACATATATTCATGGAAGTAATAAATGCAGGAAGAGGACCTGTCCAAGAGCCTGCTTGAGCTTTTGGAGAGCCCCTATGGTTTTGCTATACTGGCCTCTGAGGCTGTTGCTCTGCTCGCCATGGCCCCATTTGTGTACCTGGAGGTCTGCACTGTCATAGAATTTGGGCCCTCCAGGTGGCTGACCCTCTGGAACTTGATCAACTTGATCACTTACGCATTGCAGGTACACACTTTCTTACTTGAACCCACAAACTTGAGTGTCCTCAGAGGCCCAGCAACACCCAGGAGTCTTGACAGCAGTCTGATCGTTTTGTCCAGGTTTTAGGGTTTACTTTGTCCACCATTATGCTGCCTTCATATGCCCTCTAGTAGACTTCAGTGGTGATCCTTTTGTGATGCTGTTGCTGAATGAACTATGTAGCTCTTGACATCAAGCTGACATGCTTTGCAGCATCGCCATTATATACAGATTGCTTCAAAGGTTGTGATGCTTGTGCTGTCCAAGAAGTGCAATGCATGACCTGAGCATGCAAAGGACAAGTGCATTTCCAGATGCTAGGGCTACACTGCATGTTGCAGGTAGCCATTGATGTGATGCATTTGGGCAGGCTGTATGTGGGTAGTGAGACACTGTCCCTCTTCATTGCTGCACAGTGCTTACTGCTGTGGCTCAGGTTCCAGTTCTTTGTCAGGTGAGTGTCACCTGGCTTGACAAAGTAACTTCCACACCTTGTATGTGTCTGTACAAGGCATCTCTGCCATTGTCTCCAACGAACCGCGCAGGCATACCTTCGATGTTGTGCATGCATGGAAAAACACGGTGCGCACTTTGTGCTGTGACCTGATGCTACTGGCGTACTACTACTGGCGTACTTTCCAGTCTGACAGCCGTTTGTCCCACCTTAATGCTGTGTTCTTATTGTATAGCCACCCCACAACCTGTTCTGCCCAAGTACAGAATTGACAATGGACATGCAGACTTGATGTATGAGATGTCGGCTATATGATGACTGACTTGTCTGTCTGCAGGGTGTTTCAGCCCACCAAGAACGCCTTTGTGGACACTCTGCAGTCCATCCTGGATGATGTGAAGTGGTCCCTACTGTTCCTGGTGCTCACCATGTGGGGCTTTGCAGGAGCCTTTTACATCCTCTTCAGGGAAGACCAGGCTGAATATGAGGTAAGCAGCAGTGCACTTGCTTCTGCCAGCGGTCCCTGACACATGGAATTGACAACATGCACTAGGACCAAGCAAGCTTTTTCCAAGTTGATGCTCATTGCATTTGAAGTTTAGCTTGCCCGGTGTTGATACAGGCCTTACTGCATGCAACAGGAGACAATTGCAAGCAATTGCCAGCCGTTGATGTGCAGCAAATGGCTTGTGCATTGGCTATATGCTTGCAAGGAATGTTGCCGTTCAGTGCCGTTCAGTGCCATTCAGTACCAGCCAGCTGTGCATCTCAGGCTACTGTGTGTCACAAATCATATCCAAGCCTGCTTGTGCAATATAGTTGGTAACCATTGCACATCAAGCTGTGCAGGTAATACATGTCAATGCTGCAGGCAAGAACAGAAGATGTTATGCGTCCCATGCTTGCTTTGTTGTGCAGGAGTTCAACACCATCTGGCACAGTTGGTTGACCCTCTTCAGCTTCATGATGACCGGCTTTGAGTTTGGCATCTTCTATGACTGCAGCAATCCTGAGGCCGCCACCATCTTAATGGTGCTCTACATGTTTGTGGTGGCTGTCATCTTCCTCAACCTGCTCATTGGCATCATGGCAGACTCCTGGAAAACAGTGAGCTTCTCATGTGCTGTCTCGTATACAATTGTACGATCACAACCACTTTGAGCTGGCTCAGTGATGTACTCCATGACCATCAGATGACATGAATGTTTGCTTGCTTGCTAGATTGCATTGATGTAGTCGTGATTGGCCTATTGTACATGGCAATGGCCCCGATGGTTGCCGGCATGAATGTACATTCCTGCCAGGGCTAAGGCCCTACCCCATGAGGGGGCATCGGTTCTTGCTGGGTTGCATGCCAGCTGCCATGCTGTATATCTCGTGAAGCATGATGACCTGTCAGAAGTTGACCAAAATTGAACAGGGTGATACACAGCTATCAGCTGAACTGACAAGCTGCCTGCAACATCCCGCATGCATGTGCTGAACTTGGACCAGGAAATCTTGCTGCTGATCAGTGCACACATCACGCGTGTACCACACAGTATCAAGTGCATCACAGGCAAAGGAGAATGAAGGGCTTCGTTTTCTGACGAGCAAGGCAGGAGTGATAGATGAGCTGGAGTACACCATGCCCCGCTGGCTCAAGAGGCGCAACCCTGGCTGGTATCCTCCTTATGTGCACATTCTCCGGGTAAGCTTCCTGGCGATCAGACTGCTCTTAAAGGATATGTGTGGTAACTGATGCAAAGCTTGCCAAGGGAGCTGTCACCGAAACTGATTGGCAGGTATATGGCAAACTCTGATCAAGTTGTTGCATCTGTCATGGATTACAGATCCCAGAGGTTGCAGGAGCATTGCACCTTTAGCCCTCCTTACAGACTTATTGACTTATTGTCAGTCACAAGCTCAAAAGGCCTGCTGAGGGCCCTTTCAGTCCAGGGATCTTATGGTTTCTTTCAAGTGTTTGGCTTTAGATGTTAATGCATGCTTATAGGTGAACCCAGAGAGTGCAGATGAGGTGGAGATGGACTCCATGTGGACTCGCCATGGTGTTCATCCCGGGGACAGTATCCTGAATGACAAATCGGTGAGTGTATGTGACCTGTTTGCAGACATACAATGTGATAACGCTTATTGAATCAACGTGTCTGCATGACCTGATTGCAGGCATGCGACATGGCAATGCTTTCCTGTTTTGAAAATGATGTCATTGCAAATGTGCAATGTGTCACATGCTCCTTCCAGTCATGGCAATCAATGATGGGTTGTCTCCCAATCCAGCAGGCCACACGCACCAAATCTACTTGGCATTCTCCTCTGCCTTAATAAAGTGCAGCACCCCATTTCTCAGCTTGCATTGGGAATGTCGACGTCTGTGTGGTGGCAAGTGCCTGTGACACATAGAGCGCATCCTCGAGGAGTCATTTTGTGACTTCTCATTTCCTGTTGTAGGAATTGAGTGTGAAGCTGACCAAGCTTGGCAAGCAGCTGCAAGCAAATCAGATCATGTTACACGAAATCAAAACAATTCTGCAGCAGAATAAGCTTGCAAAGTCAAACGCATCCCAGGTTGAGTGTCATCATGAAGATGGCGTGAATGCTACAGATGGGAACACTGCAGCAGAGAGTGATCCCTGACCATGCAGTCTGTAACAGCTTGCAGGTGCTGATGCTGACATTGTCAAATTGGCAACAACAGCAATTCAAATCATAGCACAGACGCAGTCCTAAACTGTACAGTCGAGTCTCACATTGGTTCAACAGTGTAGTGTACTGACCAGATCTGAGCAAAAGCTACCCCAGCTGTCTGAACGAAGTCTACAACTCTGGCTTTCGAAGACCATATTGACTGACTGAGGTGTAGCAGTCGTGGATGACAACGTAACATGCAAAATGCTGCTCATGATCAGGAGTCATGTCCCCACAGTTGACAGCGCCATTTTTGTGGCGCACAGCTGCCAGTGGCAACAGCATATACGTTATGTAGGTCGTTTCTGCCAAGCTTCACATCTGAGACCAGGTGCCTTACGCATGGCAGCAATGTATACATATGTCGACGGAAGTTTGGTTTGGCTCCTGCTCCCATGCCAAAGCAAGGACACTGAGACCTTTGACCTGTCAAGGGAAGGGGGGTGGGAGGCCCTATTTGAGTATACTTGTTCTGCGCTGCGCGTCACCAGCAGCTGGGTAATAGTATATTCGACTTTGGGGGAAATGCTATGTTTGCAGCAGCAAGACGACTAAAAACTGGAATGCATACAACGCATGAGTATCATGCTAAGCTCAGCTGCCGCTTGGGCAGATCATCTACCAGATGCAGACAAACAACCTTGAGTGACAAACACAAAAAGTAGGTATGTACCTGGCACCCACTCAACTGCAAGCCAAGCTGGTAAGGTTGTAACATTACACATGCAAATGATCTTGCTTGCAGCAAACTAGTGCTTGCACACTGCATGCTGGCAGACAGCTGCGATGAACTTCCTCAAGTTGATGTTAGGGGTCAGCCAAGGGTGATCCAAAGCCTGCTTTGTCACAGGCGACATTGCATGATTCTGCAGCCAATCTTCCATAGCTGCCTTTTCATAACTGTGTCCATCAGCAGCAATCACAGGGTCTGTCATCATAACCTGGACATAAATCGCACTGTTTGCTGCACATATGTTCTGCAATGACACGGAGAGAACAGACCAGCAAAGAATCGGAGGAGCTATTCCTGAGAGAAGGCAGCAGCTGTGACTAAGAAGAATGCAGCTGTGGCAACTCCAATAGATCATCCACACTTCCAATGGTAGTGACGATACAGCCAGCTCTGCACTCATGCTGCAGAGCAAATTGTGCATCAATGTCACATGCAGCTATATTGCTGCTGTATCTTGAGCACATTGATGCTGCTGCAGTCATGCACAGTGGGCCACAGTTGACTGCTTGCACGTGCGAGAGACATATCGCAAAGACTTGCCTGAGAGAGTGGGCACAGTAACAAGCTGTGCAGCAGCTGCTTGTGACTCACAGCAGATTGCACAGAGGCAGGACCTGTCTCAGCAGCAGCCATGGCGTCGCTCTGGAGCATTCCAGCTTGACCACAGGCTGAGACACTGTCTTGACATGACCAAGCTGCAGGGACATCACCATGCTCTGCTCCTGCTGCTAGAGTCAAGACTGACGCTTCAGCAGAGTACTCAGACTGTGGCTTGATTGCCACTTGCACAGCTGGATCTGCCTGTGATGCCACATCCACAGCAGCAGCTGATGCTGTGTTTGGTGAGGCACCCAGGGTCTTTGCCTCCGACTCACAGACATGACGAATAAGACAAGGCACAATGTTTCTCTGTGCAGTATTGCCCACAAGCTGGTCAAGGGACTGCACTTCTTGTGTCGACCTCACTGAGCTCTGTGAAGCTGCAAGCTTGCTGATCTTGCCGGTATGCCTTGGGCTGCTGTTAGAGACAGCAGCAGCTGACTCAGCAGGTTCAGAAGCAGATGCTGAGGCAAACATCATCTCGGCTGACCCATCTGCTTCAGGTGCAGCAGCTGGTGAGTCATCAGTTTCAGATGAGACTGCTGGTGCAGAGGAGCCTGTTGGTGGCCTGTCAGCTTCAGCTGCTGTCACAAGGGGCGCTGCAGCTACCTTTTTGGCCTGCTGTCTCTGCTGCTTTGCCTTCTTGGCTGCTGCCTTAGCTTGTTGCATCTCTTCTTCCGCCAGAAGCTGCTCAGCTGCTGCAGCGGCAGACATCTCAAGCTGTGCATCTTCCTGCAAGCACAGCGGCTGCATCAGGTACAGTGAGAATTGCTCTATGGCAACAGCAAATTCTGCAAGATGCAAGCCTGCAACATGCCATCCATGTCATTGCAAGGTCACTGCCTCTGGAAAACCTCTGACCGGAGGCTGGCAGTCAGCGCATCCTGACTTAGCAGGATCTGCCTGTGATGTGTGGCAAATTGTGCCTGGCTATATCCCATATAGTCTTCAAGGCCCAGATACTTATCAAGCCCGGTAGCCATGACCACATAGGGCAAGCTGCTCTGCTCCCTTTTGCTGTGAAGAGTGCATTTGGTTGACAGTGTGCATGTCTTGATGCAGGTCTACCTCCAGGGTTGAGAAGCAATCTTCAATGCGCTTGCAAATAGGTTTGGGCAGGACACTAGCCAGCTTTAGCATCTTCAGCTCCCGTCTGAGCCTGCCCTTGGCGCTTGTGTGAACACCACACCAGCTGTCACTGTTCCACTCCCTCTTGATAGAGTGCCAGCACAGCTGCTGTAGTAGGCCTTCCAAGGAAGTGAGCGCCTTGCCTGAGGATAGATTCAACAAGTGTAAGAGATGAGCAGCAGCACTTGCCATTGAGCTGAGTGCCAACCTTGTTGATTGGCACTTCTATGTTCTGCACGCATGCGAGACAGTGTGCAAGCATATGCAGAAGACATGCAAAGGCATGGCCACATTATGATCTGAAGACAAGCAAGATGAGTCTGTCCGTGTGACATCTTGGTTGCAGTCAGATCAAGAAACTGCTGTTGCTATGCGGCTGTGCCAAAATTCCTCAACAGCTGGTAACTCACCAATCTCAGGCTTGATCTTGTTAATCTCATCGACCACACAGGAAACCTGCTCTGGGCGCAATTTCCCTCTGTTGCCCTTGCAAGGGTCTGTGCTCTCTGCCATCCAGCTGACCAGCAGGAACAGTGCTTGTGCAGATGCTGCCACTGCCCCTGACAGTATCAGCGCAGAGGGTGTAGCTTTGGGATACATCAGCTCCCAGTGTGCTGCATAGCAACACCATGATGATGTTAGCATGATGAGTTGCTAGTTTCATTGCAATTGCTGGCAAACGTGTTTCACAGCAGAGTGCATGGGCATCAATCTGGTATGTGGCTGCAGCTGCATGTTTGAAACTCAACAGATTAGTCTGTACAACTCAGCTTTACAGTGTCACAAAGGGACTGTGACTACGTCAGGTGGGGTTGACAGAATCAGCCCATGCAAATGTAACAGACACAAGCTGTAGACAATAGGTAAAATGTGTCTAACGTGTGATTGCAGCAGCTTACATATGATCTGCATGTGGGGGTGTGGACATGGTATAGTCATGGCCGGGTGTAGAGCAGTTGTCATCCATATCTCCATCCTCTTGTGCGCAGAGTCAACAAACTCATGTGTGCACTGAGCAGCTGCATGATGTCCAAAGTATTCCCAGTCGTCAGGTGTTACCAACACCTTACTCAGAGTAGTCACAGCTGCAGGCTGTAACGCCTCCACCTTACAGCTTGACACCAGAGCAAAGTTGTCACAGAGTGTGCCGTCAGCCTCAAGCCAGGAAGAGTGAGCAACCAGGCAGTCTGTGAGCACCTTTTGAATGCCCTGCAGGTGAAAACTTTGAGGTATACAAGCATTGCGGGGGCATGCTGTTGCAAAGTGGCGGGAAGCCATCAATCTAAGGCACCTCTTGTTGTATGGGGCCACACACTGTTTGCTCTCATACAATAACAATGCAGGTTGGCAGCAACATGCCGTGTCTGCTCCCTGAACAGACACAACTGCTGACTGAGAGAAAAGATTTGGCAAACACACGCACATTTCTGTGCTGAGCTGCGGGACATGTGACCTTACCTTGAGCGCTTCATGCTCAGGCTCTCCTGAAATGTTCAACCTGTTTGGGCCTGTGTAGACAATGAGGCAGAATGACGCCAGAGACAGTTGCTTCTGCAGCTGGCTGGAAGCTGTCAGCTGAGGCAAACGCTGCTGGATGCTGATTGCCAGCTGAACAGACTTGGCACAATCCTGCAGAACATCACATATTCAAGACGCCAGCAGGGAACAGTGTTGCTGAATCTTGTTGGACAGTGTGAGCTCAAGGCATGCTTGTGCATGCTATAGTAGCTACCCATCAAAGGAAACAAGCATGTGGGCTGGCTGTGGCATAATTGTGACAGGGTCACATGTGCTGACTAGCAAGGGCGTTGGTGTTATTGTGGTGCTGCTAACATTTGTGACTGACTTGAACACAGCTGAGTTTTTCAGAGGAGAATGTCGCCCGCTTGAGAAGCTTTGCACAACTGCACATTGCCCAGGCCACTGCCTTGCAATGGTCCTCGGACCAAGGCGCCGGCTCCTGCAAACATGGCACTTGTGTCATGTATGACATGTCTGTGTAAGCAGAACTGGCAGGCAGTATGTAGCCAATCAAATGTTTGTTACATACTTGGTGCACAACACACCATTGATGAAGAATGTCTTGACATTAGTCAAAGTTGCTGCAAGCGCCAAACCTTGCAAATCATGCGTGCACCACAACATGTCATGTGGGGAAATACGCAGGAGGAAAGGCTACCCACCGCCATTCCCATATGAAGCAGCTTGAACAGCTTATGGCTTGCTCTTGAAGTAAGAGCTGGCAATGTAGGGTACTTGGGGTCCTTTTGCCCAATCTTGCGAAGACGATGGATGATGCATGTCCAAGTGGCTACCGCTATCAGTTGCGCTACTTGTTGGCCTGTCAAAGTCTCAATTGCAGCCTCCACACCAGCCACAAACATTGGGCGAGGTAAAAGAGCACTTCGATAACTCTTCTTGGCAAAAGCAATGTGTACAATGCTTAATGCTGCTGTTGAGATTGATGGACTGAGTCTTGTGTCCTTCACAACATTGCCTGTGCATGCACACATGCCTTGTGCACACGTCCTTGCATTACAATGCTGGCTTTTGTACCTATTGTGTATAGGGTTACACACATGCTCTTGAGGAAAACCAGGGAAATGTAAACAATGCATTTGTACGCCATGATGTCCAGCACAAGGACGCACAGTAGCTCAGCTTGCTGACCTTCAGCTGACTTTGCAGCATGGTAGCTTCATGTTGATTGTTGCTTGCGTTGTGAACAAGACTCACTGCATCAACGTGCGGTCACAAGTGCAGAATCAAGGCTTACCAAAGCCATGAGCAATCCACTCGACAATTGCCACAACCCATCTTTCAGCTGTGTAGTCTGGCTCCTCGGCAAGAAACTCTTGGTCAGTGGCCATTCGCTTCAAGAACAAAGCGACCAGTTCCTCAAGGTCAATGCAAACATACTGGGCTTTGTGTGACTTTGGTTTTGTCAAGGTCTTCATGTCAAAGAACACAGAAAGCAAAGGTATTGCCCCACACAGAAGAGTCCCCATCATGTTGAGCTGGTGATCGAGAACGTGACCCACAAGCAGCTGATGGCAGATTTGTATAAGTACGGCATACAAAGTGGCTTCCCTCTCCGACTCTTCAGGTTTTTCCTGAAGATAAGCAACCAGCCACTCTAGTGTTATCAACACCCTGTTTGCTATGGTTTGGATGTTCCCCCACACTGCTGCAGTGGGGGTTGGCCAAACTACTTGACCATCATCTTGGCTACCATAGACCTTGCTTGTAGCTGCTGCTGCCGCACCTGGCACTATTGCTTGTGTCAAATCCAAGCAGCTTGTGACTTTTGAGGGCTCCTCGACATATGAGTGCACTGACATTGGCTCAACAAGCAACAGATCCCTCATCCAGAGTGCTGCGTTCAGCATGATGACAAGGTCGTCATCTTTCACTTGGGCAGCTAGTGGGACAGATATCTTGGAGTATGCTCTGAGAACTGCAGCATGCCACACTTTGTCAAACAGCTGGTGCCAATTGAGGTGCAACAGGCAATCGACTTGTCATGTCAAGCAAGTAGATGCACGCACAATCAAATCAAGCAGATGCACGCAATATCAAACACAGCTGTTGCAAGCAAGCATGACACAATGAACAACATACTTAAGATTACTGGTATTCAAGTTATGAGCAAGAATAATGACAATGTCAAATATACAGCAGTCATGTGTGTTTCAACAAGCTCATGGCTTACTGCTAGCAGCTTTGGCCATGCTGACTTTTGGGGGGCACAGCACATTGGACAACAGCAGCACTCCATTCATGCTGATCAGCTCAGTCTGAACAGCTTCCCTCTGGTCAGGAGATAATTGAAGATGCAAATGGCTCAATGTTACTGAGGCCGCCCTTGCAATGTTGCTCCATTCATCCATAGCACACACCAACACGGCCAGGCTGCCTGTGCATCAGACTTTTCAGGTTGCACAACAGTGTATCTGAGTACATTCAAAAGGCAATCAGCTTTTGATGCAGGAGGAAGACACGCACAACACAGATTGAAAGCCAAGTCTAAGGACATTACGTACTAGGGGCAGCACTTACCCATTTTCAGCATCTCACAAGCAGCAGCCTTTTGCACTGCAGCAGATGACTTCAAGAGAGCTTGAAGTAAATTGCAGCTGCCCAGACAGGCATCATCATCACGTGCTAAGAGCTGCCGAAGAGTAGGTGTCAGTAGCTGAACCAGAGCCTGACAAAGGCGCACATTCTCACTGTCAGCAGCTGTATTTGCATCCTGTTGCGAACCTTTGGGGTGAAATATCTCATGTACAATGACACGAGAAATTTCTCCCAGTGCATTGAGGAGCTCTCGAAGAGCAAGATTTGCTTGCTTGGCACCCAACAATAGACCAGCCAGCTTTGATATCAGAAGCGCACTGCGGAGCTGTATAGTAAAGTTTGCGCAGCACAAGTTGCTCTGAGCTTCTTGTTGATTTTCAGGCAAGCATTGTTGCTGCTCCTGAGTTCTTTTGGTCAGCAGTGCATCTTTAGGACAGGCCCCTCCTTTGCCCCGCGTGTGCACAGAGGCTGACAAGCGTTCAAGTACAGCTTGCAGAAAAGTGATTGACGGTGGCGCAGTCTGTGAGGCTTCCCCTTGAGCCCCATGCTTGCTGTCTGGCAGCATATACGTGCAAGGCAGTGCTGCCAGTTGTTGACAGGTCCTGGCGTCTGCCATTGCATCATAATATTGTATACTAGTCTCCTCTGCTGTGGCGCGCACTAAATCTGAAAAGCCCAGAGTAACTACTGAGCTTGCAAAGGTGCTTCTGACCAGTACGTAGAACGTCAGTGTGACTCTGAATGATGCTGTCAGCAGCAGGAAGGATTGCTGGTTGTCCACCTGCAGTTTTGGCACATGTTAGCGAGTACGGTCTATTTGGAATGCTGTCAACTGCTGCAAGCGCCGCCAGAATGCAAGCACAAGTAGCATGTCTCGCTAGTCCTGTACCTCTTGCAGCAAACGTGCCTGATCCAACTGATCTCCATTATGACTAAGGTTGCAGTCTTCTGATAGCAGACCGAGTTGCTGGCAAAATTCTGACAACAGGTCCCCGACTGATCCTCCGCCTGACCACTTGCACCGCCACTCATACCGGTAAGGCTCCTGCAAGCCTTTCATGTGATGTGCAAACATACGAAGCAGCGCATATGCAGCCCAGGTTCGATACTCACCTCAACGACGATCAGGATCTGCATAAGTGATCAACCCGAATGTTCACACGTCAGACGAGCACGAGACTCTTGCACGTATCTGCAGTACCATACAAGGCATGCTAGGAAACAGAAGGCGCTCTGCACTAATGTGACCCGTATTGCAGCGCCGGTTTGAGGTGTCACATTGGCTGATACGGCCTGCTCCGAATCCAGCACAGCAAGATGAATTGACGCGGTATCAATGTCACAGCGAGTTGGCATTGCCGTCATAGGTACATCTGAAGTCATACTGCAGCTACCTGCAAAAGCTGCTGTTGAAACGCACCAAATATGCTGTGCACAGGGCTAGCCTTGCGGCTGTATCTGTAATGAATTAACTCATGAATGCCAACACCTCATAACTGGAAGCATTTCTGCAAGCTTTATTGCTGCAGTCTGTGGGACTTGCTGTAGATGACACTATGGGCACACTGAAGCATGCATGCCCAACTCTCTCCAGAAGAGTGCTGGCAAGCCAGATAACACAAAATGGCTTTGATAAGACCGTGGCAATATAAAGAAGAGGTCAGATCACCAGCAATACTGATAATCAACCTGTACTTGTAACAGGTGCACTGGCAGTCTGCACATCTCAGGGGTGCATGCTGTGTCTGCGATAGCACTGGTGCCGGTGCTTGCTGCGCTGCATGCCTTTGGTGAAGGTCATTTTGGCCAGCAGCCTGTCTTGCAGACAGTTGCATTTGCCATCCAAAAGTGCTTCAGCAAAGATCAAGAAAGGATGGGGACAGCTCAACTGCTGGTGTAGCTGCCATGTCAATGTGCAATTGTGAGGACAATAACAAGCACTGCTGGCAGATCTGACATGATTGAACACATGTGACGCCCACATCAGGCTTAGCTGTCAATGCTGCAGCTGAACAAACTTTAGGTGAGGAGGAGCTGCATGAAGCTAGCGAGTGGTCAGCGCATCCTGACTTAGCACTCTGAGAGCTGCAAGCTTGGCCCTTCCATGCCAAGCAGGAAGGGTCTGCTCGAGGACATGCAAAGTAATTCAAAACTCTTTTGAATTGCACGTCCCCAAACTATGGCAACAATTGTTTCTGGAATCATACTAGCAGCGTAAGGCTTGCTGATGGTAGGCCAAAGAGGACGTTACTGCAGCCCTCTGACAAAAGCAAGGCATTTGGTCTATGTGTGTGCACTGTTTCTGTTGCTCAATGGTCTGCCCACATGCATTGGCACAGCCAGAGCATTAGATAGCGCTGTCATGTGATGTTGTCACCTATATGTCATAATGATATCATCCAAGTATTTTTCCTGGAATATTGGTTGCTGGCGCCTAGGAAATCTGCAGATGTTGCTGCCATCAACTTTTGGGTGATTTGCTGCAGTCTAGTTTGTACAAACCCTCTGATGGCTTCAACCAGAGCTTAAAAGCAGTATGCAGCCTGCACCAGGTTGCAAACAGTCAATGACTGATCTCTAAGCTTGTTATGTTACGTAGCAGGCACGACCAGTACACATCTGCGTTATTTTGAGCACATTCAAAGCAGACAAAGCCAGCATCCCAGCATATACGCGGTGCTGCGGCACTCAAACACCACCAGGACAAAGCTGCTCTAGGTACGCTGATGTACAAGAACGTGCATTGATGAGCGCAAATGCAACTCACCACTCTGTCTTCAGGCCGTGCTTGTCCTGTTCGTGAGCTGCCCTGATCTGCAAACATGAAGGACCAAGAGATTATAGCATATATTCAAAAATAAATAAATAAAACAAACAAGCTGCAGTTCAGTCTATGGAGCTGCTGCCAAAATCTGGTAGCACTTATGTTCATTGTCGTTGCGGAAACATATTCATTCGTCTCCCAGTGAGTGTTACAGCCTGAGTGCAGCATTCAATGAATTGAGGAGTTGAGTCACTGACAGCAGCATTGCATGTGCATGTGCATGACTTCTGTTTGGGCATGTGCAAAGGCAGTCATGGACAGCACAATCAGGTGCAATTGACTCAGCATACCCGTGAGGTGTACTTGGCGCCCACCACATGCGTCACAGAGCCACTTGTGCAGTATTCTGCACCAAAGCTCTGAGCCTTCTTCTTCAACTTCTCCTCTTCCTTCTCAGACGAAAATCCGCTTAATCGCAGCTTGACCCCAGCAAGCACCTACAATGGCAAGACATACACATGAGGCTGGGAATGACTCATGCAGCCTGTACAGGAGAAGCAGCTCGATCATGCTGACTGCTCTTGCCAACTTTGACACTCAGGAAACTGAGTACACTGAGGACACTGAGAGCACTCAGGAAACCACGAATCTGGTTGATCACCTGCAGTCGCACAGCTGACAGTGCTTGAGGGACGTCTCTGCGTGGCCATGGCAAAGGGAAGGCAGCATGAGCAGCGGTCCTGGCATTGTCAAGCACTCGCTGTCTGGTCCACAGCACCAGGTCTTGTGCTGCTGCCATCATGTCTGACGTAGCATGCTCATCCTGCTCAAGTGGGGGGAGTAGTGTGGAGCCCTGCTTTGGCCAGTAGTTGTAACGAGCAATGCAGATGAGCTGCCGCTCGTGCTGCGGCCACTTATCAGGGCTGTCATCCAAGATCAAAGCTACATCCTCCCTGCCTTGTAATCCCTGCAGCGTAGCAGGCGTGTGCATATGCATTGCAAGCGTGTGTACATGCATGTTGCTTGATGTCTGTCAAAAGCCTGTCATACCTTACAATTACACATACACACATCAATTGGCACAGTCAACACAACGAGAAGAAGAAGGACTTAGCAGCCAGACTGAAGAACAGGACTACAAACATAGCGTGCCTGACAAGATCAAAACTTGGGAGGAAAAAGAAGACAGGGAAGTCACAGAGTCATTCATGCAAACAGTATGCCCTGCCAGGCACCTTCACACACACACCAAGCATATTGTGAACATAAACTCTGTCTTGATCTCAGCAGCAAAAGAACATATGAAATTGCAACCATAGACGTGAGGAACAGAGCTGTACTGACCTTGAAGAAGCCCTTCACTGGGTCCCTCCTGCACCCCCTTGGGCTATGATGTGCCCCTTAAACAGCAGCCCACTGGGGTCTAGGATGACAGCCATCTGCTCAGCATACCAACTGCAGCATAGAACGCTATGTCACAAGCGCCACTGAACTGCCTACTATTGCTACTAGTGAGAGCAAGTTTCAAGTCAACAGGTGACCTTCCTGCTGAACTTTGCTTGGGGATCATGCACACATATGCAGAAAGCATCCTTTCAGAGCCAAAGGGGATAGCCCCAAGGCATAAGACCGTTTGGTACAGCCTCAACTTTCAGGACTGGCAGTGCTATACTGACCTCTACGACAGCCAGTCAGTCTGTACACTTAGCAAAACTTACTCTCAAAAGGAGATACCAATGACGCTGAAGACACGCATCATGTGTACTGTTGTCAATGCGATGCAAGCTTACAGCTGTTGACAATCAGGCAAACACAGCAATGTAGCCACAATGTGTTTGGTAGCATGGCAAGACTTGTCATGTGTTACCTGCAGCCATTGGTGATAATCCAAAGCTCAAAAAAGAGGGCCACAGCTGCCAGAAATTGGCGGACACCTGGCCTGAGCTTGGTACAGTAGCCTCTGCCAAGACAGCTGAACAACGTGCGTTGCATGAAAGGCAAAGCAGTCTCCTGTACCAGACGCGCTGTCAGGGCTTGATCCTCATCAGTGACACAGACAGCCGGACTTGTGCACTCATTGAAGCACAGCAAGGTGAGGCCTAGGTCCAAAAGGGGCACAGTTTCTGGTCCCTGGAGACCACAATCACAATGTCATAGCTTGCCTATGCTGGTGATACGTACTCATATGCTTTGATATGGGTTGACAGGTGATGACATGACACACAGCACACCTCATATAGACAAGCCCAGAGCAAGGTCTTAAGGTTGTGCCTTACTGTCAGTCTGACATGCGCTCCAAGAGAGCAAGAGTACTGCTTATAAGACAAATAAAATGTGAAACTCACTTGGGCATGGCACTTTGAACTCCAGCATCCAAAACTGCTTGCACAAATGCCCCATTTGCCACCCTTGCGGCAGCCTGTGATGCACCTGGCGCTCCATATGGCCAGATTGCCAAAGATCTCTTTGCCAGAAGGTAAGTAGGAGTAGGGCTTTTAGGCACAAGCTTATGACAACTACGCCAGCTGTAAGCTGCTGCAGCTGCATTTGACACATGCGATCATTCAGGGTGACTGTACCTGCAGCCATTTGTAAAGATCCAGAGCTCAAAGAACTGTGCTGCTGCCTGAACAAACTCAAAAGCACCAGGGCGAAACTTGATGTGCATCCTCATTGCTTTCAGATCAAACAGAGTTTGCTGCTCCTGAGGCAGAACCGCTTGCTCTGCCTGAAGGGCTGGCAGCTGCTGCTGCTCCTCTGCGGTGAGCCTATCCTCATCAACACTGTGCACGATAGTGTGGTCCAGGTCCAGCACTAGTTGCAGCACCTGTCCTCTGCAGCACCCACCGGGGTAGTGTATTTGTGCATAGGGCTGGTGCAGTATACAGCTTTTATTGTACAACATCAAATGCAAGAGTTGCATGAAGAATGTCTGTGATGGTCTTGTGACAAATATACTCATTCTTGAATTCAAGCAAACAACTGCTTACATCTGTTCAAGACAAGCAGCAAAAATCAACATTATGCAGTGACGGTGCAAGCGTGTACTCTACCTCACGGTTGGTAGCCAGCGCAACATTGACCTGTTGGGCTGGAGGGGCTGCATAGCGTGCAAAGCATGCGCTTGCCAGGCTGGCCTCTGCTTCCTCTGCAGTGCCTGCTGATGCTCCAGCTCATGTGCAACCAGCTGCTGCAGATGGCCAGAATGCCGCCCATGGCTGGCAGGCTGAGACATACCCCCCATTGGGTGGAGATGACAACATTGCAGCGTGGTGTTGAGCAGAAGCATGCAGGCTCTGTGAGTGTGCATGGGATGGATCGTGATGGCGGAGGGGCGCCTGGGGCTCAGCAAACACGCCTCTGGAGGGATGAGCACGTGCCTGGTGTCTTGCCAGGGATCCAGCAGAGTGAAGGGGCTGTAAAGGGGGCTGTTGTTGGGGCGTGGTTTGGGGTGCAGGCTGCTGAGCATGAGCAGTCCTATCACCTATATTGCTCAGCCTCTGAGCACGCCTGCTTTGGTTTATACATGCAGCAGGCTGCATAGCTGGCAGCTGCAAGGTGTTGCTAGAAGTGCTGCTAGCGTTTACAGAGATCTGCAATATATTTGAAGCTTGATTTGCAATTGAAAGCAGCTGCTTGTTGCTGCTATTGTGTACAGAGGTGGTGCTTGTGATCTGGCTTCTGGTGGCAGCATAGTCAACAGCTGATGGCCTTTCAGCAGCAGGGCCTGTCTGTTTGCAGCTTGGATGTGCAAAGGTAGCAGCTGAGGGGCCGGCTGAACTTGGCAGCTCATCCGCAGTCGATGTCAGATCAATAGTGGGCACAACAGCTGAGGGCGCACAAGGCATGCTGGATGTAAGCCTAGCTGAAGGCTCTTGCAACACACTACTGCGGACACCAGACCTTGGCAACAGAGGCCCTGGCTGCAGGCCAGCAGCGTGGAAGTGAGTGAGTCACCACACATAACAGCATGTGAGGACGCAGAGCGTAAGGGCAATAATGTAGGCAGAGCTCCATCAGCATCTGAGGGAGAACCTGACTGTGCAGATGCAAATGCAGGTGGGGCATTTGGCTTCAACTCGTGGCGGTCACATGCTGCTGTGCCTGCTCTGTCAAGACCTTCTGAGGACCCACAGCAGCCTGATGGCAACCTAAAGGTGACACACTCTGCCCGAGTATGCTGAGGAAGCACTGTTTGGGAGTCTGAAACGCAGAGTTGCTGTGGCCCTGCACTGCTTCTTACAATGGCATGTCGATGGCATGTGCTTGCACACCTTTTTGGATGTTGGCATGAGGTGCCGGTGAGCAAAGTAGCTGCAATGGTGGGAGAGAGCAAATGCTGTAATGCGTGTGCAGCAGTCATGCTTTGTCAATTGCACCATGCTGTCAGCCGCACCGTGGCAGCATGCACATGACGTCATCTGTTTTGCAGCATGAAGAGCGAGGTGACATTTACATTGCAACGTGCAGGGGAGCCAGCCAGTTGGCAAGGACAGCAGGTGGACCTGCAGCCCAAGAGAGGCTTGACAAGAGTGGGTGCAAAGATGCTGGGCCTGAAGATGCCTTGTCACCGGTCAGCTCTGCTCAGGCGGGCTCCCCCAGCAGTACTTCCCTCATCACTGCAGCCGTTGAGTGATCAGTGATGGCTGCTCCTGTGATTGCTGCTCATTGCTTATGGCTTCAAAAGCACTGTGCCAAGCCTGGCTGGCTTTCACCTTGCTATTGTATTCCTTCACACCCTTGTGCAAATGCCACTAGTAGTGGGGTTGGCAACGCTCAACTGATGAACCATGTGTCAACAGTCAAATGCTCTGATTGCGTTATGGTTCCTTGATCTGACTGCTGTTGCCTGTTGGTCTTGAGCATGGTTCCCCCTTGTTCATGAAGCTTGCGATATGTCAGCAGAAATGTTTCAATACACAGATCGATTGCAATGATTGCAAGTGATTGGCTGCAGGCTGGCCTTACTGCATACCCTTGGCAGCAGCATCCACAGCTGCAGCACCCACCTCCACAGCTGCAGCACCGACCTCCACAGCTGCAGCACCCACCTCCACAGCTGCAGCAGCAGCACCACTACCACCCACAAAGCTTGCATGCTGCTCACCTGTGGCAGCCGGCAGCAGGCTGTACCTCAGATCAGGTGGTCCAGGGGAATATGATGGATGCTGCTGCTTCACATGTGCCGTTGAGGCGTCTGAGGCCCTCAATGACTCACAACAGCAAGGCGCAGCTTATGGCACAGCATTTCCAGGTCAGGAGGACTACACCACCTTGTTGATCGAGTACAGTAGTCACTTCCTGTATCAGGAACTTTTGTGCAGCAATTGCACAAGTTTCACTTGTGTGTTCCTTATCAAGCCCGTCGTTCACAGATCTGAGCTCATCTGCAGAGGGCTTCCCAGTGAACGCATGTGATGGTGCAGCTGCGTGGTAGGGGTTTCACTGCAAGATGGGTCATCGGTTCTGCGTTTCAAAGCCTGGTTGCTGGATCTATCACCTGTGACTCTGTCTGGCTTGGCCGCAGGAAACAGGTTACAGGATAGAAGGCGACTACCGGGACAAGGCTGACGGGGGCCAACCTTCCAACACGCACTCGCAGCAAGCAAAGCAGCGGCACCACCAGCATCAGCAGAAGCAGCAGGTCTCAGCGGGACTTGCACATGAGCCAGGCCACTGCACTGCTCAGGCCAGTCTGCCTCTGTTGTGGTACTGCCTCACACAGGCGCACAGCTCCATCCGTGCCAGCCCTCTTGGGGACACACAGCACAGCCTGCAAATGCCCTTGCAAGACCTGCAGCCACTCAGCCTGGATTCCATTTATAGCTCCTTCTGTACAGACTGCTACATACCTTGCTGCTGCAGCTGCTGCTGCTTGGGGTCAGCCAGCGCCCTCGCCCTCAGCCCCTTCTCTGCAGGACAGCATGCAGTCACAGAGACAGAGATCAGACGCATCACAGCCTGGTGCAGCTGCCTCTGCAGCTGACCCTATGCGCCAGTCTTCTTCTCTTGCATATGCTGCAACCTATCAAAACGCTGCTGGCAACTCAGCAGAACCAAAGCCAAATGCCCCACCTGCATTTGCATCTGCACAGTCAGGTTCTCCCTCAGATGCTGATGGAGCTCTGCCTACATTATTGCCCTTACGCTCTGCGTCCTCACATGCTGTTATGGGTGGTCACTCACTCACTTCCACGCCTGAGTCACCACCCACAACAGCATGTGAAGACGCAGAGCGTAAGAGTAGAAATGTGGGCAGAGGCCCATTAGCATCTGAGGGAGAAGCTGAATGTGCAGGTGCAAATGCAGTAGCAGGTGCAGGTGGGGCATTTGGCTTTGGTTCTGCTGAGCTGCCAGCAGTGTTTCGATAGGCTGCAGCATATGCAAGAGAAGAAGACTGGCGCATAGGGTCAGCTGCAGAGGCAGCTGCACCAGGCTGTGATGCGTCTGATCTCTGTCTCTGTGACTGCATGCTGTCCTGCAGAGAAGGGGCTGAGGGCGAGGGCGCTGGCTGACCCCAAGCAGCAGCAGCTGCAGCAGTGGTTGTGGCAGTCTGCACTGCTTCAGCAGGTGGAGACAGTGGAGGGACAGGCTGAGTGGCTGCAGGTCTTGCAAGGGCACTTGCAGGCTGCTGCTGTGCTGTGTGTCCCCAAGAGGTCTGGCACAGATCGAGCTGTGCGCCTGTGTGAGGCAGTACCACAACAGAGGCAGACTGGCCTGAGCAGTGCAGTGGCCTGGCTCATGTGCAAGTCCCGCTGAGACCTGCTGCTTCTGCTGATGCTGGTGGTGCTGCTGCTTTGCTTGCTGCGAGTGCGTGTTGGAAGGTTGGCCCCCGTCAGCCTTGTCCTGGTAGTCGCCTTCTATCCTGTAACCTGTTTCCTGCGGCCAAGCCAGACAGAGTCACAGGTGATAGATCCAGCAACCAGGCTTTGAAACGCAGAACCGATGACCCATCTTGCAGTGAAACCCCTATCATGCAGTTGCATCTCTGCAGATGTGCTAAGATCTGTGAACGATGATGACGGGCTTGATACGGAACACATGAGTGAGGCTTGTGCTATTGCTGCACAAAAGTTCCTGATACAGGAAGTGACCACGTACTCAATCAACAAAGTGGTGTAGTCCTACTGACCTGGAAATGCTGTGCCATAAGCTTCGCCCTGCTGTTGTTTGTCATTAAGGGCCTCAGACGACTCAACGGCACATGTGACGCGGCAGCATCTGTCATATTCCCCTGAACCACCTGATGTGAGGTATGGCCTGCTGCCGGCTGCCACAAGGGGCCAGCATGCAAGTTTTGTGGATGGTGGTGGTGGTGCTGCAGCAGCTGTGGAGGTGGGTGCTGCAGCTGTGGATGTTGCAAGGGGGGGACTGTCTGCGTGAAGTGTGGTGCTGGCAGCTGGGCAGGGGGCACACCATGGGCAGCATGATGCTGCCAAGGGTATGCAGCAAGGCCAGCCTGCAGCCAATCACTTCCATTGCAATCAATCTGTGTTCTGAAACATTTCTGCTGACATGTCGCAAGCTTTATAAACGAGGGTGGACCATGCTCAAGACCAACAGGCAGGTCTGCAGTCAGATCCAGGGTGATAGCCAAGCAGGCTTGGCACAATATTTTTGAAGCAATAAGCAATATTCAGTATTCACAGGAGCAGCCATCACTGATCACTGCTGCAGTGATGGGAGCAGTACCGCTGGAGGAGCCCACCTGAGCAGAGCTGACCGGTGACAAGGCATCTTCAGGCCCAGCATCTTTGGACCCACTCTTGTCAAGCCTCTCTTGGGCTGCAGGTCCACCTGCTGTCCTTGCCAACTGGCTGGCTCTCCTGCATGTTGCAATGTAACTCTCACCTCGCTCTTCATGCTGCCAAACAGATGATGTCATGCATGTGCTGCCACAGTGTGGCTAAAAGCATGGTGCAATGCATGACTGCTGCACACGCATTACAGTGAGTTGCTCTCTCCCACCATTTCAGCTACTTTGCCCACTGGCACCTCATGCCAAGATTTAAAAGGGTGTGCAAGCACAGGCAAGCGACATGCCAGATGGAATGCAGACTGCGCTCACCATATACAGACACAAAGCAATTTACCTTGCAAGGTGCCTCGCTGGGCTGATGAACATGTTCTTGTGACTGACTGCAGTGCGAGACTGGCAAGCTTGTCCATGCTGCTGCTCTAGCATGCCTTCTGCCAGCATATCCTTGTTAGACACATAGCCGCGCAACATGTCCTGGTTGCTGAATTGTTGCTGCTCCTTGCTGTGTTGAACCACCACTGTGCTGACGTCAGCAACCTGAGAATCACTCTGCATCAACAGCTTCTGCATGAGAAGTTACATGCACTCGTGCCTTGCAATCTGGAGGGGTTGATTGTGCAGTCTACATGTTGTATATGATGCTTGTCTTAGGGGGTCTGACCAGACTGCTGCTTGTCAAGCAACTTTGTGTCAGCAGCTTCTGCTTTAATTTGGGCAGCAGCAGCACAGGACACCACTGTTGGTTTGCTGATACGATTGCATGCTTTGCACAAATGTATGCCAGGTAGGACCAGAAGGCAAAAGCAGCTTCCAAATGATTCTGGATATTTTGCTGCCAACAAGACACCCTAGCAGTTATGCTGCTGCCAGCTGCCATTAGCAGCATACACACAACAAGAGCTTGCCAAGCTGTGCACCGGTGTATGAAGCAGTGCAGGGCCATCAAAGGACAGCAATTGTGTGTTTCAGATGGCCAAACAGTTTTTCCTCAGCACACTTGGGCAAAGTGTGTCACCTCAAAGTTGCCATCAGGCTGCTGTGGGTCCTCAGAAGGTCTTGACAGAGCAGGCACAGCAGCATATGACCGCCATGCTCCACCCCTACAGTTGTATGTGTCAATGCACCATATCAGCACCAACAGACTACCAACACTTGGCAGATCAAGAATCTGCTGCAAGATGTACTACAATGCATGGACAGTAAGAGCATGTGATCTTTTATATGGCAAGGCATTCATTACAGCCTTCACAAGCTTGCGATGGGGCCTGAAGCAGCATTGTGAGATCCTGAATACGGTTTCAGAAGCTGTAGCATGGCATGATGCATTGATGTACACGCTGTCCGATTCTCACATGCAGCAGGCAATTATGGAAGCCCCGTGAAGCACGTCCCATGGCCAAGAGCATTTGAATAAGCACTGAAGTGCTCCAGCATGTATCATTGGCATAAATGCTGCAGACTTGCAAGCATTCTATTGAACCGCAGAGATGCGAAACACCAACAGATGTACCTGCTACTCTGGTGCTGAGTTGCTGATTTTGGCATTCCCTCCATGCTCTCAGCATGCATTCCAGCAGCTGCCTGCCCAGCTGTAACATCAATGAGGGCCAGCAGCTCAGCAGCCACTGCCTCAGCCTGAGGAAACCCAACAGACCGGCTGATCTGCTGCAGCAGCATCTGTACAGGCTGGACCTCAGCGACAGGCCAGATGGCTATATCAAGTCTGTGCAGACTCTCAAGCAGTAGAGCTAGGCGCTCTCCAGTCTGCAGCCGCAACTTGCGCTTGCCATAGCCCCCTTGCAGTGCTGCCTGAAGCCATTCCCTGAGGAGCAGACACCAAGTGGACTCCAGGGAGGCCAATCAGGTGGGCTACGTCCTGGGGCAGCAGCTGACAAATGGAGCGCAAGGTACACATGCGCGATCGCCACCTGATCTC
>JAABUH010001668.1_pt1 | contig 23615 bp, 41 predicted proteins | sample 5559121 | NCBI WGS metagenome assembly JAABUH01 (sample SAMN10711871, study PRJNA513364) | rock metagenome | isolation source: Antarctica rocks | place: Antarctica: Victoria Land, Battleship Promontory nord | collected 2015-12-28
GAGCCGAGCGGCAAGCATCTAGGGTGATGCTGATCAGCCATGCCCTCTTGTCAGTTTGCTGAACGCATGTGTGGGGACCTCAATGAGACTTAAAGTGTGTACCAAAACCAGCTTGGCATTGTGTGCGGCACGACTGGTGCTCATGGGACGGCGCCAGCAAAGCTCTTGGATGCACCGAGCAGGTGCCGGCCACAGTGTAGATTTCACCCCGCTGGGTCTGTCTTCCTCAGAGTACGCTTGGCCTCAGAACTGCAGAAACGGTGTGTTGGTAGGCCGCAACCCCTGACGAGTCCTGACTATGAACTCACGCTGGATTTCAACGCGGTGCACAGCATGTGCCTGTGCCTGCGGAGTGTTGCACACGAGCGGATGCAAGCATGTGCGGGAATGCATAGGAGCTCCGCCCAGCAACAGCGAGCTGGGCGGAGTACGAGCGCAAATGCATTGTAAATGCGAGCCGCTTGCTTACGGTTTGCAACCCTGGAGATAAACTCAGGTGCAGGTCACTCAGCACTCTGGGGTATGGCGAAGGTGCACGGGCGGGGCACACATGCTTTATTGCATTTCCATGCGGCTGCTGTGCGTAATTGCCGAGAGCCCGCCGCTCAACTAGCTGCGCAGTGCATGTAAGGGCAACTGCATATGCACGTCAGCAGCACGCATGCGCCAGCATCAGCACTCGTTGCTCTGGCTGCAGCAGGCATCAGTTCACTACTTCTGCGCGACCGCGTGGCTGCGCGCCACACGCTTTCCGCGTCGCAGCATCAGCTCTACCAGGCAGTTTGATGTGGAGCAGTACAGCCCCACACCTTGTTCTCAATTGTAGGGTGGGGGCGCAGACGGGTGCAGACCCCAGCATGAGGAGTCGCGGGGCAGGAAACCACGCTGCCTGGACGCTGCTGACTTGGTGGTAAGCACCAAGTCACACACCGGAGCGGCGGACAAGCTGACACCGGCCAGATAGGGGCCTCGCGCAGCAAGTCACGCCGTCAGCCCTCCTGGCAAACGCGCGATGGAATCCACCTTTACATAACAAAAGCACTGAACGGGCCACGCATTCTGCCCTGCCGCCTCACAGCTCGTCCCTGGCCTTGGCAGCGCCCGTTGCCGCGCGCCGCACAGGCACGGGCCCGTAGGGATATGTACGCTCAACGTACGAAGCGTCCAGGCGGTCCAGGCCCGCGAACAGTGGGCCGCCGGTCGGCAGCGGCAGGAAGCGGCCCGCGCCCTGCCGCACGTGCAGCTGCCCGCCCTCCCACACCACGCAGCCCTGGCTGACGGTGACGTCGACCTGCGTGCGCGTGCGCTCGCCCGGCTCGCGGGCGCTCAGAGCACGGGCACGCGCGTGCGGGAGCCTGCCTGACTCTGTGATGAATCGATGAACCGGAACACCCTGCGCCCGGCTACGCGCGCAGCGGGCCAAGCGCCCCCGCTCCGCCCGACCTTGCTGGCGGCATCCCCGGCCTATGCGCATGTGGCCGGGCCTGCTGCTGACCGCGCCATGCCGTGTTGGGCCGCGAGACCCCTGGCCAGTCCGCTTCCCATGGAAAGCTTCCATGGAAGCTCGAGCCCCGCTCCTGCTGCTGTGCGCCTGTGACCGGGGGCTGAGCCGTGCCTCGCGCGGAGAGGTATCGTGCCTCTCTCGTTCATGTCCTCTGACAGCTATGCTTGCTGCACTGCCATAGCACAGCACTGGGGACCAGGCGCGCCGGCACGCAGCCTTCGACGCATGCGTGCTCCTCGCCTGTGACCCCCGCAGGCCACTCCGCACCGCAGGGCCCCGCCAGGCGCCCGCCCGGGCTGGGGCGGCGCGGGCGGGCGGGGGCGGGGGCGCGCCCTGCCGCGCACGGCGCGGCCCTCGTAGATGTTGGTGTCCATGCGCGAGTGGTGCGTCGACGCGCTGAGCGTGTGCTCGGCGGCCGGGTCGAAGACGATCACGTCGGCGTCCGAGCCGGGCGCGAGCACGCCCTTGCGCGGGTACGCGTTGAACGCGCGCGCGGCCGCGGTGCTGGTCAGGCGCACAAAGTCCGACGGCGTGATCAGGCCTGCGCGGTGCGCCGCGCGCGATCCGCACTTGTCTGCTGGGCGCAGCCGGAGCTGGTGGCCGGGAAGTCGCCGGCAGCACATGCGCGTCGCAGCGAAGCATTGCACATGGCTGAAACTCGCAGTGCCGCTCAGACAGGTGATGGGAGCAGCCGCTAAGCGGACGCCCGTGCGCGTCCCAGCATACCAACTCCCATCCTCCCAAGTCCAGCACCACCCAATGCTCTCCAACAATGCCAGCTGTGCAGGCGCGGGCGGCGGCCGCGCACCGGGCGCCACGAGCGCGTCCCACGTGACGTGCAGGCGCTCCTCGATGCCGTTGACGCCGTTGGGGATGGCGCGGAAGTCGGCCGCGCCCGCGGCCTTCTGGCTGGAGTTGAAGGGCGCGTGGTCGGTCGCGACCACGCCCAGCAGCCCGCCCGCCAGCGCGCCGCGCAGGCGCGCCTGGTGCGCCGGGCCGCGGATGGGCGGGCTCATGACGTACTGCGCGGCGACCTGCGCGTGGCAGGGTTTAGGGTCAGAGGCCCCGGTGCCCGGGTCGCGCCTGCAGCGCCGCGCGCTCGCCGGCACCTGCGAGCAGGTCCGCGACCGGCTCGCCACCACGGACCAACACTGTCCAGTCGCACCGGCCTGGCAGCAGGTTTGGCGCGCCCATGCATGTGCCCGGGCGCGGCACTGCGGGGCGGGCCAGCCGCCGCCGCCGGGCGCCCGCGCGCGTGCGCCGGGCGGGGCCGCGCGCCCGGAAGTCGGTGTCCCAGACCATGCGCTCGTCGGCGGCGAAGCCGGACGCGACCGCCTCGGCGACTACGCGCTGGCCGCCGCGCAGCGCGCGCGCCACCTCGTCCACCGCGCCGCCGCTCATGACGTGCACGACGTACAGCGGCACGTTCACATACTCCGCCAGCCGCAGCGCGCGCGCCGTGCCCTCGTCCTGCGGCGCGCGTCCGGCGCGTGACGCGCGCGCTCTGCGGGTGCGCAGCCAGGCCGACGCTTGGCGCCGTGGGGGAGGCAGGAGGCGCCCCCCAGCTTGGCGTCAGGGCGCGGCAGCCTCCTGGCCGCTGCGAAGCTCCTGCGCCCCGCTGCCGCATCTCCACACGCGCGAGCGGCGCATGCCAAGGACGGCGCGCCGGCTCAGGCGGCGCCCGTGCACGCCAGTCGAAGCGCATGGGCCGGCCGGGTGCGGCCCGGCGCGGCCGCGGCGCACCTCGAACACGGCGGGCCGACTGAGGTAGTGCCCCTCCGGGCCGGTCACGCCGCTGGCAAACACGCGCTCCTGCGCGTCCACGAGCGCGTCCGCATTCTCGCAGTGCACCTGCGCGCCGCGCGCCGACAGGGTTGGGGCAGGCGTCGCTGTGCGGCAGGCCCAGCGCCTCTGCAGCGGCGGCCGCGGCTGACGGGCGCGCGCGCGCGTCGCCCGCCGCGCAGCGCATCCAGCCGACTTGCGTTGCCCCTGTGAGCGCCTGCACCCTGTCCGGGCTCCCCGCGCCGCGCGTGCATGCATGTTGCGAGGAGGGCGCGCTGCGCGCGCCGAGCGCCGGACCCCGGCCATCGGCCATGCAGCAGCGCGCGCTCGGCTTGCACCAGCGGGACGCCACCCTGGGGCGAACGGGCTTGCAGCCGGAGCTCACGCGCGGCATGCGCGCCGCCGCGGCTGCAACCTCAGAGTCGGGAGGAACATGCTGCCCTAACCCGGCCGCGACCCTAACCCTAACCCGGGGGCGCGCCAGCGGCAGCGCGCCCAGCTCCTTGCAGCGCGCGAGGCCCTTGAGCAGCTGCGCGTCCGTGACCGCGAGCGCGCCCTTGTACGCCAGGAAGAACTTGAACGAGTTCACGCCGGCCGCCGCCAGCGCGCCCATGTCCGCGGCCACCTGCGCGGCGCGGCCGCGGCCGTCAGCGCGCCCACTGAGGCAAAGCGGGCGTCTGGAGACGCGCGTGGCAGAGTGCCTTGGTGACGTGTCTGTCAGGTGTGCATACTCGCTGTGCAACCACGTCACATCGGAGTACAGGTTTGCAGATGGGATGAGAAGGTGGCATTTGCGCCCAGCCCATCTCTGTGCATGATGTATGGCCCGCCATCTGAATAATCCTCAATCTCACGCAGCACAGCTCCTTGACTCAGCACGGTCGCACTGCAGTCACACTATGCGTCTGTCGAAAGCCCAAGCGCATGAGTGCTCAGTGGTGCGCCCAGTCCAGCGGCGCTGCCTACCTGCTGGCATGCGCTGTTCCTGGCAGCGCGCGCACCAGCCGGGGCCCTCACCTTGGTTCGTCGTCCATGACCGCAGCATAGGGTTAGGGTTAGGGGCTCCACCTTGCTGTCCCAGTATAGGGTTAGGGTCAGGGCCCCCACCTTGTCGTCCCAGGACGTGACCGCCATGTGGAAGGAGTAGTCCATGACCGCCGTCTGCGCCGCCCGCCGGTACCGCGCAAAGCCCGCGGCCAGGTCGCCGTCGACCGGCAGCGCAAAGTCGATGTGGAAGGTCGTGCCGCCCGCCAGCGCGGCGGCCTGCCCGCTGCGCCGGCGGGGCCGGTGCACAGTCAGGTTTGCCTGGTCGGGCGCGCGCGCTGTGGCTCCGAGAACCTGCCCGGGTAGGTAGCAGCAGAGCTGCGCAACTTGAACCTCCTGTAGCGTGGCGCCTGACAGTGTGCAGCGCAATTTGAAACGCGGACATTGAGGCTGTGTGGTAAGCCAGGGAGCAGACCTGTAGAAGTCGTCGCAGGAAACGGTGCCCATCATTGGCGCGTCCAGGTGTGTGTGCGGGTCAATGCCGCCCGGCATGACCAGCTTGCTCGTGGCGTCAATCACCCGCGCACCGGCTGGAGCCTGCAGACATGCAGTCCCACAGTTGCACATGCAGCTTTGGCAGGCTAGCAACACTTTAGCTATAATGTTCAGCTTTCGCAATGCATGCAACGCTTGCAGCAGCCATCGGCAGCAGGTGCCAAGCAGGCTGTGACGCAGTGCAGCAGCATGCCTCAATGTCGGAGGCGACAGCCTTGATAAGCCCGTCCTGGATGAGCACATCTGCTGCAAACTCTCGGTCCGCGTTAACAACTGTGCCGCCCTGCGCAGCTCAGGTGGCTCAGCCTCTGTGCTATCTTTGTGAACTGGAGCGCAGGTGAGCAAGCAGGGAGGGTTAGGTGCACCTTGATGAGCAAAGTCGGTGCATCGCCCGCCGTGGACAGCAGCCAGGCGCTGAGCAAGCACCCGGCGAGCAGTGGGGCAGCACGCATTGTCCTCCCGCAGGGCTGCCTGCTTGACTCGAGTGTAAGGAGACATCTCTGTCATGGGCGTACTAGGAGTTGGGGCTGGGCATGAAGCCCCTAACGGTGGCGCAGATGAAAAATGCTCACACGGACAGGATTCCAACAATATTTGCATGTATTGAGTGTTTTTATGGCAGCATCTCATTGCCAGTCTGCACCGTGTCTGTGAACAACTCCACATGCCAGATGCAGCCACGAGCAGCAATCTAGTGTGTCTGTGACAAGTCCACATGCAGCAATGAGCAGCAGTGCAGAGAAAATAATACATAGCCTAAGCAGCACGCAGCCAGCACAGCTCTGCACGGCCCAGCCAGAAGCATGTACTCCGGGGTCTGCGGGATTTTACATGCCCGACACGCAAATCCGCGCTTGCAAACGAAGCAGCAACCGAGCGCTACCTTCATAGGGCGCGGCTCAAGAGTCATCCGGATACATACATAAGAGCCATAGAACAGCCAGCGGTTGCGTGCTCTCTCCGAAAGCTCAGCAGCCACTCCAGCGGGCTCATGCCAGCACAGCCAGTGAGCGCAAGGCTATGAAGCAAGCGCTAGAGGCTACAGCAGGGGCACCAGCTGCCAGCCCTGGCGACCCCAGCGATGCGCCAACAGGGCAGTCAGCAAGCCGCAGACCGCCATGGGCACAGCATGCAAAGCTGCGCTGCTAGGTACACAGGCCCTTGCGCACTCGTGCATCATGACCACCATGACCACCATGAGCATAGAGTGGGCAGATCAGCCCCCGCAGCGCATCTGATGCCCTGGACGCAGCTCAGGTGCTATGCCTCCACAGCGCGGCAACGCCCCAGTCGCTGAGCAGCCCGGCACAGTCCTGCGCGGGCTCGCCGCGCGCCTGGGCGAGCAGGCTCTGCACGTTCTGCGCGACGATCATGACGAGCAGCGCGAGCCCGGCGGCGAGCAGCGCGGCGGTGCCGGCGCGGCGCACGGGGCCGAGATCGCGCCAGAACAGGATGAGCGCGAAAAGCGTGGGCATGAGCAGCGAGGAGTTCATCGCGCACAGCGCGCCCACCTGCGGGCGCGGGCGCGGTGAGGAGGGAGGGAGGGAGGGAATACGTGCAAGGGTGAGAGGGTTTACCATGCTGAGGCACAGAGCTACACTATGCTAGCTGACAGGCTATCACCACACAGCTGAGGGGGCCATCGGGTTAGGGCCCCCGGTGATGCTCTTCATTCATTCATTTCATTCATGCGCTGTGTGGACGGTTAAATAGCCGCCCCATGCGCGAATGCAGAGGCATGGATGCACAGCGCTGTCTTCGCACAGATTGCGTCGAATGTCAGGTGCAGGCTGTCCAACAGCTAATGTCAGTGTCTGGTACTGCATGACATGCACCCGGTTCATTTATTTTCACGCGAGGTTCTTAGCAAACACGGGCCACGACACCCTCGCTCAGCTTATGCAGCCGCTGCATCCACCTAGAAATCCCTATGCGAGCGTATGAAAAGGTAGTCAGAGGAGGTGAGAGGGAGCTGGAGAAGTAACGAAGGCCCATACAGGGATGCCAGGGAGCAATGGAGCCGGCGCGCACCAGCGACATGACGTTGCCCAGCACGTCGAACGTCAGGTAGCCCACCACGGCACCGGCGGCGCAGATCAGCAGGCGCGTGGCGACGGCGACCCAGCGCTTGGGCGCGCGAATCTCCAGCCCGTCCGCCTTTGCCATGACCGCCCACAGCATGTCCTGCTCGGCCGCGAGGCTCGCTCGGCATTCTTGAAAGAACGTGCACAGACCCGGGCAGCCTGCTCCTGAGCCCCTTGCCAGTGCCGGCGCGCCAGCGCATTGGCCTGACTCGAGCCGGCGCATCTGGGCCAAGGACGTACGGATCAAGCAGGCCGATCTGCCAATCTGCCCATCGCAAGGCAGTGCATACGGTTTGTACACACGGTGCAAAATATATAGATTTGTCAGGCCCCAGGCATGACTGGGGCCTGACAGCCGCACCCGTTCACAGCTGCATGCCCGCACTGCCGGCCGGGGGGGCGCGCGCCTGAATGACCAGGACGAGGCAGGGGTAGGTCGTGTAGGCGTTGACCAGGATGCACAGCACCACGATCTTGTCCACGGTCAGCCCGTGCACCAGCAGCTGCGCGCGCCGCACAGGCGCCGCCGCCCCAGTCGGGAGGCTGGGCCCGAGGGTGGACGGCAGGCACGGGAGTGGTGCGGCTGTTGACGAGGTGAACCCGCCATCGATGATGATTCTAGCGCCCACAGCGTGCTCGGCCCCTCGCACTGCATGCAGGCATGGAGCAGGCTGGGCATTCTCCTGATAGGGCGGCGGCAAACTCATGTGGTCAGTGCACAGCGCTTTGGGAGTGCATTGCCAGTGCCCCAGGCTCATAGTGGTCCTGTGCTTTCCAGGCACACTACACTGGTGCACTCACTGCACAGGACCATTGCCTGGGATGGGTGCGGAATGTACTGCCCGGTTTTTGCGCCCGGGGCCTGCGGGGCCGCACCCAGTGGCCGGTGTAGGGCGAGTTGTTGGTCAGGTCGTTGGTGACGAGCGTGGACGCCGCGTCGCCAAAGTAGTAGTAGCCCAGGCCCGCGACCAGGCCGTACACGACCGCCATCGCCGCAAAGGACACGTAGATGACTGTATTGAAGTCCTGCACGCCCCGTCAGGCCTGAGTGCAGGGCGGCCACGCTATAACGGCGCCGGGCGGTGGTCTGTGCCATGAGGACCGCGAGAGGGGCGGCCTGGGCAACCCTAAGAAAACCTAGCATGACATGCAGATACACGCAGCTACAGGAGCACCGCCTGCGCAAATAAGTGATGGTCACGCGCAGGGTGAGCAGGCTTGCTGACATGCCTCACTTCGCTCTACCTTATGGTATGGCGTACGTCGCTGCACCACATGCGAAAGGGGCTGAAAACGGCAGGCGATCCCCGCAGTGTGTCGAGCCCAGCCGGGGCGCTGCGAAGCGGCGCCCGCCTCCACAGCTGCTCCGCACGGGCCCTGCCAGCAGAGCGCCGCGCGGCGGGCGGGCGCGCCTTCGGGTTCCTCATGGAGTTGCGCAGCACGGGCAGGCTGGTGTGGCCGGACACGGAGATGGCGAAGATGCCGAACGCCTCCAGGATGCCCCACTTCACCAGCGTGTGCCCCGCGGGCGGCTGCGCGGCGGCGCGGCACGCGTTTAAAACGTATCGCGGCGCATGCGGATCACCCAGCCTGCATAGCTTGTCAGGCGTATACCGTCAGGCCGTCCCACACAACAGCGCATGAGCAATCGGCTAAGCCTTTGCGCAGCGCACGATGAGGTCGCGGAGAGTCGACCACAATCTGCTCCGCACTGACATGCAACGGCGTTGCAAAAGTCCTGCGGTCCAGCTCAGGCACAGGCACTGCTGGCTTTTATCAAGCCCAGTGGCTTCTACAGCGGCTGCATGGTTGAGGCGGCGCCGGGCGAGCGCCTGCACGGGCATGCCCTTGCGGCTGGGGTCGATCGCGACCGCCGCCACCACGGTGGCCGTCACGAGCACGGTGCTGACGCAGCCGGCCGCGGACAGCCACGACAGCTTCTTGAAGGACGGGATGAACAGCAGCGGCGCGATCGCGAGCGTGCCCACCACGACCGCCGTGTGGTGCGCGCTCAGGCCGAGGACGCCTGCGCGCGCCGTGAGCGCGGTGGCATGGGTGCCTGGCATGCGCCACTACAAACATGGTCCAGCTGCAGACTCTCAACATTTGCTGTGGAGGACTGTGCGCCCACGCAAGGCAGTCCAGCATGAGGTGATGTACCGGCACACGTGCATGCGTGCAGGGGAGACACCCAGCAGAGTTGCTTGCCTTCCATCCGCAAGCACACTTGCCACAGTCCTGTCAACACTCGTGCAAAGCAGCGCACCGCCACTGCCGCCCAACAAGGTCTCGACCTCCTTCCAGAGCACCACCAGCATGATGCACGACGCGCCAAAGAATTCACACACCGTGGAAACGCCCACGACATATCGCCCAGAAGGCCCGAGCGCGCAGACGCCTGCAGCGCGCCTAGCCCTCTGAAACAACAGAAAAGGCAGCCTGTGACCACTCACGGCGCACAAACAATAGCATGCATGCCATGCAGCACCACGTTGAAAGGGTGACAGCACTGGGTGGTGCATGTGCAGGGCGTCGACACACAGCAGGGTGCCGTCAACAGCATTGCTTGATTGCGCGAGTCGGCACGAGCTTGCAGTGGCGCACCGAGCGCGGGGTATGTCTGCGGCATGCCCGCCGGCACCTTCTCAAAGTTCCGGACAATCAAAAGCCCTGATAGGCAGAAGACGCTGGCGGCGAGGACCAGCGCGGCCAGGCTCAGCCACCCGCCGAGCATCACCGCATATGGCATGGACAGCATGCCCATCCCTGCCCCGGCGCGCCTCACTCAGCCCCCTTTGCTCTCAGCAGGTTCTGTGCGAGCACCAGTGCAAGAGCACCAAGCCGCACCAATAAAAATGTTTACTACGTTGAAGACTGCCTGCAGTACGGTGGCGCCCTCCTGCGGTGGGGGCCCATGAAAGCCTGCACGAGCGAAAGGCAGACAGTAAGCGTCTGGAGTCTGCAGTCGTGAGACTGCTCAGACGCCAGGCAGACGATACGTCGCCACGTAAAGCACGTGCCGCACCGTGCTCGTCCTCTAGGACAAGCAAGCTGTGGCTGTGTCGCTCCAAGTTACAGAAGAGCTGCGAGGACAGAGACACGCGCCTGCGCGCATGCACGTGCGTGGCGGTGCGCAGTGTGCTACAGTGGGCACCTAGACACGCCGAAGTCGCCAGCAGAGCGCGCACCGCGATAAGAGCGGCTCCGCCTCGGCCCTGCCCTCACCGTCCGTTACTCTCCTGTCGTGACTCGAGTCCATTTGTTTACTCCACTACGCCCTCCTACCAGACTCTCTGCTCTTCATACCATACTCCGTGAAACTCTGTCCTGCGTCGACACACAAAGCAGTGCCACTGATAAGCGATCAAGCTGCGCTGCAGTGCTCTGGCATTGGCGGTGCCAATTGATTAAGCTGCATGTAGTGATTAAGCTGCAAGTAAATGTGCACGGGCACAGCTGCATCACTCCCATATGCGCCCATGCGCATGACCACCACAAATCATACGACGCTGCACACTCCACGATGTCTGCAGAGGCGCTGGCGCACCAGGTGTCTGTGCTGAAGGAGAACCTAGTCGACGTAGAAGCGCGCCTGCAGCAGCACACGGAAGCAGCGCGCTCAGCTTCTGTAGCGCTCGCAAAGGTCACCGGTGAGCGGCAGCAGCAGCGCCAGGAGGCTGCGTCCGTTCAGGCGGAGGTCGCGGCCTTGGAGTGCCAGGCCAGTGACTGGACAGTGCTGGCCAAGCGGCGGGGTTCTGAACAGGCCTCCTTTGCGGCAGACAGCAGCGTCAGCTTGGCAGACACCCTCAAGGTGAGGCGCTGACCTGCAACTGTACTGTCAGATAGAGCCCCCTGTTGACAAAGCTTGCTGCTGTACAAGTCACCTGTTAACCTGTTTGCCAGCACGCTCAACTTTCATACACTGCCACTCCTCTCTGAGACGCAAAGCGTAGGCGCGGTGTGCAAGCCTACGCGGAGAAGTGCGCGGCACGTTGGCGTCCTTCCTTGAACAATCGACACAGTTTCAGAGGTCCTTCAGCCGCCAGATGCTGCAGTCGCAGCACCAGAACTTGCAGCAGCAGCATGACAGCCTTCAAAGGCAGGCATGCGCATGCGCTCTGCATATATTGTACATGCATGCCTTCCTTTCAGGCTTGCGTCCTTGCCCTGGGACACCTGGGGAGCACGTGCATGTGTGTCCGCAGCTTGATGAGACCAAGGCGGAGCTTGCTGCCCGGCACTCGGCCGTGCAGGGCCTGCGCACTCAGGCTGAGCAGCTCACCAAGGACAAGGAGGAGCTGACCCACGCACTGCAAGGTGCCCGGCAGCCAGGCCTGTCACCCCTTCTGCCATGTCATATCTGCCTGGCGCACTTGTGTGCTTGAAGATGAACTACACTGCATTCTGAAAGTGTTTCTACCTGGCAAGCTTGAATGTAACTGGCACAGCAGCAGGCCGCACACTCGGAAGCTACGTATATGAAGGACATGCGCATTCCCTACAGATGAGTAGCGGTTGTGCAGAGCTGGATGTCCGCTTTGCTGGCGAGGCTGCGCGGCGCGCGGAGCGGGCAGAGTCGGCGCGGCGCGCGCGCGCTGCACAGGCTGCAGCGAGGCAGGCCTTCCAGGACAGCGCCGCGGACACGCAGGCCTGGCGCGCCTGCATCATGCATGCAGCCTGCAAGATGCATGCGGGGCCGGCTTTGAGCGCTTCATGCAGGATGCGGTGAGGTGCCAGCGACAGCATCACAGCTTGCAGTCACGGCCATGATGTGAACGCGCTGGGCAGTGCTGGTCATCGTGGGGCTTCGCTAACAGTCTATGATGCTGAGGACTATGTGCATGCTGGCATGTCAGCCTGGAGGCGCGGGAGAGGGAGCACGTCCAGGCCAGGCGCATGCGCGATGAAGCGCTGGGCGATGTGGCGCGCCTGGCAAGCTCCCCTGCCTTGCTTTGCACGCCCTCGCAGCACAGAGCTAGCACATTGCTAAGTACAAGCGTGTCTGCATGCAGACATCTGCACAATGCCGTGCCAGGAAGGCAGATGGGACATATAGGAGTAATCTCAATCAAATCTCAAATCTCAAATCTCAAACGGGGCATGCCAAGCTGCCAAAACGCAGTGTGCGTGCAGGAGGCCGAGCATGCGCGGCTGACGCGCATCCTGCAGGCGCTGGGCGCGCCTGCGCCCCGTCCAGGCCGTGCGGGCCAGCGCTGGCCGGCCGTCGCGCCGCCCGCTGGGCGCGCAGCGCCGGCAGTGCCTGCGCGCGGGCCCGCCGCACATGTCGCCGCGCATGGGGCTGCACCGGGCGACGGCCGGCCTTCCAGCAGCAGCTTCTGCCTGCTGCCGGGGCTGCTGCCGTCCCCGGGGGCCTCAGGCATGCACAGCTGTGCAGTGACATGCCGCGGAGGGTGATGTGACTAGGCGCATGCACTGAGTAATAGTCTAAGTGATCACGGAGAGTTGCTACTGTCAGGCAAGCGGGCACCCTGCTCCAGTCTACAACGCTGAGCGGCGACCTACCTGAAGAGCCCATCGGCATCACCTCTGACAAAGACATGAGTTGCGGGGCAGGCGGCGCAAGCGGGGTGCGGAGCGCGCTGGCCGACGTGCAGCCCGCGGCAGCGCCCGCAGATATCCCGCCCGCGCCCAGCCAGGCACCGCAGGGTCGCAGTAAGCCAAGCGCTGGCGCGCCTTCCGTCTCAGATCAGACCCTGCCGCCGCAGCAGTGGCCGGGCGAGGCGCCAGAGCCATGCGCAGCCTCTGCCGCGGAGCCTGCATATCGTGTGGAGGAGCCAGACGATACACCCTGCACGCGCGCCGGTTGTGTGCTGTCCGTGACAACTGTGACCAGGCGCGCCGCTGGGCTAGTGGGTAGAGCCTGCAGAATGGCTGCGAGCGACCTCCTTGTTGCAGTCAGAGCGCATGCATGCTTGCGACCCGTGCCTGCCAGCGCCACTCCATGCATGAGACAACATACACGTCCTCTGCCTCAGGCAGACTTGGCGAGTATGGCAACGGACACTCTCTTGACCTATCAGGGGGCTGCAGTAACTCCCGTAAATTGCACACCTGCGTGCATTGGGCTAACGCTGGGGTCCTGTGCCTCCAGGACGACGACGCCCGAGGGCAAGGACTGGGGCCGTCAGGAGTCGCTGACAATCCGCGAGCTGCGCCCGCTCGGCGGCGGCGGAGGTGGTATGGAGGGTGCAGCTGCCTGCCACCGCAGCGTCCACGCATGTGCGCTGCTCCTTGGGCCGAAACGGCCCTTTGGCGGCGTCTCAAATCCCTGGCACAGACTGCACAGGTATAGCCTGGCTGTAAGTGACGCAGGCTCACCACGCTAAGCATCCGGCGCCTCGAAAAATGTGTGCATGGCTCAGACATTAGCAGTGCCAGGCTGCTGCCCTCTTGCGTGTGACCAGGCATGCAGATGGCCGACGACCGACGATGCGCCTGCCTCTGGCACGGCCTGGAACATGCATGTCCTGGCTTACAACATTGCCGCAGCACGGATTCATCACTCCTAAACATGCGGCATGTCCTCAGCGGCAGTCTGCATGGCCACTGCACGGTGCCCGCGGCGTACGCATGCGCTGACACGAGCGCGTGCGCTGCGCAGCGGCTACCACCTTTCAGCACTGCCACACGGGCCGCTCCGGATGGCAGGCCGCGCTGCCCGCGCCCGAGCCAGCGCACTCGGTCCCGTCCTCATGGGCCGTGCGCGGCGGCCCCAGCAGCGGCCCTGGCGACGGCATCGACCACAACGGCGTCCTGGCGGCAGGGCGAGGCAGGTGTGGCGGCGGCGGCGGCGGCAGGGGACGCGCGCCGGCGGCACCCTCGTCGGGCGGGCAAGCGCGGGGTCAGGCTAGGGGCCGAGGTAGGGTGCGCAGGCCGCGGCGCGCGCTGAAGCGGCTGCATGAGGAGGACGAGTCCGCTGCAGACGAAATGCTCGAGGCGCTGACTGAGGAGGATGCGAGCCTGGCAGACATTTGGGCGGGCCGCAAGTGCTGGAGTTGAGCTGCAGTGCTGGCGACCGCGGCAGCGGGAGCCTACGCATGGCCCCCATGGTCTGTTGGGCAAGCCCTGGCAGGCGCCCGGTGGGCGGCAGTGGCTGGAAGTGGCATTTGCAGCAAGGCGGCAGGTGGGCTGGTAAGGGATGCGCTGCCTACGGTGCATGCACATGCCATGTTGCTCGAAGGACAGTGCTGTCAAGGGGCGCGGCCTTCACATGAATGTCAGCTCTGCTCGGAGTGAGTCGTGGTTGAGCGGGCTGTTCTGCGGTCATTGTGTGCAAGGAGCCTGCTCCTGGAGCTCGCTGGTGTTTGGCCTGACAGCGACATCTGACAGCGAAACCGCCACGCCGTGACACGCCGTGAACAGGTCCTTACGTTACTGACTAGCTGGACATTGCGGATGGAGGTCAAGGGTGCTAGCGTGGGCATCAACAAGTGGAGGACAGCGCAAGCACAAATAACTACATGATATGTGCAGCCCATCATACTACCGCAGGTGGGCAAACGCGCCTGCGGAACGCCGTCAGCGTATATAATGAGTATGCCTCACACATACATGCACACCGTGCAACAATAAGGCTGTTCAGTGACGTGCACCCGAACCACCCGAGCACCTCCAGGGGCTCACAAAGAACCTGCATCTGCCACGACTATGTAGCCCACGCCTGGTGACATGCAAACTCACACAAGAATGAAATATGCATGTGTTCCTAACACCAGGCTTATAGCTGAGAGTCTGCGCATACTTCGGTCTGCATCGGCAAGGCGGACAGCAGACCACATAAGCAGAGCACTTCAGCCGTACCCAGCGCCGCAGTTAACATGGTGGCAAATGCCGCTACTGTGCATGCCACAAACGTGGCATGCACGCAAGGCAGCGTAGGAAGCCTGGCAGAGGGGAGAAATCACAGATGGTCACGACCCAATAACGCGCAACACCCCTGAGCTGGGTTGCACCGCTGGACACAACCACTGACCTGAGCCTCGCCCTGATCCCATCCAGCACACAGCAACAAGCGTGCGCGCCCATCGAAGCCCTGTGCTGCGCCGGACACGCTGACTCGCTGCGCAAAGCGCACTATGACGTGCGGCCTCAAGGGCTGCACCTTCATGCAGTGAGCCCTGCATGCCGTCCGCTACCACCGCATGTGTTACTTCAGAGACTCACTACATCCATGAGCTTCATGCGGGGTTGCTCAACCCAAGCGGTGAGCTGACCGAGGCCCAGCCGCGCGTCAGCATCTAGAAAGGCGCCTCGCTACAGTCTTGACATGCCTTGACCGGACTGACCCCGCCCCTGCTTCCGGAGCAGTGGCCAGCGCGCTCGAGCGACAGCAAATAGCACCACGCAAACGCCACCTGTCGCCTCGGTGAATTCGCTTCCCCAGATTGCCTGCCCTCATGCATGCCGAGCTTTGGCGCAGCGCGCACGTATGGGCTAATGAGACGCTATATGCAGCAGGTCCCTCGGGCCCCACCTACCTGGCCGTGGAGAGCGCCGCGCTCAGGAGCAGCAGCCTGTGCTGGCGACGGCTGATGGCGCCCCTGCGTCAAACACGCCCGCCGGGAGCACGTCCTCAGGACCCTGGAAGGCCCCAAAGTGCTTGGAGCGCTCGCCGGTCACCTGGCGCCCCAAAACCTGTTGTTAGGCCCCTGATGGCGCGCTCTGCAGCTGCCTCATCACCGAAAGACGTAGCACCAGAGCGAGTTTCATGCGTGGACGGCCATCCGCTGACTCTGGCAGCTGTCAGAGTGCTGGCCCCAGTGCATTCCCCAGGGTGGCGTGCATGCCCTACAGGCCCAGGCAGGGTCGGGCATGACCTGACAGCACAGCATGGCGCGACCAAAACTACCCGGGGCAGGGAGGGACAGGAGTGCGGCGCACCCGAAAGTGCTTGGCCAGCCAGCTGCCGCTCAGGATGGCCGCAGTGTTGCCGCTGACCGGCACCGCGCGGCCCGCGTCAAACACGCAGTTGTGGTCCAGCGCATAGCGGTGCTCCTCACCAGGCACGGTCCCCTGCAGGCGCGCCCCGCACCCACCGTGACACAGCGGGCGACACGCCGCCACGCCGTGCAGGCCCAGCGATGCAAGCACGCAAACAGGCTGCGCAGGGGCCAGGCAGGCCTGTCGCATGCGCATGCACAGGCGGCGCGTGTCAGGCACAGCGGGTGAATGGTTGTAGAGGGGCTGGCGGCCGGCCTGCCGCATGCGCATGCACTGGGGAGGGCCGCGTCAGGCGCGGCGGGCGGGGGGCCGCGCCTGGTAGGTCGCGACGTGGCCGTAGTCCTCCGGCGTGCCCTCCAGCGCGCCGGGCGCCAGCTTGAACAGCCGGAAGGTGACGCTCGCGAAGCGCGCGCCGCCCACCGCCGCCGCCATCGCGTCGTCATTTATTGCGATCGGCGCAGCCTGCCCAAGGATGCGTGTCAGCGGTCGGCGTGTCGGCGCCATGCCTCAGTGCGCCGGACGGCGAGGAGGTCGGGGTCATGGGCGCCGACGCCGCCGCTCCCCGACGCGACCGACCCATGGCGCGCCCCGCGCATCGGACTGGGAACAACAGGTGATGCGGCGAGCGCGGCGACCCTCAGCGGTCAAGCGCGATGTGTGGCATCGCGCTATCTAGCGGCGCACACACGCCGCTGTGACCATGCAGGCGCGCGTCACCTGCAGGACGCGCGCGTCGACAAAGCCGGCCTTGGCGGCCATGCGCCGGAAGTCCGGCAGGTACAGCGCGCCCGCGATGCACTCGCCCCACAGCACCTGCGCAGCTCTCCCGGCCCAGCGTCACAGCCACCCCATGTTCTTGGACTCACTGGAGCGAGGCTGACTGTGCGGCACTGCCAGGCCATGCATGACATGCCATGCCGGTGCCGTGCGGATCACCCAGGGGCATGGCGCACTGTGCAGCGCGGCTGGCACGCGCCAATGCGCTTCGACACACCGCTTCCCTGCAGTGCACAAGCACTGCGGTCAAGCCAGGGTCTCGACCAGACCGCGCGCCTTGTCCGTGCGGGCGGCGTCCGGGAGGCGGCGGTCGCAGTAGACGTCCGAGAAGTGCATCTCGCCGCCCTCCGCCAGCGCGCGCCAGGCCTCTGCCAGCACCTGCCGCCCCCACCATACCCTGCCTGCATCAGCTCACTGCGCACGCCCCAGCGCGACAGCACGCCTGATGAGCAGGACGGGTGGCGCGCTGGAGGCGGAGCGGGTCAGGACTCCTGACTCGGGAGAGCACACCAGGTGAGGCGCGCAAAGCGTGCTGCGAGGGAAGCCCTTGCCAGGGCCCACACAGGCGCGCCTGCGGCTTGTCGGGCGACAGGTTGACCACGCAGTTGCTGATGACCAGGTCGGCGGAGCCTGCGGCGATGCCGGACGCTTGCAGCGCCTCTATGCGCCCCTCCATGAAGCGCAGCGCGTCCGGCGCCAGGCCGAGCCGCTGCGCATACGCGCCCGCGTGCCGCTGCGCAACCTACGCGCACAAACAAAGCTGGTGTGGCCTATTGTAAGTCTTGGTGTATGCTCGACACTCGCGGTACAAAGAGGTGACGGATGGGCCCAGCTTGACCACAGCCCCTAGCGCCCACGCTGCTGAGAACCTATGTTAAAAAGCTCGAGCGTGGCACCGGTCACCTCCCTGGCGGGTGTGCTGTCCTGCTAGCAACCACTGCTGGTGCCGGACGGGGCAGACTCTGCCAAGGTGTCTGACTTGCTACGGCTCTAGTGAGCCTGCTCCTCCAGGGCCAGGTGTGCGCACGGTGAGCTGCGCGCGAGTCATGTCTACGCCGGTCACAGCGGAGGCGCCGAGGGCGGCGGCCACGTAGCAGTCGCGCCCCGAGCCGCAGCCCAGGTCCAGCACGCGCAGGCCGCGGATGCCGAGCGGCACGGGCGCGCCGCAGCCGTAGAATTTCTCCAGCACCTCGGCCGGCACGTCCGCCAGCGCACGGCGTATGAGAGCGTGGGGCCGGCCGCTTGCCGTGCACGCGCTCGTCTTCAGGTCCGCGCTGGTGCTGAGCACGCGGCCGTAATAGTCCTGTCCGTGTTCAGCGACTTTCAGCGCCTTGGTAGCTGCTGCGCACTAACTCCTGACAAGCCGCGCAGTAGCGCGCACGTGACAAGCGCATGCAGTAAGCTTCACAAGAAAAGGTATCAGCTTCAGACAAGCTGCCACACAGCCCTGCTGAGCTCGGTGCTTCACTGCAGCACAGGCCAAACGTGTCGACACGCGCACCTGCACGTCTCCATGCGTGGCATCGTCCGCGCCGGGGGGGCAGCAGGCGGGCGAGGGAAGCGTTTTTGCGCTGCTGGCCTGCTTCGTGCTGCAGCAGGACATCGCAGCGTGCACGCAACAGACAGCCGTGAACGTTAAAACCAGAGTCTGAATCACTATCTTGCCTGGTACAGCGCACAGCCAGGCACTGCAGGATTTCTAAACCCTGGAGCCGTTGAAGCTGTTGCTGAAGCTGGAATACGTTATATCATGAGCGCGTGGCTTCGCAGGCCCTTCTCTTCCCCTTCTCGTCCCACATGGGCAGGGGGGTGCATGGGGGCGCTACAGGCACCGAAGAGTGCAACAGCATGTCTGCGTCCTGTTGTTGCTACTCCATGCTATCGGCAATTGTTGATGCATGCCTCTGCTGCAGCGGCGTCCGGGGCGAGCAGGTACAGCTCCAGCCAGTGCACCAGCAACCTTTGGCGCGAGTTCGGTGCAGAACATCAGCGAGCAGTAAGCGCAAGTTCATGTTGTAGTGCTCAGTGCTTGGGCTCAGCAACTGGGTCCCTCCTGCATACGCACAGCTCAATAAACGTTTCGGCATGCCTGCCGGAGCTGCTGTCAGACCGTTGTCAGCTCGAGGCTGCGCTACTTGGCGGGCGCGGCCTCCCTGAGGCGGCCATGGTCAACGCAGCTGGCGTATAGTGCACGTTGCCCGGGGCGCCTGGCTTGACCGCCGCCGGCATTACACCGCCCCACCGCGGTGTCACCCGGCAGCAGCCCTGCGGTACACCTGCAAGGGCAGCGGCCTGGACTGTGTGCTGTCTGCTTGCAAAAATGTCTGCATCACTACTGGGTGTGCGTGAGTGTGAAGCAGATAGGGCTGCTGCCGCAAGCGCCCATGCTGTAACGCACAGCGCCAAGCACGTCAATACCTTCGTGCCAAGTGAGACGGCCAGTGTACGCACCACTGTCGCAGCGGGTCGAGTGGCATGCCATACATAGCACCGTGTCTGGACCGCACAAGGCCGAGCTGTCCCGCCACGGCGCCCTCGCGGAGCTGCAGCATCGTTGGCTCCTGTGCAGCCCTGGGGCAGGTGAGAGCTGAGACTTCTACTTGGAGTACCACTGTTTGTTGCACTGCACACGCACATGCGCAGCCGCGTCTATAGCCCGGTGGGTGCGGTATGAGAGAACCATGCTCGCTCGCTCGAGCGAAAGCCGACAGCTGGGATTCAAATCCCTCGCCAGGTTCAAGGGGCTGCTTGGCCCCGGGTTGCTTCGCCCCGGGCTCGCCTCGACTCGGCGCACAGCTGGAGGAGGAAGCCGGCGAGTATGGGAGCGCCTATTCTTGCGCAGCCGACTCTGAGCGCAGGCTGCGTCCGTGATGTCTGGGACGGGCGTGCTCCGTCCGGGCCGCTCACGCTCCAGTGCATGCGTGCGCCCCGAGGCCACACTTTGTCAGTACCACAGGTCCTGCGCGTCCGCAGTGGCTCACAGACAACGTGCCTCACCCGGTGTGCAGTTGCCTGGCACCGTTGCGCAGATCACAAGCTGCGCGTCCCTGGGTGCTGCCCGCAAGATCGCAGGTAGCTCTCGCCATGCTGACTTGAGTGCCTTGGCAGATGCCAAGCAGGTGTCCTTGCAGAGCGGCGAGTCCGTGTACGCTGCATCGCTGAGCGACGGCGTCAATTGCATGCCCGTTTCGTTTGCGAGCCGCGCCCTGGCGAGCGGCGCGCTTGAGCCCGGCAGCATCGTCCGCGTGACCGACTTCTTCACCGTCAGCGGCGCCAACAAGTGCGCCGGCCTGCCCGCGCACCGCCGCAGGCGCTTTGGAGGCGCGCTCCCGCTCGCGGCTGAAGCTGGCGCACTCGCAGGCACGTAAAGGTAACTGCCGTGAAAGTCGTCGGCTTCGTGGCGCAGCAGATCGGCCGCCCGCGGTCTGTTACGCCCCTTTGCTGAGCCGCCCGACGTCTGCGCGCATGCGTCGGTGCGGCAGCCCGCGCCCGCTGCGTTTGATGCCAGCGCGGAGGAGCATAGCGGCCCTAGGGTGCTATGGCAAGCTTACACTCCGTGAGGCCATGCCTGCCTGCTGTAGCAACCAGGGGATGGCTAGGGAGGAGGCAGGGCATGCGCGCGCTTCGAGCCATACAGGGAAGCTTGCTGCTGCTGCCCAGTCCTGTTTGGTGGCACCGTCCATGCGCTTCTGGCGCTCGCCGACTTAGAACATGTTAAGCACAGGATCCACAGCAAGCAGTCTGGCTAGAGGATACATACACGATGTCCCCACAAAGACCACAAGCAGCGCAAGATAACGTCTTCATTAGCCCAATGAGCACATCAACAGCTTACAACGGCAGGTCCTGCCTTGATGCCAGTGGCAGCGCTGCTGCTGCGATGGCGAGGCCCTGGGCAGGCGCGCCGGCCCGCCGCAACCCCCTCCTCTGTGCATGGCTGCTGTCGCGGAGGCAGTGCCGGAAGTAGAGCGCAGTGCATGGCTTGGAGAGCAGGCAGGGTTCATGTCGGCACCTGCTGTGCTCCCGCCCGTGGCCTGCAGCCTCGGACCTTTGCATGCGCCAGCGGGGGATGCGCACCTTGCGCATGCATGCATGCGCCAGGCGCTGGAAAGGCCGGCCGCATGCGAGGCTGCACAGTCAGCACATTGGCTCTGCGATGCTTGCGAGGCAGGAGGGACAGGCTGGCACATGCCACTGCTGCAACTGGCGGCTCTCGCATGATCCGTGAAGCGTGTCATCAAAGGGTCTTAAAGACCGTGATGTGAACTGTTGCACGGAAGATCACACCTCAAGAGATGCATGTCGCCGGGCAGGTCGCTGGCCAAGTACTTCTCTCCCAGTTCATGGAGCATGGGATGCTCTACAGCGAACGCAGCCGCATACGCCTGAGCGCTTAAACACTGCCTGCACTCAGGAAGGATGCCAGGCAGGCGCAAGCAGAGCGCGCCGCGCAGCACCACCGGCCGCGCGGCCCAGCGCAGCACCTCCTTTGCCGCCCTCTCGGCGGGGGGTTACATGGTGCTGTGCGGCGCTCTATGCTTGTGCTTCCCTGGCATCCCACCTGAGTGCAGGGGACTGCGAAGGGGCTCAGGCGCGGGCGGCTGCGGTTGCTACAGAGCGTCTGCGCACTGCAGACTGGGAGAGAAGTACACTGGCCAGTGGCTTGCCGGGCGGCATGTGTACGTGCCGCAAAGGCCTTGGCCCAGTCCACAGGGAGCTGCATCGAAGCACGAAGTGTGTGCTTACTTACACCAGGGCGGGCGGGCCCGACGGCGCTAGCGAGGCCAGGGCGGCTAAGCGCTTAAGCATGAGCGGCGACCGCGACGTGCGCTCGCCGCTGCGTTGGCAATCCCCCGCGGCAGCGCCTTCAGGCTCCGCCAGACTTTCACCGGCGGCGCCGCTGAGGCGGCGCTGCACGGCCGCGGCCTCTTAGCCCAACCGCAGCGCGCACATGGCTTCAATCCGGGCAGGCCAGGCCTTGTCGTTCACTGCTATAATCGGGGGCGCACCCGCGGGCCAGAGACTGGCCCGCTGGTGTAGCAGGGCTGAAGTGGGGCGAAGACTCATGTGCGCAGGGCACCTGGCTGGCACTGCGGGCATACAGACCTGCTCGCAAGCGGGGCCACATAGCGGACATGCCCGAGGTGGACGAGATGTGCCCCTGCTTGTGAGCACTTTGTAAGCCCACAGTGCCAGCTTCATAGCCTGCGCATACGGAGCGCAAGTGGTGATGTCCGCATCCCCAGGTTGGAAAGCCAGCAGCATCGTTGGCCATGTTGCTCGCCTTGGCTGCAAACAGCATGAGGCGTCCAAGGGACGACGTCGAGTCGTGAACTGCTCCTCACAGCCCTACCCTACCTGTAACGCCTAAGTGCGGCTTACATACGGCCCGCCTTAAGCCCACTAGCTGCAGCTAAGGAGGCAGGCCTGCCGATGGCGAGCTCTCCGCATGGTGGCGCTGCCAGGAAGTTTTCAGCTCGCTCCCGGCACCCCAGCCACCTGCGCGCAGGCGGCGGCGTGCCCAGGAAGGCAGGCGGCAAGGCCAAGAAGAAGAAGCCGGTGTCGCTCAAAAACCAAATCCGCGGCCTCGAGCGGCTGCTGAAAAAGGTGCGCTTGCTGCGGTTGGTATACTGACTGAAGTGCACGCACAATGCTTTATGCGTGCAGGCAGGTTGTGCTGCCCGCCTGCAGTGGCAGCTGTGTGACAGCAGCCGTGCGGCGGCGCTCTGGCGACTGCAAAGTTGCACTTTGCTGCCAACCCAGTTGTCAACCAATTGCAGACGTGCAAGGTGAGAGCCCCGGCTGACACCTTTCGCCGGACCCCCCCGCGGCCAGGACGGCCTGGACCCGCGCGCGCGTGCCAAGGAGGACGCCAAGCTGCATGCGCTGCACGAGGCGCTGGCTGCGCAGCGCGCCAGCGAGCGCGAGCGCACCTACGCCGTGCGCTACCACAAGGTGGGGGCGCCCGCTGCCCCGGCGCCCGGCCTCAGGCCGTGCGAGAGCAGCGCAAGTATGGACAGGCCCGCCTGCGAGTCTGCTGCACCAGTGCGCCGCCGTGCAAAGCCCGGCCGCTTGCTCATGGGCTCATTGCCTCCTCCCTCCTCGCCCCAGATTAGCGCAGCAAAAAGTGCGCCCGCACGGCCCAAGGGGCTCTGTACAGAGCAGTGAAGAGGTGTGCGCCTGCAGGTGCGCTTCTTCGAGCGCGTGAAGCTGGAGCGCCGCATCCGGCGCCTGGAGGCAGCCGCGCAGGCGGCGCGCGCCGGCGGCGGCACGCCGAGCGCGGCAGACGCGGCCGCGCTGGCACAGGCGCAGGACGACCTCCAGGTGGGGACGCCGGCGCGCGCCTGTCTGCGCAGCCTTAGGCGCAGGCGCTCCGTCCGTCGTGACGCCGCAGCGAGCGCCTGGCTGTCCCTGCTTGCAGCCGTTGTGCCGGGCAGGGTGGCCTGCCGGCAGAGGCGCACAACACGCCCATGCTGCAGCAGTGCATGCGCTGCCTGTCGTCTTTGACGTGGCAATGCCAAGCCCCTGTGGGGGTGTGACGGTGCCCCCGCATTGCTGCTGCGAAAGCAGGCAGTAGCGGTGCGCGTGCCGCTCAGCATGCGCCGGGCTCCCGCGCAGCGTGGCCTGGCGCTCTGGCTTTGGCAGCTGACCGTGCCGGCCCCGCTCGACGCGCATGCTCGTGCGTGCGCGGCCGCAGCCTGCCGCCGCCCCGCACGCCAGCGGACCCGCACTGAGCCCGCTGTGCGCGCCGCAGTATGTGCTGCACTTCCCGCGCGGCGAGAAGTACGTGTCGGTGCTCAAGCCGGCGGTCGACCCGGCCGCCGCCGGCGCGCTGGACGCCGAGCGCGCGCGCCTGCGCGCGCTCGTGCGCGCGCAGCAGGCCGAGGCCGCGCTGGTCGCCGACGCCGACGAGGGCGCGGGCCTGCGCGCGGCGCAGGGCGCGCGCGCCGCCGCGCGCGCGCCCGACA
>JAABUH010001669.1_pt1 | contig 23573 bp, 36 predicted proteins | sample 5559121 | NCBI WGS metagenome assembly JAABUH01 (sample SAMN10711871, study PRJNA513364) | rock metagenome | isolation source: Antarctica rocks | place: Antarctica: Victoria Land, Battleship Promontory nord | collected 2015-12-28
CGACATAATGTCGGTACCAATCAGGGTACGACCATTCCTCATTGCGGCAGAATTCTTCAGAGGAAGCTGATACATCTCCATCACAGCCTTTGCCCGCCCTACTCGACCATCCCAAACTCTTCCTCCTCGTCCTCCACCAGGCCGACGACAAAAGCCTCTCCGTATGCCTCCGAGTCTCGACTCGCTTCCTCATCGATGCGGGTGCGATCCTCTATCATACGCTTTTACATCGATTCCCAAGACATCAACAGGGTCTTTGAAGGTGCCGATTCGGCCGCGACCCTTCCGATCCACACACGCCCGCGGCTGAGAAGAAAATCGAGAGATATTCTCGAACCCGCATAACTCGGTGGGTTGGAGACGGGAGGTGGAACCAGAGCTGAACATCAATTACAAGACATACCTGCTCGATCAGGTCAAGGTCCTCGGTTTCGATCCACACCAAAGATCGCTGTGCGGTTCATGGAGTTCCGCCCACCGACTTTCCCAAGACTCAAGTGTCTCCAGATCAACAAGCATCTGTCGAACATGCGTTACGACCTCGTTGCGGCATCGGTCTGGGACTGTTCGATCGCACGATTGCTTCACACCGACAAGCTCGTCATACGTGGCGAAGATCGCATGGATGGCGAGGATGTCGATGATATGGAAGACTATCATCAGGGGAGCGACAAGGCTCCTAGCGCCCGCGAACCTGAAACAATCGTCTACTTCTTCGACCTCCTTAGTCCTGTACAATTCACCAGATCCTTCTGCCAAGAACGGCTGGAGGGCTGTTGTGCGAAAGCCTTCACGCTCGGACTATCCGAATCGTCTCCGACTCCTGCGAGGAAACATGCGGTGACCTGTCGCAGTTCAGAAATAATTCACAATGCAGCTCCACATCCGAATTTGGAATTCATTACGATCCTCGCGAAGTGGCGACATTCTTCATACATGTCATCAAGCCCCAAACCAGGTCTCATGTACCAAATCTTCGGGATGGAGCAGTTAGGTCATGTTCCGACGCTCTCCGCTACCCTCCCGGTCAGCAAGCTACGCTACTCAATAATCTGTCCGAAAAAGGTACTCGTTCTTGAGATTCTCGACGCCGACGGCGCCGGGAAGTCGTCGATTTGGGACGATCGACGAATATTACGCCTCCGACACGTTTGGAGAGCTGAGTGAGTGGGAGATCTTCGATCACAAAGAGGGTAGGAGGCGGCCGAGAGTCAAGTGAGCTTTCAAACGATGAGCATGTGAGTCAGTAAGGTTGAGGCGGCGGCACGCAGTTGAAAAGATTTCAGATTCACCCAACATCCCTCTTCTTCTCGCGATAGCTCATGCTTCACAGGTAACCTATACCTATGAGGATTGTAGCTGGATCGGGTATAAGTGTAGCGAGAATGAACTGTCTTTGACGCGGGAAGGCGTCAAACGGCGACAGACATACTTATGGGGGGTAGGTAAAACTTTGCGCAATCATGTGACTGCTCATGGGCCCTCTAAACCCTCGGAACCGAGCTCGTCATAGATTACCATCAATTGCTACAATTCCCATTGCGATCACTCTCACTCCCCAACTCGTCTTTCTACTCTATTCCAGTGCTAAGAATCTCCGTCAGACATAACATGGGAAGCCTCATGAAGGTGTAGCCCATACCGATGAGGGTGCGAGCATCTCGTCGTGCGGCAAGGTCCCAAGAAGACGCTGAACAGTTTCCTTCATAGCCTCTCTCACGACCATCCCGAACTATTCCTCCATGTTCTCAACCAAGCCGACTTTTTTTAGCGTAAGAGTCAAGAGTCTCAACTCGACTTTTCAACGACGCTGATGCCATCCTCCATCATACCCTTTACCTGTCGACGACGGTTTCAAATGCGTGTCAACCTGGTAAGCAAGTTTTGTTCCCGAAATTTCCAAGGATCGAACCCGTCCCGGTGTACCGACATTCAGGAGGAGGGCAACGCAATGGGGCTGGAGAAGAAGAATTGGACAGGCGTCCAATCCCAATTATAGCGCTACCTCCTCGATCATGTCAAGGTCCTCGTCCTCGGCCCCCATACTCAAGACCAATGCTCGAGACTGTCTCGATCTTCCACCGAGTATAGCAATGTCTGGAAGTCCTCTTCCCTCTTCCACAACGTAGACTGTCTTCGGATCGACACCCAAATTCAGACTCTATTTTCGCACCTACCTTTGTGTAACCAATCCCCCAGGAAGTGCCTTCTCGCCCACTACGTCCAAGCATGTTGGTCATGCGTGGTACAGGCCTTCGTCACGAAGACGACTTCAACGAGACGTCGAGTTTCCTACGACGAGAAGTTGGGATCACATCAAGACCCTCGTCTGCTTCTACGATTTTCTGAGTTCTCACGAAATTTGTTACGACAAGACTCGAAGGGCCTTCTCCGAGCTTGTCCCCTCGCTCGAATCATTCAAATCGTTTTCGACCATTCCGAGGAGGTGGAAGGTGATCCGGTCGATATAGCGGGAAAATCCAAAGAACGCAAAGTGTGTGAGCCGCCATGATCCGGGATTTTCTCCCATATTCTGTGGCCCACGCCACGATCAGCGGTATGAGATCTTTGGCATAGAACAATTTTTCTTCAAACCCGAAAAAGAGGAGGAGCATTCACGGTCGCACAGTGATATCCTGTACCCTCCGGCAGTACCGCCGGGCACAGGATAGCACACTACTCTGCTGCACGGGATGTACGATGAGATGCTGAAACTTACGACCCAAGGCGCCGATGGCCATGAGATGAGGATGCGGCGGGTCGACATCAAGTTCGGCACCATCGACGAGTATGACGTATCGAACGCGTTTGGCGAGCTGAGTAAGTGGAAGCGATATGACTATAGGGAAGGCAGGAGTAGGTGGGCAGGTCCATTGCCGGAGTGATGAATGATGATGAATGGACCAATCCAGCCGACGAGATGGGGCTGATCTGTCATCCGATCGATACTGTACATCTGACATGCCCCTTTGTCCATGTCACTCCGCATAAACGCTCTCTGCCCGCGTCCACCTTCCCGCACCCTGCCAAACCGAGCAAATCATGGGCTCCCAGATCCCACGCTTGGTCGGACCTCCCCACTCTTCTGCTCGAGCTGCAGGCAGGAAATCCAGCTTGTCACGAAAGCGTTGCGAGGCGATGTTATGTTCAGGCAGAGCGGACACAAGCTGACCGGGATTCGACCTGGGCTCGGTAGCAGTTTCCGACATGGTGCAAACCTTCGATGAGCTGTATCCGGAAATCAGCTACGATTTTCATTGTCCTTTCGGCATTCGAGCTCACCTGCCTGGTAGGCCGAGATACTTGCCAAAAGTGTTTAGCCCGTTACACGAACCGTTCTTCATTACTAGTATACGGAACCTTGGGAAAATCACTCTGTAAAGCTGGGAAAGCCTGCAAGATCCGTCGTCTCATTTGGCAAGATGAACGATGCTTTGCATGCAGTATGACAACGTGTGTGATATATTCGAACAGTACCATCCACCCCACACTCCGATCCAGAATTCCCAAAATCAATTCCTCCAAGACTTCTCCCGACCCCTGCCCTCTGCACCTCCTCTCACATCATAGCCACCTTCAACCTCTCCACATCCGACTTCAACTCCTTGATTCTGACCGGCTTCGTACGCCACTCGTCGACCCCACACTCGAGCAGACCTCTCCGCTTCTGCGCTTCCCCGCTCATGGCCGTCACCGCGATTATTGTAGCTCGTGATCGCCTGTGCTTGGCCTCGATATCCCGCATCTCGGCAGCTGCTGCGAATCCGTCTTTGCGGGGCATGTTGATGTCGAGGAGGACGAGATTGGGGCAATACGAGAGGAACTTCTCGACGGCATCCACGCCGTCGACTGCTTCCGCGTAGTGACAAGCCTGAGAATTATTAGCTTGGTGATGGATGAAGAGGGAGCACTTGCTGTCCGCTTCAGCATCGTCGTCAATATCTTACGGTTCACAGCGTTGTCCTCGACCACCAACACTACATCCCGTCAGCAAGACTATCGGGAAATACTCGAAGACTGCTCACCTCTCAGCGGGTCGTCCTGCGTAGTTTCCTGAACTGCTGGCATGCTCTTCGCTTCCTTGAGCTCTGGCCGGCGAGATGCCGCGCCGGCGGAATCCATCGAGTCTGAAGAGTCCGACCAGCCCAGTGGTCCCGCGAGCGCGGGGAACGGATCCGACGCCTGCTCGTGTGGTGCTGGTCGAAGTGACGGTAGGAAATGAGATTCCTTACTGTTGCCGACGGGCGTGTCATCTTTAGGCAAGACCCCGTCACGCATGTCAGCACCGGACGCGTCGCCGTCTGGGATGGCGCTACCAGGCATTCTTATCGAGGAAGACCTCGTGTCTGGGCGGGGAGGATTGGCTGAAGATGGGAGGATTTCGGAATCGAAAGTGATGGCGCTTGACGATGGGCGAAGGGTGCTCACGGAGTCACCTCGAGCAAGATTTGGGCGAGTCGGGCGAGCTGATCCGGGCGTGGTCTCACCAGCCCTTGTGACGGGCGATAATCTGGCGTCGTGCCCACCGACGACATCGGATACGAATGTCTCCCTTATCGGCGGCTCTGCATCTGCAGGTTTCACGATCTGGCTGATCAGAGAAGGTCGGAGCGGTCGGGTCAGGTATGTAGTCGGGATTCTCTGGAGATAATCCTGCGCGGCTGCTTGGGCGCTCGAGGGAGTCAGAGTAGGTGTATCGGGTAGATTCGAACGGCTAGCATTTTCCTTGCCGAGTATGATGATATGGACGCCTGGTCGAGCTTGCCGCGCGAGATCGGCCAGGCGGACTTCCGTCACACCTTCAGGCGCTACGATAAGGCTCGCGTAGTTGATACCGGTGACAACGCGGCAGAAGCGCAGCTTGAGCGTACGCAGCAGACTCTTGCCTACTCGCCTCGTGCCGAGATCCTTGCCATCGAAACCAGCGAGGAAGATGCCGTCCTGCCGGACTGGGCTGTGAGGACGAGAAGATCCACGTCCGGCACCGTTGGAAGATTCCTCCAACTCTTCCTCGTCACTCTCGTTATCCTGATTCAGCAGGTGGAGAGGCACCTCGACGTGTACGATCGTCCCTTTGTAGAGCGTTGACGCGATGGCAAGCTTGCCGCCGAGAATCTCGACCATACGTTGGGCGAGACCCAGTCCGAGACCGGCGCCAGGCATGAATGGGTCGGCCTTGGTGAATGGTAGAAGCACCTCTTTCTCCAGGAAATCGGGAGTCACTGTATGCGCGTCAGACATCCGTACGGCGAGCTGAGAAGGTGGACTCACTTCCTCGACCAGAGTCCTTGATATCGATGGACACGGTGGATAGCTTGATGGAATTGTCGAATCCAGCTGGCAGCACCACATCACGCGAAATGTCCTGGACCGTGACATGGATGCACCCCTTCTCGGTAAACTTGCAAGCATTGTGGATAATTTCACCCAAGGCCCTGCGTCATATCAGCATTTTTCAGGTCTGAATGAAGGAACATGCCTGACTAGCGGGCCGGAATCATCCGTCATCATCCATCCACCTCGCTGCCTCGGTGTGACCTCCAGGATGACTTCGACTTCATCCATCGGCCGACCACCCTGTACTCTTCTCGACTTGCTCTCCAAAGCTAGCGCGTCCGTCACAACTTTCTCCAGCACCTGGCCAAAGTCCTTTGCACGCGGTGCCGGTGTCGCATCATGATTGACCCATCTACCTGGCCCTTCATCCTCGAGCTTGACATCGTGCCGCGACGAAAGGCGGCCGATGTCGAGTGTGTCGATGATATTCTCGAGGATGTTGCCGAGTGAGAGGCCGTTGGCTTCGATGATCTCGAGCTGTGCGAGCGCCTCGACGCGGTCCTCAGCAGGCATTGTCCCGGCCGAACTAATACCTGGAGCAGTGATGAGTGGAGACTTCAAGGCTTCGAGTGTAGGTGAGTCGCGCGGAGTGGAAAGATGAGGCAAAAGGGCGGATCGGAGCAGGGTCGCTGCGGCATTCAATTGGTGAAGCGGAGTGCGAAGCTCGTGGCTGGCGGCAGCGGCGAAATTGAGCTGCGATCGCTCTGCTAGATGGAGGCGCTCCTTCATCACTGCGGGGCATTAGTGCCTTTCAAGGACTGGCAGCAGGGATCCAGCTCACCCGAAGCGAGTAAACTTCCGGAGATTGTCTCAACAAAATGCATCGCTCCAGCAGGATACGAATACAGCGGATCTGTCCAGCAGGCGACTATCGCGAAGGCGACCTGACTTCAGCTCCGTTGCGTCCGGAAAGCACTCACTTGTCCGTCGAATCCAAATACCGGCATCGCCATGCTTGTCTCTGTTTCAGGGGGCATAAGATGCGTGATACTCTGGGCGATCCCTTCACTGTCGTCTCGGGTATACCATACTCTCCGCGTCTATCCAGTCAGCCCCTTCCTACCGAGCAGACTCACCTTGACATTGCCGGCGATAAAGTCTGAAATGATCTTGCGCGCAGCTGGAGAAGAGGTGAAGTTGAAGGCGAAGCCGTCGTGGGCGCAGCTGTACCCCAGTACTGCAAGCTGCTTGGACCAATCAACCACATTCCTTGCCCTGCATCAACAAGCAGTTGGGGCTCACGTCGTCTTGCCCTTCGACATTCTCCGGTTCCTTCATATACTTCGACCGCTTGAGGTCTGGTTTCCTTCGACCAGGGATGAAAAGGACTTGCGGAGTCCTGCTCGGCGCAGTCACGTCGGTGATGGCCCAGGTCTTGCGTGCTCGTTTCAGGTTGCCGGACTTGGCATATGCTTCGTTATCATCTCCGCGAGCGGAACTAGAGGTCGACGCGGGACCTTGACTTGCCATCGAGCCCGTCTGCATCGACTGGGTCGCAACGGATGTGGAGTCACCTCTTGTCGAAGTGTCTGCTGCAGATGATGATTGGTACGCGGGGTAAAAGAGGTGAAACTGAGAGAGATCGACGACCGCGACAGCGTACGCGTCCAGCGCTTGCCGAATCTCGCGACAGGCCTCGTCATAGATATCGACGTCGTCCTCGGAGACACGAACGTCTGCACCTTCCTTACGCTTCTTGCTGTCAGACGAGGCGGACGAGGTACCGGCGGGCCGACTTTTCCCGGCACGTTCCGCGGGTCGGTTCTTCAGAGATCGTCGAAGGAATTCAACCGAGACTGCATCACGTCAGCTTTAAAGCAGATCAACTCGAGATGACACGGACCTTGATGGAGCTTCGCGCTGTCTACTGCTTGTTGACTGTAGACGAGTTCCAACTGATCGTCAGTTTATTTCCCGCTAGGCGTGCTCACCTCAGAGACGACGCATTCTGCCAAATCCTGCAGCAACAACTGATCCTCCTTGCTGAAGTCCCGAGGCTGGCTGTCGACCACGCACAAGGAACCGATAATCGCGGACTTCGATCCGTTCCCCACGACAAGAGGTGCACCAGCGTAGAATCGGATAGGCCCGTTGCCCTGATCCACCAATGGATTGCTTCTGAATCGCCAATCTTCCTTTGCGTCCGGCACGATCATGCATTGCTTCCCGGTACCAATGATGGTGTGTGAACAAATTGCGATGTCGAGTTCCATCCGTGAGCGGTTGAATCCTATCTCGCTGAGGAAGAGCTGTCGGTCCTTGGCGACGATCGAGACAAGGGCCCCCTTGGCCTTAAAGATATTGACGGCGAGCCGGGTGAATCGATCCATTGTTTCGCGATGAAAGGACGGATGCTCCAATCCCAATCGTCGAATGACACGGAGCCTCCGCCGCAGCGCTCCAAGGGGTTCTCGAGGTGCGGGCATGTATCCGTTCTGCGCGTAGAAGTCTCGAATTCGGCCCCTCTCTGCAGCTTGGTCGTAGTCCATCCCGAATTCAGATACTGAGGTGGAGGAATTGGTGTTGGATTCCAAAAGAGTTGCATCGACCGAGCCTGCGGCCTGACCATGGATTGCAGACCCGGCATAAGAATGGCGCGGTCTCCAACTGCCTTTGGACCCCCTGGATAGGGACTTCGGGGGAGGCCGTTCTCGCGAGGAGACCAGAGGCGACTCCCGTTCCGATGACGATCCCCTCGAGACCGATCGCCCGACAGACGCGAGCTCGGCATTCACTGGTCGTCGCTGACCATCCCAGCTACGTTGACCATGTCGGCTGCCCTTGTTCCCATCCTTGCTTCTGGACGCAGGATCTGGGTTCAAAGTGACTTGATCCAGTTGGCGCATGTTCTCCGTCGTCATCGCTTGCCCATCGGGCGGAGCCGGCTTCTTTTTCTTTGACTTTCGGGGTGGCCGTGAGCCGGACGGAAAGTTGGATGGGAGAGACGCGTTGAGAATGTTGGGGATGTCAGGATCCTGATTGGCTGGTCCGGAAGCGGAGACGTCGGGATGTAAGTCTGAATGATCGGTACCGGATGAGTCGGGTCCAGAAGAATCCTGGAGGGGAGTGGGACCACCGGATTTGCCGGATAGCGGGATGGTACGGGATCTAAGAGCTGGAGCGGGACCGACGACTGGTTTGGGGTCTTCCAAAGATGTGGCAGCTAGGGCTTTGGAGACGCCTTCAACCGGGGGGATGGGTGCTGGAGATGACGGAGAATCCGCGAAGTTGCTGGTGTAGAACTCGCCCAGAGAATACCTGATGATCGTATACCTAATAAGCGAGAATCAAGCTGGTCGTAATGATTTACGCACCGTGTGATGAAGTTGTCCCATTCTTCAGCTGTACGCGGAGCGCTCACACCGGACGACCGCAGCGGCGCTCCGCCCTCTAATACGACCGGTCCAACTTCTTCTGCTCCACACCCATTCTGTGGTCGTGAGGCGTCCATCTATTGGCGAGACAGGGCGAGGAGGGCGGAAGAAAGAGCGGTCTGACAAGGATCAGACAAATCGAGGTGGATGGGGACGGTCGAGCAACAATCACGTCGAAGGACTCATGTATCACAGCGCCGGGGGCAAGACACCATCGCGTATCCGGTAGAGATCTGATGATTCGTCAATGAGTTGGAACAAAAAACGCGTTATCGATCAAAAATGACAGAGGTGATATGCCGTGATAATCCGCTAGATCGGCAAGCAAAACGTATCAGTGCAATCCCGGATGCAAAAACTCGAGGCCTGGACCCCAGCCCTGGGGCATTACGTGAGCTTCCCTGCAGTTGTACCGAATATACTCAACGCCTATGTCTACGATGACTGCTCCACGTCACAAGCGTCAGACTGACGATACCGAATGATCGAGAGCCTTGCTGCGACTACGACAAGGTTCTTCTTCGGCGTTAGCGATGGATCTGCTCCCAAAGCGAAGCAATCAGGCGGGACGAAGAAGACAAAGGGATGAAAGGAAATGAATGGGAAGAAGGGGAAAGGATCCAAGACAGCGACAGTGACGATGGCGATCTCTTCGCCCTCAAGAAAGGCGTCGGAGACGAAACGCGCACGCCTCGTGCGCGTGAATACCCTTTCGATTCTCATTCACACGGCTCAGCAGTGCAAATTCTTCGCCTCCGCCGCTGCGACCCTCCTTCCGAATCTCGAGTATCTGCGGATCGTCCAGTCAACCATCGGCTCTCTCTCTTCCTTCCCACTGTGTGATTTCGACGAGTCGTGTCCCTTTATCCGAGGCCTCAATCCCCGAAAGATCACGTTCCGCAACGTCAACCATCAGGGTCTTCCGATCCCCGAGTTCTGCGACTGGCAGCCATCCCGCCTCGAAATGGTGTCTTCTTACCTTCCCCCGGATGCGAAATTCCTCCACGTGAATGGAACGGTAGAATGGTCAGCTACAACATGATGGAATCCTTTCCGAAACAACGAATATCAAGATCGTATTCGCTCCATACGCGATCACCAAGTTCGACGAGCTTTGTGAAATGTATGGCGACTCGGATTGTTACGGTTGTGCGGAGTTCGAGTACTAAACAACGCTGGAGGACGGGCTGGTCGTGTTTCTCGAGACAATTTGTTTCTCCAAGCAGGACGTACGAGATCTTCGGCCTTGAGAATATCTTTCTCGAGCTCGAATCGGAAGAGGACACTGCCCGGACGAGCGACTACGGCGGTATCGATACGGCACTCCTTCAGTCTAGGGTGGAAAAGGGTCCTCAGGGAGACCGGCGTAAAACAGGGCTCATCGAAACAGGGGCCAAGAGGCTCGGCGCAGTCTGTCAAGAGGGACTGGGTGAAGTTCATGTCTCGGACGGATTATATCTCTTCCGACTTTATCAAGGGCGAGTTGAACGACACCAAGGAGTCGGTCATGGCGACTATTAGGTCCAATTTGGAGGCGGAATGGCGTGACTGACGACCTGGATGATAACAAAGGGTGAGTAGGGTGAGTTACTCGCTGCTGTTGCCTTGGGTTGTCTCAGCTAATTGCCATTAGGTGCCACTACACCATTAACGATATCATACGCTGTTCCTTTCCCTCAAGAAAAAGAATCTATGCGAGATTGACGATATGCACTCATGGCATGAACTATCCCCCTTTCACGTGTACTCGATGCCACATGACTTCCGGTCGCATGTCTCGCGGCACCAAAGCGGCATGGACGAGAGAAAGGACATCACACGGAGCTTGTCCTCAAAGGATGCACTGACTCCACTGCTACCCCTGCTCCACCACATCGACCAATCAACCCAACGCACAACACTGACTATTCGCTACAGCACCAACTTCAGCCACGATGAGCAGCGCCCCCGGTGCCTCCTCAGCGTCTGCTGCGGCCAAAGAGCGCCGCGCCGCCGCCGACGAAGAGAAAGCCGCCAAGAAGAGATACAAAGACAAGAAGGTGGACACGACAACGGTCGAGGAAGTGATCGACCCGGGCGAGCTTGAGGGATACTTTGAACAGGGTGAATGGAAACCTGCTTGGGGGAACGTCGAGTTTGTCAGTACTCCTCCACTCCAGTGCGTGTCGGTGGATGGTTGAACTGATGGGTGGGCAGGATGATGATGCTTGTCTGAGGAATGTTACGATGCAGGGGAAGTTCAAGGATGGGTTCTTTGTCCCGGCGGGCACGTAGGTGTTTTCTACCTTTTGTCGTGCTGGTCTGAATAGGGGTAAGGATCCTTCCGCTTGGCGCCGCGTTGCCGGAGATGACGGTGTTAAAGTACGGAGGGTGAGCAGCTCCGATTTGAGAGTCCAGTGATAGGCTGATGAAGGGTCAAGCTACTTCCCAGCAGGTACTTCGTTCCAGGGCGGAGTGATGATTCCCCTGCACGCGAGGATGGTCAATATCTTACCGGAGGAGACTAAGGATCCGAGACATATTGCGGAGGAGAGCTTGTGTCTGGTGCAATGATCGGTGATAGGGAGTGTGACCTGCGACATGATACCACTTGTAGACTAGGTATCTGTCGCAGTACACAGAGTCGAATGGCCGGGAAGCGATACATCCCGATGTGAAACCAAGAGGGCCGCCGGGATCGAGGCGTTGACACTTTCTCGCGAGGACTTGTGTATGACTCAGGTCAAGTGAAACGTAGCTCGTGCATCGCGTTCTTTGTGACACATCTATCCGTCCAACCGAAAACCCTCATTCTCCAACGAGTTCGCCAGGTCCTCCTGATTCGGGATCATGTCGGCGTTTGAGCCGGCTGGACCAGGGTGATGTTATCTCCTGTGATGGTCATTGCTGGTCAGCGAGCGGATAAGATCTCGTCTGAGGAAAGACACACCTTTCAGTAATATACGTCCTACAAAGTCGGAGTGGTCAGCTAAAGCTGATTTCAAGATCGTAGTGCAGGTCAGGCCGGGACTGCAAGAAGGACGTCGCCCTCAGAACAGCCCGGGCCGACAAACGCGATGACGCCCGGGAAAGGGGACAGCACGACTCACCCAGCTCTCGCCTCGCCTTCACCTCCTTCCCTTGCTTCTCCGTGTACACCTCCTCCGCGTCATCCAGCACGACATTCATAAACTCGTCAAAACCCTGCTCGCCAAAGATTCCGAGGGAGTAAATTAATGGATATTCGATAGGGAACGACGAAGGGATTGATGGGTGAACGGGATGGGGACAAAGGTGAGCATGAAGAGGGAGCACTCATCAGCCTTGTTCTCGAAAAGAACTTAACATGACGCACGACAATGAATGCCTCCAGCCGGAACTCGCTGTTATCATACAGCCAAACGAGGACTCGAGTGTGTTTTTGGAGGTAAGAGAAGAGGATGTTGATGGGCTAGGTCGCATTCAGGACGGAATCTCTGTTACGGGAAGGATATCAGAACTCACCTGGACCATCACTTTTCGGCCGCTCATCTTGCTTGATTCAAACTTCTAGTAATGTGCCCGCTAGGCGTATCTGGTTAGAAGGAAGTTTGTACCCCTTTAGAGCGGGAGCATAGATGTTGGGATAAAGCTAAAGAATCCTCCAAGAATATGGTCATTCCCGACGGAAGGCCGCGACTGCTCTTTCGAAAAGGTTGAAAGTTCATACTATACGAGAATACATACGGTGTGGTTTAGCGTGCTTGGATTTCTTGTGAGTGCTATAGCCTCCTCGTCAGCGGATCTCCTGGATCGAGGCGGCCCTGGCTCCTAAGAGCCAGAGTCCGACCTACTGTCTATTCACAAGCCGTTGAGCAACAGGCGAAGCGCAAGAAGGCCGTGCTGGGTGTAACGAACCATATCCCTACGGGTAGCAAGCTGTTGGTGTGCGAAGGTGCTGACGCTGCGCTTCCTCAGATCCGGTATGACGACGCGGAGATACAAGATCCATGTGCCAGCTACCACAGCAAACGTTGGACCCGGCTTCGATGTCTGCGGCATCGCCCTCTCCCTCTCGCTCACGCTCCTCGTCACCATCCCATCCTCCTCTCCCAGTACATCATCAACTCTCCCTCAAATCACCTACACCGGCCTCGACGCTTCGAACGTCCCACTCTCCCCCTACAAGAACCTCCTAACCCGAGTCACCCTCTATGTTCTCCGCTCGCACGACATTCCCACTTTCCCGCCCGGCGTTATCATCCGTGCACACAACCGAATCCCTTTCGGTCGAGGTCTCGGCTCCTCCGGCGCCGCAGTCATCGCCGGCGTCCTTCTCGGTGACCTTCTTGGGAACCTCAAACTCTCCACCGAGCGACGACTTGATTTCGCGCTCATGGTCGAACGGCATCCGGACAACGTGACTGCGGCACTCATCGGCGGGTTCGTCGGATCATACCTCAGAGAACTCAATCCGGAAGACATGTCGGCAGCAGCGATACCACTGGCCGAGGTGTTACCTGAATTCCCGCCGGATGCTGGACCGGACTGGGGGATGGACCCCCCTCGAGCACCGAGAGATATTGGGCATTATGTGAAGTTCCCGTGGGCGAAGGAGATTAGGGCGATTGCTGTGATGCCCAGGTTCGAGCTGCCGACGGCGAAGGCGAGAGGGGTGTTGCCGCAGATCTACACTCGGAAAGACCTGGTGAGCTTATTCCAAACTTGCTTCCTTTTGCTCCGCGGAGCCATCTGTGAGTAGGATTTGATGCTGACGACGCAAGTGCAGGTGTTCAACCTCCAGCGATTAGCGGTTCTTACGACTGCTCTCGGCCGATCGCCACCAGATCCGGAACTGATTTACGAGGCGATGAAGGACCGGATACACCAGCCTTACAGAATGGCTTTGGTACGTTCCCGTCCTTCACCACTGCCTGCCCTTTCGATATTCAGAGAAATGCGGTTGACAAGCTTGCGCAGATCCCTGGTCTCCCTCAAATCCTCTCGACCCTGACACACCATTCCCACCACGGTCTTCTCGGTATCTGCCTATCCGGAGCCGGACCTACCATCCTCGCACTCGCCACTCACAACTTCGACACGATAGCAGCGGAGATCGAGCGGATATTCAAGACGGAGGGCGTGGAGGTGGATTGGGAGGTCCTGACCGTCGAGGAGAGGGGAAGCTGGATGGAGGAGGTAGGCGAGGATGCGGCTTTAGACACGTAAAGAGCTTCGTGACCTTCACTATTTCATTTATAATCTCATTGTTACGCTGTTGATCGGATGCAGCGTCGGCACCGCAATAAGCGGTGATTCGGAATTCGCTCCGAGAAGCTCCGAGGCCATTTTAGCAAAATTTTCCTTGTTAGTTGCCGCTCGTGCACAGGTTCGGATGTTTATGGGGGGCCGACCCGATCCGATCCAATTCCCGCAAGCAAATCTTATATTTTTTCCTCTTCACATCCCCACACCCTGCGTCTTTCTCCACACTCTCCCGCTAGTCTTCAACTGTTATCAACACTGTCATCCACCTCGAACCACGGTGGTATCGTTTCAACGAAATTCATACACCGGTATCGAGTGGCGGAGGATATAGCGATAGCCCGGAGCCTGGACCTGATCTAATTTGGGTGAGTACGCAACACCCGCTCGAGGTACCGGAATCAACCACGGGGCTCCCCCCCCCCTTCCAATCTTTTCATCACGCCACCATTCCTCTTTCTCCAACATATTTTACAACTCTTAAATTCTCTACCTGTATCCCGTCCTTCGCTCTGTCGATTTGGCAATCGATCGATCTCGCGCCGGGGTCCATATCGCTCTCTCGGCGCATCGGCGTTCGACTCTCCTGTTTCGGACGCGTTATCTGGGTACTCGTCGAGGATTGAGGTGTCTTTGTTCGTCAGTCCGGTGGTCCATAGCTTCTTAGTGAGAGGGATTGCGGCCTGTCGGCGTCAGGGAATCTTTGCATTGGCGAGAGCAGTGAGAATCTACAATGGGGCTCGAGAGCGGGGGCGTGATCGCGGAATTGATCAGACACGTTCGCAGGTCGTGTTCCGTTGATTCCTCTTTGCCTTCCTTTCACTTCGACAACACAATCGCATCACTGTTGGACGAGATGACGTCTGGACTAGGCTGATAATATCTTTAGTAGTCGACAAACCCTTATCGTGTCATCGCTGCTCATCATATCCCCGCCTTTCCTCCGAAGCACCATCTATCATCGGCGAGTCCTTCATCCCTTCCCAAAGGCTGCACCCTCCTTTCCCCACGAGATCCCTCGCTTTCACCCTATCGATCACACGGCACCGCGATCACTCGTCCACACAACTGGGAATTGATATCTTTCTCGCCTTTGCCACCCACTCTCCCGGCATGACGGGTACACCGCCGCCCAACATGGCGGCCGCCGACACCTCTCTGCCGAATCTCCAGAACCTACCTGCGCCCATTCCGGACCCCATCACAGGACGACTCGACCCGAATGATCCGACAGTCAGGGCGCTCACGGAGGCGGCGTTGAACATGGATAAGAGCAAGATCCCGAGACCGTACAAGTGTCCTCTCTGCGACCGGGCTTTCTATCGCTTGGAGCATCAGGTGAGTCAGCCGTGCTATCTGATGTACGGAGGCTGATGTTCGCAGACCCGTCATATCCGCACTCATACCGGCGAGAAACCCCATGCTTGCACACATCCCGGATGCGACAAGCGCTTCTCCCGATCGGATGAGCTCACTCGACATGCGCGGATCCACCTCCCTTCGGCACCTGAGAATGGCCTGGGTGGGAAAGTGAAAAGGCTTTCAGAGGATGACGTGGGTGGACTTTCGGGCGCAAGAGGGGCTATGCTGATATGCCGCAGAGCGATCACGAGGACCACCGATCTCAGCACATCCCTCAGCTCGGCCCCTCGTACAACATGGATTTCGACCGGCCCGATTACGCGTCGAATCCTTATTCCCTCAACTCACTCCAAATGGGCAATTCAGCAGGAGGTTTGAACGACATCTCGGCTCTCGCTGCGGCAGCATCGGATCAGCTGTATGAGCTTGAGCGACATGAGGCATTCAGAAGAGCAGAATACGACCTACGCCGGCGTCAACTCGCAGAGTCGAGATCGAAGAGCAATGGCGGCAGTCCAGTTGGCACGCCGAGCGGGTATGGCGCGTATGGCTTTTCGAACGAGCGGGACAGATGGGCGTTGCAAGGAGCTCCGGCAGCGGGTGGTGGGCAAATCGTGTACCCTATTTCCGCTGGTCAGCCGGCAACTGTGAATCACCCTGCTGTACCTGCTGGTACTCTCGCCGATCCGACTTATCTCGTTCCCCCCCCTTGCTGTCACGAGGACTGCCACAAGAGCTATCGAAAGCGGCTCAAGGTGGCGAAGCAGACGCAGGCATGCCCCAACTGCCTCACCACGACACACGGCGGAGGATCGATCGGCCATCCCGGTATTGGCGGTGCCGGTCCTGGACCAAGCGGCGGTGGCGGAGGCGATAGTCACCACTCGAGCAGCTCAAACACTCCGAAAGAGCGGTCCAACGTGAACTCGTCAGAAGATCTCTCCAAACTCGGCGGTGGCGGGGGCGGCGGAGGCGGAAACTCGTACAATCTACACCACCACAATCTGCATCATCAGCTCGCTCGTCTTCAGCAACAGCACCTTCTCGCCTTGCAGAAGAGCCATCAAAACGGCCACCGGCGATCGGTAGGCGTCCAAGGCGCGTCAAGTAATCTTAGACCGTATACCCATGATCTCGCCTCCCACCGTGGCTTCTCCTCCGCTCATGCATCCCGGGCGCCGAGTCCATCCTCAAGCGACTCATCGGATGACGAGCTGGTGCCAATCACCGCCTTCGACTTCACTCCTGCCACGAGCCCAGTCCTGGCGAGTTTGCGACACATGAGCCTTTTGCAGGGCAAAGCGACGACTGCGCCAACATCCGCAGCGACCAGTCCCATCCATTCACGAAACCCTAGTCGAGCGACATCGCCCGTCGAAGGTCACAGCGCCATGTCTGGCAAGCACGGGTACGGATCCCACACATCGCGGGATGCTAAGCACCGGTCTCATCCCTACACTCACCACTCGACTACGCCGAACTCGCCCCACTTCGCGCCGGTCGAGACGCGTGTCTCCCCGCCTGACCTCCATCGTACCTTGTCGGGCTCCAACAGTTACGGTCGGCCATCGGTCGAGGACATCCTTAATTCGTCCGCCCTGCCTCCTCCACCTCATCATAGCGATCGGATGCTACCTCCTCCAAACTCATCGACGTCCTTCATCTCGAGTAATCTTCCCAGCGCGAGCTACTCGCTCTCTTCGCAGCCGGCCAGTACACACGTCAGCCCCAACACTTCTCCCGCTTCGAGTCCGGCCCATTCCGTCTCGCATAGCCTCCTCGCTCACTCGGTACATGCGGCATTTGGGATGACTCCGATCTCGGGGAAACATCATCAGACGAGCCCGCCTCACAAGCTTGCGCCACTGAGCATCGGTGGGAATACGATCCGAGGGACTTTGCCGAGCTTCAGCAGGGGGTCTAGCCCGGTTCATCTCATGGGGATGGAGGTGGATGGGCAGGCGTGAGCAGTGCTTGATAGTGGGTGTGAATCCTTCCCTGTATGGATGTCGAATGGTGGATTTCGAAATAGATTACATAGATGGGTTATGCAGGACATTCAGGAGACCTGATCCGTGCCGGCGACGCTTCTGCCTCCACTTGATTCTGCTGCACAGCAGATCGCTTCTATCTTTACAACCGTGTTTCTGGAGCCAAAAAGTATTTGACAGATCGTTCCGAGTCTCAGCATGCCCCTCACCACCACCGGATCATCCCTCCGCCACCTCCCACTGTTCTTCGCATACTGTCCCGACCGAGCCAACGTCCTGCCCAAACGTCTCGAAGTCCGACCTGCTCATTGGGCCCGGTGGGCTAAAGACCGCGAAGATGGCTGTGGCGGTACGTGTTTTCACTCTTTCCAACCTGATCTCCACGCCGTCCCTTCCGAACCCTACCAGTCTCTATCCGCATCCGCATTCTATGATCCCAACACCCGCTTCCGCGCTTTCGAAGCCGCGAGCTGACAACGCTCCCCCAGAATTCGGCCTCGGTTACCGTCCCCCACCTATATCCCCGCCCCCGTCAACTCCACTACCAGAAGGTATCCAACCCATGGCCGGCTCGCTCCTCCTCTTCCGCGCAAAGTCACTCGACGAAGCGTGGGTAAGGATCAGGGACGACGTGTATTGGACGGAAGGGGTTTGGGAGAGGGGGAAGTGTGTGGTTGAGGAGTTTATTAGGCATGAGTTTTATCAGGATGGCGAGGGATCTTAGCGAGCTCAGCGAGATGGGGAGGTCGGCCGGGGCGGCATAGTAAAGGGTTAGAGGTCAACGGTCAACTTCCCCAATGAGGCGAGGAGATCGAACGAGCAGGGGAAGATAGGCAGACTTGCATGGTTGATACGATCCTCTAGCACAAGCTCAATACTCCCATTGCTTCCTCGCTTCGCCTTGTCTGTTCATCCTTTTTCAATCAGGCGCCTACCCCCTCACGTACATCTCGTCGCAGCAGGCCAATCCCGTCGCGAACGTTTCACCCCTCCACATTGGGTATGATGCCAGGAACAAACGCGACGCAAACGTGTTACGCCGGGAGAGTCGTAGGCTGCTCTCAGGGTAGCAGTGCGGATGCTATCAGGTACCCGCACGGGATGGAGCACGCGTTGTACGGATGACGCGTTGTACAGAGTTGCATAAGACTGCGGCTAGAATAGGCGACTTGTATTGTAACAATAACAAAACGTGCATGATGAAGTGACTCCTTCCAGGCGATTGACCAGCTGATCACGTCAATGCCAAGACAATCGAGCTGTTCTCGCAAGTTACTGATAGAAGACGTCGGAAGTCTGGGCGAGCGATGGGAAAGAAGGCCTGTGTGCTCGTGATTGCTTGGGACAGCCAAAGGACCCCCAAGCTAGCGCTCATCACGGCGAGGTCCGAGCGTAGTCCCGTCTTGGTATCATCATCAACCAATCACCGTTCCCATCATTTCCTCAGCCCTGAATTCCAACTACACATGAAGAGGCCTTCCCCTCCATCATGTCTCGAAAGAATATCTACCCATGCTGGGCTCACACTCTCCTGGCCCTCCCGGCTCTGTCCACTCCCGAGATGCTCGAGCGCAACCTTGCCTACCACTCGCCCTACCTCGACAACCCATCCTAGGTATCAATATCGACGCACTCCACGCTCCTCACCTCAATTCAAGCCACGAGATCAAGTGGGATATCCGGAAACGTAAGGCTTAGGAGGTGTAACCTTCCGGCTCGCCTGATACTTATACCTACTCGGGGTATGGTCTCGGTGTGTCCGATTGGGACAATGCGACTCACGTCTATGCCGGGGAGCTCAACTATACTCACGCTGTCGCTTCGGGTGGGGTTCTTTCCTCATATTCGGATGGGAAGGAATACTGATGAGACTAGGTGACCCGTATGACTACAGTGTGCTGCTTTGGACTCGAGCACAGCCGGTCGGCGCATACCGCGTGATGTGCCCATGTGTGTGGAGTACAAGGTCTACTCCGGGCTCAACGCAACCGACGACTTCGTCTCCTGCGGATACGATCTCACCAATGCCGACGTCGACTTCACCGTCAAGGTCAGTCCTCTTCGAACCATACTCCTTGATCTATGCTGATATGGGTGACAGGTGTAAGGGACCGGCCTGACCGGGAACTCGTACTACTCGTATCAATTCTCGAACTGTGCCGATCCATCGAACGCTTCTCCCGTTGGGAGGACACGTACTGGGCCAGGCCCGAACGCGAAGAAGGTCCCGACTCAGCGCTTCGCCATCTACAGTTACTCCAACGACCCAAAGTGCGTTCCCTTTCACTCTAGTATATCTCGCTACCGATACTGATGATGAGGGACAGCGTTTTCTTCTCGGCATACCCGGGTCCGACGGTATACCAGGACACAGATTACGTTGTCCATGTCGGTTCGCCTTTGGATTATCGTTGAGGGAGAGTGGCACTGATGAGAGGATAGGCGACTATATCTACGAGTCAGGATCAGAAGTCAGGCTATCGGGCAAGTTCTATCAAACGGCACCGAACTTGCCACGCTCGATGATTATAGGCAGAGATACAGCGAGTACCGAAACGACGTAGGCTTTCGAACCGCTCTACGGGAGCCTGCTAATTTTTTGCTCTCCTCTCCCTCCTACCTGTCATGCTTCGATCCGCTATTCATATCCTGATGCACGCCGTTTCCCCGCCGCGCTCACAGCCCGACCTGCAAGACATGCACCTATAATTCCCGATCATCGCCATATGGGAAGACCACCAGACGGCCGCTAAAACGACTGGAAAGCCGGATCGACCGACTCGAACGATTCCATCCCGACTGGGGGATGCAAGTACAGCGGCAACACGACCTGCTTCACCGATCGAGAAGCGCACGCAAAGAGGGCTTACCATGAATGGATCCCGTGCCGTCAGGTCGATATTTCAGACGAGTCGCGGATCTGGAGGGAATTCAGCTTTGGGGATCTGGTGGATGTTGTCCCGCTCGATACGAGGAAGTGTATGACCGGGATATCACGGGTGAGCTGGCGGCATACATCTGATCGTTGTTGAAACGAGGATTGACGGGAATAAGATGTCTTATACAATCGGTCAGTATCTTGTGCTATTCTCTGGTGGCGGGATCACTGACGCTGGCCGGTCTAGGGAATATGTTGGTCAACTCGCGATCCAGCTCAATTCCTCCCGCTCGATCACGGGCCCAGTCCAAGAACAGTGGATCAAGGACTCGTTGAAGTCGTCCCAAGATCGCGGGACAGTCTGGCGTATGATCTTGAACCAGGTCATCTTTGGCTCGTAAATTTTGTCTTCTTTCCCCAACCGTAAGTATGCTGAATAGACTTCAAGGATCAACGAGACTTATACCAAACACCAACCCCTTCTCTCCGAACGCTTTCGTGATCGACTATGATGGTGAGCTTGAGCGAGCCTGAACACGACTCACAAAGCAGTTTGGGATGAGCACCAGGCGGAACGGCAGCGGACTCTGCAGTACACCTATGACAAGTCGATCGATAATGTCGTGATCTACACTGGCGACACGCAGGCTTTTTGGTGAGTCCCTGCTCATCTCCTCCGCGAAATGCCAGAAGGGGAACCGCAGCGGTTGACAAAGCGCTCCATCCCCTTCCTCCTGTAGACTTCCCCTTCCTGGTGTTTGCGCGGCCTACGTCTGCGGCCCAGGTCTCACATCCTCGTCTCCCTTTTATCCGACCCTTACAATCCCAGACTGTGCGGTCTTGTTGTCACTCTGCCACCTCGGGCTGAGGTCAGAGCTGAGATAAAAATGCCAGGCGATTCGAGAATGCCCTCGATACCGTCTTCACCGGCAATATCGATAGCAACAAGACCCGCCCAATCGCCACGACCACCAACTCGCACCAACGCGGCCAGATCGTCGAGTATGGCGGCACGGCAGTCAGTTCCAACGGGTGGGGAGCGAGCTGAGGGACCGCCGAGAACGCCCCGACCGGTGCCAAGGGGCTCGTCAAATCCAACAGAGGTCTTCTGTACTCTGAGTGTTTCTGTGCGTTGTCCTGCTACAACTGGATAGGCTATATGGGCTGACGCCTGGTAGATCGTGGGTACATGCGAGTGGAGGTCTCGTACGATAACATCACCACCTCGTACTACCGCTATCCCGGGAAGCAACAGATGAGGGTCGAGCAGAATCGGACGCTGGGAATCCAGTTCGTACAGAAGGCGGGAATCAACCAGGTTCAGAGACCGTTGCCGAAGGCCAATTTCGGTGTGACGAAGCCGGCCAATTGAGCGAGGTTCGGTACACTGGACGAATCGCTGTATGAAGGGCTGAAGACTACACGGACGAAAATGCTCCTCGTTGGGGACTGTGAAGCGGAGGAATACCTCTTCGCGATTTGGCAGCGATGGGTACTCTGCCCAGTAGATGCGCGTCAATCATGCAGCGGTCCATCATGTTCCGTCACCCTGTATCCCCTGCAAAGCGTTCACAAGCCCCCTTGTCTCCTCATCCCTCCACCCTTCCTGACCAACCACCTCATCCCCTATCCCATCTTCCTCAAACCCAGCTTGCTCCGGTTGGCCAGCATCAGGCCAAAGCCCCACCTCCCCAGTCGCCCACATCCACCCCTCCCCCTGACCCCTCGGATTCCTCCCCCGTCGCGTGAGCGAGCGAGGCATCGCGAACCTCCGATGTGAGGGTGCGACGTGTCCCGCTTTCGCTGCGTGCTCGGCAACGAAAGCAGGGTTCGAGCGGGCATTAGCTTGTTGTGACGAGATGGTGTCGAGTTGGCGATATATCTTGTTCAGCTAACAAGGTAAAATCAGCTTTCGAGCCCAGCTTCCTTGTCTTCCGATGAGTCCAAGAAGAGAGATAGCTGGACTCACCGCCTCAGACCTCCACCGTGGCGTCCGCACCTCTAAAACCTTCTCTGCCAAACCCTCCGCCCAACCTCCCTTCCCCCCCCCGCTCTCATCCTTCCGAGCACTCAGCATCGTCTCCCAGCGCTCCTTCCTTTCAACAGCCATGTCAACATCCTCCTCCTTTGCTGACGAGTCTTCCCCGACTGAAGAGTACTCGGATGACATGTAGTCAATGTGTAGGGCTGAGGGTGGGAGTGTCGTGGATGGGGTGAAGAGCGGATCGAGTGAGGCTTTGGCGCGTTTCTTCTGTTTCTACAGCCACACCATCCATCAGCGAACGGTCCCCACAGGCTGTTCAGCACGAATATGGCTGATTGTCGCCCCAGCTTCTGCGCGCGGATAGGGATAGTGACTTACTAGATCCTTCCTCGCCCACCGCCGTCGTCCTTTCGCATAGCGCTCCTTCCTCACCGCCTGACCAGGGTCCGTCTCCGTCATATACCTTTTACAGAAGTTCAGGAACGCCGTCTTTGCCGCGGCCTCCACGCCGACTCTCAGCCACACATACACACCGGTAATGCTTCACTCACCGACACGACCTCCGGATCCAGGTCATCAGGGGGTATCTTTGTCCATTCCCCATCCCCCACTTCTTCGAGCAGTTGATTCGCGATCTTCTCCACCCACTATCCGGATCCGTTAGTAAGCAGAGGGAAGAAGGGAGGGACGCCGACGGACTGAGGTGTTTAGAGGTTCGTTTGGGACGAGCCAGTTGGGCACGAAGGCGTAGCCAATCGAAGAGGCGGAGGCGGGGAAACCGGGGAGGTCGACTATCCCTGTCGGAGCGGGGAGGGGGTCTTCGGGGGAGATATGGATGGCGAAGCGCATCTAGCCCAGATCATCAGCTTAAACTCGGCAAACCTGATTGATAGGGGGTAGACGGGAAGTATCGTTCAGACATGAAATCGACGGCGTCAGGAAAGGGAAGGATGGTTCGTATGATGGAGGTGGAAGATTGACCCACCTTCGTCCGTATAGCTTTCCCCAACTCCGTCCTCCGTCCCTTTTCAACCCTCTTCCCAGTCCCCTCATCCCTCTCAGCCTTCGCTCTCACTCTCGACCTCTTTCCTCTCTCCATTCCATCTCCCTCGCCACCTACCTCCAACCTGGGTGTCGCTCGTTTCCGATTCGGCCTTGATACTCGGGATGGAACATTGGCTAGGGTGTTGGAAATGGGAGCATGGCCGGTCGATCGACGGAGACGGAGGAGCTCGGCTTTGAGCTGATCAACGGACCATCCGTCGAGCTCGGTACCATCTGCAGGTACGTGGTCGGGTGGGTGAGAATGGAGGTGAACGAGGACGTCAACGATCGCCTCGGTGCTCGTGTTTTCGCCTTGCTTCTGATTCTCGGGCGATTCGCTTTGTATTTTGCGAGAGTCTTGCGGATCCATTGAGAAAACA
>JAABUH010001670.1_pt1 | contig 23560 bp, 18 predicted proteins | sample 5559121 | NCBI WGS metagenome assembly JAABUH01 (sample SAMN10711871, study PRJNA513364) | rock metagenome | isolation source: Antarctica rocks | place: Antarctica: Victoria Land, Battleship Promontory nord | collected 2015-12-28
CTTTCGACTTCAGCATTTCTACATGACTGTAAATATAGCCTCCGAGATGCATTCCAATGCATTTCAATGCATCGCGCAGCCTAACACAACCTTTGCTTGAATATCTCTATGATCCAGGCACTTTACCAAGCTCTGCAAATCAGTGTATCCTTGGGAACGTGTATCTAAGATCCAATCTATCAAGGAAGGCATAAAGTATCAAGAATAGACATGTATCGATACCATAGCTCCAGCACACAAAACACAAATGCTGTACCGTCATGCATGCTGCACTTAGTTTGAGCAGCCACGCGAACGAGACAATAAGCCGAAAATAGCATATGGCACTGGGGACATACCGACGTATGGCATCAAAGGCTGCATGTGGCAGTGCTATGCAGGTATGCAAAGCACAACACAATTTGTATGACATGTATGCTGATATTCATGTGTGAGGGTTATGACCTGCAATGTGAGTGATGCAAGGCAAGCTATGCAAAGAGAGTCCCGCTTTGTTATTGTGGCTGCTGCACAGGCGATTGAAAGGCACGGGGCCCGCGAACCGCACGCTGAATTGCACCCGTGCAGTCTGCACGTGACTTCCAAAGCTTTGAAACAAGCAAGAAGAAGATCTCGACAGCCATACTAGGCTTGCGCGAGTCGCTTGGACGCTCATTGCATGCTCGGGTGGCAAAGCATTTGTGAGCTTGACTCCAGGTTGTCACGCTGCAAAGCATCGACTGGACTGAGGTCTGGCCAAGTTATGCTGGTGCTCTGCTAGGGATCTTGACTGCTGGGGCAATGATTGGAGCTTTCAATCAGGTGCGCGTTTGCCATTTGAGCGCGACCACAGTGCGTGCGAAATGATCGCGCAAAAACGCACTTTATTGGATGCAGAACGTGTCCAATAAGGCCGGAGAGGACGGAGAAGACAACAGCCTGTACCCAATAGCTATTCTGATGTGAGACTCACGTTGCTGCCCGTGATGAGCTCCTCTTCTGCCATCAAGACTTGCCGCATGTAGTAAGACACCGTTCTGATGTGCAGCGACGAGCTAAAGAACGAGGATGTTGCCCTAAGGCTGAACTCAGTCAAGCGCCTGAGCACAATAGCTATGGCGCTTGGCGAGGACAGAACTCGAAAAGAACTGATCCCCTTCCTAAGTGAAAGCAACGATGATGAAGACGAAGTGCTGCTGGCAATGGCAGATGAGCTAGGAAGCTTTGTTCCGTACGTAGGCGGACCCTCTTATGGGCACTACCTGCTGCCACCACTTGAGGGCCTGGCTATAGTCGAGGAGACAGTGGTACGTGACAGAGCAGTGGATTCTCTGAACAAAGTTGGGGCTCTACTACCAGACAGCAGCATCTCAGATCATCTGGTACCATTGATCAAGGTGAGATTACCCCCTGCACCTTACAAAGTGCACAACATTGGTCGGAGCAGATAGGGTTGCATAACTATTGAGGATCTGAGACCCTATTGCAGATGCATAACTCAGTGGTGCATCAGGACAATCTTGGAAAAGCTAACATCTTGTTCCTTTCAGTAACTGGCAAGGCATCAACACCATAACGCCAAAGCATTTACAGCCTGGATGGGTGTCTTGCAGCGGCTTGCAACAACTGATTGGTTCACCTCACGTGTATCAGCTTGTGGTGTCTTTGCCACTGCGTACCCTAGAGCGCCTCAGCACTTGCGAGCAGATCTGCGGCAACTGTACAGCAAGTTATGCCGGGATGATACTCCGATGGTCAGAAGGGCAGCTGCTTTTCGCTTGGGCAAATTTGCAGAGACCATGGATCCTGACACCATCAGCAAAGACATCATTCCCCTCTTTCAGGACCTGACCCAAGACGGTAAGACAGCCGTCAAGCTGGTCTGAAGCTTGTCTGACGCCCCTGTCCCAACTGCAACTGTGTTTTGAGCTGGAGTGAGGCACACCTGGAACCTACCTAGCTTTCGTTGGCACTTGTGATGTCAATGCGTCAATCAATTGCCTTCTTAGGCTGCCTCGATTCATCCGAGACTCTGCTGTTGCTGCTCTCTTGTATTTTGTCACATTATGTCACAGACTGCTGCACTTTGCTGAAAATTTGCTCTCACTGTCCACAGCAGTTGCTGTAATTTTCTGCATAGCTGCTGCACTTGGTTTGGCGGGAATGCACATATGTCGTCAACAAGAATGTTAAACTTGAATGCAGATCAGGACTCAGTGCGTCTTCTGGCTGTTGAGGCATGTGGTCCCTTGGCGCGGCTCCTCAACAAAGGAGAATCTGTCCAGCATGTCTTGCCCATTGTGCAGAAGTTTGCCCAGGTTTGCCGTGCCTGAATTGTTGCCACATTCCAGGCATGATGTGCACTGCAGCTTGTCTCACAACTCAATCTTGCTGTGTTGCAGTCATGCCTTTGAAGCTCACTAGCTACTTACACAAGCAGCATGACGTGCATTCAAGCTAAAGGCAACTGTGCATAATGCAACAGAACAGGCTACTCTAGAAAATTCATAATTGTATGCACTGTGAGACTCCAGTGAGTCAACAAAATGATCAAATTGATAATAAATTTGGTAGAAATTACTATAAAAAAAGAGGATCAAAAACAACTATATTTAAAATTCTGTAAATTTTGAATTACTGATTATTGTTAATAAAAATCTGATGAAAAGGCACAATTTGTAAAGAAGCACCTTTCTCAAGGTTTTTTCCTATAAATAGACATCTGTGCACATGCAGGACAAGTCATGGCGAGTCAGGTACAACGTGGCACAGCAGCTCTACCAGCTTTGTGAGGCTCTGGGTCCGGAACTGGCCAGGTGAGTCTCACACACACGCAGCACGTGTGTTGCTGTCTCTGGTCCCCGCTGCTGAAGATGGTATGCTGTTGCAGTCACTTCTAAGCAGAATAGGCAGTTCCATGACTCAGTCTGACTGCAAGAAAAGCAGCAAATGGCAGTCAGAAATAACACAATTCACTCCATCGCACATGTCAGCTGCAACTCGTATGCGTCTGCAAATACAGTCAGACAAAGTTGCTCACGACAGCGACTGTCTCAGCATTTGGTTCCATGTGCAGGAATGAGTTGCTGCCTGCATATGTGAAGCTGCTGCGAGACACAGAGGCTGAGGTCAGGGTTGCTGCAGCTGGCAAGGTGTCAGCCATCAGCAAGATGCTGACATCAGACCGAGTCATTGGTTCCATTGTGCCCTGTGTGAAGGAATTGGCAGCAGACTCCTCACAGCACGTCAGATCTGCGCTTGCGTCAGTGGTGATGGAGGTTGCCCCTGTGCTGGGCAAGTCTGCAACTATTGAGCACCTGCTGCCCGTCTTCCTGTCCCTGCTCAAGGATGACTTCCCTGATGTCAGGCTAAACATCATCAGCAAACTGGATCAAGTCAATCAGGTGTGCAGACTGGCACTTCACTACTTGACACAGCTGCCCAGCATATCAGCTTGCTGCTCCTAGACAGAGTCATGGCCTTCATTTTGCAAGCCTAACTGCTACTCTTGATATTGCCTTGGCATGTAAATCAGCCCTGGTCATGAGCTCCTGCATAAGTAATGCTTGACTTCACAAACCACCCATGCCTTGCTGGCGGACATCTCTGAGAATGCATTGTTTTTGCTGCATCTGTATGCCTCATGTGAAGTGCACATCACAGTGTGCTCAACCTATTGCACTAAGCAACTCACCCTTATTTGCACTCATGGGTATGGGGCTGTGCAGGTGATTGGAATTGATTTGCTGGCTCAAAGCCTTCTGCCTGCAATTGAAGAACTGGCTGAAGACAAGCATTGGCGAGTGCGACTGGCCATCATTGAGTACATTCCTCTGCTGGCTGGTCAACTAGGCTCTGAGTTCTTTGAGGCCAAGCTTGGGCCTCAGTGCATGAAGTGGCTGCAAGACCAGGCAAGTTTGCACCGTCCAGTATTGCCATCATGCACCTGTTTCATCTGGTGTGGCTGACATGCAATCTACAAACATATTCCAATGACACTAACTAGACACTACTGTCAACAACTTGTATATCAGAAACTGCTGATTCAAGAAAGGCATACTGGATGCAGATGTGTAAGGTAGCAACATGTAGGACAGCATATACACAAAAAAGAAGTTGCCAGCGACTGCTGCTGAGTTAACACAAGGGCTCATCAAGCATGTGTGGTACAGGTATTCAGTATACGAGCAGCTGCCACAGATAATCTTGCAAAGCTGGCTCAGGAGTTTGGAGCAGACTGGGCCCAAGAGCACCTGGTGCCCCAGGTATTTGGCTGGCTCATGTCAAAACTGCACTTGGTGTCTACCAATGTTGTCTACCAAATGTGCATGTGCGTTCAATATGCTACTACAGTTGTTCACAGAAAGGCAGCCTGCACTGTCCATTTAACCTGCCAGAAGGGCTTGAGTGTCTGTGTGAGGATACGCAGCACCAGTCTTCAAGCACAGGCTTTGTGTCGGGGAAAAAGTTAAAAGGCTGCAACTCTGTTGCCTGCGCGTGTATTTACAATGAAGCACAGTAATGTTTGTTGCATGCAGGTTCTGACCATGGTCAACAACCAGCACTACTTGTACAGGATGACTGTTCTGGTGGCCATCACTTCCTTGGCATCTGTTGTCTCCCATGAGACTCTGTATCAGACCATACTACCAGCTGTGGTCTCCTGTGCTAAGGACAAGGTAACTTTCAAGTCAGAGACTTTCGTGAACAGACTCTGTGTTGCGCATGCACGCTTGGTCTTTGCAATGACAAAGTTGCTTGCATAGCAGTTGTGGGTTCAGCATGTCTATGACATGGCATTGTGACTGCTGCTAGTCAGTACACAAGAGTGCGCCTTGATAGTCCATGTGTTCAGAGGCATGCTGGGCAATGAATGCCGAGCGGACTCAACAGGATGCTCTTGCTGCTTCTGACTGGAAGTGTCATGGAAGCTGTGCATCAATGCTGTCCAGAAGTCAAATGTCACAACTTTGTTCCATCTCTGCCAACAGCATGTCAACCGCCTCTGCGGCAGCAGGCTCTTCATTTGCTAATGCTGCACATTTCATGCTGCTGCCAGTGACCCTGCTGTTCCTGCCATGATTTTTTCAAAAGCTACAGTGTCCAAGCAGTCTGTGATGTCTTGCTCATGGTCTGCAGGTTCCCAACATCAGATTCAATGTTGCAAAGATGTTGCAGCGACTACTGTCCCTTGTGGAGCCTCATGTAGTTGAGCAAACAATCAAACCTTGCTTGCAGCAACTGACTGAAGACTCTGATGTGGATGTCAAATACTATTCCAAGGTGGCCTTGGCAGCTTGTGAAGCATAGATGCAGGCTGATTTTGGAGCACGGCACCTCACTGCATACATCTCATAGTCACTTTTCCTGTCGCTTAACTAGGTTCCGCTGGGTACCCCTATACATTGCAGTCATGTTGATGGGAGCACTCATTGCCTTTACCAACGAAAGCTATACATGACACAGTCTAATCGACAGCGCCTTGTTGTCTGCAGCTTTGTATGTGCAGCCTGCAGTGATATGACTAATAATCGCACAGACAACTGTTGACAAATATGGCACATACAGTAAGTAGCATGGGCGGCAGTCTGAATGCTGTATTGGCAAGTGATCAGCAGAGTCTTACATCAGCCTAATGAACATTGTATAAGCAATGCTGTCACATGTGATGGTAGGGTGCATGCATGTGACGCGAGACTGCTGTGCCCGCTGAAGCACATAGTGTAAGAGATGTGAGTAGGTGTGATGTCTTACAATTAGCAAATCATACCCCGCAGGCGCACACGCATCATGTGTCATCAATCAAGGGCCAGCCACACAATGATGTCGTGTAGTCATTGATGAAGGTCAATGGGCAAGCACTCTGGTAAACTGGATACAATAGCCTAAGCCAGCATGAAGACACAACACATGTGTAGGATACACGCAAAATCCAGGGTCCTAGACTGCTCAGCACTCCCAATGAATCAACCTACCCTGTGCAGTCAGGAGGTCTTGTGCCTGCTGTGGGAGATTTAGTTTTGTGACAAGCATTCAGCTTATAAATGCTGCAATACGCGTCTCTGTGAGTTTTGCCTGCAAGGCATGACCAGCCAGCAACCACTGCTGTCATGCTGATTGTCATAGCTCAAGGTGTGTTACTGCATGTGCAGCTGCATGTCCCGCCTGTCAGAATGAAACTGTATCCCAAGCTTTGTAGCCAGTGACTCAAGGACCTCTCGCCATTTCCCAAATGCAGGTTCCAGCTCGTCATGCCACACAATGTACAAATCGTCAATCAGCAAAATTGACCCATCGGATATCAACTTCTCTATGACATGAAACTCAGTGCCAGCTATGTTCATCTGAACTGCAATGTAGTCTCCCTCCCCAACGTTTTGAAACAACCACTGGCTGAAGTCTACTGTTTGCACTGAAGTTTGTTGTGGCATGGCTTGGTGGTTGCCACGTCGGGTCTGTGCTGGATGAGCATTCATCTCATCCCTGCTGTGTCCTGCCAAGGCCCACAATGTATCACTGATGCGTCTGTACAATGTTGGCCTCACATTTGTGTGTTGGTTCTTAGCCACAAATGATGTCATGGACACCTGCACACAATCAGAGACAAATGTGTTACATCCCTTCAGGCACTAGCGCACCACATCAGCAGCCTGACCAGCACAACAGGCAGCTCCCGACCATATCATCTAATGCTGCATTGCTCAACAGACTTGGGTCAGCAGATTGAGGATGGCAGCACGATGCAGGATGGCATTTCCCACATAAACATGTTGGCTACAATTCTGCATTGATGTTGGACGACAAAGCAGGAACTTGTACAGGCATTTTCTCAGGAAAGTAGGTGCCTGCTGCTCAGAGAGGACACACTGTGTTTTCAAGTAAGTGAAGGAGCATCACCTGGTCGTTGGCAATCCAAACTGCTGTATCATGCACCATGGGTTGCTTGTGTAGTTTGCTGTCTGTCAGGAATTTGCGCAGTTGAGCAACTTTCCAAGGGTCCGGTTCAAAAGCATGTACTTGGATATCGTGCTGCCTTGCTTGGTTTGCACGAAGATAATTCTTGATACTGAGTCCAGTGCCTGATCCCAAGTCCAGCAGCATGTGCTGACCCCTGAAGGCAGTCAACCAGAAGGCTCAACACACACCACAGCTGCTTGAGCAGTGTGCATGGCATCATTGCAATGACTGCTACTTTCCAAGGCTGGATAAAAAATTGAGCTACATGCTGCTATGAATGATTACATGCCACAAGCCCGTTTATACTGAGCCAAACTAATAAAATGACGATTAGCAGGACAGACCCTGCATGCAACAATGCCTCTTACTGCTGTTTTGATGGCTTCACATGATGCTGCCCAGATGTGAGCTGTAACATGGCCATGCTCCTCACCATATCCACCTTCAAGCCACTCACACCAGCCACAAATACCTAAATTGCACAGTCCAGAACGCATCTCCAAGCAGGTAGAAATCATCAGCACTGCCGTTGCAAGTGGATCATACAAGATAAAGATGTTCAAGCAATTCCTGCTGTCAAGCTGCGGCTGCATTGCGCAGACATGCTAGTGTACTGAGATACATGCTACATGCTCACTAGGTGTGGCACGTGTAATGAAACCCTCTGCAGCACCATATCTACCACATGTAGTAGACACGTGGGATCTGAGCGTGCACACTGAGCATGCAGGTCACACATTGAACACCAAGCACAGAGCACCACAAATCTGACCTACCAACTCTGCCGTGTGGGAATTGCATGCAGGTCACATGTTGCAGATGAAGCACAAAGCAAGACAGATCTGACCTGCCAACCCTGCCCTGTATGCGTGGAATCAAAGGCAAGAGTGCAGCCGTCAGGAGCCCACATGGGGTGCAGCTCATTATGTAAGAAGCTTGATCGGTCTCTGCGAGCGCTGTACAGCCCGACCGAGTGCACATGGTTGCTCCATCGATCCCAGACAGCAATCTCCTTCTGCTGGGGCCCAGCTGTGACGGTGAGTATGAAGCGCTCGCTGTGTTGGTGATAGCTACAATGGCTCAAGGAAGACCAGGAGGCTGCACAGCAGCCAGGCAGGAATCACCTTTAAAGCCAATGCCTGAAGCCCTGCTGCATGAGTATACAGCATAACATGTAACATACAATATACAAAACAATATATACATACATATATATATATATATATATATTGTAATATATAAAACGAACTGTGTTAGATATATTATACAATACACAATGTATATGTAATATATGTATAGTATACATATGCTGTATATAATATGCATATACAGCATGGTGCGACTGCAAGCACTGCAGTATCAAGCATTGCCAATCAACAATATTGAGCTGTCGGCAATGTGCAAGGCTAACTGAGGGTGAACTGGGTTGCAACCAGTGACACATACTACCATGCCGTCTCAAGACATTACCCTCACTACCTGGTCTTGCATTCAGTGATCACATGAGATGTCCACAAATTACGCCCTGGGCACAAGGTGCCTTGCAGCAACATGTCTGCACACTGTACTTTGCACAAAATGTTGCAACATCTGACCTATGATAGGAGGCTTGAGCTCTTGAATGGAGTGTCCCACGGCATCTGCCTCGAACAACCCATGCTGCGTGCTCACGATCAGTTTTCCTCCTCTGCCATACTCATAGTGGACAACATCCTTCAAGGGCAACACCCAGAGGCCCTGCCCTGTCACGTCAGTGGTGACAAGGCTGACTGAGGTATGGATTGAGCTGCTTGTAGTATCTTGAGCTTGTAAGCTTGTGGTGTCTGCGCTGCAGTTACTTGCATTGTGGAGGAAGGCTATGCGGCTTGCATCTCTGTTGAACTGCACATGGCAACCACAAGCATGAAGAACTGTACAAGTCATCGTACAGATTGGTCGCCCATTGAAGACGTCCTCAAGATGTATCATGAGAATACCCATGAGTAAGGCACAAAACTTACAGCACAATCATGAGCCAGAGCAGATTGAAGGTGAGTGTAACCAAGCCTCACATGCCACAGCCAGTAGTGTAATTGCAGTAATGCCTGAGTAGATGATAGACAAACGCGATGGCTGCGCAGAGTTTGTGGAATTAGGGAAAGCATTGTGCGCAAGCGAGCTGAGAGCTTCACTCAGACAGCTGACACAAAATTTCATTCAGAAGCAAGTACGACCTGAGGTTTGCTGAACCAATGAAAGCATGTTGGCTCTTCTTGAGTCACAGAGGGCTGAGATGCATCTGCATTTGTGGAAGGTGCTGTTGTCATGTTTGACAGTGCCCCAAGTGAGAGCAGCAGCCTGGAGTGGCCTGAAAACATGTCCACCAGCCAAAGGCCATCTGTGTATGGAGCTGAGATATTGAGCATTGACTTGGATGTGTCGCTGTGTGACTTGTAGCCTTTGCCTGCGTAACAAGCTGCAATGCGTTACACTTTGACAGTGGCAACATACACTTGAAGTTGAGCAAGTCGCGTCATGGTCATTTTGTAGTGATTGTATGTGTTGTCTGTGTGTCTGTGCTTGTCTAAGTCTTGGAGCATGTTACACAGAATGACATGCATGCATCACTGTGGTGCACCAATACAAGATAACACAGGAGGCATGCATAGTCATGCAAATGTAGACCTCTGTTGTGTGCAAACTGTATAAGCTCTCAACCTACCTAGCAGCGCATACGATGACTGTAGACAATCTTTGCTCAACAATGCAGCCACAGGCTCACAGCATGTGCATCAGTTGAAGCATGTGTCCTCATGAAATGTCAAGACCAGCCTTGCAGACCACAGAAGAGATGCTAGCCTGTATTGCAAGATGGCACCTACTGCTGGTATGGCACCTAGTATGGCACCTAGTATGGCACCTGGTATGGCAACTACTGCTGGTATGGCAAAAAGATAGGAAGGGCCTACCTGGTGTTGCAAGCTCTTGCCTTGCAAAGCTGACATGGAGTCCCTGATGTCCATTTGGGGACACAGTGTGTATTGGAAGTGGCAGGATCCTGGCTCGTGTTAGGTGTTGAATGTCAAAAACAACTGAACAAAAGGGATCTCTGCTCAGCTGGACGCCGTGACAGCGGCCATCGTTAAACACAATGTACCTGCAGGTGAAAAGGCAGCACCAGCATAGTGGCTGGCAGAGGTCCTTGTGGCTCTGTAAAGCACAATACTGCCAAATTCAGCTCTTCAGGTTGGTCAATATTGACACAGGCGTCTGTACACAACATGCAAGCACAAACAGCTAGTTGTCACAGATACATCAGAGGAAAGACTGCCACACGCTGCAGTCCAAGAGCACATATTTGATGAGATTTATTTGTGTGACACAGCAGTCAAGTGCTTTGAATGACTCCAGTCTTGGACATGAGCTGTGATTGGCTTGATGTCTGCGCCCCACTATGATGCCCAGCATGCAGGGCCTGTGACACGATGAGAGTTTGCAGAGAGGCATGCACCTGTCAGAGGGGCCAAGCCATTGCAGTTGTGGGCCTTGGTGGCTGTTCCAAGCCCAGCTGGTGTCCAGGTGCTCCCAGTACCATGTGTCATCTGCAGAAAGCAAATAATGAAGCTCATTGAGCTCATGGTTGTGTCTGTGTCTTCAACAACGACAGCAATAACAGTGTGCTGAAACATATAATATTCTAGGTGACTGCAGTCAGAAGGTCAGGTGGTGAGTGAGTGAGTGAGTGAGTGAGTGAGTGAGTGAGTGAGTGAGTGAGTGAGTGAGTGAGTGAGTGAGTGAGTGAGTCAGGGTGAGTGGGTGGGTGAACGAATCATGAGAGCATGTGACTGAGGGCAAGGAGCAGAAGGAGACGTTGCACCTCAAGCAGCTTTGTACATATCTTTGAACTGTGTGTCTCATTTGCATGCATGCTTCCACCTGCTGCTTTGTCCCCTGTGCTAGCAAGATATACAGTTGAGGTGTGGAAGTTGCTCACCTGCTGCAGTGTTGCTGGCTTTGAGGAGACCAATGCTTATTTTATTATTCTGTGCCTTGGGCTTCAGTGCCAGCATCATTGTTCCTGTGGCACTCCATGGGGTGGTGGTGTAGGACCCTAGTGAAAACTGATCTTGCTGGCTGCCATGTGAAAGACGACGAACCTACAAGTACCAGGACAGGAGTTGTGGATGACTGTCAAAGCAAAACAGCAGGTTTGTCGCATAGTACTTGTGGCATCAACCAGTCTGAGCACAGAGCAACTGTTAGATGCCACGACCCCGAGTCATCCGGTCTAAGTGACAACAGGTGTTGAGGGCAATTGCAGCGTCGCATGGGTAGGTAAGCCAAAATATTGCACATGACAACTCACCAAAGTGCAGATCTTACCTTTCCATTAGGTAGCAAAGGCCTGCGTGGCGCTGTATGTCTGTACTCAATGTCAATAGCCACATTGCGCAGCTTGTCCAGCCTTTGACATTGCTGGAGACTTTCTTCAACTTGTGCCACTGCTTGACCACCTTGGATTGGACTCAGCAATAGCAAACTTTGCTGGCACACATCTACTAGTGACTTTGTTCCCGACCTCATTTGAGCATATCTTGTGATGCTTGTGAGTGCTAAGTCTTTGTCAAGATCTTGACTAGTTTTGCCTTGTTGATCATGAAATCCGCAATCTTGATTGCTAGTAATCACGCCGCTGTGGTTGACTCGCCGTATATCCAAAGACATGAGCCAAAAACCTATAGTCATATCATCTCTGCCAGATTCAAATAGCCAGTCATGTGTTTCAGACCTGCTGGCAACATCAATTACTGCATGGCCAAGATCACTGGACAAAATGTAGCCTGCACCAGACATGTATGGCATGTGAGTCTTCAAGTGAGTGTGCTCCAAGTACTGTTGACTAGACTGAGGCATTACATCATCAGCTCCTTTGAGCACACTGCTGTTCTTGATTTCATGGCCTACATACAGTCCCTCACTGTGACATGCTGGATTAGTGCAGCTGGCTTGTAGTACTTGCAGCAAATTTTCAACTCTTAGGTACGAAGTGTCTTCTGTCTTCATGATGAACTGGACGTCAAAGTGGACCAAGGCGTATTGCATCATGAAGAGGGTTTGGTGAAGCGATGACCGGTCCTTTGTCAACAACAGGTCACCATATTGCCCCTGTTCTTGCATGGCAGCTGTCAAACCGCTTGCACAAACCACAAATTTGGCCTTCCAGCCTGGAACGTAGTCAGCCTTGCTAATCCAACCTCGCCTTACTGACATCCTGTCCTCGGAGTTGTGGGAAAGTATGCCAACGAACAAAGCCAGAGGCACCGTCGAAGCGTGCGCTGTGTCTCTTCTGGTGCTTTTGGCCTCCACAGAAGAGCCTGCTGTCAGCTCTAGCTGCTCCAAGTTCATACGCCTGGCAAGATCAGACTGCAAGGAGGCTCTCTGACTTTTCAAGTGCTGCAAGCTGAGCACCTGTTGCAAGTCCACAGCGTCCGGTAGCCGCTGACGGCACACCAAGGAGCCCAGTTGTGTCACGCGGCTGAATAGCGTAAGGTGGCAAAGCAGCAATATAGAAAAGAGAATAGCCCCTGCCCATAGGTATGCTTGGTGACGACCGCGTGACCGGCTTGCACCTGCGGCATGACTTCGGAACGCTGCTACTAACGCGCCATCTCTTTCGCTCTTCTTTTGCAACATGAGCACCGTCCTAACTGTCAGGAGAGGCTGTTTAATTGCACGGTGCAAAGACGTCAGTTGTGAAACGAACCCAATCAGGCGATGGTTGCCTGTGCACCTCCACACTTGTGCGGCACAGCACACCAACCGGGAAAGGTGTATGAGTGGTGACAAAGACCATCTTATGCTTACGGCTCGTTTCATGACGCACCATATGACGTCGGCCCGTCCGAGAGCCCATGAACGAGACTCATGCTCGGTCAGTGCGTCAGTGTCGCAGCAGTGTTAATCGCATGGGCAATTTATAGATTTACTGGAGGATCAGCAATCCCGCTGGGAGCTGCGGTGGTCAGAGGAACTGTGGAGGAACGTAGGGGAATGGCAAGGACTTCATTCCATAGGGGAGTTGTGGTGGATCTTTAGGCAAAGCAGGTGGAGCATGTGCATGTTGCACTAAAGCATATACAAAGTCACTAATCGCACTTGCACCCAGGGAGAAGCTGTGCAAGCTTGAGACAACTGAAAAGCTATTCAGGTTATGATGCTTTCCTCCATATCCTGACTGTAGCTTCAAATGTACTGTAGAGCCGGCAAACAAGGCTGTCATCTCAAGTCAATCACCTTGTCTTGAGTCTGAAAACTTGGCTGACGCTCCAGCCTGCAAACTCAGTGCAATATCATTTTCAGGAAGACCTGAGACAGTGTGCAGGTCCAGCAAGCGGTTTTGCAGCTGCAATGTGTTGCATTGCAGATGGTGATGCAAGTTGTCTTTTGTTTATGGAGCAAACTTTGCATGTGCGGTATCACCTTGGCCTTGAGTTGCTTTGCCTCTTGTGCAAATGGCAGATATGCGTGGGCTGACACGCACTTGCACTGTTGGTGACAGCCACTGAGTGCACACACAATGTGCAAAGAAAGCTGCTGCAGCAATTTTGCACTGCACTTCTCAGGATCCAGTACTTGCTCGAGTTGCCGATGGCTGCTGTGGACCTGCAACAATATTTGCATGTCAGCCAAGCAGCAGTGGCCAGGGGGCATGTGATGAGGCACAGGTAACATATCATGCGTCAGAGACGCTTTTATAACAAGAAGGCATTGTAAACAATGCAGGTCACCAAATTAGGGTTTTGGTAGGGATTGACATCTACAACCAAGCACACTCACAACAAACACAGCATGCAAAAGATCAATTGTAGGAGTGAGATGGCAATGGAGCAGAACAGCCTGTCTGTGCTATGCAGAGGTCTAAGAGATGAGTGCAGGAACTTGTACGCAGTCAGGCTTGTGTGCAGCATTGATGAGCGTGTCCACATGGCAAGGACCAAGGTGCAAAATGCACTGCCGGTCATCATGAGCATAGCTGGGGTGGCAGATCACAATGACAATCTAATACAGCTCCTTGCGCGCTGGGATAGAAATAGATTCTTGCTGATATGTCAATGCCCTGCACATCCTCCATCACCGATGACTGTGTGTGTATGCTGATAAAGTCACCAACATGATGCTGAGGGGCCGCACACCTTTTCCCAGTCTTTCACAAGTCTGTGACATCTCTGTGAAAGTCATTCGCAGCAAGTTGGCCTGAAGCAAATGCAAATGCCTGTAAAATTGTGTACCAACAGGTGCAACAGCTGCCCTTTGCTTCCTCAATGTCCATGTCTACCTTTCAGATGTCTCCATAGGAGCATGTTCTTAGGATCAGTCTGGTACGCCACGGAGTGCTTCCGTGACTCAGTCCGTGATGCGTGCAAGCCGTTTGTTATTATTGCCATCGATATTGCGCGGTCAAGGCACAAAACGTACCCAGTGAGTTCTCCCATAGGCTTTTATGGTCCAGCACGCATTACCTATGGGGCAAGTTTGGCCTGGTAAACGCAGCCCCGTCCCGAAAGCCCGGTGCCTGCAGGTCCCTTAGGGCAATCAGCTTTCCTCTATCGCATACATTGCCAACAGTTGAACTTTGCATTGCATGTCCCACCAGTCCTGCAGAATTGTAGATCGCCTTTTGACTCTGTCCTGCGGCACGCAACCAACCTAAGCATCTTGGCACTCGATCAGGGCAGCAGACAAGCAAGAATAGACAGTTTGAACCTTCTTCTAACATCATAGTGAATGTTGTGAGAGGGTGCTTGAACAGCAAACAAGCTGCTGCAGTCTGTGCAGCAGCTATGCAACAACATCCGCCCCACCTGATGCCGATGTGTTTCTCAGCACTTGCTTCTTTGGAAACCTCATGCTATGTGTTCCTACACCTGTGCAATGATGTTGTTAAGCACACTGCATGCTCACCAGCTCTGGGAAGCATCTTTGTTGCAGAAGCAAGCACCTCAACTGCAGGGTGACAACATGAAAACGAAAGTTCCATTTCAGAGCGCAGCTTCCACATAGCTTTGATCATCCCCAGCTATGCACACAGTCTTTGTAATCAGGATACACAACAGTCTGCCACTTGAGCTCGCAGTTCTGACTGCATTATGGCTGAACAACATGTTTCACAACACAATGTGACTGAAGTCCCAGAAAGGCTCTCCTAGTGCATACAGAGTTCACACGCATCCCTAAGTTCAGGGGTTACCGGACTGCCTGGATATACACTTCTGCATATCCAAGAGTTGTTTTTAGGAATGCAGAAACATGCATAAATCCTCCCATGGGTTTTACTGCAGATGCACTTGCGTGTGGATCACTTTGGACCTGCAACTATGAAAACGCAAAGTTCCACTTCTCTGTAGATCCACACCACAGCAGATTTGCGGGTATTCGCGTCACAAGGAGACTTGGAGATTTGCGGTACTACAGGCATGCATAAATCCGTTGAGCTGCAGAGCTTTGCGCATCTGCGACATTGCAGGCCAACATAGTTCGTCGGTGACATGCCTTCGCAGGTATCTGTGTTGCATAGATGCGCGTGCTTTTACACATTGCTGTAATCGCGAAGGATCACAGTTCTGGAAAGTCTCATCGCACAGCGTGTTACGAGTACTCTACCAACTTGCACAGCAGTGGATATTGATGAGTCAGTGTGATGTGACTCGTGCCAATTTTACCGTGGCTGCTTGTGGTGTAAGCTGTACTCTGTCACAACCTAATCACAGAGGGCGGCTAGGCTAAGCTACGAATACTGTCTAGCACAATTCAGGTTGCTGCCACTTGTCAAGGTTACCAAGTAATAGCCTAGGCTTATACAGGCTCCTAATCCAGCTGCAACGTTGCGACAATCAACAACACATCAACATACGATTGGTGGGCTATCTGATGATCCAAGCATCATGTACACAATACAGCTGCAGAACATGCCTAAGTGGGAGTGTGAGGACCAGGGTCCACAGTTGCCACTGACTTGCTGCTGAAGGTTGGATCCTGCAGCTCAGTCACCATCTGCATAGTGCTCAATGACATTTTCTTGCTCTGTACCCGTCTTGGTGATAGAGGCTTCGCCAAGCAACAAAGGTCTGACCTGCAACACAGAGCATGTGGGTATACAGCAACAAGGTGGTATTGACTATGACTAAGTGCTGCAGCAGTATATAGCAGTGCATGCAACAGAATGCAGCATAAACAAATTGGACGAAAAGACTGACCTTTACATCTACACAGGCCAACTGGTGAGCTGTAAGGTGATCTATGCGGTTGTGTGCGCCCCAAGGCGAGACATCCTTTGCAGCCAGTTGGTGTTGGGTCAATGGCCAAGAAGCACAGATGATCTTGCTGTAGCCCTCACAAGCAAAATAGTTAGCCTCCTCTGGTGGCCCTTCGCTTGCAAGCCTGTGATAGTCACCTGGACAGCATTCTCGGGTTTTAACCTTTGTTGCGCATCACCCAGCCTTGAAAGTTGCCTTGTAATCGGCCCCCTGTGAAGCACAGATGTTGTCTTCACGAGAAGCGATCACGGTCACCGCCTGGCAAATCTCGCCCTTCAAGCGCTCGTGGGGTTTGCGTTGCATGTCTGGGGTTTGCGTTGCATGTCTGGGGTTTGCGTTGATCTTACCGACTGCCTGTAGCTGAGACGTCGTAAGAGGCCTGCACCGTAGAAGCTAATAATCAGGAAGATCTCGGTTGCACGGGTAACGCAGCAACTGGTGTTCCCGGCATATGTCAAGGACGCAACAGTTATATAGATTGTGATGTCTTCCTGCGGCTCAGTACCATACACATTCAGGACAGCAGCCCAGTCAAGAGGCAGAGGTCATTTAAGGCAGACACTATGCCAGGTCAGCCTAGTCATCTTTCATGGGCTTCGAGTGTTTCTGCTTGCCGTCAATTGAACTTTGCTTTGCCAGGGAACGCTGAAGCATTTGATCGGACATTCATTGCGCACAAGCAAAGCCTTCAGATATATACATACCTAAACGGCATACGTAAATGGTGTATATTCAAACAGTATATATGTATGAGACTCAAGTTGTGTATATATACTCATCCAGTGCAGCCTTCGGTATGTATCATTGAAGGGATCCATTGTGGTGCGCAGAGAAGGCAAGAGACATTGGCTGACTGATCAGTGGCTGACAATTAGGTAGCAAGCTAGTCACAAAGTGTATTGAGTGGTGCAGAGGAGGGGAGGGACATTAGCAAGCCAGTGGCTTGCAAGCTGGGGGATGTGACGCAGTGTGTGCTGGGGGAGGTGGTGGGGCAGCTGAAGCAGGTGGCTAAGGTGAGGGAGGAGGTGGAGGCCCTGAAGCAGGCCCAGGCCCACACTGCTCAAGGCCTCACCTACCTAGCAACTGTAAGCCACCCCACACCCTTCACTGCACGTAATTACTTGTGCAGGCCTTGTCATTAGGGCTTGTCATTAGGGCTTGTCAGCAAACTAGTTAGCACACAACACAATGCCTGGTAGTGTGGACATATTCCTCATCTTGCCTGTCCTTGTCACCCACCCCAAATCTTTGACTGCACATGCCTAAATGGGCACTGTGGACACCGTAGACACAAGCTCTGGCAAGACACCATGACTGCTCAGGGTGTTACCTGCCTTGCTGCTGTAAGCCCACCCTCTTGTTGACACTGCCAACATTGTCAGCCTTATGACCAGGCCTTGTGAGCTAGACCTGGATGAAGCTGCAGCCCTTTTTCCCAAGCCAGCAGCAAATATGGCATGCTCCCTCTCGAGCATTAATGTATTCGATGGGCTTCACCTGTCCATGTTGCTGACAGCCTCTCCACCCCTTTGCTTCTCCACAATTGGAGGTTACCCTGCAAGACGTGCAATGACTCAAGAGGCTGAATGTATGATTCTGCAACAATGGATTGACACTCTACGTTGCCAGCTCTCATGCTTGGGGTCCAATACACATTGCAACTCTGAGGTGTCAAACTCCATGCTGATGCAAGTGCCTGTGTACTTGCTGTAAGCCTTGTCACCAGGCCTTATCAGCACAATGTTTGGCACACACCATTCAAGGCCTCTTTCAACCCTGTGTCTTAAGTATTGAACTGCATTTTCGCTACAACTGCTCAAGCCAGCCCCAGTACATGCATGACACTGTACGCTACAGTAGTTATGAGTGCACCTTTGACTTTGATTGTTACAGCAGACACTTGAGTGGTGGATCTCCATTGAACCACTTGGATGGAAGGTGCACAACCTGCATGCACTTGTCAGCTTGTGGCACGTGTTGCAAGGCTCACAGAATTGGCGCAATATTTGAAACAGGCAGAAGTGCCTCCTCTCCATACACTGAGCGCTGTTGCCCGCCTTTAGGGTGGCATTCAACATGTTTGACAAACTCACTGCCCTTCAGGCCTTGTTTGACCCTACAATCAGCCCGACCAGTTGGAATCAAAAGCTGCAAGTCAGGCCAAGACAGCACATTGCTGGTGCAGGCTGTTGCAGCTGTCAGCTGTACAGATGGGTTACCACATCTTGCATCGCTTCACCCCACAAAGGCGCACCAGCTGCAGCAGGGTGCTCACGCGCAGGACAGACTTGTGCAAGCACTGATGCGGCGGCTAGGTGTGATGCACTGCTGCTGCTACTCTTTGTTTTTGCACTGCTCTTACTTCAATTGGCAACAGCATCTCTTTTGAGAGCACATGCATGAGTGCTGGCAAAGACTCAACCTGTGAGTGAGCAAGTACTCTGGTCATGAGCATGTGTGCAAGTGCTCTGAGCTTGCCTGCTTCTTGGGGTGGGACAGCTCATCCATCCCTCCATCCATGCATGCAATCATCCATCCCTTCCTCCATCACACACATCTTGTAACAGACAGCTTGCCAGGGATCTTCAGAGATGTACAGTAGCTATTTACTGTAAGTGATAATGTAGCCGCTACACGCGCCCTCCCTTTACAGCTTGTAGGACGCTACAGCTTCTTTGGGATGTTGGTATCCACTCCAATCCCCAAACTTTTCTGTTTTCCTCAATAATTAGTCCTGTGCCTCCCTGTGTGCAGAAGCCCAGGAACAGCATATCCAGAAGGCAAATCAGCGTGAGGGTGCTCTGCTTGCACGCATGAGCCGCATGGAGGTGCTGCTAGGGCTGCCGCCACACATTGCCCCTGCTGCAGTGCATCACCATGCGCCGCCCCTACTGCTCTCAGAAGAGCAAAGCGAGTCTTTAGAGGCAGATGCTCAGAGGTAAGAGCAAAATGTGGCTGACTTTTCGCATGACTGTTCACCCCTCATTGCCTTGCGCACATAGACCTACAGTGTGTGGTGTGCAAAAAAGTTGTCTTGATTGCCTCCAAAACCAGAGGGTAAGCTCAGTCCGTCGGTTTTCATATTGTCTCTTCTGCCTGAGTTTGTTCAGCAGTATGTATTATGGCGCTGCTGTTGATTACAAAGTGGTGAGTCCAGGGATCCGGTTGAAGGCTCGGTAGCGACAGCTGCAAGGTCGTTGGATGACCAACACTGTGCAGTTGAAAGCACAGCAGATGGAGCAGATGAGTTGACACGGCAAGCCACCATGTAAAGGAGTGAAATTGCAGAGTCTGTGGCTTTAAGACATCTGTGCTGTTTATGGAGCCATGTTTTGACATACTATCTGACATATCATTTTGACTGGGACCTTATGTATCGTTGTGTGCTGTGAGAAGACCACAAAGGCACTGTGATTCACTGTTTTCATGATCTTGTACAACATTCACCAGGTGATGGGCACCAGTAGTTGTCAGGCTAGCAAACAGGTTAAGCGGCTTAATTTAAGCCTGGTATTTGAGGGGTCGTAGATGAGGTAGTAGATTCATCACAGCCTGCGTGCATCACGAATGTTTGGGTTGGACCATGCAGTGGCAGCCTACTTTAGAGTTAAGGCTGAAGGAGGAGGAGGATTTTACATCTTCAGGCAACCAACTAGGTTGTACAGATGTGCCAGGGTTGTCAGTAACCTGGTCAAAAACATCAGTACTAAGTGTTTATCATGTCTAAACAGTCTGAAACAAACTTGTAGACAACCATACGATCCTTCTGGGCAAAGAAGGAGATCTGCTGAAGATCTTTCTACTAATTTGGGTAATTTAGATTTCCGGACTGGCTGTCAGCCTGAGTGAAGTCTTTCTAACTGGTTTGTGCCGGTCATCGGGTGAACACAGGCTGTATCATTGCTGCAGCAGTGATGGCGTTACACGACACATCGCAGTCGCACGTTGTGAAACAGCTAGTGACGTCTTGTGATGGTCAGGCTGGGGCTCGGAACAATCTTCAGGTGCCTCTTTTGCATAAAGCTCAATGCAACGTGTCTGCCAACGGGGCTTCGATTCACGAGTTCTGTCTTGTAGGCGACAGCGGCCCGGAAGGAGGTTGAAGCCACATATGGCCCTGATGTCTTGCAGTTGAAGCCACTCAAGGCAAGTATATGTGTGCTTTGCTTGTGACAGTGCGAGCCGTCAGGTATGACTGCCCCTGTCCGAGCAATTTATGTGTCTACAGTGGCACAGGAGTGTCTACGTAAATAACCACAAGTATCACGGACCCACGGTTCATGCCCACCTGAGCAACTGCCTACTGCCACAGCACCTCTGTCCATCTGACTTCAGACGCCTGTGCATGCCAACAGACATGTCTTCAGTAAAACACTCTGCTGAGTTTACTCAGGTAAGTCACTTGAGTGCCGTATGCAAGAGAGTCGTTCTGCAAAACAGGTGCAGCTTTTTTTGACTCACTCTGTAATCTGCACTGCAGGGACAAGCAACAACTGGCTGGAATTTTTCAACATGCACTGACAGCGTTTTTCAACTTGCCAGCAACAACATCCCTGCAACTACACCTGGGCTGCGTGAATACAAGCTTCAAGAATATTGCACTCCCATAGACAGCGTCGCAGCAATTACAGACAAGCATAGAGTTGCAAAGCAGCTGTCAGCTTTGCAGTTACAGAGATGGACAGAAGCCTTTGGAAAAGAGGGTGCAGCAGCAATGCAGCAGATCTCACAATTGCAGCCAAAGAAGTCAAAAACAACCTTTTTGGTGAGACACCACTTTCAGCAGGCGTGCAAGTTGCAGGCCAAGCAATATTTGGTCTTCATGTCCCTGCCGGAAGATTGCACAAGTCAGCTGCATCATTGTGTGAGATGAGCTAGGGAGACCTGGGAATTTCTGCTTGCATCTGCCTCATGCTTTGATGTCATGGCTTGTTTGTGGCATTGCCAGCATCACCATGCTTCAAGTGCCCTATTGCACACTGCAGGCTACCAAGTCAGACATCAGTGCTGTTGCTAGCCTTGAAGATGTGCTGCCCAACGTAGATAGCCAACTGTCCACACTGCTCAGCTGCCCCTGGCTGCCAGGGGTAATATCAAGCCGCTCAGGCATGCTGCCACTTGGAGCCACTAGACATAAACCTAGTTCACCCATGGTAGTAGATTTGTATTCATTAGCCGCAGCTGTGGACTCGTCAGCCGCTGTTGCAGATTCATCAGTTGCAGTTATGGATACATCACCAGCAGTCGTGGATGCACTAGCAGCAGCAGATGCAGGCGCACCACTGGCCGCAGCAGCAGCAGCAGCAGCATATCCAGCAGTTGAAGGCCCATGCATGCAGCCGATTACACCAGTGGGAATCTTCAGTGCTTCTGACTCAAGCGCAGATGCAGCAGCTGAGACCCCTTTATATTCTGCATAGGAATGTGCAAGCTGCTGCACAGTAGACAAAACATGATGCAAATAATGCTGTTTTCTACCTGGTATGTGCAAGTGTGTTCAAGTCACTTCAACTGTATCATGAGACACCAGATGTGTTAATTATATCATTGGCAGACAGCTGACTTGTGCAAGCAGCATCATGGCTACATCTATGTGTTTACAGCCAACTAGCAAATTGCGAAATTTGAATGCAAATCCTTGGTTGAATTTACAATATGCAGCCTGTCACACTGACTGCAGAGATGAGTACGGATGTCACCATGTGGTGCTGCTCAGGGCATGAGAGACCCTTTTGGGTACACATCGAAAGCCACTTACTGACATACACCAAATCTGAGCAGTCATTGCAATGGCCAACTCTTTCAGCATTTGTGTTGTGTGTAACATCACTTGAAGCATGGCTATCAGGCATGGATCTGACCTTACGTTTTAGAGGGAAAGTGACTGGCTAACAGGTAAACACTTGCTGAAAAGATCCCGGTATTATAAAAGCTGCACACAAAAACGCGATTCTGCGAAAAAATGGTGTTGCAGAGTCACATCAACAAGCATCTGGAACTTCAGCCAATACACTTTTTGATAGCAAAATTTGTAGAAATCATGAACTACTGACACAAACCACACCACGATTGACATTGTTGCGCAGTGCAACTTATTGACAACAGGCTGGCAAATGCTGGAAAGGTGAGAAGAGCTGTCACGGCATCAACCCACAAGCACAAGTGTCAGCTTGCCATTGCACCCAAAGCATTCATCTCTGCCAGGAAATCTTGGTAGTTGGTGTCTGTCTCAGAGGGGACAGCTGGCTTGGGTATGGAAGGTGCAGCATGAGTCACAATGTTTGTTGGCATGAGCCCAAAGCCAGACAATGCTGACGCGCCTGTGTGACTGCGCGGCCGCTGCACCGCAGCGTTTGCAGCCATTTCCCTTTTGACACGAACAGAGGCTGGAACCATTGCTGTCACCGTCTTATCCTCACTTGCTCGCGGCATCTTGACGACTGTGGACTGACCAGTGAAGGTGGACTGGGTGTCCTTCTTGATCCTGGATGCAGCTGCTATTCCAGGGGGAGGACCTGATGATGTGACACACATTGTGTTAATCGCATGCACTTTGAGTGTTCTGTCTTTGCTGTAGAATGGCTTTGAAACCATGCAAGCACCACAGTGTCTTCTAACTCTGCACAGATGCACATTATTTCATGTACTGCTGAAGCTGGCGCAACATTGTTTTGCTGCAAAATCAGTGCTAAAAGCACTGTGCACCATGCTTCAAATAGATGCAGCCTTAAAGTCAGCCATAATTGTGCCGTGACGGGTGCATGCACACCTCCAAACCCAATGCAAGCATACACACTCGTAACTGTATTAATAGCAGCATCAGACACATAGACAAGGGTGCAAGGCAGAAATGAAATCACAGCAAGGAAAGGCAGGCAATGGCAGACAAGTCATGAGAGGGCTGACCTGGTGGAGGTGGCATGAGCACAGCATAGCCAGGCGGAGGCATCATGGGAGGAGGCAACCTGTGCATCAACATGCTGGGAGGGGGTCCAGAGGGGGGTGGCAGGTGGCCACGAACAAAGCCTGGGGGAGGGCCGGCAGGAGGCGGCAAGGGTCCTAGCTCTGCTGAACTTGGCCCTGCACGTCAGCCTTGTTCATGTGCACTCTCAAGCTGCATTTTCTGGCCTGGCCAGCAGAGAATAGTGTCTGATGACCTGCCGCTTATTGAGATTTACAGAGACACAGTCTTGCTAGTTGAGCACTCATGGACTGGCTGATGCAATGTGCTTGACAACCTTGACTTGTTGCTGATATTACAGAAACATGCAAAGCCTGAGCGCGCAGGGCTACAGACGAGCTGCATGCATGACAGTATGGCAAATAGGTGG
>JAABUH010001671.1_pt1 | contig 23521 bp, 46 predicted proteins | sample 5559121 | NCBI WGS metagenome assembly JAABUH01 (sample SAMN10711871, study PRJNA513364) | rock metagenome | isolation source: Antarctica rocks | place: Antarctica: Victoria Land, Battleship Promontory nord | collected 2015-12-28
CCTTCTCCCTCCTAGCCTCCGCCCCGCCAAACACACCCTCACCGCCCTACCCATTCGCACCGTCCCCGAGCTCCTAAACTGCCATGCCCTCATAATTCCCGGCGGCGAATCCACCGTCATCGCCTCCGTCGCGTCCAATACCCCCGGCCTACTTGAGGGTCTCCAGTCATTCGTGCGTGATCCGGGACGGGCGGTGTGGGGGACTTGTGCGGGAATGATCTTGATGGCGGAGGAGGATGGGATTGGGGGTGGGAAGGTTATCAAGGGACGGGAACGACAAAGAGGGTGGGGTGGGATTGAGGGGTTAAGAGTGTGGCGTAACCTTTATGGCAGTACGTCATCTCACTTGTACACGAAGAGAAGGTGGTATTGATCGTGTGCGGTGGGACAGCTCAATTAGAGAGTTTTGAAGCCCCCCTCCCCATCCCCGCACTCTCCGATCCCTCCACACCATTTACGACAATCTTCATCCGCGCCCCCGCGATCCACTCACTCACAAGACCCAATCCCACCATCCCCATCGAGACCCTCTGCTCCCTTCCCGACGAATTGATACCTCCCGAACCGCCTGGAGATGGGCATATGGGTGCTGCGAAGATGGAGGATCTGGGGAAGGTCATGTTGAGGCAGGGACGGAAGATGGTTACTAGCTTTCATCCGGAATTGAGTGGGGATGTGAGGGTTCATGAGTATTGGGTGGAGAAGTGTGTGCTGGGGAGATGACGGGGAGGGGCTAGGGGTCGGGTTCTGGCATGTAGGACATACTACCTAGATGATCCCACACACTCTATCCCACCTGGATTATAATCTGCATCGTCGCATTCAACGCATATGAGAACAGGAGGCAATATTTCGGACACTGCGTATGCCGAGTCCACGTTGATGCGCGCGGCCTTGCAGCTGTCCCCTTTCGCTGCTATACCGGTGGAGCCCAATCGGTCGATATGTGCATGCTGTGTGTCTAAATCTATGCCGTACGACCATACAGTGATCTATCCGCACAAGAAGTTCGCATACGCCGGGTTCTGCGTCTCCTCAACGAACGGATACCCCAACTCCTCCAAGAACCCATCGAAAGCGCCATCCGCGCCTGGGGGGACCTGTATACCGACGAGAACCTTCCCGACGTCTAGCCATGCCCATCAGGGTTGGCCGCAGCTCAAAGAGAGGTCGACCCACCGGAGCCGTGGTTCCGGTAGTGGAAGAGCGAGATGTTCCAATCCGGCTTCATGCCCTTCAAGAACCCTCCCAACGCTCCAGGTCGTTCGGGGAACTCTAAACCCCTGGTCAGTTTCAGACCTTGACTTTGAGGAGCGACCCACCGAATCGGAATATCCGCTCATGATCCACCTGGCTCCGGCCACCCACCAAATGCCGGACATGTGACTTGGCAAACTCATCCTCGCTCAAATCGACCGCCTCGATACCGACGTCTTTCAGTGATCGGAAGATCTCGCCAAGCTCGGTCTCGCGCGCTTCTGGGGAGGGACCGGATGCGGAGGACGGCGAAGATCGGAGGAGGAAGGAGCAGATGATGAAGCCTGTTGTGGTGGACGAGTAGCGGTAGGAGAATTCGGTGACGGCTCGACCGTCCAGGAGGGAGTGGAATCTGATGAAGCTGGATGCGAGCAGTCAGTCGCGCTTCCATACAGACATGCTTGCAGATGCTCGCTTGCAGGCGGTCTGACTACTCACCTTCCAGGCCGTTCTGGCACGCGGACGCTGATCAAGACCTCTCGTCTCTCACCCAGCTCGGCACGCTCCGCCACGAATCGCAACCTCCCAAAATTCATGTTGCCCCCCGAGATGACGGCGACGAAGCGCTTGTTCTTGCCTTGGAGATTGTTACGGATGATGTGAGCTTTGAGACCGGCTAGGCCGAGGGCGCCGGACGGTTCGGGTATGGATCGTGTCTCTACAAAGACGAGCCAGGAGTGAGCTTCTGCCATTTAATCGTACGAAAGCCGTACAGGCCTTCGCAAGGAGGATCAAGGACAGCGAGCTCACCCTCGAAGACGTCCTTGATCGCCGCGCAAATCTCATCGTTGTTGACCGTAATCACCCCATCCAACAACTCCTTGCACACCCTAAACGGCTCCTCCCCCACAATCCTCACCGCCGTACCATCCGCAAACGGTCCTACCTCATCCAGCAGAACCCGCTTCCCTTTCCGTAAACTCTGATCCATCGCATCTCCATCCACCGTCTCGACTCCCCAGACTCCCACACTCGGCTTCGCCACCCGCTTGATATACGTCGTGATACCCGCTATCAGTCCCCCTCCTCCGACGCTCGCAAAGATCCCGTCAAGCTCATCGCAATCCTTGATCTGCCGAGCGATCTCCATAGCGATCGTCCCTTGTCCAGCGACAATGTACGGGTTATCGTAAGGTGGAATGAAGGTGAGTCCCTCTAGTCTGCTGAGCCGGAGACATTCTGCTTTGGCGGCGTCGAAGTCGAATCCATGGAGGACGACTTCGGCTCCGAGACGCTGGACGTTCCGCCATTTGATGGAAGGAGTCGAAACGGGCATGACAACCGTTGCGGGTACACCGAGGGCGTTGCCTGATAGAGCAACACCTTGCGCATGATTGCCTGGTCAACAGCATTGTCAGTCCCGAAGGGAACGGGAGAATCATCTGAGCCAGAGATGTGCTCGCGTCGAGCTGGGATTCACCAGCACTACATGTAATCACGCCCTTCTCCTTCTCTGGCTGGGTAAGGTGGGCCATCATGTTGTATGCCCCTCGGATCTTGAACGAGAACACGGGCTGAAGATCTTCCCGCTTGAGCCATATCTACGCAGCGTGTCAGTCCGAGCATTGCTGCAGTCACGATATCTTGCGAACTTCGTTGCCTAGTCGAGCGGAGAGATTGACGGCTAGGGTGAGAGGTGTTTCTTGGAGATTCAAAGGCGATGAGTACACCTTTGCTATTCACCACCCCGTCAGTCGATAGGCTCTTAATCACGGAATCTATCAAGGAGGCTCACACATCAAGATCATCCGCAAGTAATCCGGTACTTTTCCACCCCGCCCATCGCTCTCCAGCGTATGTGCCGGCAGCTTTTCATAGAGATGTGAAGGGACATCCTCGTCCTCTTCGCCGTTCTGGACATGGTTGGATGATGACGGGGGAAGGGGTGCGGAGGAAGAGTACTCGATGGTCGCAGGTTGATGAGGGGGAGATTTCACTGGACGGTGGACACCGTTGGGTTTGAGGTGGGATTTGGAAGGAAGAGGGATGGGGTTTGAGGTACTGGATTTTATCAGCTTGATGGCGTTCGGAGGAGAGGTGACGGACGCGTTTGCAACGGGCGAACCCATCTGAGGCGAAGCCAGTACGGCTGTTCGTCCAGCTTGATCGGAAGCCGGGCTATCGAACGCTCAATACTCCTCAATTCAGCCTCTCGATGATGGAGAGGATTTCGTTGCAACTGTCTCACTAAGAGGATCCATACCGCCGGCAATAATCCGAATTTCTTATTTGGAGGGATTTGATACAGTTCGTCATCTGTTTCCCCATCCCCGACTCTGAATTCATAAAATCCTATGCTTATGATAAAACCGTCTACACAGCCCATCTAGCGGCGTCTCGCTATGTCTGCCGCCCCTATCAGTCCCAAGGCGGTACACTATCATACCGCGCTCGGCGGTGCGCTGCTCAGAGGCGCTTGGGCCGAGGCGAACCCGGGCGCTGAACCGAATGGCTCGGAGTTGAGCTGGGGGGAGCTCGTCAGGAAATGGGGGAAGCATACCGGCGGTAGTAGGTTCTTCTTCTCGCAGAATTGCTTAAAGCTATGGCGATGGAAAGGAGACACTGACTGTGTTTGCTCACAGACACCGCCCTCATCCATCATATCCGCGACATATCCCTCCTCTACCTCTCCTCGACAGCCCATCCTTCCTCTTCGTCTGGCTCCGCTAGCGTTATCCAAGCATCTCAATCCATCGTATCCTCTCCCCGAGCCACGACAAGTATTGTCGACGGTCCCAACTCTCGCAATTCCTCCACGGAAGGCGTTTCTCACTCGACAAACGCCTCGACCTCGGGCTCATCTTTCATACACGTGCCTCATCCTCACCTTCGTCACAAGACTCAGGCTTCTCTAGACGGTACACCTGTGGGAGCACAAGCGACTTCGTCGGGAAGCACGATTCGTCAGTCGACGATAGGGATGAGAGCAACGTCTCTTAGCGCGAAGGATCTTGACGGGGACGATGCACAGGATGAGACTTCATGGGGCGAAGGGCGAGGACGGTGGGCGGGAGTGGGGTCAGAGCACGAGGAGGAGGTCAAGGAGAGTGCGAGAGCTTTGGAAGGATTGATAGCGGGTGGAAACCTGCGTCCTCCTGAACTACACGTCAGTCCGTGATTGTTGAGGTCTCGTAGACAGGTGGAGATAGATCACAGAGCTGACATCAAGCAGTCGGCACGCATGACACTGGCATATCATCTGCACGCGCTAGGACTACACGAGGCTGCTATGACGGTCTTCAGCGATGCAGATCCAGGGCAAGATCCGAAACTGGGGGTGGTGCAAGGGGACGCGGCGGTGCTCGAGCGGATACGATCAAGATGTCTGCGGGGTAAGCGGTCAACTCTCTTCGGCGGATGTTCTGCTGACTGAACTTCAGGTGTCAGCTTGGAACATTTACGGACATCAGATCCCCACCACGCCCTCCAGTCTTACCTTTCCGTCATCCCCCTAGCCCGCTCCCTTTCCTCGTTTCCATTTCCTTTACCCCCCTATCTAGTCACACCGCCCGCTCAGACCCCAAAGCTCCCTTTCGAGACACACCGCGAACTTCATCGACAACTATCCACCTCTCTCTCCCGCGCATCCATAATTTCAGCTCGCATGCCCAATGCGCTTTCGCAAACGCTGAGGATCCTTCGGACATATAACGCATATAGTACCTGCTGGTCGACAGGCTTCCGCCCTCGTCAACGACAACGAATGCTCCAGCTTTACTTACGAGGACTTCTTGCTGGATATCCCGAAGCAGGAGCGGCGAGCGACAGCCCATACCTTCTTGGCGAGGGTACCACGACACTTCCAGCCAGAGCGATGTGGCGGAAAGAAGTCTCAGAAGCGATCCGGATCGGACGCAATCTCTTGTCTGCTACTACCAGCTTTCCGAGAGCCGGCTCGATCAATACTCCTGTTACAGCTTTCACGGATCTCTGTGTGGCACTCGCCAAAAAGTGCCCTCTTCTGTCTCGAGAAGCGATTTCGGTCCTCTGGTGGGCGCAGACTCTGACTTTCCAGTCTCAATCGCTCTTACGGCATCTCACCCGTCTTCTTGCGCTGGTTGGCGATTCAGACGACGCGAGGCGGACCTTTGAGCTTTACGTTCAGCTCGTTTTGAAGTCGCGGCAGACACAGCAGCCAGATGTCAACCTGCAGCTGAAACGACAGTCGACCGAGGGCGACCCCGCGGATCCGCGGGAGGTTCAGCGCCAGGCCGGCGAGGCGCAAAGTGTAAGCGGAGGGGACACAGTGGAGCGGAAAGCGGAGACTGCAGATGCGGAGATTGACGACGACGAGGAGTTTATTGGAGCCCTGCTAGTCGGGTCAAGACTGATGCTGCGAGATCTGCATGAAGCGGAGGAAGCTTGGCGATATAGCTGCCTTGCCGGCGATGTGGTCTCGCACGGAAATCGGAGAGGACGAGGCGTTACAGCAGTGCTAAGAGCGCAGATTGAGGAGTGTAAAGGCATCGTGCGGATGAGCATGGCCACCTCCCGTCAGTTACCGTTATTATGGTACGGATCACCTGATACATATCAGAATCCGATCCTGCGACCCGTCCAACCTACCAAGCTCAGTCCATCAATCATCTGATCGCAGCCACTCGTCTCGACTCGACCTCTTCTACCGCTTTCTACCACCTCGCCTTCTGCCAAGCTGAAGCTCGCTCCATCGAATCTGCTACCGAGTCAGTGCACAATGCTCTCGAGCTAGACTCGCGGAATATCCAATTCTGGCATCTCCTGGCCCTGCTGTTTACCGCACAAAGCGATTGGGCAGGAGCAGCTAAAGCTGGTGAAGCCGGAGTCAGCGTATGGGAGCAAGGGGATGAGTCAGACCGCGGTGAAGATGAAGGACCGCTCGGCAATCCAAGCGAGAGCAACCCCGCAGTGGAGGTGACGGATTTCGCTGCTACACCTCACAGACCGAACGGAACGGGCCAAACATCTTCCGCAACTCTCCTGCAAACTTCCGGCGCCTTCACCGAGCCCCACCTCTCCTCAACTCCGATGTGCGCTTCCCCTCTGTCCCGCGCAAAGCGGTTAGAAGAGGTCATCCAGCTACGCATGACGCTAAACACCATCACTGAGAAGACACAGGGGCCAGACGCTGCTATGATCCGCCAACAAGAGCTATTCGCATTCTTCTCTGCGCGATCAGGGAAACAGCGGAACCAGGGGTATTTGAGGGGAATGCCGGGCGCGGTCAGCACGACCAGTTTCGTGGAAAAAGGTCTAGGGGAGAGCTTCGTCAGTGTTGACCAGCCGGGTCCAGGTCGGAATCCTGCATCACTGGTGTCTGGTAGGTCCTCGATGGCGATTTCATAACGAACGCAGCTGATTCCCTCAAGATGGGCAGGTACCTCCGCCGAGCGCAAGAGGTCTTGCGGACCAACCTCTGCCTCAGATCGAGCCGCCAGTCGTGGTGCATGCCGCAAACTCGTCGCTTGACAGTTCGGCTGCGTCGTCAGATTTCGGTATGGTCGAGAAGGGTGCGGAGAAAGATGGTCATCGCTCCGTGTCGGGTGGGCGCAGGTTGCTATCAAAGCACCTTCACGTGCCGCATCCGATTTCCACTAGGTCTCCCCGACCGAGCAATGTGCGGCGTATGAGCCATCCACCCATAGCTGGTGAGTGAAGCCTGGTCTAGGGTCAGACAAAGTTGATCCCTACCGAATCTAGATCTCGCTCTCCATCGCACTCGCACCGCTTCGGCTTCTTCCATCGCCCTTTCTGTCGCCCCAACAGCTGTCCACTCGCATTTCCACCATTGCGCCGGCCGCACCCCTCCTCCACCTCCACCATCTCAAGCCACCGTTGACCACGGGCGCACCCCAGCCGAGGCCCGGATACTTAGCAATCTCTGGCTCATGTCCGCCGCGACCTTTCGACGATGGGGCAAGCTCGACCAATGTCTCGTCTCCATCGAAGAAGCCGAGGTCCTCGATCCGGAAAACGCAGATGTCTGGGTCCAGCTTGGCCTGTACCACGTATCAACCAGTCCTCCGAACTATGACGCAGCCCTTCCGGCATTCACGAAGTCCCTACTCCTTCGACCTGACCACCCCCCTGCAGTGGTTTCGCTAGCGAAGCTGTATATCTCGACGGGACAGGTGGAGCTCGCGCATACGCTTCTGAATCAGCTCACTCAGGATGCAGCATGGGACGTGCCGGAAGCATGGTACTATCTGGGTAAAGTGTGTGAGGCGCAGGAGAGGCACGAGAGGGCGAGAGAGTGTTGGATATATGCGCTAGGGCTGGAGGAGAGTCGGCCTGCGCGGAGGTGGGGAGACGCGGGGGATAGGTGGCTGTGAGGGGTTGGCGGCGATGATTCACAGCGGGGTAGAGGGATTTATATAGGACTGCATGGCGAAGGATAATGCATCATTCGATCAGTGCAGTAAGAGCCGTCGGCAAGGGATACGGAATCATTAGGCTCGGAAGTGGCCTAGAGCGTTTCGTCCGAACCATTTGGCCTGATGCATCCTGGTGAAGTCAGGTCAGTCTGGGTGAATACCAGCGAAATGTAAGAAGGTGGTGAGGCAATGGAGATTGAAACCACGGGCCATGCATGACGCAAAAGGCCCAGATTGCACCGTCCCATAGAGTCCTCCTCATCTCGGGCTCATCTTCCGAGACAGCTCGCTTTTTCGAGATACCGCCTACCGCCTCGTAATATCCACCACCCTCGTCCCCACCCTCGTCGCCTGCTCCCCCGAATGTGTGATCCACACCAAAGCTTTCAGCCCGCTTACAGTCCGCTCAATCCCGTTCTCCTTCGCCCATCTATCAGTTCCCCTCTTGCTCTACATGGTTGAGCGACCTACTGATGTACTGTCCGTCCGCGGCAGCATCCCCAATAAACTCCTCTCGACCCGCTTCATAGTCTCCTCGTCCAATGCCGAAGTCGGTTCTACCCCCCAAACCACTCGATCAATCTCCCACTCTCACTTGACCGAGCGCCGACTCACCGTCGAGCAATACCACCTCCGCCCCGCCAATTCCTAGAGCAATAGCGAGCGCCAACCTCTGTCCCTCGCCCCCACTCAACGTCCCCCACTCCCTCATCCACAACCTCCGATCCACGCCCCATTCAAGCGCCAATTCCACCGGGTCCAGCGGAGACGGACAATCCGAGGAGGAGGAGGCGGAAGAGGAGCGGGACGAGAATGAGTGAAGGGTTGTGAGGAAGTCGAGTGGGGTACCGGGGAGGAGGGAGGGGCGTTGGGGGATGTATTGGACTAGGGTTCTGTATTTCGGGATGCCTTTTATCGTCAGCTTGGCTTTGATCAACTTGTGAACAGATACCGTAGTAAGTTGCGGGTCTGTTGTAGTCTTGATCAGTATTTCACAAGATGGGGAATTTGAGAGGGGGAGGTGAATTGATAAGGTTGACATACTGTCCGTGGAGGAGGATCTCGCCGGATTGATAGATGTTCAGCTCGGCTATACATTTCAACGACGTCGTCTTGCTACTCTTTGTCAGCTGCTCGCGAATCACAGCATAGGAAGCAGACGGAGGATTGAGACATGGAGAGATGGGGAGATGGAGAGATGGAGAGATGGGGAGACGGAGAGACGGAGAGACGGAGAGACGGAGGGACGGAGAGACGGAGACGCACCCCGACCCGCTCTCCCCCTTGATGATCACCACCTCCCCTTCCTCGACCGTCAGGTCCAGGTTCTGTCCCTCGTCAGCTTACTTCATATGGTGAGGGAGAGAGAAGGAGAAGGAGAAGGTACATTGAGAATGGCTGAGCCGGTACCGTCGTCTCGCCTCAGAGTCAGGGATTTGATCTCGAGTAGGGGCGCCATGATTCGGGTCGAAGAGCGGGGCACTCATTCCGGAGTGTTCACAACACTTCAAAGACCTGGAGTGTCATAAAGACCTGGAGTGTCATACAAGCGGATTTGGACTCTTACGTCATCCAGGAAGGAGCGCGGCCCAAGATCCTTCCGAGTGAAGGTTTTGAGGTATTGAATATAGGAAATGCAGACGTCAATGAAGCTAAGTGCGAACGATCTTCAAGAAGAGTTGCAGAACACAACCCCTATTGGATAGAGGCGCGGAGACGGGTGGCAGCTGCGTGGTATGCCTTTCACATCGGCTATATACATATGATGGCCTTGAAACCGCCTCAGATCTACTCGACGTCTTCCAGCTGGGCCAAACAACTCATCAGTCATATAACTGGAGGATCGAGCAGCACTCACGTCAGCCTTGGCCTTCCCCTTCCCCTTGACGGCCGCCTCGTCCTCCGCGTCCGCTCCGTCCTCCGCGTCCGCTCCCTCGTCAGCGGGCAGATCAGGCAAGTCCTCGTCGTCCGAGTCGCCGCCTCCGCCCATCTCACCCATTCCACCCATCCCACCGGCGCCACCCATCTGCTCCATCATCTTTGCCTGGGCACCGTTAGCTCATCTCGACATGAGATAGTATGAAGGGACACACAAAGTCCATGCCGCCTGCACCGCCCATCCCACCCATTCCTGGCATACCACCCATGCCGCCCATACCCGGCATACCTCCCATACCTCCCATTCCCGGCATGCCTCCCATGCCGCCCATATCGTCCATGTCGGGAAGGCTGCTCGCATCAGCGCCAGATTCACTTGAGCGAACGACACCTACTCTGCGGGAGCCGCACCTTCCTGCTCATCCTCGTCCACCCACTGAACCCCCATCAGCTCTATGCCGTTCCCCTGCCAGGAGCTAGAGTGAAGGGCTAGAGTGAAGGCCGACCCACCTTTGAGAAATCCGTCTTGACCCAGTTCCGATTGGGTTTCTCCTTGGTCAACCTCGGCCAATACTCTGATTTGGGCGTCTTCTTCTTCAAAACTAGTATGACCGCTCGAGTAGTCTGCACGCGCTTCGTCTCCTATACACAAACCCCCCTCATCAGTCTCTCCTTCCTACCCAAACAACCTCGAGCCCACCTCGGGGATGATCTCGTCGTAGAGCTGGAGGTCGAACGCATAGTTCTTCTCGGGAACACCTTTCGCGGGACTACGATGAACACTCATCAGCTTGTTCCAGCTAAGGGAGCGAGGGGAGGGGGACGTACTCTCCAGTCTTTGCGGAGAAGGAGATCTCGGTGGGCTTAATATTCAAATCCGCCTCGCCGACAATGTCAGGTGCGTTGATGGTGAGGTAGATCACGTTCTGATCATCCCATCTCGTCAATCATGCGCAACGAGCGGGAAGAGGAGGGGCGACCCACCTTCTCTGCGTCGGTGGCGGAGCAGCGCTCGGCGTACATGATCTCGGGGTGGAGTTTCGTGTCGGACATCTTGTCTGCGTTCTTGGTTTGAAGGATGAAGGAGGGGAGATGAAGCTGGAGGGGAATTTTTGTCGAACCAGGGCGGGAGTTTCGATCGCCACGTGTGTGATTGACGTTTCGACTGGAAGCTTCTTCGCGGCTCCTCCTCGCATCTAGGTGATCAATTAAAGATGCATCGCTTGTCTGTGTCCATTTTGGAGATAGCTACAGCCCTCTTATAAAGATACGCAGTTGCTATTCAATCTAGCGTCATGTTCTGCTGTCCCAAGAACTCCTCGCCCGCCTTGAGCGTCTTGAACTCCCTGACATATCCAGGCTCAATGCAGACGAATCGGTCCTGGAAATCCCATCAGTCTCCCAGCTCATGATTCGCTGAAGGATCGACACACCCATCCGCCGTCTTCCATGTCTTCCATCTTGCTCCCCGTCGCCTCTTGCGGGTTCCAGATCGTGCAGCTGAGGTCTGTCAGCTAAACTAACGAGAGGCATGATACGACGCACTCCTCGAAGCCGCGCAGGCGGATTTTGAGGGTAGAGCCAGCTCCATCATCCAGCTCAAGCTGCCCCAACGGAACTTTGTGGAATACTCTATGTCCCAACCCGTCAGAACATAGCTCGGAGTCAGGACGAGCTTTACTCACGAGTCGACCTCCTTGTCAATCCTCAGCGGTCCTCCGGCCCACTCCGCCATCTTCCCGCCCCCAGCCTTATCATAATACTTCGTCCCACTATCCAGTCCCGAGATACTAATCTTGCTCGAATCCGGCACCGCCAAGTAATTATGCAGAAGCGCTTGGAACATGAAATCCTTATCCCCGTTATTCAGGAGGTGGATATCGGTGGAAAGCTGGTGAGCAGTGAGGGTGACGACGTAGTTGAGCCTATAAGAATGTGGGAAAGATTCGGGAGGGGAAGGTGCGATGAGTCGGATAGAGACGCCTTCTTTGCGGTCCATGACGACTTTCTCGAGCGTCCAGATTTGGGTGCGGGCGAAGCCGTGTTGGGAGAGGGAGGCGTACTCGGGTGGAGAGGAGGGTGGGGGGCCGAAGATCGGCTGCGACCGCGACATCATCAATGCCTGCGTGAGAGGTGGGCGGAGCTACTTACGAAGACGATTGGAATTCCGCCTCGGATCTGCGAGGGGAACAAGTGAGTCAGTGCCCGTTGTATGGTGTGAGGGGACACGCGCACTTCTGCCGGCTCACCGGGACTTACCGGCTTGGTCTCGTCTAGCGTCGATTTCGAGCTCACGAAGAGCCGCTCCTTCCCGCCGACTTTCCATGAGGTGACGGTCGCGCCGAAGAGACTAGGCAGAATCAGTGGAGGATCCCATGTACAGCTTGTAGATTCTGAACAAAGACGTCGAACATCGATGAAGAAATGGATGGGACGGGTGTGAGACTGGCAGCTCTCACGCCGAAGCACGTTGAAGGATGAGACAAACGAGAACTCACTAGATCTCAACGCTTGCACCCTGTCCGGAAGTCAGCGGCGGATGTAGTCAAGGTGAAGGGTATATGCATACCGAATCGTGGTTGAGCAAGATTGTCTTGCCGGTTTCTGTGACACCCATTTTGGCAGACTTTTTGTGATAGATGTTGCCCAAGTTCACGTCGACCAGATTAGTGAGGGACGGCTTCCAACAGTTGGCGATGAAGGGCGTCCTCCACCCATACGTAATGGGGAGGACCGGAAAGGCCCGCCGAATAACGCTGCACGGCCTCGTCATTAAATCTGGGGAGTTTATCAATCAACATCCCGTATCATCCACCTTCGTTCCCACAACGACACGTCACAAACCCCCTTATCCAGGTCGCCAGGTACGTCCGAGATGGACGACTACGACCATATCCTCTCTTCCGACTTTCCCCTTCCTCCCGATGCCGACACCACTCTTCCCGACGCCGATCCCGAAGCCGACGTCGATGGCGATGGTGTCGAGGACAGCGGGGAGTTTTTGCCCGAAGTCCTCGAGGACGAGGTCTCTCCGTCAAATGCGAAGGGGAAGGCGGTGACGCAGGGGATGAATGAGGAGGAGAAGAAGGAGAGGCAGAAGCTGCAGAATCGTAAGGCGGCGGAACGGAGTCGGCACAAGAAGAGGCAGGAGCAGTGCGTCGTTGTACCTCTCTTGCTGTCAACAATCAGCTGACGTACGGGGCAGGTCGGCGCTGGAGATCTCGGTGCAGCATATGCATGTCGAGAACGACCAGCTCCGGAAAGGACTCGCGACCCTCCTAGCCAGCCGACCGGACGCAGCGGCCTCTTCGTCGTTGACGGATCCGACTATCGACCCAATACTCAGCACTCCCGCTCCACAAAATGGTACAGGCATCGACTATGCCTACTTGAGCAGACTCCAGACCGAGCTCGCCTCTTCCAAATCTACGCTCCTCGACAAAGAGCTCGAGCTCGCCCGGTTGAAAGGTGTCGAAGTCAACGGAGACGACCTAGATGATCTCCGGCACCTAATCCTATCGCATCACGCGAAACTCACGACTCTGGACGCTGAAGCCAAATCTCTCGAATCGACAGTCAATCACCTTCGGTCCGAGCGGGATGAGCTTGCCAAGCAGGGAGCGGTGATCAGACGCGAGCTGGATATGAGGAGGGCGTTGAGCGGCATAGAAGGTCCGGAGGCAGAGGTGGGAGTGAATCAAGCACCGGGCGAGGACGCGGCGCTACTGGACGTTTCGGGTTGGATGGAGGCTGCGGCGAAGAACTGGGATCAGGTGAGTCGGAGTCAAGTCGGAATTGACTGATGACAGACTGCGGGATTGCCGACGTCGAGGCAGATGGAAGGGGAGACGCTGGCAGATCGGTCTGCGGTTGAGGATCGATAATATATTGTGCGGATGTATGGTGTCGCTTCGTCCGGTCCTGCTCAACTCTTTCCAGTCTGAATCATTCTTCCGGCTTGAGGGACGACGCATGACAATAGCATGGCTGGCTGTTTTCTTTCAAGCAGCAATTATCATGTAGCCCGGGACTGCGCGAAGCGGCTCGGTCTACAAAGCAGGATGAATTTGGGAAACAAGCTCTGCCATCCCTGCTCCGGCATTCCGGACCGGACCATTTGGAGTATTTTCAGCCTTGTACCGGCCCTCTGTGAAGGGCCATCACCTGATTTCCAGACGTAGCATATACAGGCGGCACGATACAATGCATGTCAACGGGCAGAAAGATCACCTTCGATAGCGAAGGGAAACAGTGACAAGTGAACGGTAGATCTGGTGCCACAGCTGCTGACCGATTAAATTGGGACGGGCCGCCGCTCCTTTTTTCGGGACCCTGGACCCGCTTACTTTGAACTGCCCCCATTTTCCGCTTGATCCAGCTTGCACATTCCTGTCCACTTGAGTAACTCGTACACCTGCTGCTTATCCTCTTTGTACCTACCTAAGACTACACCGAACATCTTAAGATGTCCTCCGATCTGTGAGTATACTTTTGCGGCAAAGTTTCTGGAAGCAGGGGTTGCGGATGATATGGAGGGCGGATATTTGAGTCTTTATGTTGGAATGCGTTGAGGTCAAATGCAAAAGGGGCTGTCTCCAGGAATTGGCCCTTGAAGTGATCTTGAGCTGACTATCTCGTCTTAGCGCCGACGTTGGTCTCATCGGTCTGGCCGTCATGGTGCGTTACCTACCCTAGGGAGGATTAACTTGAGCACTGCTGAGGTTTTCGGTCCCTTTTCAATCTGGTTCCTACATCCTTCTTGTCCTGATCGGTTGCTATAAACAGGGCCAGAACCTGATCCTCAACATGAACGACAAGGGCTTCAAAGTCTGCGCATTCAACCGGTCAGCCTTTCTCAGACGTCTAGCACTCACCGCTAAATCTGCTCAGAACGACCTCCAAGGTCGACGCCTTCCTGCAGAACGAGGCCAAGGGTCCGTCATATCGCTCTTCCCTGCACTTGACAAGCTGATTCCGCCCAGGCACCAATGTCATCGGCGCCCACTCCATCGAGGAGCTTTGCTCCAAGCTCCAGAAACCTCGCCGGGTAATCCTCCTCGTCAAGGCCGGCAGGGCCGTCGACGACTTCATCGGCCAGCTCGAGCCTCATCTCGAGAAGGGCGACATCATCATCGATGGCGGTAACTCGCACTACCCTGACTCGATCCGCCGAACTCATGAGCTCGAGGCCAAGGGTTTCCTATTTGTCGGCTCGGGTGTGTCGGGTGGTGAGGAGGGAGCTAGGAATGGTCCCTCCCTCATGCCCGGTGGTAGCGATGCCGCTTGGCCTCACATCAAGGAGATCTTCCGTGAGTCAAGTAATGGTCGTAAAAGGACATGTCTGACAGGGACTGGGACCGTAGAGAAGACGGCTGCTCAGGCTCAAGGCGAGCCTTGCTGTGACTGGGTCGGACAGACTGGTGCGGACATCTGCCTGTAAGATATGCTCGAGCTAACGTCTTTTGCAGGGTCCGGGCACTACGTGAAGATGGTTCACAACGGTATCGAGTACGGAGACATGCAGCTCATTGCTGAGGCATACGACATCCTCAAGCGCGGTCTTGACCTGGACGAGAAGGAGATTGCCGACATTTTCACACAGGCGCGTTTCTCTCACAGACATTCAACCACATCTGACCGCGTCACAGTGGCAAGACGGCGTTCTCAACTCATTCCTCATTGACATCACCCGTGACATCCTTCGGTTCATGGACAAGGACGGCGTTCCCATGGTCCAGAAGATTCTTGACGCGGCCGGACAGAAAGGTACCGGAAAGTGGACCGCTATTGACGCGCTCGACAACGGTATGCCCGTTACCCTTATTGGCGAGGCCGTGTTCGCTCGATGCCTCTCATCCATCAAGGATGAGCGAGTCAGGGCTTCGAAGGTCATCTCTGCTCCTGCACGGGAGGCGTTCCGGGGCGACAAGCAGCAATTCATTGAGTAGGTGAAGTGTGAGCGGTTTTGAACATAGCTGAGTGGTCTGCAGCGATCTTGAGCAGGCTCTTTACGCCTCAAAGATCATCTCGTACGCTCAGGGCTTCATGCTCATGCGAGAGGCAGCCAAGGTGAACGACTGGACCCTCAACAACGCCGGTATCGCTGCCATGTGGCGAGGCGGTTGCATCATCAAGGTGAATACACCAGATCACGTCGAACGAATGCAACTGACACGCCTCGCAGAGTGTCTTCCTTTCCGACATCACCGCCGCCTACCGCGAGAACCCCAAGCTCGAGAATCTCCTCACCAGCCCATTCTTCCTGCAAGCTATCTCGAGCGCTCAGCCCGGATGGAGGCGAGTCGTTGCCCAGTCCACGTGAGTCTAGGTGTTCCATCACTTTCTGTTGATTAATCCCTGCTTCAGTCTGTGGGGTATCCCCATTCCTGCACACACCACGGCTCTCTCCTTCTTCGACGGCTACCGCACCGAAACTTTGCCTGCGAACCTCATCCAAGCTCAGCGCGACTACTTCGGAGGTACGATCATCGTCTACGCTTTGCATGTTCCCCATCACTGATGTATTCTAGCACACACCTTCCGTGTCCGTCCAGGAATGGAGAACGACCACCTCAAGGCCGGCGAGGATATACACGTCAAGTGGACCGCAACGTCCGGAAATGTGAGTCTCTATGAGCGCGAGGGTAAGGCATCCGCTGATGCCGGCTGACACAGGTCTCGTCTTCCACTTATAACGCCTAGACGTTGTCGAAGCGAGGAATATGCATTGCTGCTGGTATCATATGCCGAGAACTCGATGCACTGCGTGCCTGTTCTTGCCGCGAACAAATGAGTGAGCAGCTTGTCGCTGCCAGCGGAGTGGCGTTGAGAGGAGCAACGCGGCCTCGCAGAGAGATCTCGGCCAGTCCGGCTATGGAACTCCCGCAGGCCGCTCATCATGTCGCCATTCATATCATCCTTGACTCTATTCGCAATTTCTGAAGGTGGAAATTTAGCCAACTCGATTTGTCAAGCAGATCTCCGCGCACGGGGCAGTAGGACGCGGTCGACCTCTTGCGCTGTGTTGCTTGTTGGGGCACTGCTAATCAGCAACCATTCCATGACTGGGGTTTAATCAGAATCCCAAAGCTTAGGGAGCATGCTAGATCCTGCTACGTAGCCGCATTCAGGCGTGCCCATACCCTATAGCTTCTACGAGGGGGCCTTGAGATGGCCTCGGTCGAAAGGGCTGAGATGTGAGGCAGTGACATGCCGGGGCTGCCGAGCTGCACCTTAGTGAGGTAAATAAGTACTGTCCGATCTAGCTGGTGGATGTGGGCTGCTCGAGGGGGAAGCGATTGCGCTTCGGAGCTGTAATGTCGCTTGTATGCTCATACACTAAGTGACGAGCCTGCTTAAGATCGCCTCGCAAATGCCGTACATCCCCTCTCGATCAGCGGCCTGGACATGTGTCGCCTGGACGAGCTCATTCGACTGAGATCTCTGGTTCACGGTCTACCGTAACTCACAGCTCCTCGAACCCAGCATCGTAGTTGACCACTTCTCCCACCTCACTCAACTTCTGAACAGCGGAGCGCCACATGTTTCCAGTCCCTCAGCACACCCCCTTGGACCCGGGCGCTCACCCCTCGCTCGACGACGTAGACTTCCCTTTGTCGAAAGCGAGCGCGTAGTAGTTCGACCAGCCAAGTCGGTTTGAGTACTTCCATTTCCTCCGCCTCGAGCTGATTTATCTGATTTGAAGGACAGTCAGCGCTGTCCCCAAAGCAGGTGATAACTCTTCGGCCGAGATCGAGATCTTGTTTTTGCGAGGCGTAAAGAGAGACCGTCCAGGGGTCCGACTCCACATGGTCGCCTAACGAAAGTGGACGTCTGAGTCGAGAATGCTATCCATACGGTGGCAGAGGGCTTCAAGCTCCACGCAACCTTTCGTTGACAGCAAGTCGAGAGGGTGCAATCGCTTGGAATACGTCATAGTGATATATCAGTACGCAGGACCTGTCGCGAAGCGTCCGTGTCTATGGGAGACTTGTCGAGGGAATCGGACGAAGGAACAGCAAGGAGACCGGCGATGAAGGAGCTGAAAACGATTTAGAGCTCGTCAGCTACGATCTACTGCTTCTGAATGAGAAAGCCGGACCTGTCCTTCTTGACGTGCCGGCTGTGTATACGAATCTGAATTCCGTCCTTCGAGACGAGGATCAAATCCGCCTTGGGATCGTCATCAGAGTCATTCTACCGAATATCGCTTCCTGCGACCGCACTCTCGACCTGTGCCTGCCCTTCTTTGATTTTCGTCATGCCGGCCACGAGATAAGCTCAGCTTGGATGAAGAAGGCAAGTTGAACGTCGGACGACGGATGGTACGAAAGAAGAAGAACCAACGAAGCAAGGTCGATCAAAAGTAGCGAGGACCAGGCACACGGTGAACGATGGTCCACACATCAAGAGAGGACGCCTCGCGGCTGTGCGAGTGGAAGGCGGGGAAAAGCAGCGGTCATGGAAGACGTTGTTCAGCGGACTCTCAAGGCGCTTAAATCGGACAAGTTGACAAGTATGGGATGTCGAGCCGGAGAACGACTCTGGGTTGAGAAACGCCAAGCTTCCGGGCGCCTGTCGATTCTTCGCGGCTGACTTGACTGATGAGCTCGACGACGTGGACCTACCTGTTCGACGGCCTAGAGTTTCGGCATCTTGTAGAAGGGCATGGATTCAGAGAAGGAGTTTGATAGGCTGCTGTTCACCTAGAGTCGGCTGCCTGCCTGTGCTGCCGGTGCTTCGACTGAAGGATTTGCCACCAGGCGCACATTTTGTATGGTGTGCTGTCTGTTCGTCTTCCTTCTCCGAGTCTCGGGATTCCACTATACGTTCTCCTCACACGCCGCTTGACCGCTTTGCCATGATTGACTGAGTTGGGAAGGCTGAATTACGAATTCAGCGTGCCATTATCAAAGTCTCTTTCGCATGCCTCACAGATGAAATGTGCCACTTCAGCGTGACCCGTGCTCCGCCTGCCTCCCCAAGCGGGAAGCCACCTCATCCCACTCCTCCAGAACGTAGCCCTTTCCTGACTTGTACGTCCCGTGCTCGCTCGCTGCGACCCCCTTGGACTCGAAGCGAAGGCTTAAAAGTTCGGCGAGCCATGTCGCGTCGACTGTTGGATCTCCTTTGCCCTGAGCTGATGCAGCCGGTAGGCGGCGGCGCAATTCTCATCCTCGTCGAGGGTTCGATAGCCTCTTTGCCTAAGCGCAAGCTCCTGGTCTTGGAGGCGTATCCGAACGGTGCCCAAGGTTCATCACTGAATCGCTCGAGAATGTGGTCTTGGAGCAGTTCACTGGTGACGCACTGCAAGCGATGACGGAGCGCTTCCACTTCAGGGAACTGATTGAGACTCAGGTCATACATATCTGGTGTTGGCGATGTTGATCTTGAGAGGAGAGAAGAATCAGGGAGAGAGAAGGACAAAGCGACGAGCGTGGCGGCCAGACACACGTTGAGTGATTCTCTACGCATCAATAGAGGGCTCCTCGCGTCTGAGCGAGTGGAGTGCCACGGAAAAGCGGGAGTCATCGTGATGGTCGGGCACTGGAATCCTAAGAGGAATGCCTCTTCATTCCCTATGGCTCCTTAGCGGTTAGAAGGAGCGAGAAAAACCGGAATCTTACCGGAATTTTGAGTAAGATGCACGGCCTTGACGGTTCAAAGGCTTCAAAAATCGCGATTCCGGTCGACTTCCTGCAATCATCTTCGCTGGCGTTCTCGGTGTCATGGAGCTCGTGATCGTCAGCCGACGGTTTCGATCTCAAACAGGCTCAACCCCTTCAAGGTGTTGAGTCTAAACGCGTCAACGAAACCATCCGACATCACAACTTAGGGGTCCCAAAGATCATTTCACAGCCTATCCTGACGGGACGCCTAAGGAGAGCCATCGCGCTCAACATTTAGTGATGACGAATACCCGAATGACGGTAAATCACTCGCTGATTCGTACAGAATTCCAATCCATAGTCCCCATCATCCCCGTTGAAGATTGAAGCTATGCGATCCCCCAGTCCTCCAGCACATAGCCTTCTCTCGACGCTTTTGAAGCCGCTGACCACCCACCGCACTGATCGTCGCAGGGTCGCTGCTCTCCTAACCTTCGGCGCAAGAGCTCGACGAGCCAGCCCGGAGCGATTCCTTCTATCTCACCCTCAGTGAGTTGATTGAGCCGGACCGCGGGACAAGCGTGATCATCTCCGAATAAGGTAATTGCGTGTCAACCGAGGGTGATATTGTTCTTTCGCGAAGCGTAGACGAAGACGGCCCAAGGTCGTATAGTCCGACACTGGTGGAACTCCTCACGCAGCGCTTTGCTGACATCATCGCTCTTCATCCGGTCGCACAGAGCATCAAATTCGGCAAGATGACCCGCATCGAAAGCCTGGAGTTGGCTCATGAAGTCGGTGTAGACGATCTCGATGTCAGTCCGGAGGACGAAATCCTTCGCATCGACTTCGACCGGGGACTTGTCGAGGCTGCCGGACGAAGGGAAGCACAGTAGACCGGCAATGAACCGCTACCATAGAAATTCAGCTGCAGGACAGACGGTCCAGTTGAGACTTCACCGACCTGTTCTTTGCCAGGTGCCAGCTATGGACACGAAAATGCGTCTTTGTCCTTGGAAACAAGTGCTGTGTACGCTTTGGCCTCGTCCCACTCCGGTTGTGTCTTGATATGGATTACCTCGGACTTGTCCTCCTTCCCCGGCTTCTTCGCTTCGTTCTTCTTACTCGGCATCATTAAGCGGGATGAGGGTGAATCAAAGTCAGGGTAGCAGATGATACGAGCGATGATAGTGAGGCGACGTCAGAAAAAGATCCGGGAGAGAAGAAGGATAGAAGAGAAGAGAAGAGAAACGAAAAGCGAGATCCTTCACCACAGGACCAGGCACACCTTGAATGGTACTCTGCAACTTCAGGAGAAGAGATGCTCGTGGCAGGAGCTGAGGGCAACGACGTAGCCACGTCACCAACGACAGTCTGCTTTATCTTGGACTCAGTACTCTTGAGCCGAATCCCAGCATATCACAGGCCAAAGAGAGCGTTGAAAGTCGAGCGATAGCCGGTGATGGGAAGAGAAGGAAGCGCCGAAGGAGAGTCATTTGGGTCGTTAATCAGAATGATCGGGAGGCGGCCGAGATGTTACGGCTGACTCCATTTAGGAGGTGAATGCCGTACGTATCGACGGACCGGCTATGAATCGGGCGATTAGTAACGCTCAAGCGGATCATCTCGGGACGGAGGCTGAACGGGGCAGGGTAGCCCGGTATTCACTCCGCGGAGCGTCGATCGAGTATCACTTCAATCGTTGACCTCACGACTTAGGGGATCCCAAAGATTTGACCTCCTTCATCTTCACTTATCACCGGAATCAGAACTCTCTTTTGACCTGAGTCACTCGTCTCAGCGATCATGAAACAGCGAATGACGGGCCGCGTGCTCACATCTGAGATACGCAGACCACTCATCCTTCTAGTCCCCCGGTTTCTCCATGTTCTCCATGAACATGCAAGCCACATCCTGCCATTGCACCAAGACATAGCCGTCGACTGACTTTGTCACGGGCACGATAACCACAAATATCTGTCTTCTTCGCAGCGCTGTTTGGATCCCAAGTGCAGGCGTAATAGCTCGACGAGCCAAGTCTGCGTGAGGCCCTCGATTTCCCTCGGGTCGATTTTGTTGAGCCGATTTGCAGGTCAATTGGCATCTTGCGCGAAGAAACCGATGGCGGGTGGACCGAGACCAACGTCGTCTTGTCGTGAGGCGCAGACGAAGAATTTCCACGCGTTCTTGCTCGCAGTATCACCACCACTCGTCGTCGACGTCCATTTCGACCACTCGTTCCATTTCGTTGGTTGAACGTCCCACTCGCTCCGTCTCGTCGGTTGAACGTCTACGGAGAAGGAAAAGATATATTGCACAGCTAGTCTCGTCTTGTAGGAGGTTTCCCAGTGATCCTTGATTAAGTCTCATTGTCCCATACCACGTCCAAGACGATCTCGTCCGGTTCTCCGATCTCGTCTACGCGGCTACACTCATTTGTCCTCGCTTAGACCCACGTCCCGCCTGTCTCGACGACTTGGTCGATCTCGACGACCTCGTTGAGTAGCTCCGTGTCTGTTCGTTGTGTGATCGGGCTACTGGATCGGAGACGGATCGGAGCGTCGTGATAGGGACTTGGGGCCACGTTGAGGCTACAAAGGAGCTGGTGGCTTGAGGCTTGCACGTCGACAGACATGTAAGAGCAGTCTGGAATGGAACGGGCTGAGTGCTGGTATGATGTGGCATTCTTGGTTGTGGTGGACGTCAAGTTGGTGGTTGACATGACACAGTGCTTGTTGGAGTGATGTCGTGTGAGGCCGGAGCCTGACGGGACGAGGTACGACATTTGCGGTCAGACGTTCGGTGTGAAAGACGCATGAAGTGAGGCGTGATCGAGGTGAGGCATTCATTCAAGGTCCCTCGTGAGGGGCTTAGGCATCTAGATGAGGATGATGGGGATAACCCGTGGTGACATCATCATCATTGAGGGATCAAGCAGCCGATTGAAGCAGCAATGACTTCGGTACATGTCGGCAAGAAGCCTCGTCCCCGGGTTTCAGTCTAGACGGAACGGCGAGAGAATAAGGCTTTTCATGCCGTTGGTCTCACAAAGTATGAGGTCATTTCAACCACAAGCTTTTGACCCAGTATATGGTTGCCTGCATGTCCGATCCTCAACGAGTCCACCGATGCGAAAGTCCCCGCCCGATTGGGTACCTCTAACATGATCCCAAACCTCGCTTAATGCATGCTACGGACTTAACCCGCCAAGCAAGATGCGCCCATTGGCCTTCGGTGCTGTGTTGTGAGCACACAATGCTTGACCCCCATCAATCTACATTACACCATCCGAAGCGGCGCCAACCGATCCATCATCTTCGGGCTGACGACGACCACCTCGATTCCAGCCAACATCTTCCTAATCCAAAAGTCGGACCTTGTGTTTGTGGCCGACGCCCCAAGCTCGAGTTCGTCATCCCCCTCCTCCTTATCCATGGGCAAACGGTCCTCGATGACCGTCTTTAGCCATCCAGTGGTGGGGTCGGCGCCGCCAGAGGTGTCCGACAAGATCGTTTCCTTCTCCTGCTCCCGGGACATGTTGGTGTTCAATAAGGGCCGCCTTGGCCACAAAAATTTGCGCTCAACAAGAGCTGAGGTATCGCTCATCATATTGTTCGCCGCTGAGTGAAGCGTTGTCAGCTTGAGTCTCGAATCTGAATAATAGCACCGTGGCGGGACCGGGAGCGGTACCCATACTCACGAGCTTGACCAAGGACGAACGTTGCTCGATCGAGTTTGAGATCGAGCGCAAGATTCCAAGCTGGAACTGGAAACTGGCGAGAGGTGATATCGAGGGTCGATCCTGTTGTGTGACACCGTACTCAGCCGACGTCCAATGCCCAGAGCGAGGAGCGAGGAGCTTACCGGAATCCGACCTCGTCTTCAGAGCAGACCGACCGACAGTATGGCAGCCCGTGCGACGTTCGCCACGAACACCGACTCGACGAGGATCATACGTCGGATCGCCGTGCTCTTCACCATCGCCCTCCTCGTCACCCCCCCCGCGGTCCTCACCATCCTGTCCACCGCGCCCGTCCTCGCCGTCAACGCCACCCTTATCCTCATCCTCATCGTCGCCCAGATGGCCATCCCTCGCCGCACATACCACGTTCGCCTCCTCATCGCCTCCAACATCCACTCGCACCGACAAGGCCTCCAGTACATCCCGGAAACGCTGTGGCGCCGGGGGAAGTCGCCTCATCCTGCCATCCTCGGCAACCACCATCCCCGCCAGGACCTCCCACCCGAGTCCCTGGAAGTCCCATAATCGCTTGACCTTATCCATCGGCAAGCTCAGTTCATACGTCTCTGAATCGTTTGGGCCGAGCAATGAGTTTGGCACGAGATTAAAGAGATCTTCACGGGAGAGTAGGTCTGCCGCTTTCATCCTGCCTGCTGACAATGAAGCGAGCTCACTTCCCTCTC
>JAABUH010001673.1_pt1 | contig 23508 bp, 23 predicted proteins | sample 5559121 | NCBI WGS metagenome assembly JAABUH01 (sample SAMN10711871, study PRJNA513364) | rock metagenome | isolation source: Antarctica rocks | place: Antarctica: Victoria Land, Battleship Promontory nord | collected 2015-12-28
GAGTCGGAGAGGTCAAGAACATCCGGCACCTCCTGCCCTGGTACGAGTGACGGAGTCTCTACAGAGGCGCTTCCTGCCAGAGCTCGGCGTTTGAGCGCCTGTATCAGTAATCGCACTGACACGGGCCATGCGCCTTCTGGTCCTGGTGTCTCTCGCCGGCTCACCCGTCTACCTCTTCCTCTGGCCGGAGTTCATGCCCGGCAGTCGCTGACTCCGGATCCGCTGATAAGAGACGGCCGCTCACCGGATAAAACGCGAGTACGAGACGATACCTACGCCCATCCGAATCAATCGGGTCCTGGTCCGGGAGCACGGGGAAGTCGCGAAGCAGCGCATCGAGCCGGGAGTAAAACTCATCCGCCTGCTCATCAGGGAGATCGCCGAGAATCCAGGTGCTGAGCAATCGTTGATGCCGAGGGGTGCTTGGCGCCACGTCCAGGAGCCCTGCCTGTACGCGAGATACGATGTCGTCTCGGGTCTGATTGAGGGCCGTCGTGACAAGCGCGGCGAGCCCTTCCTCTCGCGCGGGAGAAGGTTCCGCCAGGATCGCGTCGTCAAGCCGGATGAGATGTGCGGTCGCCCGGTACCACTTCTCGGTAATACCCCGAACCATCCGCGTCCGCACCACTCGGATGAGTCCGTGTTGTTCAAGCAGACCAACGTGGTAATACAGGCCCTTCTGCGGCACGCCCAACATACCCGCAAGGTTCTTGACGGTGTGCGGTTCCTCTCGCAGTGCCTGGATCACACGCAGACGGAGGTCATCAGAAACGACCTTCAGCGTCGCCAGATCACTGATGATCAGTTGCTGCCGCGGGAGATCGCCATCCTGCTCTTGGGAAACCATCCAAATACCCTCAAATGTCTAAACATACTTAGATAATAATGAAGGTTGGAGATCGAAGCAAGGGATCGTGCCGGGTAGTGGCTTACGACTGCGCGTGCCGCAAATCCCTGTTCGAGTCGGCGACTCCCGCGATGAGCACCGCGCCCACCGCCATGGTTTCCAGTGCCGCTTCCGGACGGACGGTCTGGACCACCGCGCCTCCGGCCAGCCGGCTCAGTGAGTGTCCTCCGACCGCAGGTCAATCTCGGCTCGGGTGCTTGATGACCGCAATCCGCGTCTGTTCGGTTCCGCTCACACCGCCTTGTGCACCTCGTCAATCGTCTCTTCAATGAGCGATACGGCTCTGCCGAGCGTCTCAACGTCAAAAACAAACTCCGCCCCGGCGGCTCGATACAGGTCCGGAAGCGGGACGGTTGCGCCCAGTGCCAGGCCGGCTCGGTAGCGGCGGATCGCGTCGGCCTGGTTAGTGCGGGCATTCCCCCAGATTTGCACGGCAGCGAGCAACGCCATCGCGTAGTCGATCATGTAGAAGGGGAGGACGAGAACAGCCGCCATCATCTGCCAACCGGCGCGCAGGGCGTCCTCGTGGCCGCTCCAGTCAACGTGGGGCCGGAAACGTCGCTGGCAGCCGGCCCACGCGTCATCAAGGTACGCAGGGTCGGCCGCATCCTCAGGATGCTCGTAGACCCAGTGCTGGAACGCGTCAGTCGCAGCGACTGCCGTCCAGAGATCAAAGGCCATTTCGAGGTGCTTGATGCGCGCCCGGGCGGCGTCTCTGGCGGAGTAAAAGCCACCGTCCGATTCAGCCAGGTACGGGTCGGTCAGATACTCCATGGCGATCGAGGCGACCTCGGTGAACTCGTTGCCCGGTACCCGTTGGAGGAGATAGGGCAGGTGCCTGGTCTCGAACACGTGGAAGGCATGGCCACTCTCGTGCATCAAGGTCGTGACGTCGACCGGCGTACCGACGGCATTCATGAAGATGAACGGCCTTCGTGTCGCTGACAGAATGGCGTTGTAGCCCCCCGGTACCTTGTGCATCCGGCTCGATAGATCGAGGAGTTCGTCGCGCCGCATGGAGTCGAAGTACGCACCCAACTGCGGGTCGACGTGGTGGAAGATGGTCGAGCCGCGCTTCTCTAATTCGGTGGCATTATCGAATGGCCGAAGGGGCTCGTTTCCCAGGGGATCCACCTGCAGATCCCATGGACGCAGAGTGGCGATGCCCAGCTGTTCGCGTCGCCGCTCGGCGGCGCGAAGGAGTGCCGGGACGACCACCGCTTCGATGGCATCGTGAAATCGCTTGGCGTCGTCCGGGGTGTAGTCAAAGCGGCAGAGTTGCTGCCAGCGGTAGGTGCGGTAGTCGGGGAGATCACAGTTCGCTGCCAGTTGGCGACGCAGCTCCAGGGAGCGGCGCCACACATCGTTGATCCCATCACGATCGGCCAATTGGCGTTGGGTGATGACATGCCAGGCGCGCTCCCGCACCCCACGCCGGGGATCCTGGTAGACCGGGAACAGCCGCGGCACGGGGACCTCTTGTCCTTCCCACTCGACCGTCTGTGTCCCGACGATGCGGGAATACTCCTGCTGCAGCGTCTTTTCTTGACTCAGGAGCGGAACATTCTCTTCCCGAAAGAGATCGGCCTCCATCCGGAGCTTCCGGAGTGGTTCTTCGAAACCACGAGGGGCGAGGCCCGAGGCGAGAAACCGGCGCTTGATACGCTGCTCCGCCTCTTGCACGTTTGAACCGACATCCGAAACGAAGGCTCGGTACCGCTCAGCGGCTTCGGTATCGCCCGTGTTTTGGGTGGTCGCGATGCGCAGCCGCATCTCTGCCTCACGGCCCACTTCAAAGATCGCATTCCAATCGACGAGGAAGCGATCGACCGTGGCGACGTCGAGGTGGCGCTGGTCCAGGTCACGGTAGATCGGCTCGAGATCAGCCCAGGTGAGATCAGGCGGTGCGGGATACGGGGGAAGGGATATCGACATCAAGCTCCTCCTGCAGAGGGGGCGGGTCTCCATCATACGGGTGGCAATGCTGGTGAAGCGACAACCCCCTTCGCACCGCAGCGCGTCCGCGCCATCGAGCCATCAGCAGATACCGAGATACGCTTCCCTTCCCGTCGAGTCACTCTCTGTGGCGTCCGGTTCGGGTGCGAGGACTGCATAACACGCGTGATCGCCAGGCCAGCGGACGTCACGCCGAGTTCAGCCGGATGCCGGGGTGAGATACTTGGCGTAGGCCTCGTGATAGGAATGGGGTCGCATCGACGACAAGAGGGAGTTGAGACCGTCGTGCCGGAAACCATTACCATTCGGATCGCCAGCCTTGACGAGTTCGAGCGTATCCGTGATGTGCGAGTCGAGACCCTCCACCACCATGTGGAACGGATACCAGAACGCTTCCAAGAGACGGATGACCCGCCGCCGACCCGTGAGTTCATCGCCAACATTCTTGCCGAGAATCACGGCGCTCTCCTCATTGCCGAGTTTGACGATGCGGTCGTCGCATTCTTGACGGTCCGCATCAGCACGCCAGACGCTTCGTACCTGGTTCCGGATGTGTGTGGCACCGTGGATACCCTGGGAGTCAAAGAGGAATGGCGCGGGCAGGGAGTCGGACGGATGCTGATGGATGCGGCACATGAGTGGGCAGCTGCGAAAGGAGTGACGCGGATGTATCTCAATGTCTGGGAGGCTAACACCAACGCGCTTGCCTTCTACGAGGCCCTAGGATACGCCACCGCGAATCGAACTCTTTGGAAGTCCCTGTAAGTCTCTCAATCCCATCGCGGCACTGTCCGGCTGGCTTGCGAAAGTCGCTGACTCGCGCGTGCGTGCGATGCGGCTAGAGGGAACCATGGTGCCACGCTCAAAAGAGATGCCATCTTCCCCTGGCCACGTGATCCTACCCCTCAGGATGACGCCTACTCACTACGCATCCATCTTCACGTCGGGGTGGTACGTTGTCCACAGGTCGAACCAGGGCGGGGCAATAGACGTAAAATGCTCCCACGATCCGGGAGCAGCATCGGGGATGTCATGCGTGTGCTCTGACACATGGTTGAGCACGAAGCCACACCGGCAGAGACCGTTGACGACGGTGCTGAGCGCATGGCGGGATTCTTTGGGTCCTTGAATGCTGGCGCCGGCTGCCTCCCGCGAGTAGACCCGCGACTCATCGGGGTGGTTGATCTCGGCGCCGTCGATGTAGGGGTCCTTCAGGAGATAGCCCGTTCCCGTCCAATCGTACGCGCCGAGACCAGTCGTGAACGGATTGGCTACCATGAGGTAGTACAGACCGCCGGGATGAATGATGCGCGGCACCTCACGGAAGACCGCTCGGACGTCTGGAACGAAGTTCAGCGAGTACGGTTGCCACACGATGTCGAAGTTGGCGGGACCGGAGAGGGAGAGGTCGCACATATCTCCCTGCATCGTCTCGATGGTCGGTTTGTGTTCAGCCGCTGCCTCGCGGTCGCGTTGCAGCATCCTGCTCGATACATCAAGCACGGTGACGCTCGCCCCAAGCATGGCGAATGCGACAGATTGCCGCCCACCACCGCCTGCGAGGCAGAGCACGCGCCTGCCATCCAAGTCGCCCAGACGGTGCTTGGGGTCTATCTTCTCGATCGCCGTCGCCGCGTCAAGGTCGAGATACGGACGACCCAAGAGCGCATCAGCATCCGCGAGCGCATCCCACCGTTCGCGATTGTAGCTCGCAATCCTGTCGGCATTCTGCAAATCGTGCCACTGTATCGCATGTGAGGCCATGCGACTGCAGATGCGGCAAACGGTCCGGGACCTCGGCACGCGGCGGCCATGGAAAGTCCGCAGTAGTGGCGATTGCAGTTGTCGCGATTTCTTCACCGTGCGTCTGCACATCGATCACAATAGTGAGATCGATCCTGCCCGGGAGCACTATGGGGTGATGATGAGCATTGATATACAGCGGTGGGATTCCGTCGAACCGTTCTGCACCCAACTACTGAGTGAGGACGTGGCCACGGCGGCCACGCCGGACTGGCTTCGGCGTTGGAGTGATCTCTACAAAGCCGTGCTGGAGGCTCGTGCTGGTCTCAAGGCCGCGGCAATTCGCTATCCGGAGGACGAATCGGCACGGCGGGCGTTCGAGACCTGCCAGGAAGAGGTCATTCCGCGGTGGCTGGTAGCAAAGCAGCGTCTGACGGAGAAACTTCTCGCCATCGATGGCTTTCAGCCGGGACCCGAGCATGGTGAGATGCTGCGCCGTCTCTATAACCAGGACGGCCTCTTCAGAGAGGAAAGTGTGCCACTCGACCAGCAACTGAGCGAAGCCGAGGGGGATTGGTGGCGCATTTTTGGGAGCATGACGGTACAGGTCGACGGTCAGGATCTCTCTTTGCCCGCAGCGAACGCTCGATTGCAGGATCTTGATCGATCGAGTCGGGAATCTGCCTGGCGCGGAATCAATGAGGCATGGCTGCAGAAGCGTGAGGAGATTGGAGAGCTTTTCCTTCGGACCGTGCGTACCCGCCACCAACTTGCCAGGGTCGCCGGCTTGCCGAACTACCTCGCCTACCGGTGGCGAGAGATGGACCGCCTTGACTATAGCCCGGCAGACGCCACCCGATTCCACACCGGCATCGAACGAGAGATCGTCCCTCTTGGCTCGCGGCTGCTGGATGTCCGACGCTCAAAGATGAAGGTCGAGAGCATCAGGCCGTGGGATCTCACGGTTGATCGTGAGCTGCGTCCTCCATTGGCGCCGTTTAAAACGGTAGACCAGCTCGAAGAGGGGGTGGCCCGCATCCTTTCCCGCGTCGATCAGGAGATCGGCGAACTCTTTGACCGGATGCGAGACGGATGGATGGACCTCGCCGCGCGCCAGGGCAAACCGGGTGGGGGCGAGGAGTGGTGCTTTCCGCAAAGCGGCATGCCCTACATCGTGGCGAACGCCGTCGGCACCCACACCAATATCATGACGGTGCTCCATGAGATGGGGCATGCCACGCATGATTTCATTTCCCGACAGCACCAGGATCTCATCTGGAACGGTGGCGGCCCAACCGAATTCGAAGAGTTGGCTGCGAGTGCCATGGTCTTCCTCGCCGATCCCTACCTGGGGCGCCGGCACGGCGGGTTCTATACCCTTGACCAGGCCGAACAAGGCCGCACCGGCAACATCGAATACTACGCGCACTTTCTCCGGCAGGTTGCCATGATGGATGCCTTTGAACAGTGGGTGTATCGATCGCACCCGGACACCCTGACCATCGAGGCACTCCATCGGAGGTGGCTCGATCTCTCCCAGAGGTTCGATCCGGACGTTGACTGGAGTGGCTTGGAGCACCAGAGGATGAGCGGCTGGCTACAGTTATCCCTCTTCCACTTTGGCAACCCGTGTTACTTCATCACCTACGGCTTGTCCCAGCTCGGCGCATTTGATGTCTGGCGCCATGCGCGGACAGATCAGGCAGCCGCAATAGCCGCATACAAGCAGGCACTTGCACTCGGCAACACACGGCCGCTCCCCGATCTGTATCAATCTGCCGGTGCTCGATTGCCGTTCGATCACAGTACTGTACGGGACACTGCTGCGTTCATCGCGGAGCTCATTGCTTGAAGAATCGTCCCTTGCCAGCTATCTACTCCGTGACCGCCGTTGGACCGCTTCTCGAGGAGGTCCAACACCTGTACGGCCTCGCCGGGCCTGTTTATGGCCGGCTTCTACGGGCGTGGGTGAACGACGTCTACGAGGTGACAACTCCGAACGGCCACTTTGTCTTGAAAGTCTATCGGGATCAATGGCGCTCGGCGGAAGAAGTAGCATGGGAAGCGGAGTTGCAAGCGCACCTCGGTGCACACGGTCTTGGCGTTGCACCGATCATTCCTGTACATGATGGCCAGTTGACTGCCGCGGTGCAGACGCCGGAAGGGGAACGTCCGATCACGCTCTCGCGCTACGTCGAGGGCGCCAAGCCCGATCATCCGCTGCCCCCGAACTTCTACTCCCAGTTTGGCCAACTTGGAGCGGCGGTCCATCAGATATCCGACGGCTTCTCCAGTCCGCATCCCCGTCCCCAGCTCGATCGCGCCGCCCTCATTGATGAGCCGCTGGCAACCGTTCGTCCCTGGTTCGAGCACCGCCCTGCTGATTGGGCATTCCTCTCGACCCTTGGCGATGTGCTGAGACAGAAGCTGGACGATCTGATCAGCCAGGGAATGGACTGGGGCATCTGCCAGGGAGACTTCTCCCTCGACAACGTCCATATCGTCGAAGACGGCCGGCTCGTCCTTCACGACTTTGATCACGCCGCCTATTCCTGGCGTGCCCTCGATCTCTACGGCGTGCAGGTTTCCAAGCGCGGGAACTGGGATGCCTTCCTCCAGGGATACACCGCTGTTCGATCCTTGAGCGAGGCCGATCTCGCCGCTGGCCCATACATCTGGGCGACAAGCTACCTCCGAATGATGGCGGGAGAAATACGTCTCTGGGCCGAATGGGTTGGGACCCTCCGTATCACCGGGTGGATAGAGGACGAATTAGCGGCTCTCCACAGCTGGAGCGACACGTGCCTGTAACGAACGAGCATCGGGCAAGATATATGAGCGGGCGCGCTCTGTTCTCGGCGTCTCGGATCGCTGTCTCCGAGACATCGCCCGCACTCACGATGTACCCGTTTTGTGCCAACCAGATACTATTCACTCCGCGTCCACAACCCACTTCCAGCACTGACGGGCCGGCCCGTAGGTGCCGAAGTGTCAGGTGCTCGGTCGCGGGAGCCATCTCTTCGTCCTCCCACGCTGTGTCGTGGTTCCGATATCGTTCTGTCGAGTCTCGGTAATGTGTACTGGGGAAAGTCTTATATAGTCGTGCCGGTGAGTCCGGCTGCATATTGCTGCTGGCGGCAGTCGTGCGGTGTGAGAGGCAGGGCGAGCTGATACGTTGGCAATCGGACCACGCCCGCGAGTTCCGCCGCTCCCGATAGGTGATACGATGGCGGGGCGAGGTGAGGCAACGGATGCATGCCGCGTGAGCAGGGCTCCGGGCGACGGTGGGCGATCGGGATGCGAGCAGAGCGAGGCGGAGACATCGTGGGTGCGGGCACCCTATGCGGGCCAGGTAACGAGCTTCATGTTGTTCCAGATTCATAGTCTCGAGGCACGTATCGAGTCCGAGATGCTCGCGCACCACCTGCCCGGTTTCGCCCTCGCCGTGGTCCGGGGCAACGAGGTCTGGTATGCGCGTGGATTCGGTGTCACGAGCGTCGAGGACGCCGGGCTCCCGGTCACCCCTCAGACCCTGTTCTGTATCGGCTCCATCAGCAAATCGCTCACCGCGCTGACGGTTGCGCGGCTCGCCGACGAGGGCTGGCTGGACCTCGACGTGCCAGTCACCGAGTACATCCCGTGGCTCACGTTTAGCAAGCCGGAATTCTCGTCGGGTATCACGCTCCGCCGTCTGCTCAGTCACTCCGCGGGCCTCTTCGGCACTGCGGGCAACATCGGACCGCGGGACCCGAACGGCCTGGAGACTTTCATCCGGGAATCGATCCCGAGCGCGTCGTTCGTGGCCGAGCCTGGCACGGTATTCGAGTATTCGAACGTGGGCGTCGATCTCGCCGGCTATGTTGCCGAGGTCGTAGCCGGACAGTACTTCCCGGAGGTCGTACAGGATCATCTCCTTGGGCCCTTGCACATGCAGCGTACGACCTACGATCGGACAATCGCTATGACGTATCCGGTTGCGCTGCCCCATGTGACTGCCGTCAGTGGATCGGCTGCGGTGCAACACCGCATGTTCGAGTATGCCGCGGCCAATCCCGCTGGCCAGGCAATGAGTACCGTCCTCGACCTGGCACAGGTCGGCATCATGCTGCTCAATCAAGGTCGGTTAGATGGTGAGCACGTCCTCAGGCCCGAATCTGTGGCCGAGATTCTCCGGCCACAGATCAGCCTTCGAGACGTGGAGGGCAGCGGCTACGGGTTGGGCTTCTGGACACTCAAGTACAAGTCGCTCGATTGGGTAACCCATGCCGGCTTCCTTACACCGTACCTCTGCGAGTTCTCGATATTTCCGCAAGCCGGCATCGGGGTGATGTTTGCCTGTAATGCCACCACCGACTTCAACCCCTATTTGATCCGATCCGAGATTGTCGATCAGCTGCTCGATATGCCCAAGAATTGGATGGCGCCGAAACCTCCGCCAGCCACCCCGGATGAAGGTATCCTCGCTCGCCATGCGGGCACCTATGTCAGTCTCGCCGCTGGTTTCGCCACCATTGCTGTGACCGATGGGTCCTTGACGCTGGAGCGTCCCGGGAACACGGTCGCCTTGCATGCCGTCGATGACTATCGCTTTACCAGCGCCGACGGCACCGTCAGCGTTGGCTTCGTCCATCAGGCGGCCGGACCGTCGCAGTATTTCATGTTCGACGAGCACGCCTACCGGCGGCTCGATCGAGACGCATCACCGCAGGTGCCTCGATCAGTCCTGGAATCATACGTCGGCGCCTATCTGTTCGATGACGGAGACACGGTGACGATGCGGCTCAAGGACGACAGGCTCCACGCGTCCTTCAGTTGGCTGCCGGGCGAGCATGATTGCATTGCGCTCGATGACACGCACTTCGCTCCCGGCCCAGGCGTCATCGAATTCCGACAGCGCCAGGATGGCGAGTTCTTTCTTCTCTACCTGGGTTTCGTGACCGCCAGACGCATTCTCGATCCCATGCAGGCTTGAGAGAGGCGCGATACAGGATGACTGTTTACGACGCCTGGAACCGCGAGCAATTCATCGGCTTCGAGGTGAACCCGTGCTCCGTCTCCGGTTTCTCATCCGTGGTACCCAGACAGACGAGCGACTCACTCAATCGCAGGTGACCGCGAGCCAGTGCCGCGTGGAAGACCGTTTCGAACGCTGCAAAGCCCGGATAACGTGTGGTGATATCCGCAGGTGGACTCGGGGCGGAGCGCCGGGACGAGGAAGGACGCCAGTCCTGCTATCTTGCCTCGAAGATTGGGTAGGGGTTCTGGAGTCTGAGAAGTAGCGGAAGCTATCATGGCAGCCAAGTCCGGCATTGAAGTATAGGACGAGCTACGAGCAACGAAACGCCGGGTAGAGCGGGATCTCCGCCGTTGCTTCTGGCCAGCGCCCACGTAACGCGGTAACTATGCGTTCGAGCCAGGCGGCACGCACCTCAAGGGTGCCGGCGCGATGGACTGATGCGATGCACGTCTCCATAATCGCCACCAGCTGTCGCCGGCGTGAACGCATTGGGATCGGTGCACACCAGCCGGGTGGTACGAGCAGCCAGGGCCTCCTGGTTATCAGGACGCTGAGACTTCTCTCGCGGCGGTCCCCTTCCGATCCCCCTCGCCTATCGCGCGCCATCCAGCGCGGTGCTCGGAGAAGCGGCCCTGCGCTACGGGCGAGAGAAGCCCCAAGCGCGCAGCATCGAATTCTGTGAGTCCAGCGCCACCAGTCTCCCTCCATGCAACATGGCAACCGCCGAACAACTGTTGAGTTGGGCCGCATACGCCACATCGTGACCTAGCCCTTTGTCCCGCAACTCCTGCCCGCTCACCGACTCCCAGAGAAGCCAAGCTATGCCATTGCACGTCCCCTCGAAGGCCGCTTGACAGACCAGCGCCTCCGGCGATTTAGAGCATCCGAGGTGAGAGAAAATAGCCCCGGCACCGAGATAATCCTCCACCGCAAAACGTAAGGAGCCATCCTCACCTGGGCTTCCCCGCCGCTCGCCGCATGCGACGATCGTCACTCGCAGGTTACCTCCGTCCAGGAAAACGGATATCACCTCGGCGACGGCTTCGGCATTGATCAGCGCGCCGACCAGACCAGGAGCAGAGGGGCGTCAGCGCCGTAGCGGGTGCAGGTCGCCCCATTGGGCGAGGGAAGCAGGACCTGCGTCCCCGGCTGAACATCGTCGTAGATAGATAGGCAGAGCGCGCCGTAGCCGAAAATGTTGCACTCGCTATAGCACGGCCACGTCCGTCCCAATGGAAGAAGTCATTCCACAGGGCACACCCGATGTGCCACTGCATCTGTTGCCCGCACGGCCCAGATGCTCTTTTCTACGAGATGGAATAGACACAGTCCACCTGAGGGTTCGGCCGCGAGTGCTCGCCGTTCGCCTTCGGAGCAGAGAGCTTCCGACACCGATCGGTGCCGGAACGGAGCCCTGCCTTGCGGCTAGATCCGGCGAAGTGGTCGAGCGACCCGTAAACAGCTACCAGCATTAGAGGTCTACCATCAGTTCAGCGACACGGATGAGCGATGATTCCTCGAAGCCTCCCCAGGCGTGACGATCAGCGAGGATACCTACCAGGCGCACCAGCGTCCATGCCCGGACGCGCTGACGATCAACCAGCAACTCCTGAGCAGCCACACGGATGCGATGGTTAAGCACTGCAGACGGGTCTGATTGTTCAAGCAACCATGGACGTCGTGCCCAGACTAGGGAGGCAGCGTCGTATGCGGCATCAGCTACCTGTGGCAGAGGATCAATGGCCAGCCACGGTACCCGCTCTGCCGACAGGACATTACCGGGATTCAAGTCGCCGTGGCAGACCACGAGATGGACATCATCGTCGGCGAGGTCACGATGTAACGTCTGTACCACGCCCCAAGCATCTGGAGACAATGCCTCACCAAGCGCTGCCATTACCTCGTCGAATCGCCGCGTGCGCCTGGCAACATCATCACGTGCCACCGGAATCAGATTCAGGTCCTCGGGCTTTGGTTCCGCGCGCTCCAGCGGCGACACCTCCTCGTAACCGCGCACGACATCCCTGTACTTGCCACGCCACGACAGTGCGAAGTCGGCGACGCGCAGATCCAGGTGGGCGATTTCAAAATCGAGGACAGCTGAGAGAGCACCATGCGCGTATCTGATGTTCCAGGGCGTGAAATCGCCGTGAATGACGACTGGCGCCGGCGCGTACGGCAACAACTCGCTGAGACGGTCGCGCATCTGGCTGGCGTACGTGCGCAGGATGCGCCCCTCCTCAGGAGACTCACGTTCATACTGAGCAAGGATCTCGTCCACTGGCAGCTTGCCTGTTCGATCGAACAAGCCTTCGTCCGCCCGGCGCCAGCCTTCGCGCTGTCCGTTTTCGACCAGATCTGCCATGTCCGCGTGCAGTCGCGCCAGCAGCCGACCGCGGCGACGCTGCTCAGTGCGAACACCCGCGACCGACCGAGGCGCAGGAGCGCGACCTGCCATGTAGCGAAAAACACACCAGATCGAGCCTGCCACCTCGACCATCGGCCCGGCAGGCGTGGGCACCAGCCAGCCTCGTCCATCCAGGTGCTCAAGAAGCCGTAATTCATAGACGACGTTGCCGGGCGAGCGGTCGGAGGCGTACCGGCGCAGCACAACCTGCTGATCGGGCGAGTCCACGATCCAATGAGTATTGGAACGGTGAGCGATGCGGCGAATTCGCGACGGACGTATATCGATGTCGCACAGAACGTCCCGAGGACCGACCATATCCGAGTCCGAGCGAACCATGCGGGCCACTCCATGTACTGGGCCTAATACGCACCCATTCGGCGCAACCCTACGATTGGCTCACTACCTGCCCCTGACGGGGCGTCGCGTCTCTCATGCCAATTTTGCCAATGATATCCGGTTTCGGCCGGGGTGGCACGGCGTAAGGGCGTGTAGGGCGGGAACGGTACGAAGGCAAGCGGTGCTCCGCTCGCCGATGTCTGCATCACTTCTATACCACGGCCTGAAAAACTTACATGGCTCTGGGTGCCACGGCGGCGATGATACTGGGCGATCGAACCAGGCTAGCCTCGTCTGCCACCGCCTACGACATGTCATTCCTCGGCGTTGTGTCCACCGGAATGGAGGCGTCGTCCACGTCGATGTGGACGACTCTACGGCACTGGCACTGGAAGTGCGACCGGCCGGTGGTAACAAGCGCATCACCAGAGAGTCGTGCGACAACGCGCACGAGGTTGACGGCCGCAGCCGGCAGGTGTTCATAGATTATCCGGGCAGGGTGCGTGGTCTCACCCATTGGCACCATGCACACCTGCAAATCGGCGTAAGGTTTCCTCCCCCAACTGCGACATATAACTAGAGTAAGGCAGGTGAGACCCATGATGCAGGAAGTAGCAACTGGTCCTTCCGGATCCAATCCATCCATGCTGACGGAGCGCGACCGGGTGGTTCGGCTTTGCGCTCGCCTCTGTGGCTTTCCCGACGTGGCGGAGGATCTAGCACAGGAGACACTACTGGAGGCGTGGCGGTCACGAGACCGGCTACGGAATCCCGAAATGCGCGCTCAATGGGTGTCCGGTATCGCCCGGAATGTGTGCCGACGCTGGCATCGGCGGCACTGAGGTCACGGCGTGGAAGCTATGTATTCGCTCACATTCGAGGATGTCGAGTTTGAAATTGCCGGCGACGTTGACCTCGAAATTGCGCTGGAGCGAAGCGAGGTCGCGGAACTGCTGGATCGGGCGCTGGGTCTGATTCCTGCCGGATCGCGCGAGTTGCTGGTCAAACGGTGCATCGAGGACATGTCAATCAGCGAGATAGCCGCGCAGCGCGGCATGATTGAAGGAGCGGTGTCCGTTCGGATCCATCGCGGCAAGTCTGCCCTGCGGGAGATCGTGCGAACCGATCTGCGGGAAGATGCCGCCGCGCTAGGCGTTACCGATCCGGCGCCCGACCGCTGGTCTGCCACGCGCATCTGGTGTCCCTACTGTGGGATGCACCGCCTGCTAGCCCAGCGCGACATAGGCCGCGGGGCGTTTACCGTCCGCTGCCCTGGCTGCGGCCACCGCACCGAGGAGCGACCTGCCGGATACCTGGGAGCAGTCAGTGGGTACTGGCGTACCCTCCTGCGCGTGAACCGCGAGGCTAATCGCTACTACCGCGATGCGCTCGAGCAGGGATGGGCCGCCTGCGCGTGCTGCGGCCGCGCATCCCTTTTGCGGTACTCTCTGCCGCCCGGGATCACCGGTCGCGAGCACAACGTCCCTGGGGTCTATGTCCAATGTGCGACGTGCGGCGCGGTTTCCCTCCAGCCAGACATCGGTCTGGTGCTCACGCATCCCGCCGTGCCGCGCTTCTGGCGCGAGCACAAACGCATCCGTTTCGGTGGCCGGTACGAGATCGTACACATGGGTCGGGACGCCTTGCTCATCCGATTCGACGCCGTGTCGGATGCATCCGCCGTGGAGGTGCTGGCTGCTGCGGACACGTTCGAGGTCTTGTACGCCTGCGACGGTGATCGTGAGGTGCCGCGGTGACAAGACTCTCAGACGACCGTGTGAGAAGGATCGCATCGATGCTTCTTGAAGCGGGTGCGCACCTGCCCTGTCCGCGGTGCGGCCACGCGGACGCCGCACTCCTCGACGGTTACTTCCTGCTGCACCTACAGTCGCAACTGCGCAACGAGGTGATTAGCGGCGACAACCGCGTGCCGTGCGTCGCCACCGTCTGTCGAGGGTGCGGCTACCTGGCGCAGCATGTTCTCGACGTGCTGGACGAGCCGGAGCCATGAATGTCGTGCCCCCCTTCTGGGATGCCACCGAGCAGATCAACATCAATCTAATCGATCGTATGGCCGCCCGGGGTGAGCGTCGCGGCGTTCGGCGTTCGGCAGATCGGCTCGACTGACGAGGTGCCGGCCCAGACCCTGTTCCAGGCCGGCTCGATCAGCGAGGCAATCATGGCTGTCGCAGTCGTCCGGCTGATCCAGCACGGCCAGCTCAATCTGGAAGCGGACGTGAACCGGTATCTGCACAGTTGTAAGGTCCCAGCCAACGAGAGCTGGCAGTCCCGAATCACGCTTCGCCATCTGCTGCGGCACAACTCCGGCACTCCGTTCGCAGTCCCACTGAGGAATGGAGCAGTCAGGCAAACGTTGTTTCCCAGGATGTAGGTCTCGACCTCTATCACCAGCATCTCGGTGACGCTCGCTATACGACGAGCAGGGACGGGCGGCCGAAAGGGTCCGTCTGCTTCTATGTGGCCGATCCCTTCCGCAACCGCCTAGAGTTGCTGGAACCGGCGGATTGAGGCAGGATGGACCACGCTGACCCCGATCCCACCTTTCCAGCCGTCGATCTCTCCGAGATCGGTGCGCTGCTTCCCGGCCGGCTCGGCCGGGAAGCAGGTTCCCTCCTGCCGTACACTGACACGATCGTCCCGCGGTACGCCGCTGGGTCGCCATACTCCCGCATTTACCTGATACATTCGAGCGCGCGGCCAATCAGGAGCCGGCGCCGCTCTTCTAACTCGTTCAGGGTCGTGGCTTCGCGCCCCTCAATCTCAAAGAACGATATCCACGACCGGATCGCGTCGCCCAATCTCCAGACGAACATCAGATCCCAGATGGCGCTGTCGGGCACCGGATGGCCTATCTCCTCCTCATAGTCATGCTGTACGAGGTCCACGACCTCTGGGTCGTAGCGCAGGACGGTCTCCCAGCGAAGGTGCGCGAGATCACGCTCCGGTGACCCCAATTTCGCCTCTGCCCAGTCGATAACACCCGCGATATCGTTCCGATACCACAGGAGATTCCCGGCATGAAAGTCGCCGTGCACCAGGACCGGTGATTGTTCAGGAACGTTCGACCAGTAGCGCTGCAACGTGGTCCACACGTCCGCTCCCCAGGGCAACGATGCCACCCGGTGCTCGATATCACTCTCCGGCATTGCACGCATCTCGCGACTGATTGTGCCGGGATCCATAATCGGCAAGAACGTGAGATCCTCTGCCGTCATCGGCGTCCGTTGGATCTGGGCGAGTGCTCGAACCACTGGTCGCACCCACGACGTGTCGGTCGATGGCTGTCTTGCCTGCACCTTCATGAGCGGCGTTCCCGGTAAGCGGGTCATCACGAGGGTGGACGCGCCGAAGATCGCCCCGCAGGCATCGACCCAGATCAGACGCGGCGCCGAGACCTCGGAGCGCGGCAGGATCTCCAGCAGTCGCCGTTCGCAATCGAACGCAGCATGGTCTTCCCAGATGAACTCGGCGGCGAACCGTTTCAGCACGAGCTCAAGTGAATCCTCGGATTGAGCAATCAGGTCGACAGCGTGAACACCGCAGCGCACGCCGCCGTTGAAGTGCTCCACGATCCGCGGACGACTGCCCGGCATGATGCGATCAGCGAGGGCAGCGAGACATTCACGACTTGGATCCCGTTGGAAATCTGCGAAGGAACCCGGTTCACTCATAACTTGATCGTACAAGGGGACCTGAGAAGGTTGATGGCTGCGCATGTCTGCTCCGGCAGTAACTGCTCACGTTAAGTGAGAGTGCCCGCCCAGCGGCTCAGATCGTAGGAGGCGTCGCGGCAAGCGGCGATGGCGTGCCAGGCGGAGCCAGCAGGAGGTGCTGATAGACCGCAGTCGGCTCCTTGCCCTGGAGTTTGGCGGTGGCGCAGAGGGAGTAGAGTGTCATGCGCGTCGTACTGCCCGCTGCCGAGCGCGTGCCACCACTCACCTTGCGTGCGATGATCAAGGGGCGGAGGCTCCGTTCGGCGGCGTTGTTGGTGGCGTCGACGCGTGGGTCCCGCACAACGGTGAAGAGTTCGGTGCGGTGCTTGCGCAGCCGAGCGGCCAGGGTCGCGTAGGGCGGCGTGGATTCCAGCGCAGCCGGACAGAGCAGGAGGATCAGCGCCTCATACTGCTGTGCCCGTTGCTCCCGTGCCCGAACTGCCTGGTGGGTCGATCCCTCCTCGCTGGACGGCCGTGGTTGCCGTGCTCGCTCATAGACATCCAAGATCCCCTCAACCCAGGCGACGGTCTCGACATCCTCGGCGTGCTCGCGCAGCAGGTGCTCGGTGATCGCGCACCAGGTGGGCCCAGCAGCGTTGCTTGGGACCGAGGAAGTGATCGTAGGCGGCATAACAGTCCGCCACGATCGTCCCACCGAAGTCCGCTCCCAAGATGGCGTCGATCTCCGCATTGGTGCGTCGACCATGCTGGACATAGACCGTCTGGGTGGTGACACCCACGCCTTCGGCGGGGTACCCGGTCCAGACAGTCCGGTGCTGGCCGTTCTCCTGCCACCCCGTCTCATCAGCGTGGACCACCGGACTGCCGCGCACATCCGCCGGGAGCTGCTGGTAGGCGGGGTGTCCCGCTCGTGCCAGCCGCTGCACCAGTCCGACGAGGCCGCCATGGCTGATGGTGAGCCCATACTCTCGCTGGAGGCGGTCCTGGATCATCCGACCGGGGAGCCGCTCCAGGATGGCCATGGTGCCGATCGCGGCCATCAGCCGGGGACCAAAGCGGCTCCGACCGATCCGCCCCGCTTCCACGCCCACTGGCTTCGGCAGCACCCGCCTCCCACAGCTGGCACACTGACGGCGGATAATCCGATGCTGGGTGATCACCAATGGGGCCACCGGCGGCAGATCAATCACCTGCACCCGCCGCACGATCCATCCTCCATCCAGCGCCTCACCACAGCGGGGACACGTGTCGGCGGCGTGGGTCTCCCAGTGGTTCGCCTGCTCCACTGATCGGCGACCGGCATTGTGCTCCGGCGCTCGCTTCCTGCGCGTATTCTTCTCTCGGGTTGGCGTCGCTGGCTTGGGTGCTGGGAGCGGATCAGGTGCCGAGCCCAGAGGAACACCGCGGAGGTGCGCATTCTCCTGCTGCAGCAGGGCCACCTGCTGGCGCAACAGGCTATTCTGCTCGGTCAGTCCGGCAATCAGCGTCCGGTGCTCCGCCAGTTCTCGGCATCGCTCGGCATCCCGCTGCTCCAGCCGGATGATCACCTCGTTCTGTCGCGCCAGGCCCGCCTGCAGCCGCAGCACCTCCTGCTCCAGTTCCTGCCGACCGGTTCGTTCCTGGGTCAGGAGCGTCTGGAGCGTCGCGGCCTCCAACGAGCCAAGGGGGAGGCACTCGTCCATCGTGCCTTGATCCTACGTCAGCACGATGCTGGTGTCAAATCACGCCTATCTCACACAACGTGAGCAGTTACTGTTCTCAGGGGTGTGACGCCGAGTTTTGGAAAGAGACGAATCTGGGAGACGCCGTAGCGGGTAAAGTGGGGGACACCTCCACCGCAGAAGGATACCCGCCACGACAACGCTGCCCACCGATCGAGTCCAGCCAACTGTAGGAATGGTTGACACAGGTTGTCCAGCGACAGGAGAACGGCCGGGCGGCGCGACGATCTACTGCGGCAGTCGAACAGGCAGCACGATCAGGGTCCTCCTCGGCACTCGCACCCACAGAAGAGCGAGCCAATATCATCACCCACGAGCGGCCAACCGAGCAGCACCCGCGGAAGTCTGGCCGGCTCATTCTGCTGCCTGACCGACATCTCCAAGCATCCGCGGCACACCCGCCTTATGGCATGGTGAACTGGTGTGAGCCCAGGTTGAACGTTCCACTCCCTGATTGGTAGGCGAAGGACACGATGTCGCCTTGCACCCCCGTGAGCGTCAGCGACCCCACCTTTGTCGGCGTCGGAAATTCCCCTGTCGGTCGATCGTCTCCATTACAGCCGTTGAAGTCCAGCACGATGATCACCCCCTGCGTCGCGTCTGCCGTCTCGGACCCGGCGTAGACAACCAAGTGCCTGTTGTTGCGCGTGTCTCTCCACAGGGTTGTCACATGGAATACGCTCCCCGGCACGGCAACTGGGTATCCATACTGATCGGGGTTGATTACCTGCCCGGCGTCTGCAGGTCTGGTGAGCGTCGGGCACGGCATCGCTGCTGGATGGACTGGCTTCGGGCGCCACGTCCCCGGGCCAGGGGTCAGTGCCTGATTCATGATTGCCTCCTTGCGTGGATCCATTCGGTTCCCAGCATTACCTGCGGCTATCGTCCCGATGGTTGCGACCGCGAGAGTGAGCAAACCAATGACACCCACGAAGCCGAATATCTCTATTAATGGCTTGATTCCTGGTCGAGCCTTCGCGCGTCTCTTCATCGCTCGTCTCCTAGATGTCAGTGATGTAATCGATATGGCTTTGGTAGGTCGGGCTACTTGTCCCGTTGTAGTTCAGCTTGCTCAGCATTGTGTCGTATGACTGTGTCGGAGTAAGGCATACGCCCTGCACGCATGCTGGGGCTTGATTTGTCACGCCGCTCACCCAAAAATATCGGTAGCCTCCACCCGCTGTTACTGCCCAGTAGTCCAGATTCTCCCAGTCTTGTGCCATGTTGGAGGTGTAGACCTGCCCAAAGTCGTATTCGAACGTCCCCTGGGCCGCGTAGTACTCCATGTCGTTCGTCCAGTATCCGGATTCGTTCGATCCGTAATCCCAGAGTTGGAAGCTAGGGTGAGGCTCACTCGGGTCGCTTTGATTGAACTGCGATAGGAAATAGTACGTATATGCTCCGTTGTTTGTTCCTCCTGCCTCGGCTCCCGGAGCGGTCGAGTCCCAGTTCGGCTCCAGATCGTCTGCTGCGGTCCCGGTCACTTGGTTGCCGTAGACACCACCATCGACGGCACCCTTCAAAACGCTAACTTTGTCAGCGAGTTTTCCACCGGCGTTGGTTTCGCTCGGCACTTGATCCTTGCAGCCGCTACACCCGCCCGAGGCGAAGCTGTTGTTTGTACCAAGGGCAAGGTAGATGTGGGGGCAGCAGCCAGAGTAAGACCAGAAACCTTGTGCGAACTGCTCCATTGCGCTGACGATTGAGTCAAAGGAGTGAAAGTTGTTGTTGATCGTGTCAAGAGTGCCGTACGTATTCGTGCTGGCATCGTACGCCGGCCTCCCGAAGTCGAGAATCACGACGCCCGTTGTACTTTTCTGCCCAGCCTGCACGCCCTGGTTATACAGGGTGCTTGAATTGGTGTCCGACTCGTAGATCGATGTTGTGACGACTGGGTAGGCGAACACCGAAATCGGCCTTGCACGCAGCGTACCCAGAGAGACAATCAGGAGAGCAATCAGCGTCTTTATGTACAAACGTGACCAGTGGTGCCTCATAGTGTTTATGGATCTACCTCTCTACTGATTAATTTTGTCATCTGATGGGACGTCGTGCAGGCGTACCAAACCCAGGAAGGCGGGCTACCACACCGGGCACGCGCGAATAAATCGTTGCACGAAACAACAATTTATTCTGTGAGAACTTAACCGAGCAAGGGACGCTTGCTGCCTCTCGGCGGCCCTATGCGGTGAGCGTCACTTGTTCGGTGGAAAGAGTACTTACCAGGCCCAATGAGACGGGCTTCACTCGGAACTGTAGCGTCGTTTCGAGGTAGCTGCCTCGACGTCACCTTCACTGTGACCCTCGTCCGCACCGGGGGCACTCGCTTCATTCCTCCTCCTCCGGACTGCCCTCCTTCCGACTATCGGGTTCCGGCGATGCAGCCGGCACAACGATCATGGGACCAGCATAACAGGTTTTCGTACGTTTTACCAACCATTTATAGGGTCAAATTCGTACGAAATGCATACTTATTCGCCGTCGATCTCTGGTTAGTGGATGTCGAGTTGGTAGCCAACGCCTCGCACGGCGCGGATCACTCGCCCATCCAGACCGCCGGCCACGAGCTTTTCGCGCAAGCGGCGGACGTGGACTTCTGCTGCCTGCTCACGGCCCCGGGCTTGGGCGCGGATGTGCCTCCCGAGTGCCTCTTTTGGCACCACCCGCCCGTCGGCAGCTACAAGGTCGTGAAGGATGCGGAACTCCGTGAGGGTGAGCGGCAGCCGTCGGGCCGCCACGGTCACGGAGTGGCGCTGGACGTCCAGGCAGAGCAGCCCGACCTCGTAGACCGTACCCGTTGTAGGTGCCGCTCGTTGCTCTTGAAGCCAGGAAGCTCGCAGGGCCAGCTCCTGGGGGAGGTAAGGCGCCACGAGCATATCGAACGGACCATGCCACTCTTTGGGCACGGCGAGGAGAGGATCGGACTCCCGCTCGAGGTGCCCCTCCGTAACCACCAACAGGAGGGGTACGCTCACGCGCTGTTCGGTGAAAGCCCGCAAAATAAGAAGGGGATCGAAGCCAATGGCACTGAGGTCGACCGCCCAGAGGTCGGCGGGAGATGTCATCAGGGCATCCCATCGGCTCCCCATAGGGAGCACCTCCCAGCCCAATTCGGTCAAGGCTCTTGCGAGAGTACCGCGAGGCGGCTCGTGAACCAGGACCACGCCCGACCGCAACGACCCTACCGCCATCCTCCCCCCCTTTCAGCTGAAAGGGGTAGGTATGGAGGAAAGAGGTGTGCAGGTTGACCAGTCATGCGGCCGCCTGGGTACCATCGTGTCGGGTGACGACCAGGCCAGGAGGATCATCCGGCCAGGGCTCGGGAGCCAGCCAGAGGCACCGCCAGTGCCTCTTTCCACGGAGTTGCTCCCGGGCTGCGCTGAGTCCCAGCAGGAAGACACTCAGCAGGCGCTTCCCCTGGGGATCGCGATCGATGGGGCCCGGACAGCGAGGCGGTGCGTGCAGGTGCGCGGGGAGGCGGTCGAGGGCGGCCGCATCCTCCATGCGGGTGCCGATGGCCAGCACCCAACAGCTGGCCACCGCCATTACCAGCCAATGGCGGGCCACCCGATCCGGGTCGGTGCGCTGGCTCTTCTGCCACTGCCACCCCATCCCCTTGATGATCCGAAAGCCGCACTCCACCCAGAAGCGCAACCCGTACCACGCCAGGCCCACCTCCTCGGGTTCCAGGTCGGTCAGCAGCACCCACGGCGCATCGTGCCCCCGCTTCCAGACCACCAGCAGCGTCACCGGTCGCTGGACCTTGGTGGTCTTGAAGGCGACGCCCGTCCCACTCCATGCCTCACCGGCTCCCGTGACCAGGGTGTCGGCTCGGTGAAACGCCTGGGAGCCGGTCGGACGGAACTGGAGCCCCCGCTCGTGGCGCTGCACGGGATGCCAGCCGTGCTCTCGAGCCGCCTCCCAGAGGGCGGGGCTGCGCAAGCCGGCATCCATCAGGACCAGCACGGTCATCGAGGCGGGGATAGCTGGAGCCAGCCGGTGCAGCAACCCGCAGAGATGAGGCATCCAGGCGCCCTTCTCGTTCCCGGGCATGATGTGCCAGGCGACCGGGATGGCACAACTTCGGTAGACCACACTGACGCAGAGCACGTGCACGCGGTCACTCAGGTTGGTCACATCGACGGCCAGGGCCAGGCGATCCCCCTGCCAGAGGGAGAGCACCCAGCGCAGCAGCGGCACGAAACAGAGGCGGATGTCCACCTGGGTGTGGCAGGGAGCCGCCTTGTCTTGGCCGTCGTAGAGCCATTCGCGCAAGTACTGGCGCAGGGCATGGACCGTGGCGGGATAGGCCGGGACCAGGGCGGCAATCACCCGATTCTGGCCGGCACTGCCGGCCCGCACGGTCCCGTAGACCCAGGACGCCAAGCACCGGCGTTGCGCCGGGAGCAGGCAGGACGAAAAGTGAGTATCAATGATCTCCAGCATCTGATAGCATTCGGCGGGAAGGCGCATGGGCATCTCCAGGTGGGATGGATGGTCACCTCCATCCTGGCAGATCGCCCAGCGCTTTCTGTCTATTTCGTCCACCCTACCTACCCCTTTCAGCCCCCTCTTACCCTGCACGTTGACGACGTTAGCTTCTCATAGTTTGTGTCAAAGGTCAAGATGCCGCGTTGACTCACAAAGAATCGTACCGAAGGGTGATTCGTTGCCTCACAATTCATCTGACTTTCGGAGGAGGCAGAATGACGGTGAGACAACAGAGCAAGCACGAGTTGGCGACGGCGCTGCAGAGGCGATATTGGACCGCGACACGAGAAGACAAGGGGCGGATGCTCGACGAATTTTGTGCAACGACCGGGTATCACCGGAAGTACGCGGTTAGACTGCTGCGGCAGGGACCACCGAAGAAGCGACCACGTATCCAGAAGCTGGGGCGACCACTGACGTACAGCCAGGAGGTGGTCACCGCGCTCCAAGTGGCAGCGGAAGCGACTGGCTGGATCTGCGGGAAGCGCCTGGTGGCAGCATTGCCGGACCTGATTCCCGCACTAGAGCGGGAGCACGCACTGACGGTGTCCCCACTGGTCCGGCAGTCGCTGCTGACCCTCTCCGCCGCCACGATTGATCGCCGGTTGGTCGCCGCACGCCGAAAGGCCACACCCTTTGGACTGATGACGACCAAGCCAGGAAGTCTGTTGAAAAAGCAGATTCCAATCCGAACCTACACGCCATGGGATGATGAGCGACCAGGCTTTGTGGAGACCGATCTGGTCGCACATTGTGGGACCAGCGCCGCTGGAGAGTACGTGTGCAGCCTGGTGATCACTGATATCGCCACCGGATGGACCGAATGTGCTGCGATCCCCAATAAGGGGCAGCGCGCCGTGGTGACGGCAATCGCCGAGGTGGAGGAGCGGCTCCTGATGGCATTGCTGGGCATCGATAGTGACAATGGGACCGAGTTCATCAATGCGCATCTGCTGGCCTTGTAAACGCCGGTGAGGAAGTGGCTCTGGCACAGAGTTGATGCGGCGATTCGGTCGATAAACGACCCGTACTATGATCAGGCGATGTGCAAAACGCGCTTGCGCAGGAGATCGAAGTTGGCCCGCCCATACATTTGCCGCTTGATCATTTTGAGGCGATTCACCTGGTCGGGTAGGCGGCTGGCGAGGTACGCTACGCGCCCTTCTCCATCCGCCCCCCGCCGAACGGAGCGTGCCGGTTTCCTGGCACTCCGCTCTCCAGTTGTTCATTCC
>JAABUH010001674.1_pt1 | contig 23502 bp, 22 predicted proteins | sample 5559121 | NCBI WGS metagenome assembly JAABUH01 (sample SAMN10711871, study PRJNA513364) | rock metagenome | isolation source: Antarctica rocks | place: Antarctica: Victoria Land, Battleship Promontory nord | collected 2015-12-28
TCATGCCATTGGCGGATCATGTTGACCATGCTAGGCGACAAATATTCGATAAGAGGACATCTGGTAAGATGGGCTCGAGCAAGGGGCGGTCGGGGGGACGTCGACAAGCTATCTCGGTAGCACTCGACGAATCATACGATTCGGTCTTCAGCCCTATTCTCTCACATCTCCCTTCATTCTCCGGCATCCCAGCTTTGAAAGGCTTCCTCCCTACTTCACCTACACAGCAGACGAACCGCTACAAAGTCTTGTCAGACGATACCAAGGCGACATGGGAAAACGCAGATCTGGGAGATGGGCGAGGGATGATGTGCGAGCCCTTCCAGTTCGTCAGAGGTATGGCTGACGAGATCTCGCCTAGTCCGCTACTTCTGATCACTGCGAAGCATCATGCACTTCAGATCTTTATCGTCCCTCCAAGCACCATACCCGTCGATGCGCATGTACCGGAGAATCATCCCGCTCCCGAAGAAGTCTTCAGCCTGCCAACCGTTAGATATGACAGCAAGACCGTCAGAACGCCTCTACCCGGAATCACCATTGCTTCCACCAATGGAGGAGAGATTGAGCATGTCCTGCAAGCTCGGATCCTAGAGAAAGGGGTGCTAGGAGGCTACAATGGACCGCTGGTTGCCCTTATGTGAGCCCGCTTGTCAACGCCCTAAGCTCTGAACTAACGCTCACAGAACTATCACTCGGCCCTCTCGGAAGCCGTCCAACCAAGGCATTTTAGCTCTCGTTTTCGTTAGTTTGAGAACAGGTCTGGCTATTCGACGACTTGATCTGGGTAGCGGATCTTCTGCCGCTGTTAGCAGCTCAGCAAGGGCGATAGCCGTGGTGAATACTCAGCCATCGCAGACGATGTCTGTGCGCTTAGAATTGCTCAGGCTGTTACTCAACCCGTTCCTACCATTCACATATTCGACCCCTTCGATCTCTCCCCATCCCATCCACCCATATCCGACCTTCCAGTTGATTCACGTACTGCCCTTCCCGTTTTCGCCCTCTCTAGTCGTCTGCTCGCTCTCGCAACCTCCGAAGTACCGCGGATACCAGGACCGGATGGGCTCGGCTCGCTTGTCACCGGCAGGTTACCGGGGCGGTCTCGCTCGGTCACATCAGCTGCCTCAGGTAGCCGGGTCAGTGAGCCTCAAGCGCAACGGAACGAGTTCGCTGTGCAGGGCGCAATTCTGAGCTCGGCTGTCGGGATTGGCGGTGGTGTCGCTCGAGGTGTCTGGGCGGGGATTAAGATGGGTGCGAGGGCTGCGGGACAAGCGAGGAATGGGAGATTAGCGAGAAGCGCGCCTTCTGAGGGGTCGGGTCCGCTGGTCAAAGGGGATAAAACCGGAGTTGATAATGAACCGAGATCGCTCGAGGAGTCGCACCTTCTGGACGAACCGATCTCGACTGTCAGTCCTTCCTCGGCCGCCGAATGGATCAAAGTGCTCGACCTTATCCCTTCATCTTCTCGGTCGAACCCAAACGTAGTGCCAACCAAGGTTTCGGCTTGTGCGCCATCGCCCTCGTCCTCGTCACGTCTGGCTTCACCGGCATTGATGGAAGCCGAAGTCATCGCTCACTTCCGCCTCCCGTCAAATCACTCCCTCACATCTTCGTTGGCTTCAAAGCCCCCCTCACTGGCACGACGGGCATCAGATCTCCGCTCTCCATCAATCGCCCTTCTATCTTTCTCTCCTTCCGGTACCCAACTCTTTGCGGCTCCTTCGGATGGTCGAGCCTCTCACATTGTCGACATCCACCCTGCAGGTGCATTGAAGCAGGTTTCGAGGCTCGAGTGTGTGGGTGAAGCTTGGCATCTTTTCGAATTGAAACGCGGCACTACCTCTGCGAGTGTATGCGAGGTAAGCTGGGATAAAGGAGGTCGGTGGATCGGCGTGGGTACAGGACTCGGTACTGTCCGTGAGTGCAGCGAAACATCAATTTGTACGGTGACTTATGTTGTGTGCAGATGTCTTTCCCATCACGCCATACGGTAGTCCGCCTTCCTCCATCAGCCATGCCAACTCGCAAGCCGCCAACCCGAAACAGCTTCCTCCACTCTCCACTACCGTTAACCCTATCGCCCGATTGCGCCTCCGACCGGTTGCCGTCGAAGAGCCGCTTGAGAGCCCGACTCAGTCGACTATCCGGCAAACGCCTGGCGTCTTTAGCTTTCGGAATCATCGGGAACATCCGCTTGAGACAGGTGTATTTTGTCAGGACGTTAGTATCTATAGGCCAGCATCAGGACAGCTCGAGCTCGCTCGGCTGTCTGTACAGGCAAATCTGCCAGACAGTACTCTTAGACCCAACGATTTGGCGGGATCGAAGCGGCCTAGTGCTTTGACGGAAATGATGTGGAGTCGAGGGGATAGAAGCGACATTTCTGTGACGAGCGCGATCAGCGCTCGGTGGATGCTGCCTCTTGGAGCTGATTCGGACCAGCCTGTCTTGACCACCAATCAGGTCCAGCAGCGGAAAGCACCAGTGTTGCTCGGAACTCGATCAAGGTGAGCAAGCTGACCTCATCTTTACTTCCCATACTTATGCCATTTTAGGAGTCTTTCTCACGCGGAGATTCAGACACACTGCATCACTCACCGTATCCTACCATCTTCGATCTATCTGTCCCGCCAGATGGACTTCTTCGCTGCTAAGCCTATTGACGAGTACTCCCCGCTCTCAATGCTCGATATCGAAGCTCGTACACGTCGACTCGTCTTCCGGCACGAAGTTGAAGCGCAAGCCGGGTCATCTGAAGTCAAATCTTTCGATGAGCCACTACTCTCTGCGCTACATACGGCCATCGAATCCCCTCCGACCGGTCAAATCCCTGGACTACCTAATGGATACCCGGCGCGGAACAAGTGGAGGAGCTCGATACCTATACGCCAGGTCGCGGTCGGTCTAGGGGAGGGTGTGGACCGTGTACGGCGGGAGTATGCTCGAGCTCAATATCTGCGGTCGGAACGACGTTCGAGTGAGGCAGCTGCTAACGGATTGAGTTTTGAGGAAAATGCAGTGTTCGCTTCGGGCGATGATGAGGGGTCCAGTCCGTCAAGCGGGGTGCTTCCCGAAAGCGCCTTGGCTGAGTCAGATAGGGAGGAGCCAGATGGCTGGGGAGAGCGATGGGAGGAGGAATATAGGAGAGCGGTGGAAGAAGACGGTGGACCGGATGACCTTGTCATGGGTCTGCTGGATGAGGAGGAGGAGGAGGAACGAAGTCGGCGGGGGATAAGTCAGAAGGTGCAGGCCAAGGAGCATGGACAGTAGAGCGGGGAATTGGGTGCAATCTTGTTTTATATATCTGTTTTGTCGGTGGAGAAAGATCCATAGGAGGTTGTAAGTATTTAGCAAGATGTACCAATATCACTCGCTCTCGTAAACTCGGCCGACCAACGACGCGGCGAGGTGGCCACTTTCCGGGAATCCTTTGTTGAACAACACCGAAATCGTCCTTTATAGCTCTCCTGACTCTACCTCGCTATCCCCTGGTTCCGCTCGGAATTACTGGAAGGGAAGTCGAGTATGCCACCAAAAGGTGGCAACGCGAAGAAAGAAGGAGGTCGAGCGAAGAAAGCCGAGAACGAGGCAGGTCTAACCAGCTCGCTCTATCCTGTGACATCTGAGCTGATCACCACTCGTTGGGACAGGAGAAGAAAGCTCAGGATGCGTTGAAAGCGAAAGAAACGAAGGAAGTTGAAGCATGGAAGGATGGAGGTGGGTTCGAAGCTAGTCCGACTTGAGCTGATGTGTCAGCGAAGGGGAGTTCGAAGAGCGAGGCTGCTGCTCAGAAAGCTGCCGAAGCTGGTATGTGAAACATCTGCTTTGGTCATTCCTTCATCGTCGACCTAGATTGACCTCTATCTTCTGTCATCGTCGATCACCTCATCTATCTCACACATCACTACATTTCTCTTTGCCTTTTGATACGTCTCTTTTCGTTCCTGATCGTACTCGTGCTCGCTACGCTCGCGGTTCGCAGCCCGAAAGAAAGCCGAACGAGAAGCCCTCCTAGCCGCCGAAGAATCCTCTCTCCCTTTCAAACCCACCACCAAATCCGCTCCGAAAGCCGGCTCGTCCTCGAAAAAGAAACCTGTTGCGAACGATACTCTCAGATCGACCGGAGCAGGGATCGCAGCGTATGGGCTGGATGATCCGATGGGTTTGAGGAAGGCTAGAGATGTTGATGGGGAGCTTGAAGAGGCTCAGGAATTGAGTGCGATGGGATTGGAAGGGATGTTGGAGGCTTTGGAGGTCGTTAATCAACGGACGGATAGGGAGACGTTGGGTGCGAAGGTGGGTATCGCCTCAAGATTTAGTGCTGGTTTAGCTGATGTAGGCGGGGTTGATCAGGCTGGACTCTTAGTTGAGAAGCACCCTGAGGTGAGCATTTCAGTACTAAGCAAGACTCCAAGCTGATTGGGCAAAAGCGACGGTTCAAAGCGGCTTTCGAAGCCTACCTTGAGAAAGAAGTACCAAAACTACGAGAAGAAGTCAGCTCGATCTCCTCCCTTGCCCTTTCATCTCCCTTTTAATGCTGACATCAAACCACCAGCATCCCGGACTCCGACAGAATCAGATGCGAGATATGTTATTCAAACAATTCCAGAAAGCTCCAGAGAATCGTTAGTCCCCACCTCTCCAATCCACGCTTCATGAGAACCATAACAAGCTGACATGATTTGACTCAAAGCCTTCAACCAAGCTCAGGTCGCTTATAACGCTACGAAGGATGAGAGGGTGGATGCGTTACGACAGGTGATGGATGCGAGAGAGGCAAAGTACAGAGTGGAGACATGATTGTTAGCGGACTGCGTATAGAAGTAGTAGAAGTCGGCGTGTAGCCAGTGACACATGGTCTAGTATTATGTGCTAGCACCGCTCTGATTGAGTCGCAGACGCTAGATAGAACCTGATGTTTCTCTTTCATATCTACAGTACCTTCCCAAAGCGCATGACCTTCATAGTCACTCTGTCATGGATTCTCCTGGACGACAGCTAGGCTGCCTGCAGTAAGGTGCTGTTTGCTGCCGCTGTCGTGAAAAGTGTCTGTAACAATCAACATCTGGGCGAAACTATCTCGTCGTGCCGTATGTTCAATCTCTCATGGTCAGGGTGAATCCTGGTGCTTGGTCATGTCATAAGGCTCTGCATACCAATACGTATCTCGCCTAAGCCTCCTGAGCTCGCATACGCCTCCTCTGGTCACGCTCCTCAGCAATGGACAACTTGACACCCTTGCCCTTTGGCAGCGAAACCTGCGCCTTCGCACCCTCGCCAATGACGAAGACGTTCGACAACCTTGAAGAATCATGAGCAAGTTGTCTGATCTGAATGATGTATCACCTACCTCGTGGCGAAAGTCCTGTCGAGCACATCCCTCACATGAACGATATCAAACCCTCCCAGATGCCTCTCCTTATGAACAATTACCCCAGACCTTCCCATATTCCTCCCACCCGTGATCATAACAACGTTCCCCGGTTCAAACTTGATATGATCCACAATCTTATTCTGGACGAAATCGAACTTCACCGTATCGTTGACCTTGATAGCCGGATCGGGGTAACGGATGGTACGACCGTCGTGAGTGACGATGTGGGGTACTGCTTTGGCACCGAGTTGATGACGACGGACTTTACAGAGTTTGAAGTTCGCTTCCTCGGGACTAATTCGATGGATCGTGAAGCGACCTTTAACGTCGTAGAGGAGACGGAAGTGTTCGCCGGAACGCTCGATGCTGATCACGTCTGGGAAAAGTATCAGTATGAGTTTGAGTAAAATCACGGAGTAGGTTGGACTGACCCATGAAGCCGGCAGGGTAGGTCTCGTCGGTACGGACCTTTCCGTCGACTTTGACGAGACGCTGCTTCATGATAGCGGTGACTTCGCGGCCGGTGAGTGCGTACTTGAGTCGGTTGCGAAGGAAGACGGTGAGTGGGAGGGATTCGCGGAGCTTGTGAGGACCGGGAGAAGGGCGGGGAGCCTGCGAGCCGGCTCAACCGCTGTACATATACCGAGCGCTGAGGGTACTCACGTAAGTCCCGCCCAACTTATCCAACATCCATGATGACGGAGCAGCGAGACGCTTCAAGTGCTTCTTCGGACCGCGACCCTACATTACAAGAAGCGTCAGTCAAACCAGAAGTGCACTCCCCACTCCTCCTCATCTCCTTCCACCGGTGTTCCTTGGAGAGGAGCTATGACTCACCATTTTTACGGATGAAGATAGCAATCACACCTGGAGAGTGAGTAAACCAAACGAGCAACTTTAGTGACGCGGACTTGCCGGGATGGCAAACTTCAACAACCTCGTGGCACTTGCATTCTTCATGAATCAACTCAGTTGAGACGGTTTTACCTTATCTCCGAATTCAGCGGTTCTTCCATCTTCCACTGTCAGTGGCGTTTCCAGACATTCGCCGAGTTACACGTCCTTCAGTATGAAGACCGACCACATACAATCTGAAATGCTCATAGAGGCGCCTCACCTGCATCATATATGCAATTCTATCGCCGAGTGCTCTATGGTTCGATCTCATCCGTTGTCTCGTAAAACTCCTTGGCAAATCTCTGCTGCGCCTCGAGACTGGATTCCGTCTATTTTCTCGACATCAGCAAGCGCCTGGGTTGCCGGCAGGAGGAAAAGCCTACCGTGGTCGGAGCAATACCCCGGACAACGAGGTACTTCCTCCCAGCTGTACCATTGTCAGCAGTCGTACAGGTACAACTCGAGACGGTCCTCACCTAGTAATGCTGAATCTACATGGCCGCTGAGCGAACTGCTCTTCCCGCCAAAAGCAGCGCCGCCCGCTTCTTCCAGTATACATATTCCCGCCTGAGTTGTTATCAACGTTGTTCATCTTCGTATCAAGCATGACATACACAGACATCCCACGGCCAGACCTAGAAGCCCAAGCTTAGTTCAGCACATATTCACCCGTTTGCCCAAGAAAGGCACTCACACCTATTTCCCAATACATGTCCAATCCACCACTAGCCACCATAGCGATATTTAAAGCGGCGCTCCCCATACTCCGAAGCGAGTGGACCATCTTCCCTCCTTGGTCCGTATGTGCTGTGAGAGTCTGGAACGTCTTGACTTTCGAAGGCAATGCCGGTGGTGAGCGGGAGGAACCGTACTCAACTGCGATTCTGCTCAGCTATCAGCTGGAATGATCGTATTCTAGGTAATCCGGAGGACGCACTGAGCTTGTCCGAGAGATTTTAGAGGCTTCGGTTTGCCAGTGACCGGGAGTCTCGTCTTTTCGTTCAAATAGGCGCCCCGGCCTTTCGCAGCGGAGTACTGTGAATGTCAGATGAAAAAAATGTCATAAATTACTTGAGGACACGAACAAGGAGGTCGAGGAAGGGGTTGTAGATCACTCCAACAACCGGCACACCTTCAACAGCCAATCCGATCGAGGTACAGACCATAGGGAAGCCGTGGACCTGCCTCGTCAGACCTCAGTCAACCGAAAGATAGGGCAACAGACGAAGTTCGTGGTTCCATCTATCGGGCTGATCAAGATCAGCTGTATGGAACGACTTCAGGAAGAGAACGACATACTCAACAATCCAAGTCGGTTCATTCGTGATCTTTTGGCCTTTATAGGTTTCTTCCCCAATACTATACTTCCATCATTATTGCACTCATCTCGAAGCGACAAGATAGGACGTACAACTGGTGTTCCGGGTAGGTTTCCAAGATCCGCTTCGTGATGAAAGCTTCAACAGCTTTGTCGACCTCGGTGACCAACTTATCGGCAAATCAGCCCTTCAAGGGAGAATAGGTCGTTGAATGAAGGGCTCACGTCGACTGAGTTGATCTTCTCCGACTCAGCTGCCGATTCGGAGGCGAAGCGGTCTTCTTGACCTTTGCGTATCATATCACCTGCCTACAAGAGAATCAGCATCACTTACCCCACAGTACAGAAACTGCAAGCTGACATCCCTGGCGAGCTTGATGGTGAAGCTAAGTATCGAATCGAGGTCGAGATTGGCGGACGCCATGACGATCAGAATGAATGCAAAATGGACTGTGAGGGGAGAAAGCACTATGGGGACGGTGGTGCAAGTCCTCAGAGAAAAACTTGAACTGCGATTGCCCGCAGGTGTGGGTGATTGAGCGAAGCAGCCTGCAAAGGTTTATCAAGCTGCTGCAAGTCCCCCGAGAGTGGAGGTCACCTCGGCCACGTGCACGAAGAGATCTGTGAACCTCTTGAGAGCTGGAGTCCATCAGGACAAGCGGCGAGTGCAGTCCATCCGGACGAGCAGCGAATATTCGTGGCAATAATTGCGCCATACCGTACATCGCAGATGACAAGAGTACAGGTATACATAGCTTAGGATCACATACTCGCCCGGAAGTTTAAAAGGAAAACCAAGCTATACAAGCACCTTTATCCCATATCATCCGGCAGCTCCTCAGACATCCCGCCTGACGAGGCCTAAACGACACCTCGAGCCGACTAAAGCCCTCGGTCGTCCTGGACAGAATGGGAAAATTCATCTAGCCTCCCTTTCCCCGTCCGAGCGCCGGCGAGTTGGGCGTCGATCGTGAATAAAGGAGGCGTTTGGAAGTGGGCAATATCCAAAGACCATTGAAAGGGATAGGGGAGCTTGTAATACTGTCAGCAAAGGGACAGTGAATGGATAAGGGGGATGTGTAAATGAGTACGGGGATCAAGGTGATTTTTAGGTCAAGAGCGGATTGACGGCCGGACTGATCCAAAGATGCATCGTTCTGAACTCTCGGATGTGGGTGATCGAGTGACTTTCGTTTTTTCGTGGAGGGTACATTCCTCAAATCGAAATCGATCTGTGACGAGCTATTTAAAACAAGAAGAGGACATCTATGAGCAAAATAATTGTGTTATCGGAAATTTTGTAATTCCCTAACGTCATTCCCCTACTTATTGAACAACCCCCCGTATTGAACACTTTGCAAGATTCTTTCTTGTGCATTCATCTCGCATTCTTATGGCTGCAAAATTGGCATGTATACTCTTAAGGTGATACGGCAGTAAGACATATATTAAGCCCCTGCATAGCTTGCCTGTCTGGGCACCAAGTTGCCGTTCTGTGAAATGACCTTTTTGGCCATAGCTCAACCATCATGCATCTTTGAGACATTGCAAGTAAAGTTCCACACGTCAATCCCTTGCCAACATTTCCCTAACAAGGTAGAACAAGGCTATTCAACTTAGAAAGTGCTGTAGAGGGGGGTTTCAATATCCCATATGAATTTGGCGTCAATTTGTATGGCTGTGTTCGGGTTGTTCAATAAGTAGGGAATGACGTTATCACACGTGGGTCTCGTCACTCTTTCCCTGACCAGCCCCACATCCCCCCGCGTCCAAGAAGTAGGGTTTGTTCGCATGCATTGCTGGCGCCCAACAAGATCACTGTCACCGTTCTACAGCGAGGGCAAATCTATCCTTTCACTCTGCGACACAAAAGATCGACTACAATAGCTTGACTGAAGCAACTTGACCTGGCGCAGCGAACCCCCAAATTAGCCTATTGGGTATCCGTCTACCATGTCGGCAGTCCGAGCCGTCGACCATGCCTTGTCAAACGGTCATACCTCCGCAAATCCAGTAGAAGCCTCGCCTGGAGGGATGACGAACGATGAGAAGGCCGTTATCCACGGACTGCTTGCACGAGACGAGAGCAAAGGAGCAGCTGTTCACGTGCGCTCGTTCAGCTGAATAGAGGAATGCAGGCTGATGAGAGCGAGGTAGTCATTTGATCCAGATGCGACTCCTGAGCAGAAGGCGGCGGCGGCGGGGAAAGCTAAAGCCCAGCTTGCGGCTTTACCTGGAGAACATTTGAGGGAGAAATCGAAGGAGCAGGGTGGAAGAGGTCAGTCAACTCCCTTGACCAGGTCAACCCCCTTGATCAGGTCGAACGAAGTCCCAAATCCGGCAGCGAGATACTGACTTCCACACAGCTGTGACGATCGATACCTCCACTACCACATCTGCTCCCGTTCCCACCGTGACCATGCAGGATATCAACAAGGCGTCTCGAGCGGAGAACCAAGAGGTCGGTAGCGATTCTATGCCTGGAGCGATACCGACTGGGGCAGCACCTCCCGTTCCGACATGGATGATAACCGGCTGGCGGCAAGTAGCAGGTCTTGATTCCACCGTAGCTCGAGATGCGAAGACGCAGGAGGAGATGGGGATATTGGCGGATTACTTGTCCGAGCAGACTTATGGTCATTGGTTCCATAATGCTGGTATCGTAAGTCCGCTATCTCTTTCGGCGATAGCACGATGGCTCAGCTGAGGGTAGATTCTATTCGCCGTGCTCGTCACCCGCTTTGTCACTGTTGTCGGTCTCGGATGGGGTTGGATCATCCTGGCCCTTGCTGGTTGCGCTTCCTACTATACCCTGTCTATCGCTCGGACCAGACACCGCGCTCGAGACGATATCCAGCGGGAGTTGGTGAAGACGCGGCTGGTGACGGAGACGGAGAGCGCGGACTGGCTAAATGGGTTCTTGGACCGCTTCTGGCTCATGTGAGTAATCAATTAGCTGGTATTTGCAGGAAGCTGATCAAAGGCAGATATGAGCCGGTACTGAGTCAGACTATCGTTGCGAGCGTGGATGCCATCCTATCAACGAGCACTCCAGCCTTCCTCGAGAGCATCCGACTGACAACCTTCACCTTGGGTACCAAAGCGCCTCGCATCGACTACGTACGGACCTTCCCGAAGACGCCCGACGACGTCATTATCATGGATTGGGCCTTGTCTTTCACACCGAATGATCTTCAGGATATCACCCCTCGCCAAGCGGCCAAGCGTGTCAATCCGAAGATCGTCCTGTCGATTCGGGTTGGGAAGGGCGCTGTCTCGAAATCTCTTCCTATCTTACTCGAGGATATGAGCTTTACCGGTCGGATGAGAATCAAGCTCAAGCTCATGACAAACTTCCCGCACGTTCAAACGATTGACCTCAGCTTCATCGAGAAGCCTACTTTCGATTATGTGCTAAAACCGCTTGGGGGCGACACATTCGGCTTCGACATTAACAACATCCCTGGTCTTGCGACTTTCATTCGCGATCAAGTCCACGCCAATCTCGGTCCCATGATGTACGACCCGAATGTCTTTACTATCGACTTGCAAGCGCTGTTATCTGGTACACCGCTTGATTCCGCTATCGGTGTACTTAAGATAACGGTACTCGATGCTCGCGGTCTCAAGGCGGTCAAGCTGGGTGGTGGCGCGCCGGACCCGTATGTCTCTATCGCCCTGGGAGCGAAACCCGCAATCTCCCAGACGAAGACCATCACCTCGACGGCCAATCCTTCTTGGCACGAAACGCAATTTATCCTCATCAATAGTCTCGCTGACGTACTAAATCTGCAATTATTCGACTATAACGACCACCGGCCTGACAATCTCCTCGGAACGGTCTCGCACGAGCTAGCAGCTCTCAGCGAGGATGCAGAACAGGAGGGCTTGGTCGACAAGATCGTTGGTGGTGGAAAGGATCGAGGCGAGCTGCGATACGACCTATCTTTCTTCCCGGTTCTGAAAGCGACCAAGGCTGTAGATGGTACCATGGAGCCACTACCGGATACACAGACGGGTATCGTTCGCTTGACCATTCATCAGGCAAAAGATCTCGATTGGACACGGGGCACTAGCGACCTGAACCCATTTGCTAGAGTATTGCTTGGTGGAAGCAAGAAGCCGGTTCATCAAACGCCGGTCATGAAGCATGCCAATCAGCCTATCTGGGAGTCGTCCTGCGAATTACTGGTCCCCGAGAAGCACATCAGCGTGGTCACGATCCAGATCATCAATAACCGGGATTATGCGGTCGATCCAACACTTGGCCAGCTTACCGTCAAACTTACCGATCTACTCGAGGCCAAGGAGAGACAGCAGGACTGGTTCCCGCTCTCGGGCAGTCGAGCTGGCAAAGTCCGCCTTACTACCGAATGGAAACCTGTCGCGATGACCGGCAGCATGTCCGGTGCTGCTGTCTATGTCCCGCCTATTGGGATCCTCCGACTCTGGTTGAAGAGGGCGGTCGATGTCAAGAACGTCGAGGCGGCTCTTGGGGGAAAGAGCGATCCATACGTCCGTGTCTTAGGCAGCAACAAGGTTCTCGCTCGGACAGAGGTGATCAATAACAACCTGAATCCGGAATGGGATCAAATCGTTTACGTCCCCGTCCACAACCTGCGCGAGAATATTATCTTGGAAGTCATGGACTTTCAAAACATCGGAAAGGATCGCTCACTTGGTTATGTCGAGGTCAAGGTATCGGATTTCGTGCAGACCGGAGGCGACGTGACATACCCGTTCATCTCGATAGGACCGCAAACCCGGGAGGACCCCATCCGGCTAGATAAGGCCAAGTCTTATAAGGGGCAGCTGATCTTCGAAGGGGACTTCAAGCGCGCGATGTCGCTGCGGGGTGGTGTATCCTTCGATGCCCAAAAGAACGAGTTTGAGGTCGCTGCCGAGAAAGCGAGCGGGGTTGGCGATGCGTCGAAGGCGAGCTTAACGAATGGTGTTTCGCCGATCAGTCCGATCAGCGCACGGTCAATGAATGGGAAACTCTCATCGCCAGTGTCGCACAAACCTTCGGCGTCTCTCGGTGGTCAATCGGTCCAGTCTGTTCTTTCAGAGTCTAAAGCTGGCGGGGAGGCGACCGCCGCCGAGAATCCAGCAGAAGGTGTCGAGATGACGGTGGAACAGCTGCTTGCTAGCTGTACGTCCTCGCATACTACGTTCTGCTCGTGTTGATACCCCACAGCGTCCGGTGTGTTGGTCTTCCAGGTTGTCTCCGGTCAGCTTGCGCGCCGTGGATCCCTCGAAGTGATGTTCGACGATGGATATTGGCCATCTTTCACCTCGACTCGCGCTCGTAGTTCCCGCCCTACCTGGGATCAGGTAATTCCACCTTATCCCTCCGTTCTTTCATACTGATGTTCCCAGATCGGGGAAGGCTTCGTACGAGAGCTCGACTTTAGCCGGATATGGCTGCGGGTCAATGCGGCAGACGACGGGGAGAAGGAAGACATAGTGGCGGAGTTCCGGAGCGATACCAAGGAGTTTCTTGGACAGGCTCTTGTTCTTCTTACCTTTCCTTCCGGTGTTTCGAGCTGACGTCATTGGTGGTACAGAGACAACCGACAGATTTCCTATTGTCCCAAGCGGATGGTTCAAATCGATCGGTGATCAAGATGAGCGCGAGATATGTGCCTGTCAATATCAAGCTCGAACCGAGGGAGAGTATCAACAATATGGGCGTCCTTCGAGTCGACGTCGTCGATGCAAAAGGGCTTAGGGCAGCGGACCGAAGCGGAAAGTCAGATCCATACGTGGTCTTCACGCTTAACGGTGCGAAGGTGTTCAAATCTGAGACCAAGAAGAAGACTTTGACACCAGTCTGGAACGAGAGTTTTGAGGTCATGATCCCGTCACGAGTGTCCGCCCAGTTCGACTTCGAGATCAGCGATTGGGATCGAGTTGGCACTTCGACACATCTCGGCTCAGGGCATGTCGATCTCGCTTCTCTTGAGCCTTTTGAGGGTGTTGAGGTTGAGCTGCCGGTAACTCATCAGAGGGATGGGGCGCAGGGAGCGATTTCTCTACGAATGCTTTTCCAGCCGGAAAGTGGGTCCATGGGAACCTCTGGGAAAAACCCCGTTACTGATATGCTTCAGTCATTGCACGGTCAAGACAGAGGACAAGCACTTTTTCAACCGCTGGGCGAGCGATCACCACTATTGGCGGCGCGCCGATAGCAGCAGGAAAAGGTGTATTTCACGGTGGTGGAGCCGTCGCGCATGGGGTGGGACATGGGATCGGTAGTGTAGGCGGATTTGCGGGCCGTCACATCGGTCTAATCAAAAAGAAAGACAAGCACGGAAAGGAGGTGGTCGTTGACGCTAGTGAGGCGGGAGATCCGACCCCAGAGGAGTCGAGAGGGCCTACTCCTGGTTACGACGTCGCCGATGGCTTGCCCGCCCAGCCAGCATACACTTACGAGACGAATGGGACCGGCATCGCTCCGCCTGCCGTACTTGCCACGCCCCTTCCTCCGACTAATGGCTCGGACACTCCGTCCAATCGGGGAGCGGGACCATCAGAACCGGGATTGCTGACGGTTACTGTGGTCAGCGCTAGAGGGCTGAGGAGTAAGGAGGGGAGTGGGGCGAAACCGTATGTCCAGCTTAAGATGAGCGGGAAGATACACAAGACTGGGCATGTCAGGGGTACCGAGCCGGAGTGGTGCGTCTTATCGTTAGGAGAGGATGTGCGAGAGGCTGACTGCGACGATAGGAATGAGACGATGTCGTTCCACGTCATTCCGGGTTCATCATCGCTTGTTGCCTCAATACATGGTAAGTCAAGTCTCTTTTGGCGCGCATGATGCTTACGAGGTGGGTCAGATCATCGCACGATTGGTAAAGACCCAGAACTTGGCGAGACAGAAATCGACGTAAGCCTTCAAATGCCTTTCCCTCTTCCCTTCCCGCATGCCCTCCCTCTCCTTTCTCCTTCTGGAAGTTCTGCTGATACGACCTTCCCAGATTTGGCAACACATTCAACCAATCACTCCTAGCACGGACCTCTCCCTGCCCTTACGAGACGGTATGGGCATCCTCAACCTCCGCCTCGACTGGAGTACCGGCACGAGTCCAATCCCAAAGATGCAAGGTGCGAGAGGGCGAACGGCTAGTATAAGCTCGAAAGGCCCAGACAGTCCAAGCCGGTTCTCAATGATGAAGCGGAAAGACAAGGTGGAAAAGGTGGTGGATGGGAACTCTTAGATGAATTTTGGAGACGGACTTTTGCCAAGTGCGAAGGGATGAGATGTGCCTGATACTCAATGCTACTTGTTGTATTGGATCGGATGCATGGACCAGATATTTAGGTCATTTATAGCGATATGCCATTCTTAGCTGTATATATTGCGGCAATTCGGATATGTCACGACTATGAGGACGGGTTGTGGCTGGCGAATACGGTGCTGACCCTACGATATGACCAGAAGGTGCAGACATAGCGCTAGAACGATCTCAAACCCAAGTGTTACGACTATACCTTACGTTCAAATTCCCATTGTTTACCGTGATGCTATTCCTTTCGTACGCGGTCGGACCGAATTTTGAGGCGTCAATCCCCACGGAACAGAGGAGGCAGCGATTGTGCCGGAGGAGTTAATGACAGTAATCGCCTCCAATAGGTGGAGACCAACCGGCAGTGGTCGGAGATTGACGGTCATTCGGCTAAATTGTGCTGTAAAGAAAAGTCTACGATTGTGGCGGTCGTCTCTTTACTTTGGGAACACTAAGGTTTATCGACCACATTTTTTCGCCATCGACAGTCGAACAAATATGAGCACTCGACCGAACGAAAAGAGAGAGGGAACGGGTGTGTCTCGCTTCGTGGAACATTCGGAAACCGCGAGCCAGTCTGGGATGAAGCGCAAGGAGGTCGCTTCTGATGACCTGAAGGCCTATTTTCAGCGTGAGTAACACCTTCACAGATGTCCTCAATCTATAGGCTGGAAGGGGGAAGGCGAGAAGAAAGCTAATGTTATACCGCCCTTTTTAGCCGAATCCAAGTTGTCCCGATAGATTCCAGGAGGATACAGCCCCCCACGATGCCTCAAGCTATCTGGTCGACCGATGATGTACGCCATCCTAGGCCTGGCGGGTTTGGCGATCATGTTCTTCGGATACGATGCGAGCGTTATACGAATCAGGTGAATACCAACGAAGATTACCTCGAGCGGATGGGTTTGGCCCAAGGTACCGATCGTGATTCGGCGGCTGTCCGTGGGATCGTATCGATTTGGTTGCCGGGTTCGCCATTGGTTCGATCATGGTTGGGTACTATACGGATTATATCGGTCGACTCAAGACTATCCAGTTGGGGTGTGTTTGGGCGATATTGGGTGGGGTGTTGCAATGTTCGGCTCAAGATAACTTATCTCTTGGATGATGTTTGCGAGAATCATCGGAGGCCAGTGATGTCGGATATTGCCTGCTAAGTGAAGAAGCTGATGAAGACGATCAGGGATTGGTTGTGGTCACCTGAATACTATCGTACCCATCTGGACATCTGAGATCGCCGATCCTCATCTTCGTGGAGCCTTTGTCGCGATTGAAGTCACTCTGGCGATCGGTGGTTCTACAATGTTAGTTGATTTCATCACACAACGTCACGGGAGTGAGCGAGCTGACTATATCCCTCCAGAGTATGTTGAATGGAATATGGCTGTACCCAGAATTTCGCCTGGCGTTTCACATTGGGTTTCCAAATCTTCTTCCTCATCATCATCCTAATCCTCGTCCTCTTCTACCCCGAATCCCCACGTCATCTTGCAAAATCAGGCAGACTCGGCGAAGCTCACGACCTTCTCATCCAATGTCGAGTTGATCCGGACCAGATAAATATTGCCGCGGAGATGGAAGAAATCAAGGAATCTATCCGGATCTAAGCTCAATCGACCGCACATAGCTTTTCGAGCATGATGTTCACAAAAGGATCGTTTCCACACACGGCGTCGGATCATCTAAGGAGGAGGCGCTCATGGCTTCCAGAAACTCACTGGGATCGATTTCATCGCCGCTTATTCGCCTGAGATGTTCGCCCTTTCCGGATACACTGCGAACAGATCCACCTTACTCGCTGGAGGGAACTTCATCAGCTATACCTTCAGTCTCGCCTTTGCCATTTATCTCTCGGACCGATTCCGACGTCGTAGACTCATGCTTGTCGGATCTACCTTGATGGGGATCATCCTAATCGTCGGTGCGATCCTTTCCCACGAGATTCAAAGCGGGAAGGAAGCATCCGAACTAGGAGGTCTCGGTGCAGGTATCGCTACGGTATTATACCTCTACACCATCATCTACGGCTCAACATGGCTCACCACATGCTGGGTGTATCCTACCAAGGTTTTTCCTTTGGCAACCCGGGCGAAAGGGACCGCATTGGCCACGGTAGCCTTCTCGTTGGCAGGAGGAACGATCAACGAGATCATCCCTTACCTCATCAAAGCGGTCGGCTTTTGGATCTTCGTCATCTTCGCTTTACTAAACTTCGCAATGTGTGTCCCGATCTGGTTGTTCTACATCGAGACCGCCAATAGGAATCTCGAGGATATGGACTTACTCTTCTCGAGCAGTACTCCCTTTGCGTGGCGGGCGGAGAAAGAGTTTGCGCATCTCGAGCAGGACAAGGAGCAGGAGAACCTGAGTGTATGAGGGGGTTTGGCGACGGGAAGCTTCCCAGGAGGGTGATTGTATTAGTACCTGTCCCGTTCAAGTGAGGATAAGTTTGTATCGTTGGAGCATGATAAATATTTCGTATGCCCAAAAAGGAGGATGACGTGTCCGCCGAACGATATTCTTTGTACGATGCAGCATCTTGTCTGTAATCTGTATGATCAGCTCGTTTTTCCATCGCACGTTAAAGAATACTTTAGCACATGGAACGGGTCGGTACGTGTGCAATCATGAAGACCCGCCGAAGGATGCTCGAGACATTGAGAATCTAGTCGAGAAAAGCGACAAAGGATGTTGATCAATAAGGAAGGCTCGGAGGAAGGGGAGAAACTCTCTCGGCGTTTCAGCTACGTTTAAAAAAAAAAGACAGTGCGCAAAAAGAGTTAGCAGCAAACCGATAGCCAGAGACGAAGAACCTCTGTAGCCATTGCGTTAAGGTATCGATCAGGAGGTAGCTTTCCCGGGAATAAATCAGTAACATAGCTTTATCGGGAGACATAATGCATGTAATTACTGCTCGTTTATCTCATACGATCAAGATGCCATGTGGGCTCTCCACCTTGTCGAGGCGGATCAGGCTCCCTACCCGTCTCCATGAGTCTCACATAATCCGCAACGTTCCACCCTTCTCTAGGGTTCTTCATCCCCTGAACCTCTCCCTCCCGCTTTTCCGGCTTCTTCACCTCCTCCTCTTTCATATCCTCATCCCCTTCATCCCCCTCTCCAAATAAATCATCCTCTCGCTCTCCCTCACCAGGGTCCGTCCCTTCTTCCTCACCCTCACCAATCCTCATCCCCCAATCCACCTCTTCCTCCCGTCTCATGACAAGCTCCTGAACAGCTGAAACCCTATTCATCTCCCTCTCCAACCTCCCTCTCAACTCATCTTTCATCCTCCCCAGCTCAGATTCGTTCATCCTCTTCAGCCGATCTAGAGGTACCCACGGCTCTGAAGAGAGTAACTCATCCTGTGAATCGGAGAGAGAGGTCCGAGGAAGTGTATTGAGCGCTTCAAAGAAGACTCCAGGAGCTAGTGGGTTGGTCGTACTCACGTCGGTCTGGAGTGCGTTGAGTGGATGGGCGATATACTTTCTCAGAGCGGGTTGAATCGAGCTAGGGTTTGGTATTGGTGGACGGCTACCCGGAGGTGGAGGCGGAGGTTGGGCGAGGTAGGTTGACAAGGCGTTTATACGACCTAGTAGGAGGGAATATCGTTGCAAAAGCGTGTCCCTGACCAAATATTAGCGTGATTGCAGACCTGAAAGGAGATAAGAGACCAATTGGGCATGCTGCCGTCTGCGTTCCCCGCGGCGAGAAGAGCTTTGAAAGCATCGATATCGTTGATAGTCGTCGTCAGGCGGGGTATGAGGGAGTTGATCGTTTGGAGCGGGACATGAGGTGCGATTGGAGGATGATATCGGTCGAGCTGAGCTGAAGGGCGCCCTTGCATCGTGCGTGTAGCTTGTTGCCAGCTTGACCGGGAAGTACGATTTGGAGCAAGATTGTGCACAGATTGGGAGCGTTTATTTCATATCCACGGAAGCAAATCAGTATAAACTCGGCGGGGAGCGTTGTAAGAGAAGCAGGCGGGTTCGAATTCCTTCTTTCCTCTCACCATCCGCTCAATGCAGCAGCTACTCAGTAAGACAGTCTTCTCCACCCAGAAGCTAGCTGAAGACTGTATTTAGACCCCTTCGCTCAGAAGTACCCCGAGGCTGCCGAAGCGACCCTCACTTCACAAGCGACAAGTGTCCGTTTCAACCCCTCAGGTCCCTTTGCGGGACATTACCTAGCTGCGGGCGGAGTGGATGGGTTGGTCGAAGTTTGGGATGTCGAGACGAGAGGCGTGATACGCGCTCTTGACGGACATGTGAGAGCTGTGGGGAGTCTGAGGTATGTTCACAGCTTAGTACTAAACAAAAGACAAGGTCGAATCTGATGGGTTTTATCTCAGTTGGTCGAGGCATAACCGGTACCTCCTTACCGCCTCTCTCGATTCGACAGCGATCATATGGGACCTATCAGTTCTCTCCCACCCGGTCCTACATCCCTCAACTCCAGCTACATCGTCTTCCTCAACAACATCTCGACTGCATACCATCCGGTTCGAAGCACCTGTTGCGACCGCACATTTCCATCCGAGGAATACCAAGATCGTCCTGGCGACTTTGACGTGTAATGAGGTTGTACTGGTTGATTTACGAGCTGGTGGGGGCCGGAGTGTCCTGGAGGATGTCAGCGCGGAGGGGGTGACGGAGGTGGATGGGGAAGAAGAGCGGAGGGAGAAGAAGAAGTGAGCGGCGCAGCTTTCTCCTGCAGCACAGACTTTGCTGGCGGTTAATGTACCCATGCGCTAATGCATCTATCAGAGCTACTTTGGCGTGCGCAGTCTTCTCGCCGTGCGGATCTTGGATATACGCTGGGACAATACAAGGGGAATTACTCATATTCGACCCGCCAACACGCTTCGTATACCCAACCTCCCGACGTCAATTTGAGCTGATACCCTTTCCTTAGGTGCTTCACCGCTACAAAGTCGCCACTGCCGCGATCCGTCAAATAGCCTTTGATGCCTCAGGCCGGTCAGTCGTCCTTATCCTCCCTCTCGTCTCTTGCCAGCGTCAACTCATGCTCGCTCTGCTCGCTCAGCAACATAATCCTCTCCTCGACCGACCGAGCCCTCCGAGTCCTCCGAGTCCAACCCCTCACAGGCCTCCTCGAACCCATTCACCGCTTCCAAGACATAGTTAACCGTACACCATGGAACTCGATCGGGTTCTCGGGTGATGGGGAGTATGTGATGGGTGGTGCGGGACATAAGATGGCTCATAATGTGTTCGTTTGGGATCGGGATAGTGGGGTTTTGGTCAAGGTTTTGGAAGGGCCCAAGGAGAGCTTGGTGGATTGTGTTGTGAGTGAGCTGAATGAAATTTGATCGCCTGGGCAGACTTGTTCTAGACAAGCCGGTTCTGACAGGAGATGTAGCTGAAAACTTGGGCAGTGGCATCCAACACGCCCGGTCATCGCGTCCGTCGCAACATCAGGCAATATTCATATCTGGCAAACGTCGTCCCCAGATAACTGGGCAGCTTTCGCACCGGGCTTCGAAGAGCTTGAGGAGAATGTAGAGTATGAAGAACGGGAAGATGAGTTTGATATCGTCAGTCCAATCCTCTCCCTTGCCACTGCCTTGAACTGTGCTGTAGGTGAAGGTTTGACTGACAACCTTCGCAGGAAGATGAGACCGAGCTCAGTCGTCGCAAAGATGCGGAGGAAGATCTGGATATCGATGTGCTTTCCTCACAAGACGATTGGTACCCAAGGCGACCTCGACCACCTATGGTACTCTCAGATGGCGAAGGAGAGGAAGCGAGAGCAATGAGAGCAATGGCCGAGGTGGCGCGTTGGGCGGAAGTTGAGCCTGATGCGGATGATTGGGAAGGCTTCTATCTGAGTTTGGATCTGCTGGACGAAATCGGAGAGGATGAGGAGGGGGCAGGTTAAGACGAGATGATCGCCGACCAAATCGATCCCGCATGCCCATACTTCTACAAACTTTCGCCATAATTGTACCCACTTCGACCCTGGTTGTCAAAGATAGCCATCTATATCGCCCAAGAAACACCGCATGAATGCCAAGCTGGTGCCTAATTGTTCACTGAGCACCTCAAGATACAGGCGGTTGACTTCTTCGCTTGCTCTCATCTGCTTATCGTTAGCTGCCAGTTCATGAAGTCATGGGTCGACTCACAAGCTTTGTATGCAGCCTGCAAGACATCCTCTTTCTCTTTCTCGGAAGTTTCGGCAGCGGTGAATGCGGGTGTCACGGTAGCCGTTGTCTGCGGAGTGGGTTGCGATGCTGATGGTGCAGCTACTGCAGCAGGCGCTGTTGGTGGTGTAGGCCGGGCAGCTGGCGTAGTTGGTGGTGCTGGTGCCCGCGCTGGCTTCGTGGCGGGAGCAGCTTGCGCCTGAGCCGGACGTGGCGGTACTCTCGGCGCTTCTGTCGAAGTCCTTGCTGATCCAGGTTGTGCAGCTGTCCCGTTCGGACAAGGTTTGGTTTGTCCCGCTTGGGCCGCTGCTTCACGCTGCTTCGATGCGGGAGTCTCAACCTTGACGAATTCGTCAACGGGAGGTGGTTCGCCTTCCTTCCTGACCGCGAGGAACGCCTAGTTTCAATCAGCTAGACATCTCGGATCAAATCTATCGAGCTCACGTCACCCATGTATCCCAACGCTACGACTCGTAGTTCCTGTTTCTGAGGTGACACGGATGGGTCTGAGAGGACTTTCTCAGCTGTCTCTCGAACGACGCTTTCAACTTCGAGCTTTGCCCCCTGTAGTAGCACATCAGCGAAGTTTTCGAATTGAGTTTGGGCGTACCTTCCATAACGTCCGCATACCCTGCTCGGCAGCCTGCTCCTCAAGCTTCCGCATAGCTTCGGCTGGCAGTCCCGCTCCTTCTGCCGCTTGCAGCTTATCGAATACCGCTTTGAGCTCGAGCGCGGATCGCAATGTGGATACTCTACAGGTAAGTCAGCTACGACCGCGACCGAGAGAGAGGTTACATACGTGTCCGTGACGACGTTGAAGCTGTTCTTTGCGCCATGGAACCAGCCGAGCGGTGCAAACTGCGATGATGCCTATTGCAGTTATCAGTACTTTCCTTTCCCCGAAAGCAGAGGAACATACCGCATGCTGTGTAGCCTTGGCTTGGTATGCCCTGCCAATGGCATGTAACAGTTCGATCCCATAGCTTTCGTCCTTCAAGTCGCTTTCGAACCGTCAGCAATGGACAAACAAGCCTTTGGTTTTCGCTTACTCCGCTTCGAGCTTACACTTCTCCTTGAAAGAAGCAGCGACTTCTTTATCCTCCGGCCCTTTCGTCGCCTCCGTAAAGATCGAAAGCTTATTCTTGAGGTTCTCGGAAAGCTTCTCCACCCTCTCCTTTCTGATCCTCGCTTTCTACATTCCCTCATCAGCTAACACCGATCGGCGAGCCGGTGGAGTCGACCCACCTCCTCCTGCTTGATCTTATCCCTCAGCATCTTCCGCTGCATCGCTTCAGGAGTCAACATCGGTCTCCCGTTCAACCCAATTATCATATCCCCTTCCTCCTGCTCGTGCTGTTGTTGGAACGCTTCTTTCATGTCTTTCCCTAACACACACCGCCCGGCTTCAGCCCGACTCCGCATTTTAGTCATAAGGGGAAGCGTCCTACCGATCGAGATCTGCCCAATGAAATCATCAAATCGATCCCCCCCAAACATCTTCCCAAACACCTCTTCGGGATCCTGGAAACCTCCGGCAGGCTCAGCGACACCACCTCCATTCTTCTGACCAAACTCGTTGTACTTGTGTCGGAGTTCAGGGTCGGAGAGGACTTGGTATGCTATCGAGACTTGTTTGAACTGAGCGTAGAGAGAAGAATCAGCATCAGCCTTCATCTTTCTTATGTTCAGCGAAAAAAAAGCAGAAGCTACCTTCTCCTCCGCATCAGGGTCATCTCGGTTCTTATCCGGGTGCAACTGCATCGCAAAGTCAGCGGTATTCTCCTGCTTACATCTCTGCCTGGATGTGAGAGATCACCCCGGACGACCCACCTTGATAGCCAACCTCCTATACGCCTTCTTGACCTCCTCCAAGGTACACTGACTATCCAACCCAAGTACATCATAATAAGCCAGATCGATAGGGTTCTTATCTGTTCCTATACCCCTACCACCACCACCAGCGCCTCCTCGTCCCGCACTCGGTCCAGTGTTATTGGTGTAACTTGACCCGGTTGGTCGAGAAGAAGAAGAGTTGGATGAGGTGGATGGTTTCGGTTGTGGATGGGAGAAGAGGGTTTTACATCTGAGGGAATGCATCAGGCTTGACTCGTGTGAGAGGGAATGGGAGGGGAAGGCGCACGATGAGCAACGGACACGAAGAGAGCCGATGAAGGATGGTGGTATAATGTATTCTTGTGATGCTTTACATCTGGACATAAGGAAAGAGTTAGCGTATGTCAAGACTCAGCTGCGCATCTGCAGGCGGACTTCTTTCTCCTCGCGCCGAATACTTCGTACGACTCACTGTGGACAATCTGCGGGCGTATATGTCCCTCGAGGACGGGCGTCGATAATGGTAGACATGGCTTCGTAAGCGGTATGGTGGAGAATAGCAGGGATGCTTCGGTGAGGCGATCGACGAAGACGCAAGGTTCGAAGGTGGCGGGCTTTGTGC
>JAABUH010001675.1_pt1 | contig 23494 bp, 25 predicted proteins | sample 5559121 | NCBI WGS metagenome assembly JAABUH01 (sample SAMN10711871, study PRJNA513364) | rock metagenome | isolation source: Antarctica rocks | place: Antarctica: Victoria Land, Battleship Promontory nord | collected 2015-12-28
GCCATCATGGTCTCGGTGCCCTCCAGCCCGGGCCCGTCGAACCAGCCCTTGAGCTTCTGCGTGCCGTGCCCGATGAACAAACCTCCGATGACGACCCGAGCAGCAAACCGTCCAACGCTCATCAGTACTCTCCAACCTCCGCGGTGATGTTGCTGTCCAAGTTTCTACCAACACCGGGAAACACGCATGGCAGCGGTGAGTCAGCGGCTGAGGGTGAGCACCACGGTCAAAGCGGAAGCCCTGACATGCGTAAGTTACTAGCACACGAACCATGTTGCGCAACAAGGCGTTTGGTGGTTAATGGGCGTCACCGTGTCGCGGGCCAGGAGGGGAGTCGATGACCCGAGTGGTTATGGCCGGCGCCCACGTTCAGCGAAGCGGACCCCGGCGCGCGAGGATCAACAGTCGTGGACGTGGACGAGTTGGACCTGCTGGTGGTCCTCGACAACGAGATCGACGCCCTGTCGAGTGCTTCCCTGGCGGTACCCCGCGACATCATCCAGCGGTTCGTGCACTGGCACATGCTGCGACGGATGAACCAGATGGACACCGTCGGTCGGCGAGGACACCGTGACCCTCACCCTCGGCGACGTCGAGATCGGACTGCCCGACCCGCTCGACACCCTCGTCCGGACCATCGCCGCGTCCCCTCGGAGGCGGACTGCGACGTGGCACAGGCCGGACGTTCTTAGGAGGCGTTGGTGTAGACCCGGGTCGGGTTGATCAGGACGGCGACACGGCTCTGTTCGGCCATGATGCGGTCGTAGGTGTCCCAGTCGGGATGCTGCCCACCCGCGGCGGTGAAGATGGCCCGCAGCAGACCCGGGAGGTGGTCGGGGTCGAAACCGGGCAGCCGATCGTGGGGGCCGGCGAGTTGGGCGGTGCCATCGAGGCTGACCCAGGACCATCCCGAGCGCCAAGTAATGGTCAGCGCGGGCCGGCGCCGCAAGTGAGCGAGCTTCACCGCCCCATAGGTGACGAATGCGCCCACCCGGGCCCCGGTCACCGGGTGCGCCACCACCGCGGCGTTGACCAGCGAGGAATGGGGGCTCCCGTCCGAGCGCAGGGTGCTCACCACCGCGAGGTAGGAATCCTGAGAACCGATCGCGGAGATCAGGTCAAGTCGTGGTTCCTCATCCTCAGTGCCCACCGCTCCATCCCCTGCCGTGCTCATCAAGCATCACCGATGTGCGGCCCATCATGGCCGATGACACGGTAGAAGCCCACTCCAGTTCCGAAAAGTGGTGAACGCCTGCCGCGCTCGCGGCTAGTGAGGGCGAAGTGCGGTTATGCCGCGCAGTCGCGGCAGATCGGCAGGCCATCGCGTTCGCCGGCGTAGCGGTGGCGGTGGTGGACCAGGAAACAGGTCGAGCAGGTGAACTCGTCGGCTTGTTTCGGCACGACCCGCACCGAGAGTTCCTCCCCGGACAGGTCCGCACCGGGCAGCTCGAAACCCTCGGCGGTGTCGGTCTCATCGACGTCGATGACGGCGGCCGCGGCGTCGCTGCGTCGCTTCGTGAGCTCATCCAAGGAGTCTTCGGTGGCATCGTCGGATTCGGTTCGTCGCGGTGCGTCATAGTCGGTAGCCATCGTGCATGCCCTTTCGTGGCGGTCACCGGTGTGCGGGTCAGGTCCGCTGCGTGCAGCGCTGTGGACTCAACGCACGGCGACCTCCTCTTGTGCCCGACCCCACCGCGCCCGGGCTGCGCCACCCGCGGCGCCATGCACGGCGATGACCTCGGCGCCAACGCAAACGACAATCGGGCACCATCATCAACCTCGATCAGTGCCGTTGCGGGGTGATGGCGCTGGCGGGCAGCCATTGCCGCAGCTCCAGCGCTGCTCGGTGGTTGCCGCTGTGCACGGTGAACGTGCAATCCCCCATCCAGGTGCCGGTCGTGAGCCTGACCCAGGCGTGCAGCCGGCCGGGGCAGTAGCCGCTGAGGCGCAGACCCCCCGCGCTCACGCGGAGCGCGTTCGTGGTGCGGAGGGAGGGGTTGTCGCGGGCCAGGGCCTGGTCGAGGTTGCACGATCGGGTCGCCGCGGCGCTGGTGCGAGCCAGACTGCGACTCTCCCACCGGGAGCGACACCAATGGGCACCACGAAGCCCGCGCCAGACCTCGCAACGAGCGGCCTAGCTTTCTTGCTGCAGGGCAGCGGCAGCCGCTACCGCCCAAGGCCTCCTCGACATACTCGGACTCGCACCTGGCTGATGGTGTATGAACATGTCGCGGTCAAGCCGCGGGTATCACTCGCGCGGGGCGCCGCCGAAGCCGATCTCGTTGCCGTCGGAGTCGCGGTAGATGACCTTGCGCACACCGTTGCCATACGTCTCCTGCGACGTGGGCTCGATTCCTCGGGCGCTGATGGTCTTCACCCGCTCATCCAGGTCGTCGACGAACAACGTGTGTAGCGCATGCCCGGCGCGCTCGGGCAGCTCCTCGATGTACAGGTATCGGTGCTCGGCGAGCTCCCACACCGCCTCCGTCGCGTTCGGCAGGAACGTGGGTTCCAAGCCCAGCAGCCGCTCGTACCAGGTGAGCGCGCGCTGGTAGTCGCTCACCGGGAGCCCCGCGAAGAGATCGACCGTCATGCATTCACGCTAATCCCGCAGCCGCGGACTTACCGCAGATAGTTGCGGTCCCGCCAGCGACGCGACGAACTCGACGGTGATGGCGGGTAGGTAGCGGGCGAAAATGCGGTCGATGTCCATCCGCAGGATGGCTCGGCCAACATCGAGTCACCTGTGCGTCGCCACACCCAGTTCAGGCAACCTGCGGTTCAGGGTGGCCCGGCTGACCCCGAGGACCTGGGCCACCTCGGTCACCGGCGTCTTCTCCCCGATCATCTTCCGGGCCTGCTTCAAGGTCGCCGGGCTCAACGCAGTGGGCCGGCCACCGAGGCGGCCACGCTCCCGAGCCGCGGCCAACCCGGCGAAGGTGCGCTCCTGGATGAGTTCCCGTGAGAGGCTGGCAAGGGCTCACCGGACGCGATGGGGCTTGCGCCAAGCGCACCGACCTGCCGACCGTGGTGCACTGCACCGTACCGCAGGCGCACGGTCACCGCCCGCGCCCCTACCCCCCGCCAGGTGCAACCGTAGGGGCGCGGCGTTCAGTACCTCCTCGAGTATCGGGTCCAGTTGTTGGGCGGTCGAGCATGACCCTGCAACTCGGCTCGCAGCACGCCCAGCGACCGATCGTCGAGATACCCCCGGCCGGCGCTGAGGAGACAGCGTCTCACCGACTGCGCCCTTCCGTGCCTTACTTCGTGCCTTACTTGAGGACCTTGTAAGGCATCTTGCGGCACCTCAGGGCCAGTCGCCGCCTGCCAGAGGGGCACTAAAAGGGCGTCGACCTGGTCAAACGTGGAGCCGCCTGTCGGAATCGAACCGACGACCTTTTCATTACGAGAAGTACGGTTACGAGTCCGAGGCTGTCCATACAACGCTCTGAGCGGGGTGCTTGAGCCGAGCGTAACCCGTGTGGACCCCCCTGTAACGCACCGGTGGCTACCACGGTGGCTACCACGACTGTCCACATTGGACATCGAGCGCAATGTACGACCATGGTGGTCAGGCCGGCGCTCAGGCGCACGGTCCGCGCCCGCCTGCACTAGGAAATGGTCGCCGAAGACGTCGCCTCAGCGGGAGAACGGCAGGTTCGAGGTCAGGATTATCGAGGCGTGTTCCTGGCAGCTGAACACCAGCTGAAAGAACAGGTTGTGGCGTCTTGCTCGAACAGGATGTAGCCGACCCCGTCGGTGATGGGAAGGTTGACCCGGCGGAGCCTGACGAGATCGGCGGGCAGGGTTCCCACGGGGTGGGCGGCGGCGAGGCGGGCGACCCAGTCGACGGCGGTGCCGAACGCGACGCGGTGCCCGTGGTTGGCGGCCTTGATGCCGAGCCCAATCGCAACCCGGTAGTGGCCACGACGCGAGGGGAAATCGAGGCGACCCATTACGGGGGACATGAGTGGAAGGCACAGCAGAACATCGCGGCGGGAGACCGGTCCCGTCAGGGGGCCGCTCCCTCCCCCGCCGCGAACCCGTATCGGCGCACCGCGTTGTCGACCAGGACCTGCTGCCGGACGCCCGGATCGGCCACCCAACGATTGAGCCGCGACCGTGCGTCGGTGGCCTCGGGAGCCGGCAGGCGCAGGCCCACGTGAGGCCAGTCGCTTCCCCACAGCAAGTTTTGCGGGCGTGTCTCGACGAGCGCACGCGCTCGCGCGTCGATGGCTTCCACGTGGCGCCGCCAGGTGTCGGCGAAGTCGGCGGCGCTGGGGTCGGCGCCGGAAGGCAGCAGCCGTTCCACCCCGGACATCGTCACCCAGACCTGGTCCTCCGCCAGGAGTTCGAGCATCAATTGCACGGCCGGGTCGTCCAGGCCGACGTCCGAGGGCAGGTAGCCCAGGTGATCGAGGACGACGGGTACCGGACAGCGACGGATTGCGTCGCCCAGCCAGCCGACGTGCCGGCGCAGGTCGCTCCAAACCTCGAGGTGCCAGCCGAAGGAGGCCACCATCTCGCCGACCCCGACGAGGTCCTGCACTGGGACGCCGCCGGGGAACCCGTCCTGGAGCCGGGTGCCGCGTACCCCGACGGTGTGCATCTCCGCCAGCTTCCCCACGGGCGTGCCGACCGGCACGCAGACCACACCACGCAGCCGGTTGGGGCGGCGCCGGAGCGCGGACAGCAGGCAGCGGTGGTCCTGGCCGTAGGCGCTGGGCTGCACGAGTACGCCAAGGTCGCAGCCCACGGCGGCCAGGTGCGCCGCGTGGTCATCGACGTCGAGCTGAGGCGGCTCGTAGGCGGCCCCGCCCACCAGCGGGGTGGCGGGGACGGCGTCGTCGACGAAGACGTGGCAGTGATTGTCGACACCGGTCGCCGCCAGGCTCATCGGGCGCCCTTGCCCGAACGCAGCTCCTCGAGCGCCGGGAGCAGATGCGTCCGGAAGAGCGGGTAGTTCTCCGCCATCGGGAAGTGGCCGATCCCCGGCATCGTGCGGCCACGGGCCCCGGGGATGGCCGCGATCGCCGCCGCGGTGTCCTCCGGAGTGCAGGCGTGGTCGTACTCACCGGTGAGGAGGTAGACCGGACACCGGGCGGTGTCGATGGTCCCGGCCACGTCGCGGAGGTCGAGGTCCTTCGAGTAGAAGTACGTGTCCCCGCGGTACACACCCGGACCACCCTGGCTGTAGGCCCACCAGACCTCGCGGCGGGCGGCCTCCGGACTGTGCGGTGACATCAGGCTGGCCGTCCAGGAGGCGACGACCTGCTGCGCGTTGACATCGGGGTAAAGCGGCCAGTCGTGGAATCGCCCCTCCACGTGCAGCGCCCCGGACAGCCCGATCACGCCGCCCCATCGGTCCGGGGAGCGGCGAGCCAGTTCGATGACCAGGGACCCAGCCATGGAGCACCCGAGGACCACCGGCCGCTCGAGCCCGAGCGCGTCGCAGAAGTCCTCGACGATCGCGACGTACCGGTCGGTGGTGAGCAGGTACTCCTCGGTCCACCAGCCGTCCGGGGGAAGGGAGCGCCCGTGCCAGGGCAGGTCGAAGGCCACCACCCGATGCCGCGCGGTCACGTCCTGGTCCGCCAGCAGGTGGCGGAACTGCCGGCTGTCCGAGCCGGCCGTGTGCAAGGCCAGCAGCGCCGGACCAGCGCCGGCTTCCTCGAAGTAGACGCGGTGGTCGACACCGCCGGAGGAGAAGTTCACGTACCGGCCGACAACGGCCTCGATGGTGCCCCTAGCCACGTGCCCTCCCGAGCTCGACCAGGCGGGTCAGCACCCGCAGGTGCCGGATCAGGTGGTCGCGCCCACCAACGATCTTGATGCCGTCCGCCACCTTGGTCAGGGCCAACAGGTCGTGCCGGCGCGGCGCCGCCTGCGGATCGGCGAGCTCGCGCCAGGCGCTCGGCGGTCCGTGCAGCGTGATCACCGCTGCACCAGCGTCCTCGACCGGGCCGATGGTGATCGCGCCCTGGTGGTAGTGCACCGTCTCCTCGCCCCCTGCGCCGTCCTGGGCCCGGACGACGAAGCTCGACCACCGGCCGATGTGGGCGTTCTCCGCGTCTGCGTTCACCGCCTCGACCCAGCGCTGCAGCCTCACGCGGTCGCTCATGAGCCCAGCCTCCCGATCACGCCGGCCACGCCCACCAGGTCGGGGCTGTAGGGCTCGAGCCGGTCGAGCACTCCGGCGTCATGGCCGGTCAGTACATAGTCGACTGCGCCGGCGGCCTCCAGATCCCGCACCGACTGCAGGCCGTCGTACAGGGCCGGCAGGTCGGTGACCGAGATGAACGGCATATCGCGCTCCAGCTCCTCGGTGAAGTGCACCGCGTCCGAGGTCAGCAGCACCACTCCCTGGCTCGTGGGCACGGTAACCATGCACTGGCCCGGCGTGTGGCCGCCGACCTCGGTGGCGACGACGCCCGGCGCCACCTCGACGGAGCCGGTGAACCGCCGCAAGCGGCCCTCCTCCTCGGCCCGGACCAACGTCGCCACCTCCTCGGGCTCCGCGAAGTGGGCGATCAGGGCCTTGCCGGCCATCGGCGAGGTCCAGAAGTCGATCTCGGCCCCGCTGATGACCACCGGCGACCGCGGGAACAGGCCGATGTTGCCGATGTGGTCGTAGTGGGCGTGCGTCACCACGACCGGGTGGGGCTGTTCGGTGTCCACCCCGATCCGCCGGTAGGCCTCGGCCGGCTCGACCAGGACCGTGCGCCCGCGGGCCTCCGCCGGCCCCCGGGCGAAACCGGTGTCGACCAGCACCGTGCTGCTGGAGCTGCGCAAGACCCAGAGGTAGTAGTCGACGGTGAAGGAGGCGTCCGGCTCGCGGTACTGCGCGTAGTTCAGGAAGACGTCACTGCGCCGGGTGAGACGGGTGCCGTGCCGCACCACGACCACCTCGTACACATCGTCCTCGGTTACGCCGGATCTGCGTCGGTCCATCGGCCCTCCTCGCCGGCGCTGCTCACGACGCGCCGCCGCCACCCTCGTGCACCGACACGGTGGGCTCCAGGCCTTCGGCGCCCACAACCTCGCGCCACGCCTCGAAGCCGACCTGGAACGCCACGATGCCGGCCTCGGGCAGAGAGATCTCGATGGCCTCGAGGATCTCCTCAGGGCTGAGGCCCAGGTCCAGCGCGACCCGGATGTGGCTCTGGATGTGCCCCTTAGAGGCCCGCATCACCGTCAGGCTGACGATGAAGATCAGTTCCTTGGTCGTGCGGTCCAACAGGCGCTTGTTCAGGTACGCCGCACCCACGAGGTTGTTGGCTGCCTGCAGGACCGGGAAGTCGTGCTTGGCCATCACCTTGTGGTAGTCCAAAACGTAGCCGCGGGAACGGGCCATGTCGTCGATGTAGTCCTGCGGGTTGTCGGTCACGGGCTCACCTCGTTGTCGGGTCGGGCACTTGTGGCATCTGTGGCATCTGGTCGAGAGTCTGCCTTCTCGGCTCGGGCATCGCCCGCCTCGTCGGTCGCGCCGGGGCTGCTCCGCAGGGACACGTTGTTGACCTGCTCGTAGTAGCGGGCGACCTCGGTGTGGTCCAGGCCGGGCCCGCCCAGCGCATCCCGAGCGCGGATCGCCGTGGCATAGGCGGCGTCGGTGACCGGGACACGGGCCCCCTGCGCCTCGGCGAGCGACCGGGCGATGCCGAGGTCCTTGATCATCAGGTCCATCGCGAAGCCGGAGTCGTAGCTCCCGGTCAGCACGTGCCGGGGGTACTTGACCTCGCTGGCCTGCGACCGGCCGGTGGAAGCGTTGAGCACGTCAACCATCACGTCGGCCTCGATGCCGAAACTCCGCGCGACGGTGAGGACCTCGGCCGCGGCCGCGAGGTTCGTGGCCGACACCAAGTTGTTCAGCGCCTTCGCGGCATGGCCGGCTCCCGGAGGGCCCACGACGAGCACCGTCGCCCCCAGCGGCTCCAGGTGGGGGCGGGCCCGGGCCACGTCCGCCGGGTCACCACCCGCCATGATCGACAGCTCACCGGTGACCGCCTTAGCGACGCCCCCGGAGACCGGTGCGTCCACATAACCGATCCCCTGCGCTTGGGCGGTGTCGGCGAGCCTCCGGGTGCTGGTGGGCTCAGACGACCCCATGTCGATTACCAGGGACCCGGCGGGCAGGCGGTCCAGCAGACCGTCGGTGAGGAGCACGGACTCGACGACCCGACTGTCGGGCAGCATCAGGATGACCGTGTCGACGTCGTCAGGAACAGCGCCGAGAGTGGACACGGCACGGCAACCGAGCTCCGCGGCCAGGGCCGACACCGCCTCGGGAGCGACGTCGAACAGGACCGTCGCGTGCCGGTCGGCGTGGCGGCGGGCCATCGGTGCACCCATCCGCCCGAGTCCCACGAAAAGCGTGCTCACGCCCCCGCGTACCTTCCGCGCAGCTCTACCTTGCGTATCTTGCCGCTCGGCGTCTTGGGCAGCTCGTCCACGAGCTCCAGTCGCTCGGGCAGGAAATGCTTGGACAGGCCCTGCTCGACCAGGAAGCGGCACACTCCGTCCAACGTGGGCGTCACGCCGCGGCTGGGCACCACGACCGCGCAGGCCCGTTCCCCCAGGCGGACGTCCGGGACGCCCACCACCGACGCCTCGACGATGTCGGGGTGCAGGAAGAGCAGGCTCTCCACCACCGCGACCGGGATGTTCTCCCCGCCACGGATCACGATGTCCTTGGTCCGGCCCTCGAGCGCCACGTACCCGTCCTCGGTACGCCGCGCCGTGTCCCCGGTGGCGAACCAGCCGTCGCGGTCGATCGCCTCCGCCGTGGCTGCGGGCAGGTCCAAGTAGCCCAGGAACAGACCGGCACCCCGGATCCGCAGAGCCCCGATGGCACCGGGCGGTACGTCTTGCCTGTCCCCTTCGGTCCCCACGATGCTCACCTCCGTGCCGGGTACCGGCACGCCGTCGGTTGCCAGCGCCTCGGCGGGCAGGTGAGGTGCACAGGAGATCCCGATGCCGAGCTCCGTCATGCCCCACGCCGGGCACACGAAGCAGCCGAACATCTCGCCCGCGACCGTCGGGAGGCTGCGTGGTACGGGGGCACCGGCCAGGACCACGGTCCGGAGTGAGCACTCTGCGTCGTGGGGCAGGTCGGTCAGCAGGAGGTCCTGGAGGAAGGTTGGCGCGGAGAACATCGTGGTGATTTCCTCCTCCCGAATCACGCGGGCCCCCTCGTCGGGGACCCACCGGTCCAGGTACACCGCGGTGCCTTGCAGGTAGGTGGTCAGCAGGACCCCCCACAGGAAACCGGTGTGGTGTCCGACGGGCGAAGCTATGAGGTTGACCAGTGGGTCGCCGAGCGAGTCGCGCCCCACGTGCCTGACCCAGTTGTCCAGGACGGCCTGCAGCGTCTGGTGCGTGTTCAGCACGCCCTTTGGCTCTCCCGTCGTCCCAGAGGTGAAGCCCACGTGGCACACGCTCCGGGCGTCGGCCGGGGGCGCATCGACGTCTGGAGCATGGAGCAGTGACTCCAGGGTCGTCGTCCCCGCGGCCACCGAGCTACCCGCCACGACGACGTGCTCGAGGGACGGGAGCCCGTCGCGCAGGCCCTGGACGAGCCGGTGCGGGTCGTTGCTGCCGAAGGTCTCCGCGACCACGACGACGCGTGCACGCGTGCGCATGAGGATGACCTCGACCTCGCGCTCCCCGTAGGCAACCGGGATACCGCTGTAGACGGCGCCGAGTTCGTTGATGGCGAAGATCAGTGCCGCGAAGTCGGCCTGGTTTGGGAGCATCACGGCGACGAACTCACCGGCGCGGACCCCGAGCCCGTGCAGGCCGCGGGCGTACCGGTGGGCCCGCTCGTCCAGCTCGGCGTAGGTCAACCGCCGCGATCCGGTGGCCCCGCTGCTCCTGTCGATGGCAGCGACGCGGTCGGGACGCTGGGACGCCGCGGCCTTCAGCAGCGCGCGCAGCGGCGTGCAGCGCCACTGCCCGCTGCTCTCGTAGGAGCGCACGAGCTCCGGGGTCAGCCGGCTGTCCGGGCGGATGCCCGGATGTTCCTCCGGAGGTGACAGCTGTGGTGCGCCGGCCAGCTGATCGGTCACGAGAGATCCTCCTCGGAAGACGGGATGTGGAACGGCATCGGGATCAACTCACCAGGGTCTGGCCGGTTGCCGGGCGGCAGGTAATTACGACCCGTCCCCGCAGACCCCCAGCCTCGACCGCCGCGAGCGCGGTGGCGGCATCCTCGAGCGGGTAGGTGCGGTCGATCGGAACGGTCAGCCGGCCCTGGACGTGCAGGTCGAGCAGCTCCTCGATGACCTGCCGGACCGTGTCGGGCTCACGGTCGCGGTAGTCGCTGACCTGGATGCCCATGACCGCCAGGTTCTTGACGAGCAGGTGCCCCGCCTTGACGGTCGGAAGATCCCCGGAGGCGAAGCCGATGACCACCAGCCGGCCTTCCCAGGCCGTGCAGCGCAGTGCCTGGGCGAAGACGTCGCCCCCGACCGACTCAAGGACGACGTCTGCCCCCCGGCGATCGGTCAGCGCCATGACCTCGTCGCGCAGAGCCGGGCCGGCGACGAGGACGTGGTCGGCACCCTGCTGCTCGGCCACGGTCGCTCGCTCCCCGTCCCGGGCGACGGCGATCACGGCCGCGCCCCGTGCCTTGGCGATCTGCACCGCGGCCGAGCCGACGCCACCACCGGCCCCGGTCACCAGGACGGTCTCGCCCGGCCGCAGGTTCGCCCGGCGCACGAGCGCGAAGTACGCGGTGATCGCGGCCAGCCCGAGGGCTGCCGCCTCGGGGAACCGCACCCCGTCGGGCAGCGCGACGACCTGACGGTCGGGTGCGACCACTAGCTCGGCGTATCCGCCGTACTCGATCTGGGCGAGGACGCGGTCTCCGATCCTCACCGGGTCGACCCCCGCGCCGACGGCCCGCACCGTGCCGGCGACCTCCTTTCCCGGACTGAACGGCCGCTCGGGGAGGATCTGGTAAGTACCCGCCACGACCATGACGTCGGGGAAGTTCACGCCGGCGGCGGCAACCTCCACGAGGACCTCTCCCGGCCCGGCGACCGGGTCGGTGGCCTCGCCCATCACCAGGCTCCTCGGCGGCCCGAAGTTCTCGACGAGCGCTGCTCTCATGCGGTGCTCCTGGAGGTCTCGACGTCCCGGCCGAAGGCCAGTGCCTCCGGGCCGGTGCAGACGGGCGGATACGGCAGGGCGGCCGGTGGTCGACGTAGTGCGTCGACCACCGGCACCGGAAGGGCGCTGACGTCGAAGCCCTCCCCGGCCACGCGGTGCCCGGACTCGGTGCGCAGGGCCTGAGCACGGGCGGCTTCCTCGAAGGTGGCGACGATGCAGCAGCACACGTCCTTCCCCTCGAACTTGGCCCGCCAGTGCTCCGCGGGCCGGGCAGCGATCCGCTCGGCGACGGCTCCGGTCACCGCGGCCTCCCGCCCGACGTCGGACCTGAACTCCGCCGGCAGCTCGACCAGCTCGCAGAACCGCGCCCAGAACCGGTCCTCCAGCGGGGCGGCCGCCACGTGGCGGCCATCGAAGGTCCGGTAGATGTGGTAGCGGGGACTGCCGCCGGTGAGCAGGTCGCGGCCCGGTACCGGCCACTCCCCGCTGGCCGCGTGCGTGGCCAGGTAGCCGTACGTCATCGTGCTCAGATTGGCCGTCATGCCCACGTCCAGGTGGCAGCCCGCACCGGTCGCCTTTCGCCGGAACAGGGCCAGGAGGATGTTCACGACCGCCGGATAGCTGCCCCCGGCGATGTCGGCGATCACGGTCGGCGGCAGATGCGGATCGCCCCGCTCGTCGACGACCGTCCCCAATAACCCGGACGCGGCCAGGTAGTTCAGGTCGTGCCCGGCCCGGCCGGCGTCGGGACCGGTCTGGCCGAAGCCGGTGATCGAGCAGTACACGATGCCGGGGTTCACGGTGTGGAACGCGTCGTAGCCGAGGCCGAGACGGTCCATGACGCCCGGGCGGAACTGCTCGACGACCACGTCCACCTCCGCCCCGAGGGCGATCAGCCGCTCGACGGTCGCCGAGTCCTTGAGGTCCACCGCGGCGCTGCTCTTTCCCCGGTTGAGCAGGGCGTAGTTGGCGCTGCTGGCGCCCAGCCGCGGGCGGTAGCCGCGCATCTCGTCGCCACCCGGTGGCCGCTCCACCTGCAGCACCTCAGCGCCTGCCTCGGCCAGCAGCAGGGTGGCCAACGGGCCGGGCAGGAGCGTGGAGAAGTCGAGGACCTTGACGCCCGCCAGCGGCGGCGGGGTGTGTTCGCTTGCCATCAGCGGCTCTGCCCCACCAGTGCCCGGGCCGCCGACCGGGTCGCCCCGGCCGCCCTGCATACGGCTCGCAAGGAGACCGCGTCGCGCAACAGCCCCTCGACGAGGTACTCGGTCATGTACCCGTAGCCGCCGTGCGACTGCACAGCCGCCGCGGCGACGTCGACGGCGAGGTCGCAGGCCGGCGCGAGCGCGGCGGCGATCTCGTCCGGCCGATCCAGATCGGCTACGACGGCGGCCGTAAGTGCGGCACGGGCGGCCGCTGCCTGGCCGGACAGCGATCCACGCACAGTCGGCAGCTCGGTCAGCGGCACCCCGAACTGCACGCGCGTGACGCAGTAGGCGAGGGCGGCCTGCGCCGCGGCCTCGGCGATCCCTGCCGCCAGCGCCGCGGCGCCTGCGTCCAGGAACGTCCTGGCCCGGACCACCTGAGCGCCCCGCACCACGGCGTCGTCGGCCACGGCGGCGTCGATCCGGCAGCTCACCGTCAGCGCACCGTCCAGCCCGGTCCGCCGGACCCCTGGCCCGAAGGTGACCCCTTCGGACGGAACGACGATCGCGGTCTCGCGATCCAGCAGGAGCACCAGCCGCGGTTCGCGCCCTGCCGGGTCCACCCGGTCGAGCAGGCCGGTGAGCCGCCCGTCGGTCAGCTCGACCGCGTCGCCCTCCGTGGCGTCGAGCGCGCAGACCGCGGCCGCAACGCCCTGGTGCACGTCCGCGAGCAGCGGCGAGGAAGACTCCCCGGCCGCGGAGAGTACTTCGGCCGCGGCGTGCGCCTGGACCGACGCCCACGCGAGAGCCGGCCAGGAGCCGGCCAGCCGGGCGAGTGCCGTCAGCGTGGTGGCGAGGTCGGCCCCACCACCCCCTCCGGCCTCGTCGGCGCCCAGCGTCCAGAGCCCGTGTTCGGCCAGCGTGCGCCGGGCGGCGTCGACCCCGTCGGGTCGGTCGTCGCCGACGCGGGTGAGGTGGCTTGCCGCGAGGTTGTCGACGAGCTCGAGCACCGCCCGCTGGTCGCCGTCGGCCCGCGGGCCCCACCAGCTCCGGTTCACGACCAGAACTTCTCGGCGTCCGGTGCCCGCTTGGCGCCGAAGGCGTCGCCGACCTCGTGCGCCTCCTTGGTCGCCAGGTAGAGCGTCAGCTGCTGGTCGTGCGCCATCCGAGCCTGACCCATGACGCCGTTGTGCCGGGCGGAGAAGGCGCCCTTCAGCCCGGCGATCGCCATCGGGCTGCGGGTGGCGATCTCGGCAGCCACTTCCTGGGCGCGCCCGACCGCCTCGCCGGCCGGGACGACCTCGTTGACCAGACCCCGCTGGAGGGCCTCCTGGGCCGAGTACTTGCGGTTGAGGTACCACATCTCCTTGGCCCGCTTGCGGCCGATCGAATCCTCGAGGTACCAGGTGCCGTAGCCCGCGTCGAAACTGCCCACCATGGGACCTACCTGTCGGAAGACCGCGTTCTCCGCGGCGATGGTCAGGTCGCACACGTTGTGCAGCACGTTCCCGCCACCGACGGCGTAGCCGTTGACGGCCGCGATGACCGGCTTGGCGATCGTGTCGATCGCCTCGTACACGTCGATGATCGGCAGTACCTGCGAGTAGTCCAACGACGAGATCTCCTCGTGCTCGCCGCCGATGCAGAAGAACTTGTCTCCGGCGCCGGTGAGCACGGCCGCCCGCAGCCCCGGATCGACCCGGAAGCGCTGGAGTGCGTCCTTGAGCTCGAGCAACGTCTGCGCGCGCAACTTGTTGCCGGCGTCGGGCCGGTTGATCGTCAGCGTCAGGACGGGTCCCGACGTCTCGGTCAGGATGTCTGTGTAGTCACTCATTGAACCTCTCCATGGTCTGCCCCGACCCGGAAGCCGTGGCCGCTCTTGTTACCCAGGTAACCGGCGGCCACCATCTGCTGCAGCAGCGGAGGGGGCGCGAATTGCGGGTCGAGGGTGGCCTTGTACGCGGACTCGGTGGCATGCCGGTGTACGTCGATGCCGATGAGGTCCAGTAGCGCGAGCGGGCCGAGCTTGTACCCGAGCCCAAGTTGGATGGCCACGTCGATGTCCTCGGCGCTGGCCAGCTCGTTGTCGTACTCCTGCACGACGTCGTTGAGATAGGGCATCAACAGGCGGTTGACGAGGAAGCCCGGCCGGTCCTTCACCTCGACCGGCGACTTGCCGATCGACTCGACGAAGGAGACTAGGTCCGCGATCACCTCGGGGGCGGACTGGAGTGCGCGCACGACCTCGACCAGCGGCATGACCGGTGCCGGGCTGAAGAAGTGCAGCCCGGCCATGCGGGCGGGGTGGGCCAGGTGCCCGGCCAGGTCGGTGACCGACACGGCCGAGGTGTTGGTGGTAAGAACGGCGTCCTCGCTGACGACCTCGGCGACCCGGCCGAGCACCTCCACCTTCAAGTCCTGCTGCTCACTGACCGCCTCGATGACCACGTCCACCCCGGCCAGGTCGACGACGTCGGTGGTGCCGGTGATCCGGGCCAGCGTGTCGTCCCGGTCGGACTCGGTGACCTTCCCGCGGCGGACACCGCCGTCGAGGACCGTTTGAACCGCCGCGAAGCCACGCTCGAGGCGCTCCTGGTCGGTCTCGAGGACGACGACGTCGCGGCCGGACGCGGACACAACCTGGGCGATTCCCCCGCCCATGGTGCCGAAGCCTAGGACGGCGACGCGCTGGAACGTTCGCATGCTCGTACTCCGTTCGTGGATGGCGGCCGGCTCAGGCACCGAAGGACCTGGTGGTGTCGTAGGCGTAGAAGCCCCGGCCGGTCTTCCGGCCGAGGTCACCGGCGGCGATCATCCGGTCGACCAGCGGCGGCGGGGCGAAGCGTGGCTCGCGCAGCTGCTCGTAGAGGCGCAGGGAGACCGCCTTGTGCACGTCGAGGCCAACGACGTCCAGCAGCCGAAACGGGCCCATCGGGTGGCGCAGGGCCCCGACTACGGCGCGGTCGATGGACTCCACGGTGCCGAGCCCGGCCTCCAGCGCCCGGATGCAGTTGTTCTCCCACGGGATCAGGAACCGATTGAGGATGAAGCCTGGGCGGTCCTTGGTGATCACCGTGGTCTTGCCGACGCTGTCCAGGTACTCCAGCGACCGCTTGGTCGCGTCGGAGGCGGTGTGCCGGCCTTCGGCGACCTCGACCAGCTTCATCAGTTGGGCGGGGTTGCAGTAGTGGGTGCCCACGACTCGCTCCGGATGACGGGACCCGGCCGCGATGGCAGTGACCGACAGCGTCGAGGTGTTTGTGTGGAACAGGGTCTCCCGCGAGACGACGTCGTCGAGTTCCGCGAAGAGGCGCTTCTTCAGTTCGAGGTCCTCGAAAACCGCTTCGACGACGACCTCGGCGGGGGTGACGTCCCGCAACTGGGTGGTGCCCGAGAGGTTGGCCAGCGCGGCCGCGGCCTGCTCCTCGGTCAGCTTGCCCAGCGACGTGCTCCTGCGCAGGAAACCCTCGGCCGTGTCCAGCCCCCGCTGGACGGCCTCGTCAGTGATGTCGCGCAGGATAGTGCGGTGCCCGGCGCGGGCGGCCACGACCGCGATGCCTGCGCCCATGGTCCCGCCACCCAGCACGGCGACGGTGCGTGCGTTCGACGTCATCGGTCCTTCTTCCTCGTGCGTCGGGTGAGAGCGAAGGGCTCGGGGTGGAGCCTCATCGGGCCGTCTGGCCGCCGTCGACGACGATCGTCTCGCCGGTCATGAAGTCCGACGCCGGGCCGGCGAGGAGCACCAGCCAGGCCGACAACTCGTCCGGCTCCCCCATGCGGCGGGCGGGGACGGCGCGCAGCACCTTCGCCAGGGCATCGGGGTCGGCCCGCAGCCCGGCGTTCATGTCGGTGGCGAAGTAACCGGGAGCGAGGGCGTTCACCTGGATCCCGTAGCGCGCCCACTCCACCGCCATCGCACGGGTGAAGGCCACAACCGCTGCCTTGGATGCGCAGTAGGCCGCGTGGTTGGCCACGCCCGTGAACGCGAAGTTCGAGGCGATGTTGACCACCTTCCCCGAGCTCTGCGCGACCAGGCGCGCCCCGGCGGCCCGCGTGGCCAGGTAGGTGCCCCGGACGTTCGTGCTCAGGACTCGGTCCCAGACGTCGGGCGCCTGCTCGAGCAGCGGCGTGCTGTCGATGACGCCGGAGTTGTTGACCAGGATGTCCAGACCGCCCAAGCCGACGACAGTGGCGTCCACGAGGTCCTGTACCGCGTCGGCGTCGGTGACGTCGGTGGGGAGTGCGATCGCACGCCGCCCGCGCAGCTCCACCTCGGCGGCCACCGTCTCCAGTTGGTCCTTGCTGCGAGCGGCCAGGGCAATGTCGGCCCCGGCGTCGGCCAGCGCGAGTGCCATCGCCCGGCCGAGGCCGCGACCGGCGCCCGTGACGATCGCGACCTTGCCCTCGAGGGTCTGCGGTCCGCTCACCGGAGCACGTCCTTCAGCCGGCCAGCGGTGTCGCGAGCAACCAGGAGTCGCTGCACTTCGTTCGTCCCGTCGTAGATCTGGGTCACCTTGGCGTCGCGGAGGTACCGCTCCGCACCGAGCACGGCGAGGTCGCCGAATCGGCCGAGCACCTTGGTCGCGGCCACGGCGACCTGCCAGCCGATGTCCGTGCAGGTCTGCTTCATCAGCCCGATCGCGCCGCCCGTCGCTGCACCCGAGCGGTCCACCTCGCGGGCGACGGCGAGCAGCACCAGCCGACCCGACAGGATCCGGCCACGCATCTCGGCCAGCGCGAAGGCCACGTCCGGCGGCAGGGTCGCCCCGTGGATGCGGTGGAGTGCGGCCAGCGCGTGGGCGTAGGCCCCACGCGCGAGGCCGATGCCCTGGGCGGCGGCACTGATCCGGGACTTGGTCACGGCACTGACCACGATCGCCCAGCCCTCGCCCTCGCCGTCGAGACGGTGGGAGGCGGGCACCGGCGTGTGGTCGAAGAAGAGCTCAGCAGTGCTGGAGCTGTGCATGCCCATCTTCGCGAAGGGGGCGCTGCGGGTAAGGCCCGAAGCGCCCCCGTCCACCAAGAAAGCGGTGATACCCCGCCGGCCAGCCGAGGGGTCGAGCGTGGCGAAGCAGATGATCACGTCGGCCTTGTCGCCGGTGGTGATGAAGGTCTTGGAGCCCGTGATCGTGTACGCGCCGGGACCGCCGTCCGTGCCTGTCTCGTGCACAGCGAGGCTCCGCAGGGACGAGGCGTCACTACCCGCACCCGGCTCGGTGACGGCGAGGGAGCCGTACCGCCCGCCGTCGACGAGCCCGGGCACGTACTGCTGGGCCAGCTCCGCGCTCCCCGAGTGCAGGATCGGGTAAGCCGCGTGCATCTGGGTCATGTAAACCAGGCTGGTGGCGGGACAGCCGGCGGTGATCTCCTCCATCGCCGCCGCGTAGGCCACCGTGCTGTCATCGGTGCCGCCGTACTCCTCGGGCACCAACAGGCCGGCGAGCCCGGCGCGCGCAAGAGACTGGTAGCTGTCGTGCGCGAAGGTCCGGTTCTGGTCACGGGTGGCCGCCCCAGGCGCCACGTGCTCCGCGACCACCTCCCGCACCTGCCCGCGCACCTCACGCTCCCGCTCGTCGAGCAGTGCGTCGGCCACCTCCTCGTCGAGCGCACCATGCAGCGCCAGGTAAACGTCGGGATCGGTGTCCAGCAGCAGCGGCTCGTGCACGGGGCTGGTCCCGCCCGGTGCAGTCGCGGTGGACCCGCTCATGCTTGCTCCCCTGTCGGCTGCGCCCTGGTGGCGTCGAAGACCGGGGGCCGCTTCCCCCGAAACGCGGCGATGCCCTCGACGGCCTCCTCGCCCCCGGTGACCAGCCCTGCCAGGGCACTCTCGAACGCGAGCCCCGCGTCGAGCGGGACGTCGGGTCCGTGCCGCAGGGCCAGCAGCACCGCCCGGACCGCGCGCGGTCCCCGCGCGGCGATGCGCAGGGCAAGTCCCCGTGCGCTTTCCACCACACTCTCCACGGGCACTGGTGGCACCGGCGTCAGGCCGAGCGCGAACGCGCGACCGGCCGGGATCCGTTCGCCGGTGAGCATCGTGTGGGCGGCCACGGGACGGCCCACGTAGCGAGCCAGGCGCTGCGTGCCCCCGTAGCCGGGCATCAGGCCCAGTCCGGCCTCCGGCAGGCCGAGCTGGGCCCCGTCAGCGAGAACTGCGAAGGTGCAGGCGAGGACGAGCTCGAACCCGCCCCCCAGGGCCAGACCGTTCACGGCGGCGATCACCGGCACCGGCGAGCGATCGATCCGCGCGATGACCTCCTGGCCCGCACCGAGCACGTCGTGCGCCTGCTCGGCGGTCAGCCCGGCCAGCTCGTCGAGGTCGGCGCCGGCGCTGAAGGCGCGGGTACCCGTGCCGGTCAGCACGATGGCACGCATCCCCTCGGCGGAGAGCCCGGCCATGGCCGTGTCCAGGTCGCGCAGAACCTGGGCGTTGAGGGCGTTGTGCACCTGGGGCCGATCGATGCGCACGACAGCGATCGGACCGTGCCGTTCGATGACAACTCCCGTGTCGGGCGCGTCGGTCATGAGGCTGCCCGTCGAGCCAGGGTGCGCCGCGCCGCGACCGCACCCTGGCCCAGCAGCCAATCAATGTCTGCGTCGTCGAATCCGCTTTCCCGCAGAATCTCGATCGTGTGCTCGCCGAGGTCTGGGAACCGGTCGTTGCGGGGTACGGCGACGGACAGCAGCCGGAAGGGGCTGTGCACTCCGTTCAACGCACCACCGGAGCCGGGAACCGGGAGGATCGCGCCGCGGGCGACGACCTGGGGGTCGGCGCTCGTCTCCGATAAGCCCTGAACGAGAGACGCGGGAACGCCAGCGTCCCGCAGAATGGCCAGCCACTCTCCTGCGTTCCGGGTCACAAGCCGAGCGGAGATCGCGCGGACGACCTCGGTTCGGTGGGTCCGGCGTCCCACGTTGTCCCGAAGCCGCTCGTCGGCCGCCATCCCGGGGAGGCCCACGGCTGCGCAGAAGCGCTGCCAGATCACATCGTTCCCGACCGCGATCACGATGTCCCGGTCACAGGTCGGGAAGGGCTGGTAGACGGCCAGGACCGAGTCCGTGCCCCCGCTCGGCGCGGGCTCCGGGTCCCCGGCCAGGTGGGCGGCGATGCGGGGTGCCATGAGCGCGAGGTCGGAGTCCAGCAGTGACACATCGACCAGATCGCCTTCGTCGGTCGAGCGCTGGTGTGCTGCCGCGGCGGAGATCGCCAGCGCCGCAGCCATCCCGGTGACGATGTCCGACAGAGCGGTCGAGACCCGCTGGGGGGAACCGCCGGCTGCGCCGGTGACGGACATCAGGCCCGAGCGCGCCTGGGCGACGAGGTCGTAACCGGGCAGGTCGGAGTCCGGGCCGGTTAACCCCACTCCGGACATGGCGCAGTAGATCAACCGCGGGTAGCGCAGACATGTCGCGGCCGGTGCGAGGCCGAGGGTTGCCAGTTTCGCGGGGTTGAGGTTCTCGATGAAGACGTCCGCGTCGCCCAGCAGGCGGTGCAGTACCGCCGCGCCTCCGGCCGAGCGCAGGTCCAGAGCGATGCTGCGCTTGTTCCGGTTCGCCGAGGCGAACCAGGCGGAGGCACCGTCGACCGATGGTGGACTCCAGCCTCGGGCGTCGTCGCCCGTCCCCGGTCGTTCGACCTTCACCACGTCGGCACCCAGGTCGGCGAGGTACATCGAGGCCGTCGGTCCCGCGTAGGACGTCGACATGTCCACTACTCTCAAGCCCTCAAGCGGGGGGGTCCGGGTTGGTTTCCCTGCCGTCGACGGCACGGTCACGCACCGGCCCCGCGGATAGCTGCTGCCATGCCCGCAAGGTAAGCAAGATTCGCTGGCAGTGTCAATGTCCGACATTCGACCGCACCACGTGTCGCACACGGTCCAGTATCCCGGGGGCGCGCCCCGCCGGACCAGTCGATGTCGTGCCTGCGGGACCCACTCCCCCTTCGTCGAGCTCCAGACACTGGCACGTCCCGCCCCGTGCTCGGTTAGTGACGACAGCCGGTGGAGGACGGCGCCGTGGGCGCGATGACGGTGGCGCGAGGGCTGCACATGGCGCACAGCAACAGCGTTGCGGAAGACCGCGCGGTGTAACCCTTGACACACGTGGCTAATGACCGACATTATCCACGAGTGGGTTGGCCGCCGCGCTGTCGGCGAGGTGTGCGGCCCCCGAGCGACAGATGAACAGGGGCTTTCGTCCAGGCCAGTGCTTCGGGAAGCCGACGGCGCGACGTAGTCGGCTTCCGCGACCCGACGAGAGCACGCAGCACTGGCGCGGCGGCGAAGCCCGCTGCCGCCCACATCCGGGGGCCGTGTTCACGTACCCCGTGCCCGAGATGGAGGAAGACGTATGACCACAACAGCCGCAGTGGGCGCCCCCGAACACGAGCGCAACCGGAAGCATGCCCAACGCGGAGCGTTCTTCGGCTTCTTCGTGGACATGTTCGACATCTATCTGCCCGTCATCGCACTGGCGCCGGCGATCGGTTACTTCATCTCCGCGGACCTCTCGGCCGGTACGACCGGCCTTATCACCGGCGCGATCTTCGCCGCGACACTCGTCGGTCGGCCGCTCGGGGCGCTGATCTTCGGTCACTTCGCCGACCGCCGGGGGCGCAAGTCCGCCACGGTCGTCGCCGTCTCGGGCTTCGGGATCTTGACGATCGTCGTCGGCCTGCTCCCGGGCTACCAGACCTGGGGCGTCGGATCGGTGGTCGTGTTCGTGCTGCTCCGCTTCATCATCGGCATCTTCGTCGGCGGCGAGTACACCGCGGCCAGCCCGCTGGCGATGGAGTACTCCCCCAAGGAAAAGCGGGGCCGCAACGGCGGACTAATTATGACGGGCTTCCCACTCGCCTATGTGGCGGTCGCCCTGATCACCCTGATCGCGCTGCAGATCGCCCCTGCAGGCGGCCCCGACTCCGCCTACGTGCAGTGGGGCTGGCGCATCCCGTTCTTCCTGGGCGGGCTGCTCGCCCTCGGATTCGTCGGCTACTTCTTGAAGAGCGTCCATGAGTCTGAAGTGTTCGAGAGCAGTGGTGGCGGTGGCGGCGCGCCGGTTAAAGAGCTGTTCCGCGGGCAGAACCTGAAGAATTTCGTCCAGGTGTTCATCCTGATGTCCGGCTTCTGGCTGTCGCTCAACTGCGTCACGGCCATCCTGCCCGGAATCCTGGCCGGAAAGGGCTTCGCTCTCACCGGTACGCAGCGCAGCTTCGTCTTCATCGTGGCCTACGTCGTGGTGGCGGTCTGCTACGTAGCCGCGGCCGACGCTAGCCAGCGCACCGGCCGGCGACGTTTTCTGATTGCCTGGGGTCTCGTCGCCGGTGTCGGCGGGACGATCATCTACGCCCTGCTGCTCGCGACGAAGCCCAGCAACCTGTTCGTGATCATTCTTCTCGTCACGATCCTCGTGGTGGTCGTCATCGCCAACTGGGGGGTCACCACGGTCTACATCAACGAGCGGTTCCATACTGGCGTGCGGGCAACCGGCTTCGGCCTCGGCTACAGCCTCGCCGTCGTCATCCCCTCGTTCTACGCCTTCTTCCAGGAGGCGCTGTCGAAGGTGATGCCGAGCGGCTACACCGTCCTTCCGTTGCTCGTCATCGGTGGGATCCTCATCACGATCGGCGCCGCCATGGGCCCGGAAACCAAGGACGTCGACTTCTCCGCGGCGGACGACGAGGAGCTGGTCACCCACTGACGCCGGTCGCTCGGTCCAGCAGCAGTGTTGAAGCAGTTGATGGCGTGCCCGCGCGGTCAGCCGCGTCGGGTCAGAGCGGCAGACCCCAGGAACGAGGTAATACCGCAGTGGTGCAGTCGGTGAAGGCATCCGTGGCCATCGGCGAGAAGGTGCTGCGCCCCCGGCAACAGGTTGAGGATCAGATCAAGGCGGCCATCCTGTCCGGTGCCTTAAGGTCGGGCGACCGACTCCCCGGTGAGGTCGAGTTGGCGCGCCAGTTCGCAGTCAGCCGCACCACAGTGCGGGAGGCGCTCCGGTCGCTGTCCACCCAGAACCTGATCATCAAGACGCCAGGAGCGGGCGGGGGCAGCTTCGTCCGGAGCCTTGACCACTCGACGCTGCGCCGTGTGCTCGTGGACTCCGTGCACAACCTCCTGGCTCTCGGATCCATCGAATTCGACGAGGTGGCGATCGTCCGCCAGCACCTCGAGGTGCCCGCGGTGCGCCTGGCGGCAGTCAATCGCACCGCCGAGGACCTCGAGGAGCTACGCGACATCGTGGCTCTGCAGAAGTTGATCTCCGTGGAAGACCCGCGGGTACCGGCGTTGGACGAGCAGTTCCACGGGACCATCGCCCGGGCATCGGGCAACCGAGTTCTGGCCTCGTTCGTCAGCGCCCTGCACCTGGAGACCGAACCGGTGCACTACCTGGATCTCTCCCCCGAGGTCGGCCGGACAACGGTGCGTCAGCATCAGCGGATCGTCCGAGCCATTGGCGAGCAGAACCCGGACGCTGGCGAGGAGGCCACAATCGAGCACCTCACCTATCTCCGCGAGCACTTCCTCGCCTACCGGCAGCGCTGAAGGCCGACCCGTTCGGGCCTGTTCACGCGGCCTACCCCAGCTTCGCGGCCAGGTGAGGTGCCTCTCACCGCGCAAAACCTCGGTCATGGTTACTCCCCATCCGTCCCTGCCCGCGCGCCCCGGTCGGAGCGCCACCACGCTGAACGGGACCAAAGCTAAAACGGGAATATTTCCTCAGGGACGCACCAACATGAACGGCACGTTTCCGAATGCTCGGAGTCCACCGTCACTACCCATCGCGCGCGGGTGACGCTGCTTGCGCCTTACGTGACCAATGCTGGCGAGATGATGCGGGGCTGGAGCGTCGCCAACCCCTCGGTTGATGGTTGCTGCCAGTTCGGCAGTGCGGCGATGTAGTCATCGACTCGCGGTTCGCTGGTAGTAAGCACCCTGTGGGATGCAGCCTCGCGCTTGGGTCGTGGCGTCGTGACGGTCAGTCTCCGGTAACCGCGCGTCCTCGTTCCTTAGGATGGTGTGGGTGGCGCCGACACACTTGTTGATGAATCTTGCGGGGGTGCTCGCCGTGTTCGATCGCCAGCCGAGGCTGGCTGCGCTGGGCCGGCTGTGCGGGCTTGCGCCAAGTGGACCGTACCCCCGGCCGTGCTTCACCAGGCGGCGAGGCGTGCCTGGAGAGGTGCGGTCGCCAGGCGTCGTCTCACTTTGCGCATTTACTTGTGTTCCGACCCGCGTGTGGGTTTGGTGTGT
>JAABUH010001676.1_pt1 | contig 23490 bp, 22 predicted proteins | sample 5559121 | NCBI WGS metagenome assembly JAABUH01 (sample SAMN10711871, study PRJNA513364) | rock metagenome | isolation source: Antarctica rocks | place: Antarctica: Victoria Land, Battleship Promontory nord | collected 2015-12-28
TCCCGTCCAGTCTGCCAACCAGGTGCTGTTGTGAGGAAGTGAGCGACAGCTCAACTGCAAGCGTCAGCGCGCAGACAATGCCCGAGTCAGCTCACCCCCTCCCCACCGTAACATACAGACAATACCATCCCGACCGCTGCGGTGAATCCGGAGAGGAGCAGCAGTGCACATCCTGCCACCCAACGACCGGCGATCCCGATCAGACCTCGCCACATGATGCGGGGTCTTGCCGACATTCGATGATCGCCATCCGCGGGTCTGCTGCACGAGACCGATCTAAACGCGGTGTTCGGCGTAGCGGTGGGTAAGCCTTGCTGAACGGTGCGGACTGCGCCAACCCCGATCATCGAATGTCGGCAAGACCCCGCATCATGTGGCGAGGTGTGATCCCGATGATGAGCGCCCCGCCCAGGATGACTTCAAGGAGGGGGATGACGCGCCCAAGTACCCGCACTACGACATCTGGTACGGGTGCATACTTCGCGATGATCCGCGCGAATGTTGGCCCTTGCCGGATCTTGGCGAGCCCCGCCCACAACAGCACCGCGCCGAGCAACGGACGGGTGAAGAGCGAAGACGCCGCGAGCGTGTCTGAGGGCATCCCCGTAATCTCCCTTCATCGTCGATCACCCCGTTCCATCCCGTGCTATGACAATACGCCAACCGCTCCCGCTCGCGAAAGGCCGGGATCGGCCTTTCCCCTGGTCACTTCCGGCCTCGAAGACGGTAATAAAGCAGGTATCGGGCGATCGAACCCGTGTCGGCCCGCCCACGCCGCCAAGGCAACGCAGTTCCGCGCGCCTACCTCGTCGCGCAGCCGCTCGATGAGGTGCTTGACCGTGTGCGGGCTCAGGTGGAGTTGTTCCCCGATCTCGCCGTCGGACAGCCCCTGGGATACCAGCGTCAGGAGCGCGGCCGTATTCGCGGTGAACAAGCGCAACGTCGGGACACCACGGCCGCTCGGACGCGCGAGGTCGCAGTTGCCCTCCCCATCCTCCCGGTCGCCAGCTAGCCGCACCTGCAGCACCGTCTCGCTGCGGGCCACCGCACGCAGGTTATGCAGCACCTCGCTGGCGGGGGTGTCCAGGTCGAGCAATCCGGTCACCCCCGCAGCCAGGAGCGCCTGCAGCTGCCAGGGGGAGGTCGCGAGTTCGAATCTCGTCTTCCGCTCCAGAAGCGCCCAATGGGGGCGCTTTTCTCGTTAAGTGAGATCGGGTTCCGATCGCTGAAGAGAAAACGCCCCGCCCGATTATCCTCGGGCGGGGCGTTCCTTGTCGCCTATAGCGGGATTCTGGGTTACTTCACGGCCCCTGCGGTGAGCCCGGCCATGAACTGCCGCGCGGCCAGCAGGAAGAGGAGCAGGATCGGGACGATCGCGATCGTGGAGCCGAGGAGCTGCACGCCGAGTTCCTGCCCGGAGAGGTTCTGCAAGCTCGCCAGCGCGACCGGCAGGGTGTACTTCGACTGATCCTTGAGGATCAGCAGCGGCCAGAAGAAGTCGTTCCACTTGCCGAGGAAGGTGATGATCGCCAGCGTCGCCAGGGCGGGACGGATCACCGGCAGCACGATCGCCCAGTAGATGCGGAACTCGCGCGCGCCGTCGAGGCGGGCGGCGTCGAGCATCTCGCGCGGCACCGCGCCGGAGATGTACTGGCGCATCCAGAAGATGCCGAACGCGGGCGCGGCTCCGGGGACGATCAGCGGCAAGTAGGTGTCGAGCCAGCCGAGCCAGCGCATCAGGATGTAGGAGGGGATCACGCCCAGGACTTCGGGGATCATCAGCGTCGCCAGCATGATCGCGAAGAGGGTGTTCTTCCCCTTGAAGTCGTACTTGGCGAAGCCGAACCCGGCCAGCGAGCAGAAGAAGAGGACCAGCACCGTGGAGATCACCGCCACTAGCAGGCTATTGAAGCCCGCGCGCCAGAAGGGGATCGCCTTCATCAGATCGGTGTAGTTCGTCAGCAGCGCATCGCCGAACCAAAACGGCGGCGGGGTGGTGAGGATCGTCGCGGAGCGGCGGGTCGCGGCGATCAGCATCCACCAGAAGGGGTAGGCGGTGATCAGCGCCAGCGCCGTGAGGGCGATGTAGAGGAGCGCTTTCCTGGCGAGGTCGGCGGGGCGCACCTCGGCCCGCTCCTTGATCGGCGTGCGAACGGCGGTTCGTGTCGTCATAGCCATAGCGATATCCTCCGATGGTGCCCCGAACGATCATCGTGCCGCGCCCTCGCGGCGCGGGATTATCGGCCTAATCGACCGAACTTTGTCCGAGCGTGCGGTAGTAGACGAAGGAGAAACAGGCGATGATCAGGAAGGTCACCACGGCCATCGCCGCCGCGTAGCCGAACTGGAGGTACTTGAAGGCGGTGTTGTAAAGATTGACCATGATCGTCAACCCGGCCTGATCGGTGCCGCCGGGGCTGAAGGCGAAGGCTCCGCCGCCGAGGAGCAGCGGCTCCTCGAAGATCTTCATGCCGCCGATGATCGAGAGGATCACGGTGAAGGTGATCACCGGCTGGAGGAGGGGGATCGTGATGCGGAAGAAGATCGTGCGCCAACTCGCTCCATCGACGCGCGCGGCGTCGTAGAGTTCGGTCGGGATCGCCGCGAGCCCCGCCAGATAGATCACGGTGTTGAAGCCGAAATAGCGCCAGATGACGACGAGCGCGATCGCCGGTTTCAACCAGTCGGGGCTCTGGAGCCAGTCGATCGGCCCGATGCCGAGCAGGCTCAGCCCGTAGTTCAGCGCGCCATACTTGAGGCCGAAGATCGTGTTGAAGACGATCGCGATCGCCACCGACGAGGCGATGACCGGCGTGAAGAAGGCGGTGCGGTAGGCTTCCTTGAAGCGGATCAGGCCGCTATGCAGCAGGAAGGCCAGCCCGAGCGCGATCACGAGGTTGATCAGGGTGACGACCATCAGCCAGATCGTGTTGACGACCGACTTCCACCACAGATCGTCCTGGAAGAGTTGGGTGTAGTTGCTGAAGCCGACCCACTGCGTGGGGCTGAGGCCGTCCCAGCGGATGAAGCTGAGCACGAACGCATAGCCATAGGGGAAGAGCCCGAAGATGGCGAAGAGGATGAAGAATGGGGAGATGAACAGATACGGCCAGTAGTTGATCGGCTTGCGCTGGGTCGCCTCCTGATGTTGCGCGGCCTTCGCCACGGTCGTCGTCGTCACAGCCATCGTTACCCCCTGCCTTATACGGTTTCTCTCACATGCGTCGCCCCGCCGGGGTTTACTTCGTTGCGACGTGGTCAGGCGGTCAGGTCGGCGGGGACGCGCCGCAGGATCGTCGTCTGCGCGTCTTGCATCGCCTGCACCGGATCCTTCCCGAGTTTCTGTGCCTTGGTCACCTCGTTGTTGATGATGTCGTTGGCCTGCCGGTCGTAGGGGCTGACCGGGCTGGCGGGGACTTTGTCGGCGATGTCGGCCCAGAGGCGATAGGTGTGCTGGCCGCCGAAGAAGGGGACCGGCTCGTCGTAGGCCGGGTCTTGCCAGGCCGGTTTGTAGGCCGGGAAGATGCCGCCCTTCTTGAAGATGGCGTTCTGCCCCTCGGCGCTGCAACAGACGAACCGCATGAACTCCCAGGCATCGTTCGGGAGCTTGGTCTGCGCGGGCATGGTGAGGAAGGAGCCACCCTGATTGAGGTCGCCCTCCGGGACGTGGATCACACGCCACTTGCCGCTCGACTGCGGCTGATCGCGCATCAGCCCCGATTGCATCCAGCAGGCGACGTTCATCGCCGCGAAGGCGTCTTTCTTCACCCCGGCGTCGAACTCGGCGCTGAACCAGGGGATATCGGCGTCGATGCCGCGACGGCGTGCCTCCGCCGCCCGCTGGAGGGCCGGCGTCCCCTTCTCCACTGCCAGCACACGGTTGCCGTCGAACCAGCCGTGCCCCTTCTGCTCCACCGTCGTGAGGAAGAGGTCTTGCTGGTAAGCATTGGCGATCAGGCGTGTGCTCGGCTTCTTCGCGGCCAACGTCTCCCCGAGCTTGAACCAATCCTCCCAGGTCTTGATCTGCGCCTGGAGCTTGGTCGGGTCCGTTTCCAGGCCCGCCGACTCGAAGATGTCGGCGCGATACCAGAAGCCGGTCGGGCCGATATCCCACGGCATGCAATAGAGCCGCCCGTCGGTGGTCGAGCCCTGGATCCATTTATAGGCGACGATATCGTTCTTGAACTGGTCGGCCCCGAACCTAGTGGAGAGATCGAGCAAGCCGCCGCGCCCGACGAACGAGCTGACGAAGCCGATCTCGATCGCGGAGACATCGGGCGCGCCGGTCCCCGCCACGAGCGAGGTCAGCAGTTGATTGTGGACGTAGTCGTAGCCGGTCTTGGTGAAGTTGACGCGGATATGGTCCTGCTTCTGGTGGAAAGCGTCGATAGCGGTCTGGAGCGAATCGTCCCAGAACCAGGCGTTGATCACCACCTGGCCCGGCCCCGGCTGAACCACCCCCTGCGTGCTCCAACCGGTGCAGGCGCTCAGTGCCGTACTCCCGAGCGCGACCGCCGCCCCTTGCAGGAACGAGCGGCGGCTCATGCGTCGCCGTGTCGGTGTGCCCTCCATTGGATCTCCCTCCCGTGTGTATCCAGCACCCTGCCAAGTGGTACAACACGCCCGAAAAAGCAGCCAGGATCCCCGGCGGCAAGCGAAAAAGGCTTGCCGCCGTGACAGTCGTGGCGCGGCGGGGGCGAGCACCATTGAACGCCCCTACCCGGTTACCCCGGCTGTCGCGCACCCCAACAATCGTCCGCGTAAACCGCTTTGAGACGATAATATCGAATTATGCATCTTACTACTGGTAAGATCAAGGACGATATAATGGAAAAACAACGGGTGATGGTTGACCGTGGTGTTCGATCGGCGCGATGGCTGCGCTCGCGCGATTCACGCCCATCGCGCCGCCGCGATGGGCGCGTGACGGCGGCACCCCGAACAAGACCGGGGGAGCGGAGGGGTGGAGCGACGAGCGTTCCACCCGAAGCAGTCATCTCGCAGCGGCGCAAGGTCGGGCATGGACACCGAGGAGCACGCCGAATCCGGGGCTGTGCAACGACTCCAAATCCTACAGTTGCACCTCGCCATTTGCCCTGGTTCCCCCGCTGCTGCGAGTCGGCGGCGCATGTGCATCCGCCCTGGGCGCACCACCGCCCGATTAGCCAGGCGCGACCGTAAAGACTAACTTCGAGATTGGCTAAACTAATACCATCGAGGGGGCCAGCCAGACGCGCGTCTCACACGTCCGGCGTGTGCGCGACGCCTACCAGGAGCCCCTCCGATCCCAACAGGCGCGAGACCGTCTGGCCCCACGGTTCCGTCGTGTTGGCGACGAGCACCTGGTAGCCGTGGGCCGTGAGCTCCGCCGTGGCCGCACGGACATCATCCACGTCGAACTCGATCCATCCTTGCGGCACCGGTACCTCCCGTGGCCACGTCTCGGTGCCGAAACACGACTGTGCGGCCCCCGCGAGTGGCCACACCGCGAAATGCTTCGCGCCCTCGACCGCTGTCGTGTGCAGATACGACGCGTCACCGTCGAGGAGTTGCGACGCGTCGCCCGTGAGGGGCAAGCCGAGTGCGTCGATGTAGAAAGCGCGGCTCGCGCCCAGGTCCGGCGCGACCGGGCCGAATCCCGCGATGAAGCGGACGTCCATGGCATGGTCCCCTTCGCGCGCGCTTAACGGACCTTCTCGACGGAGAAGTGCGGGTTCTGGATGATCCCGAGGGCGTTGCCGAACGGATCGGCCACGACGGCGGCCTTGATATTGTCGCCGACGTCCTCGACCGGGGTGCGCTCGACGGCGCCCAACTCCCGCAAGCGGCGGACGGCGGCGTCGATGTCCGTCACGCCCCAATAGGTGACGGGGCCGCCCGCGATCGGTGCGCTCACGCCGTTCGGGTCGAGGGCCAGCTCGAACCCGCCGACCTCGAACCCGCCATAGAAGGGCTGATCGAAGTACGGCTGCTGCCCCAGCAGCGTGCTGGACCATTCCTTGGCGCGCGCCAGGTCGTTCACTGGATAGATGCTGGTCCGCAATCCCTCGAACACTGCTCTGTCCTTTCGTCTCTCTGTTACTATTCTCTTCCTGTTTTCTGTTACTGTGGCTCATCTCTACCCGCAGCGCGCCGCTGTCCCGCGTGCGCTCCCCCACGCTCGCGCTCCTTACGACGGCGGGAGTCGACCCGCCACGGTTGGGCGGGTTCCCCATCGGCATGGGCGACGACCGCCGCGAAGACGTCGCGCACGCACGGGTCGTGGCGCACGCCGTCCAGCGCGCAGAGGGTCTCGTCCAGCGCGTCAGGGTCCTTACCCGCCGCGTCCGCGCGGCTCAGGATGCCCAGCGCGATCAGGTCGCGGGCGGTTGCCGGGCCGACATCTGGGCTCTCCCGCAGCCCGACCTCGGCCGCGCGGCGTTCGTCGTCGTTCATCGCGTCGCCCCCGTCAGCCCGCCGTGATGAGGACGGTGTTCCCGTCCGGGTCGTCCACCATGCCCATGTACGCGCCGAACGCCGTCTCGAAGGGCGCGCGATGGCCCCGGTAGCCGTGGCTGGTCATCCTCGTGTACGTCGCGTCGACCGCGCCCCGATCCGCGACGAAAAATTCGGGCACTATCCGGTAGCTCCCCGCGGGCGGCTCCCTGTCGGGGTCATACGCCCGCGCAAAGGCGGTGTCCCAGAAGAACGTGACCCCGCTCTCCATCTTGACCTCGACGTGCGGCTGGTCGTTCACATCGGCGGGGATATCCAGGCCGAGCCTGCGGTAGAAGGCGAGCGACCGCCCCATGTCCGCGACGATCAACCCCACCATACTCAGTTGTAGCGCCATGCGTGCTGCCCTTTCTCAAACCTGCGGTTGACCGGAGGGGGTACAGCCATGTGCCACTCACGTTGGCTCCCACGACACGATCCATCGTCCCGCTCCGCCGTCGGCTGTCCCCAACCGGGTCGATCCGTGGCGCGGTACCACGGCGCGGCCCTCACACCACACGATCAGCGTATCCTATAATGGTGACAGGAACCGTCACTGTTTCGGGAAGCATGAGCGTTTGGGAGGACTATGGCCCGTGCCGCACGATTGCTGGAGTTGCTGATCCGGCTGCGGGCCACGCCGCGCCTCACCGCGCAGGAATTGGCGGACCACTTCGAGGTCTCGCGCCGCACGATGTTGCGGGACTTGCGCACCCTGTCCGACCTGGGCGTCCCGCTCGTCGCCACAGCCGGCCCGGGCGGCGGGTATCGCCTCGCGCGGGACCAGCGTGTCGCCCCCCTGGCGCTGACGGCGAACGAGGCGCTCGGGGTGCTCCTGTCGTACGAGGCATTCCTGCGCTACGCCCAGTCGCCCTTCGCCGCCGAGAACCTGTCCGCTATCACGAAGCTGCGCGCCACCCTTGTGCTGGCTACTTTCACCATCCGCGATAATTTCTTGGCACTCGCGGTCCAAGACTGCCAAGATTTAGCGACGGACGGCGAAAGTAGCCAGCACACGGGTCCGCAGCCCCGCATCCTTCACCGCAACCGGACGCTCCGGCGCGCGAGCGCCGCGCGCAATAGCCCGAACGGCGGGCGGCACAGCCCTGCTTCACGGGGCGAACACGCCCGGCTCCGTCCGGCGCGGCACCACGTTGCGGCCTCCCCCTGTGGCCCCGTTTCTGGTACGCTCTCCCGGCGATACGAGCGGTAGGCATACTGAGGGGGTGCACGATGCGGGATGATGCGGCGCGGCGGCGCGAGCGGGCGCGCGTGGATGCCCGGGGCCAGGCCGACGCGCCGCCGGGACCCGCCGCGCTCGAGCGTGAGGTGGCGGCGTTGCGGGCCGAGGTGGCGCTGCTGCGCGCGGGGCGTGATTGCGGCGCGGGGCCACGCCTGCGCGCCACCCCGTGCCAGAATGGCGACGCGACCCCGTGCTGTGCGTGTCAGCTGGCGCGGGCGGCGAAGACGATCGCCGATCTGCGGGACGCCGGGTGAGGCGCGCGCTCATGCCCGGTCGCGGGGCGGTGGTGGCGGGAGAAGGAGGGCGGCGGTGGGGCGGGACGGGTCGGTCCGGATCGGCTGCACCGGCTGGGCGATCCCGACTGGCAGCGCCGAGGCGTTCCCCAGTACCGGCAGCCACCTGGCGCGCTACGCCGGGCGCCTCGCTGCGGTCGAGATCAGCTCCTCCTTCTACCGCCACCACCGCCCCGACACCTACGCGCGCTGGGCCGCGACCGTGCCCCCGGGCTTCCGCTTCGCCGTCAAGCTCCCGCGCGCCGTCACGCACGACGCGCGCCTGGGGCCGGACGGCCTGCCCGCCCTCGACCGCTTCCTGGCCGAGGCGGCGCACCTGGGCGACCGGCTCGGGCCGCTCCTCGCCCAGCTCCCGCCGTCCCTCGCCTTCGATGCGGCGCGGGCGACGGCGTTCTTCGCGGCGCTGGCCGCCCGGACGCCCGCCCGCTCGCCTGCGAGCCGCGCCACCCGTCGTGGTTCACCGGCGCGGGCGACGCGCTCCTGGCCGGGCTGCGGGTCGCCCGCGTCGCCGCCGATCCCGCCGTCGTGCCCGCCGCGAGCCGTCCGGGCGGGTGGGACGGCCTCGCCTACCACCGGCTGCACGGGAGTCCGGCTATCTATCGCTCGCCGTACGCTGACGCGGCGCTCGCCGACCTCGCCGGGGTGCTCCGGCGCGAGGCCGCCGCGCCGGTGTGGTGCTGCTTCGACAACACCGCGGCGGGGGCCGCCCCGCGCGACGCGCTCGCCCTCGCCGCCCTGCTGGGTCGGCCCTGAGCGCGTGCCGACGCTGTGAGCACCGGGCTGCGGGGTGCCCTCCGCCCGGTAGTCGACCACAGCGGCCTGATGTCGCGTCGGTGCCGGTCGCCGCGGCCTGCCGGGAACGCGTGCCGCGCCGTCAGCCGCCCGTGTTTCCTCACGGCGACGCAGGCCTACAGCCCGTATAGCGTCGCCGAAGCCCCGTGTCGTGCGGCCGCTCAGTCGGCGACCGCCGCGCCGACCAACCCTTCCCACCAGCCGTCGTCGGCGGCCCGCTCGGCCGCCTCGCCGCCCCGCTCGCGCACCCAGGCGTAGCGCGTCGTCCCGTCGAGCAGCCCGCCGAGGGCGGTGTAGCGCGGTGCCCGCCGCCAGTCCCGCACCGCCATCGACAGCGCCTTCAGCTGCCCGACGATGACCACGAGTTGCCGGGCGCGCGTGAACGCGGTGTACAGCAGGGTCCGCCCGAGCAGCGCCGCGTGCGCGGTCACCAGCGGGATCACCACCGCCGGGAACTCCGCCCCCTGCGCCTTGTGGATCGAGATCGCGTAGGCGTGGGTCAGCGCGTACAGGCTGGCGAAGGGGTAGCGGACGACGCGGCCGTCGTCCAGCGCGATACCCACCTCCTGCTCGGCCTGGTCGATGTCCGCGACCGTGCCGAGGTCGCCGTTGAAGACCTCCAGGGTGTAGTCGTTCTTCAGCTGCAGCACGCGGTCGCCCGGGCGGTAGGCCCGCCCCCCGCCCCGGGCTTCGGGCAGCCCCTCGCGCGGCGGGTTGAGCCGCTCCTGCAGGAGCGTGTTCAGCGCCCCGACCCCCGCGTCGCCCCGGTGCATCGGGGCCAGCACCTGGATGTCGCCCGCGGCGAGGCCGTAGCGCGCGGGCAGCCGCCGCGCGACGAGCTCGACCGCCGTCGTCGCCGCCGCCTCTGGGTCCGCCGCCACCAGGAAGAAGCAATCGGCGACAGCGCCGCCGAAGCCGGGCAGCTGCCCGGCGTTGATGCGCGCGGCGTTGGCGGCGATCCCCGAGCCGGCCCCCTGGCGGAAGATCCGGGTGAGCCGGGTGGCCGGGAAGCGCCCGGCGCGCAGCAGGTCGGCCAGCACGTCCCCCGCCCCGACGCTCGGGAGCTGGTCGGGGTCGCCGACGAGCAGGAGGTGGCAGCCCGCCCCGACCGCTTTCACCAGCTGGTTGGCGAGCAGGGCGTCGAGCATCGAGACCTCGTCGACCACCACCAGGTCGGCGTCGAGCGGGTTGTCTTGCCCCCGCCCCGCCTTCCCGCCCGGCCGCAGCTCCAGCGTCCGGTGGAGCGTCCCGGCATCGAGCCCGGTCGCCTCCTGCATCCGCTTGGCCGCGCGGCCGGTCGGCGCGGCGAGCAGGGGGCGCAGCCGCTTGGCCCGCGCGAGGGTCAGCAGGGCGCGCAGGGTGTGCGTCTTCCCCGTGCCCGGCCCGCCGGTCAGGATGCTCACCGGCGATGTCAGGGCCATCCGCACCCCCGCCTCCTGCTCGGGGGCGAGGGTCAGCCCGTGTCGCGTCGCCAGCCAGCCGAATGCGGCGGCCCAGTCGGCGTCGGCGAAGGCCCGCGCCACGCTCGCGTCGGCCCCGGCCGCCGCCAGCGCCGCGAGCCGGGAGGCCAGCCCCGACTCGGCGCGGGCGAACGGGGCCAACGCGAGCAGGCGGAGGGCGGTGTCCGCGCGCTGCGCCGCCACGAGGTCGCCCGTCGCCAGGAGCGCCCCGATCGCGTCCCCGAGCCGCCCGGCCTCCACGCCCAGCAGCTCGGCCGCCGTCTCGCGGAGTTCCCGCTCGGGGAGCAGGGTGTGGCCGTCGTCCCCGGCCGCGCCCAGGGCGTGCAACACCCCGGCCTGGAGTCGGGCCGGTGCGTCGGGGGCGATGCCGACGGCCTGCGCGATCGTGTCGGCGGTCTTGAAGCCGATCCCCCAGACCTCGCGCGCGAGGCGGTACGGCTCCTGCGCCACGACGCGCCCGCTGTCGTCGCCGAAGCGCTTGTAGATCCGCACCGCGAGCGAGGTGGAGACGCCGTAGCCCTGGAGCGCGGCCATCACCGCGCGGATGTGGCGCTGCTCCTCCCAGGTCGCGGCGATGCGCGCCGCGCGGACCTTCCCGATCCCCTGGACCTCGGTCAGCCGCGCGGGCGTCGCGTCGATGACGTCGAACGTGCCCTCCCCGAACGCGTCGACGATCCGCCCGGCCATCACCGGGCCGACGCCCTTGACCAGCCCACTCCCCAGGTAGCGGCGCATCCCCTGGGTGGTCGCGGGGAGGCTCGTGCGGTAGTCGAGGACCTGGAACTGCCAGCCGTGCTTGGCGTCGTTGCGCCACCAGCCGTGCGCGACGATCGCCTCGCCCGGGGTGAGGTCGGCGAGGGTGCCGACGATGGTCACGAGGCGGTCGTCGGCCTGGGCGGCGCGCGCCTCGTCCCGCGGGCGCTCGGGGGCGAGCCGGGCCACGGTGTAGCCGTTCTCGGGGTTCTGGTACGTCAGCCGCTCGACCACCCCGCGCAGCTCCTTGCGCGGCGGCGTCTCCTCGGGCCGGCGGCGAAGGGTGACGGCGTTCATCGGCGCTCCTGCATCTCGCGCACATCATACCGCGCGCGACCAGCCGCCGGGTAGCCTGATGCCTGTCCTGGCCCGTTTAGTCCATCCGCGCCCCAGCCCTGGCATTCGCGTGCCAGGAGCCCTAGAAATGCGCTACGGATGGAGTGAACGGCCAGCACACCGCCCCCAGGCTCTATCCGCACCGGTCACCATACGTAGTTATCTCCCGTGGCCGCCCAGCTCCGCCCTTGTAAGGATGGAGCAGCACCTACTCGATGCGCTGGTCGGACCAGGGCTGTCATCTCAACGATGGCCACGGACGATGGCAGGGCGCGGTATCGCCCCGCGGTCATGCCGGCAGGTTGAACCCGGCATAGCCCCGCGCCGCGACCCCGGCGCACTTCAGCCGGTCGGTCTCCACGCCGCCGATATAGGGCATGAAGCTGCGCGACTTCCCGGAGATGTTCGCCCCCATGTACCAGGAGTTGGCGCGGGGGTAGAGCGTCAGGTCCGCGACCGCGTTGACGTGCGCCACCCGCGCCGCCGCCGCCGCCGCCGTCGCCTCGATCGTCCCGTGCCTGCGGTCGCACAGATAGGCGAGACAGTCGGCGATCCACGCGACGTGCCGCTCTGTGACTGAGGACGGCGGGGCCGCCGGGGCCGGTGATGGCGCAGCGATCCGGGAGGCTGACGATCGCGAGGCCGAGGTAGGTACGCGGGCCAGCGGCCCACTGCCGTCGCCGTGACTCACCATCCCGGCCCCGAATGTCGATGCCGAGCAAGGCGCCCGTCAGCACGTCGAAGCTGCTGCCGCAGACGAGGCGGTCCAGCGCACACGCGGCGTCTCGTGCCCGCAGACCAGGAGGGGTGCTCGCCGCGAGCGGCGCGCCAGACACTGACCAGCGTGACGTTCTCGTAGTTGAACAGTAACTATTCAGCGTGGAAGGTGGGCATCGGGGGCTGACCCAGGAAGGTCTGCTCCAAGGCGGTGAGGACGTGGCGGGCTTGTTGCCGCAGGGTGGCGATGTGGCCGCGAATGCGGCAAAAAGCGCCCGCCCCGCGCGTGTTGCGGAAGGTGCCGGAGACCTTCTGCTGCACCTTGATCATGCGGAGATCCCGTTCCGCTTGGTTGTTATCGAAGTGTACGGCCCACTCGTGCAGGAAGGCGAGCACCTCCGCCTCGTGCGCGCGCAAGCGGTCCACCAGGTTGCGCGCCTTGCTCTGCTTGAGCCGCCCGCGCCGGGGGCCGTCCGGGGTGCGGCGGGGCGGCGGGTTGGCCGCGTAGCCCGCCGCCAGCAGCGCGCGATAGCGCGCCACGAAGGCGTCGCGCTCGGCAAGCGGGCTGCCGGTCCCGCCCGTCGCGCGGCCCGCCTCGACGTGCCGCCTGATGGCGCGCAGCAGGGCGCGCAGCTCCTCGGCCCAGCCCTGCCCCGGCCGCTCGGCGACGGCGGTCAGTTCGCGCAGGTGGTGGGCGTTGCACAGGCCGTGTCGGCAGGGGTAGTGCCAGGAGGGCGCCCAGGCGTCCTGGATGAGCCGCCCGCCCAACGCGGGCAGGATGCCGATCGCGTCGGTCGCGGCGTGCCCGCGCTTGGCGTGCCAGCCGTCGTGCGTCAGCCGGGGCGTACTGACCACATGGACCCAGCGGCGTTTGCCCGCCACCGTCGCGCTCGTCTCGTCGGCATGGGCCACGGCCGCCGCCGCGAGCGCCGTTTTGATCGCCGCCTCGATCGTGACCAGGGCCGCCGCACAGGTCGGGCTCGCCGCGTGCACGGTGCCGACCGCAGGGCCCGCCCCGAAGAGGTCGGTCAGCAGTGCGCCGATGCGGTGGTAGGGCCGCAGCCGGGAGTGCCGCAGGGAGACGCCCAGCCCCAGCAGGCGCGGGCCGTACCGCACCGGCCGCGCGACCGTCGGCGGGAAGGGCGCAGTCGTCGGCCGCTGGCAGCGCGGGCAGCACACCGTGGCCGCCCGCTGCTCCGTCACCACCAGCGCCAGCGGCGGCAGGTCGACCACGTGCCGCCGGGCCACCGCCGTCGCCGGGACGCCCGCCAGCGCCGTCCCGCAGTGGGCGCACTGGGGCGGATCATGCACGACCACCCCGTCCGGTGTCGCGACCAGCGCCAGGGTCCGCCCCGGATGGCCGGGCGGCCCGCCCGGCCCCTGGCCGCTGCGCGTGCGCTGGCTGCGCGGGGGCGTGCGCGGGCCGTCGCTCGACGGGGGCCGGTGGCTATTCTGGCTGTGCCCGCCCAGCCGCGCCTCCAACTCCTGCACGCGGGCGGTCAGCGCCGCGACTTGCGCGGCTTGCTGCGCCAGCGCGGCAAAGACCGCGTCCGGGCCGCTGGCATAGAGGGTGTCACTCTCGGCGCGGGTTATGCTCATCGGCCGACGATACCATATCGGAGCCTGCCTGAATAGTTACCTGAACAGTTACCTTCAGCCTTGTATACCTATGGTGAGATTGGACCAGTTCTACACACAAGTTACGCCAGGCGACCTGACTAGACAATACATTACCTCCTCCCAATAGTCGGACGGCACTTCCGCGAAGGTCGGCGTTGTAGGCAGTGCGGCCATATCCTGGACCAGGGCACGGAGGAAGAAAGTCACCATCTCGGCACGGGTCACTCCGCGCTCTAGTCAGAAGACCCGCTGGTCGGCGTCGTGCGTGCCGCAGCCCGTCATGATCCCCAGCGCGGCGAACTGGCCGATCGGGTCGTATGCACAGCAGGCGGCGGACGGGAACGGGCGCGGTACTCGGCGACGGCGTGGGACGCTGGTCGGGCGGGATACTGGGGACACTGACGGCAGTGCCGCCATAATTGGCGACGGAGGAGCGGACCCAACCAAGGTCGACAGTGAAAGGGCGTGACCCTGGCGATGCGCAAGCTGCGCCGAGCCTGATCAGCGACGCGTGTCGCCAATCCTTCGTCGTACTCGACCTCCGCGCATTCACCGACGATCATGACACGGTAGATGCGCACGGGGCGCGATAGTCGACAGTCTCGATCGACCGCCCCGACACGGCCGTCCACACGGCGACTTGATCGTAGGCCATCGGCCCGGCCCGCTGATGGACGACGACCGCGACCATGTAGGCCGACCGGCCGTCGGCGGCGTGGTCGTGGCCCTTCACCAACGACCGCACGGGGTACGCGACGCGGATCCGTTGCAGGTAGGTGCGTTTCTCGCCATCGGGATGCACAGCGGTGTCATCAGCCGACACCGTGGCGAACCGTACGGTGTCGATCGAGCAACACCCAGGGGGGGCGGCGAGGTGACGGCCTTCAGGGAGTGGATGACATCATCTTGCGCGCGAACATAGTCGCCAGTCGGGCGTCCGACTCCTTCTCGAGCCGTACCGAAACACTCCGCGAGCAGCGTCGCCAGTTCAGCCTACGGGGGGTGTCAGCAGGGCGGCGAGGGCGGCGGTCACGCGTGCGGGCTCGGCGCGATACGCCGCGGCCAGCGCGGCCATGAGCGCGGTGACGTTGCCCGCGCGCCCGGCGTCGGGGCCGCGCGTGGTGCGCAGGCCGAGCGCGAGCGCGAGGGCGCGCAGCTCGGCCATCTCCGCGGCGCTGACGTTGAGCGAGGTGCGCGGTCGGGCGGGTCGCGGGTCGGCGGCCATGGTCCCCTCCATCGGGGGTATGGTAGCCGAGCGGGAGGTGTTTGACAAAACTACATAGTATGTATATACTGAATGGGTCGGGTTCGTGACCGACGCGGTGGCAGGGGAGCGAGGGCGCGGATGGCAGGGTACGTGAGACGCGACGTGGTGCCGGTGGTGTGGGGGCCGGGGGCGGCGGATGTTCCGGCGGGGGATGCGTGGGCGCTCTTCCACCACATGCGCTGGGGGGCGCGCCGCGGACAGGTGCGGCGGGCGCTGGCGACGGCGGCGCGGTGCGGCTGGGCGATCACGCCCGTCCAGCTCGAGCGCGCGGCCCGGGTGCTGCGCGCGGTCATGCCGCGCGCCGATCGCCCCGCTCGGGCCGCGGCGGCGGGGCTGGCCGGGCTCGCTGCGGTGGCGCGGCACCGCAGCTGCCCGACGCTCGCGCACCTGGCCGACGCCCTGGGGCTCAACCCGGGGCCGCCGCTCCTGCGCGCGCTGGGCTATCCCGGGGATGCGGTGGCGCGCGAGCGGGCCGTGCAGCGCCTCGCCGACGCCCGCTGGGCGGCGCGCGCGGCGGACGACGACGACGGGTACGACGCCCGGCCCGCGAGCCTCGACGTCGCCGAGCTGGCCCCGCACTGGGCCACCCTCCCGCCGCCGGAGCGCGCGGCGCTCCTCGCCGCGGTGGCGGCGGAGGCGGCGGGGCGGCGCGCGCTCCGGCGGCGGGGTCGTGCTACGCGCCGTCGCGCCCGCCCGGGGGCGTCAGGCGCGCCTCGGCCGCGGCGATCAGCGCGGAGGGTGCCACGCCGACGACCTGCGCGAGGCGGAAAATCGTGCGCAGCGAGGGCGATTTCTCCCCGCGCTCCAGCTCGCCGACGTACGAGCGGTCGTAGCCCGCGTCCAGGGCCAGCCGCTCCTGCGACAGCCCGCGCGCGCGGCGCAGCCGACGCCCCGAGCTGCTGCAGTTCGCCCCGGATCCGTTCGGCCCCCCAGAGCGGATTCTCGTCGGCCAGCCGTCGAATCAGCGCGGCGGTCGCGCCGGGGAGTGGCGGGCGGCCCGGCCCCGGGCGCGACTGCCATCGCCAGTGGGCGCGAAACCCGGCGCGGTGCCAGCGCAGCAGCGTGTCGGGCCGGACGATGCGGAGCGCCTGCCGCCAGGCGGGGACGCGCCCGGCGAGGAGCACCAGGAGTGCCCGATCCGCCGGAGCCATGGCCGGGCGCGCGACGCTCCGGCGCAGCACGAGGAGCTGCTGGCGTAGGAGGGCATTCTCGGCGAGCAGTTGCCCCTTGATCCGCGCGAGATCCCTCCCCGTCCCTGCGGAATGCGCCAGCACCGGCCGCACCCACAACGCCGCGCCGAGGGTACTGTCAATTAAAGTTGGGCTGCCTGAACCATTGGTGAATGCGGGCGTGTTGCCGGGCGAGGGTGCCGCGCGTCAGGCCATGGCCGGGGTGCCAGTGACCGCCCGCCAGCTGGCGAAGCGTTGCGTTCTGGTCGCGCGGTAGGCGGCGGCGGTGAGGCGGTGGCGTCTGGGGCGGCAGTGGCCGGCGATGGGGCCGTAGGAGGCGAGGAAGCGCTGGGCGTGGCCGGGGCGTTTGAAACGCCGCATCCGCCGCTCCCGCTCGCGCGTGGGCTGGTGGGGATGCTCGGCGCGGTTATTCAATCGCTTGTGCCGCCGATGCTCGACGCGCGGGAGGATCGGACGCTTGGCCGCCCCGTCGCTGGCGAGTTTGTCACTGATCAGCACCCGTGGCACATACGCGAGCCCCTTCAGTCGTTTGCGCAGGAACTTCGTGGCGGCGGTCTTGTCGCGCCGCGCCTGCACGAGGATATCGAGCACGTTGCCATCCTGGTCGACGGCCCGCCAGAGGTACTGCTGCCGCCCGTTGATCGGGAGGAAGACCTCGTCAAGATGCCACTTGTCGCCGGGACGCGGACGTCGACGACGCAGCCCGTTGGCGTACGTCTGGCCGAATTTCCGGCACCACTGCCGGACCGTCTCGTACGTGAGGAGCACGCCCCGCTCGGCCAGCAGCTCCGCCACGTCGCGGTAGCTGAGCGCGAAGCGGAAGTAGAGCCACATGGCGTGGCCGATGATCGCCGGCGGGAAACGGTGGCGCTTATCGCTCGGCGTGAGTGCTTGTTCGTTCATGCGCCGCGGTATCGCACACCCGCCTCCCGCGAGGCCGATCAGTTATCCTGACAGTGCCATTCCGGGAGCGTTGGGCGACCGTCATGGCCGAACTGGCCGCCGCCTGACGGCGGGGAGGGCCTCGTTCGCGCCGCCCTCGGCACCCCTTGGGCACGGCCGTCGTCCCAGTTCTGACGCATCCCTTAAGAGTACTTAATCCGGGGGTCGATCACGGCATAGATGACGTCGGCGAGCACGTTGCTGAGGACGATCAGGGTAGCCGTGATCAGGTTGATCGCCATGATGACCGGGTAGTCGCGCCCGCGCACGGCGGTGATCGCCAGCGTGCCCATGCCGGGCCAGGCGAAGATCGCCTCGACGATGACCGTGCCGCCGAGGAGCCGCGGGAGGTTGAGCGCGACCACCGTGACGAGCGGGATGAGGGCGTTGCGGAAGGCGTGGCCGTAGATGACATCGCGCTCGCGCAGGCCCTTGGCCCGCGCGGTGTTGAGGTAGTCCTGCCGGATGACCTCGAGCATGCTGGAGCGGGTGTAGCGGATGAGCGGTGCCGCCTCGGCCAGTCCGAGGGCGACGGCGGGGAGGATCATGTGGCGCACCCCGTCGCTGACGGAGGGTTCCTTGCCGATGGTTGCCATGCCCGCCGAGGGCAGCCAGCCGAGTTTCAGGGAGAAGACGTAGATCGCGGCGAGCGACAGGAAGAAGGACGGGATGGAGAGCGCGGTGAACCCGGCGACGGTGGAGAGATAGTCGATGAACGAATACTGCTTGATCGCCGAGAGCACGCCGAGCGGGATCGCGACCAGCAGCCCGATGATGAGCGCCACCCCCATCAGGCGGAGCGTCGGCCAGAGGCGCTCCGCGATCTTCTGGGCGATCGGCTGCCGGTCCACCAGCGAGAAGCCGAGGTTACCGTGCGCGAGTTCCTTCAACCAGAGCGCATAGCGGACCGGGAGCGGCTGATCCAGGCCGAGCGCCGCCCGTTGCTGCGCGATATAGTCCGGCCCCAAGGACGCGGCCGCCTCGGGGTTGATCATCGCCGTGACCGGGTCGCCGGGGGCGAGGCTAATGATGATGTAGGTTCCCAAAGTGATCCCGATCAGGATCGGGATGCTGATCACCAGGCGGCGTAGCAGATACTGGCCCATCGCACCTCTCCCGTATGCGGCATCGGTCGCCGGTTGTCGGTGAACTGTCCCCATCGGCGCGGTGATGATCGCGCCGTACCCCGTCTTCGTGGCGCGCCAGCCCACGCTCGTGCCGCACTGCCCCCCTCATCCGCTCCTCTTGGGCGACCACCGGTCGTATCGCGACGTCGGTTTCACTGATTATGCCCGTCGTCAGCGCGTGTTTACGCCTGCGGCAGTTCCGCGCCTTGACTCCCTGGTAGGTCGGACACGCGGGCCGACCGGAGCTCCTCGAGGTAGCTATAGACCGTGGCGCGCGAGATCCGCAGATACTCGGCGACCTGTGGCACGGAACGCTGCAGCGCAAAAACACCATGCTGATCGAGCGCTCGCAAGATGACGAGCCGATCCTGCTTGGTCATGCGGTCGAGCGAGCGTCCCACCGCGAGCTCTCCCTCATCGATCAGGGCGCGGATCACCTGACCGATGTCATCGACGAAGCTGATCGGCCGGGGTTCGGCCGCCGTGCCCGTCAATTCCCCGAGCACGCCGCCGAGCAGTCGCAGGTCGGTAATGTCGAAGTTAATGCACAAGGCACCGAACACCCGACCGCCGGGATCGCGCAACGGGATCGTCGTCGATTTCAAGACCCGCCCACCAGGGGTCCGGGTGAAATAATTGTACTGGGCCTGCGCCGCGTTCCCCTGGGCGATGAGGGAAAGCCCTAATTGACTGACGGATCCACCGACATGCCGCTCGGTCACCTGGCCCTGGATGGCCACGATGGAGTGCTCGGGATCCCGGAAATCATGCAGGACGACCTCGCATTGCCGACCAAAAGTCGCCGCGATACCGGCCACAATCGGCTCCAGAAGGATGAGATAATCATCGATCGCTTCTCTGCGCTCGATGAGAGCGTCGTTGAAGAACCCGATGGCGGCTATATCGTGTGGCATGGGGCCCTTCCTCCCAAATGATGCACGGGATGGTAGCAGCACGACAATCCGTCAAGGGGCTGGACAGACTGTTCTAAGTCAGACCGATGGACGCTTCGTCTAGTGGCTTGACAGAGCGTCGGGGTACTATTAGTATGCGGGCAGGGCATCAAGAGAGTCAAGACAGCCACGGTCATTGCGGCGACGCCGGATAGCGAGCATCAATGACTCAAAGGCCGTTTCATAATCCTTGGTCGGACTGCTATCGTGTAGCCGGATCGCCAGTTCTCGGGATGCACATGGGGTTATGAGGCGGCCTGTTAGTAGAAGCACTCCGTGGGTCGCTCTCCGTGCTTGCACGGCATACCCACTGCGGCACGGCGGGTCAGCGGGCACACGCATTACGGGGGAGGGCCATCACCATGATCGCGGGTAATCACGACCCCTCGGGCCAATCCGGACGCGCCCGTCGACTCAAACGCCGGGTGTTCATACGGTTGCTCACTGCGAGCGCGGGAACACCGGCCCTGCTCGGGCTCCTGGCGGCGTGCGGTGGTGCTGCGACCACACCCGGCGCGGCGACAGCCACCGATGGCGTGGTCGCCACGACCGTCGTCGCCCGCCCAACTGGAGCGGCCGGGACCGCCGCAACGGCCGCAGGGGGGGCGCCTGGCGGTCAGGTGAGCTTCCGCTGGATCAAACCGGTCACCTTCAGCCCGCTCTTCTCTATCGTCGGCGCGGAGCAAGGAGTGGAGCGGCTCCTCTTCGGCGCGCTGGTCAAGGTCAACGACAAGCTTGAGGCTGTGCCGGATATTGCCGAGAAGATCGAGGTCTCACCGGATGCCAAGACCTATACCTTCACGCTGCGTAAGCCCCTTCGGTTCACCGATGGTGTGCCATTCACGGCCAAGGATGTTGCCTTCACCCTCCAGCGCGCGGTCGATAAACGGGTTGGCAGCTATTGGCGGGGTCGACTACTCAGCATCGTCGGCGCGGCCGAGTACGGCGATCAGAAAGCCGCGACGATCAGTGGCCTCGAGACGCCCGATGATTACACCGTCAAAATGACGCTGACGACGCCCGACTCGACCTGGCTACTGACCCTCGGCGACCAGGCAGCGCTGGGCATCCTCCCCGAGCACATTCTCAAGGATGTCGCGCCGGACCAGCTCAAAGCCCACCCGTTCACCCTCAATCCGAACGTTTCCGCAGGAGTCTTTCAGTTTAGCAAGTACGAGGCCGACCAGTACCTTGAATTGAAGCGTAACGAGAGCTACGGCGGTCAGAAGGCGAAACTGGACAAGATTTTCGCCAAGATCCTGCCACAGGATGTGGCCCTGGCAGAGTTGGAGAAGGGCGCGCTGGATCTCATGATCGTGCCAGTGGCAGAGGTTGAACGCCTCAAGAGGATCCCCACTCTGACGGTACTGAGCGTACCGAGTCCGAGCGTCTCGTTCATTACGGCCAATCTTACCAAACCCTACCTGCAGGACAAACGGCTGCGCCAGGCCATGATGTATGGCATCGATCGCGAGTCAATAGTTAAGGAGATTTATAAAGGCGAGGCAACCGTGACGAATCACACAGTCATCGGACCAGACTGGATGGGAATCCCTGGTGGTAACGAGTACCGGTTCGATCCCAACAAGGCCAAACAACTCCTCAAGGAAGTAGGCTGGGACAGCGGACGCAAACTGGAGACGATCTATATTCCTGGCACGCGGGAACAGGACGCCTATGCACCGATCATTCAGCAGCAGTTGAAAGAGGTGGGACTCAATATCGAGTTGCGCCAGGTCGAACTGGCGGAGTATATCCGCAAGCGCAACACCGACCATGATTTCGACCTGGCGTTCGTCGGTGGCGGCGTCTTCCGGCAGGATCCGAATGTTTCGTCAAAGTACTTCGAGACGGCGAATTTCGTCCCCTCCGGGGCGAACTACTCGCACTACTCGAACAAGCGCCTCGATCAACTCTTCGAGGCGGGACGCGCAACCCCTGACACAGCGAAGCGCAAGGAGATCTACACCGAGGTCGCGACGATTCTGAATGACGAGGTCCCCTGGGTCTTCCTGTGGTCACCGAACTCGATCTTCGCGCACAACAAACGCCTCGGCGGCTTCAAGCCGCCGAGTTACGCCGAACACCAGATGTGGAATGCCGAGGATTGGTGGGTAACGACCGGTGGCTGAGATGTTCGATGCGGGGCGCGACGCCAGCGACCGTGCTCAAGATTAAGGAATTGACACCGACTCGGCACCCGTCCTCATCGACGAGGCGGACCCCCCACGCGGGCCAAGAGACCGGGCCCACTCAGTGCGAGCAGTGGGGGCGCGGTCCAGCGCCGGGCGGGAGACGAGAGGGGAAATATGGCGCATATCGAGCGACCGGTCCGGCAGCAACGCGGCGTGGTCGAGGGGCACGGGTCCCTGGCCCACGCGACGACCGCCAAGCTCGGTCGGCCGAAGAGCGTCGTCTGGCAGCGTTTCCGTCGCCACCGGGTGGCGGTCATCGGCGTGATCATCCTCGGTGTGCTCACCATCGGGGCGGTCGGGGCGCCGCTGTTCGCGAGCAACGACCCGTACAAGGTGAACATCAGTGCCTACCGGAAGGGGCCACAAGCAGGACATCCTCTGGGTACCGACTCGTCCGGGCGGGATGTGTTCAGTCGCCTCCTCTACGCCGGGCGCGTCTCGCTCTCGGTCGGCCTGGTCGCAGTCACGATCTACACGGCGATCGGTGTCGTCCTCGGCGCGCTATCCGGGTTCTATGGCGGGTGGGTCGATTCGACCATCATGCGCCTCGCCGACATCGTGCTTTCCTTCCCCTCGCTGATCCTGATCATCACCATCGTTTCGCTCCTGGGGCCGAGTATCTACAACATCATGCTGGTGATCGGCCTGCTCGGCTGGCCGCCGATCGCCCGCATCGTCCGTGCCCTCTTCCTGAGCCTGCGCGAGCGCGAATTCATCCTCGCGGGCCGGACGATCGGGGCGTCGAATAGCCGGTTGATTTTCCGGCACATGCTCCCCAACGCCATCGCCCCGGTGATCGTCGCCGCGACGATCGGCATGGCGGGGGCGATCCTCCTGGAGGCGGGGCTATCTTTCCTTGGCCTCGGGGTGCAGCCGCCGACCCCCAGTTGGGGCAACATGCTGACCGACGCCCAGTCGCTCACGGTGTTGGAGTCGATGCCCTGGCTCTGGATCCCCCCCGGGGTCATGATCGCGCTCGCGGTCCTGTCGATCAACTTCATCGGCGATGGGTTGCGCGACGCGCTCGATCCGTATCTCCTGCGATAGCACGCGGATGTTACCGCCCCATACCGCTGCATGGGCGCACGGCAGTCGCGCGGTATGGGGCGATTGATTACGGAAGCACGCAGACACAGAACCACCTTAGGCGGAGGCGGGGTGCACACGAGAGCTAAGGGGGAAAGGTATGGTGGGTATCTACGAACGACTCGGGGTCCGGACGATCATCAACGCCCGGGGGACGCACACGCGCCTCGGGGGTTCGCTCATGGCACCGGAGGTCCTCGAGGCGATGCGCGAGGCCGCCGGCGCGTACATCGTCCTCGATGAGTTGCAGGAGCGGGCAAGCGCGCTCATCGCCCGCGCCACCGGTGCCGCGGCCGGGATGGTCACGGGGGGCGCGGCGGCCGGGCTGCTGCTTGGCACGGCCGCGTGCATCGCCGGGGACGATCGGGCCAAGATCGACCGGTTACCGTCGACGGCGGGCATGAAGGACGAGATCGTCATGCACCGCGCGCATCGCAACGGCTACGATCACAGCGTCCGCGCCACGGGTGCCCGGATCGTCGAGGTCGGCTACCCGCACGGGACCCTCGCGTTCCAGCTCGCGGCGGCGCTCAACGACCGGACGGCGGCCGTGGTCTATCTGCTCGCCCCCTGGGCGAGCCCGGGGGCGCTGCCGCTGGCCCAGACATGCGCGATCGCGCACGAACAGGGCGTGCCGGTCCTGGTAGACGCCGCAGCGGTCTTGCCGCCGGCGGAGAACCTCACGCGCGTCATCGCCGCGGGTGCCGACCTCGTCGTCTTCAGCGGTGGCAAGGGGATCAACGGGCCGCAGTCGTCCGGCATCCTCGCCGGCCGGGCCGATCTCATCCGCGCCGCGCTGTTGAACGGGAGTCCCAGCCACAGCATCGGTCGGGCCGCCAAGGCGGCGAAGGAGGATATTGTCGGCCTCATGGTGGCCCTCGAACGCTACCTGGCACGCGACCACGCCGCCGAGCTCGCCGCCTGGCGCGGGCAGGCCGAGTGGCTGATGCGCGACCTGCGCGACCTGCCCGGCGTCACCGCCACCTATCACCACGACGAGCGCGAGCACCACACGCCCCGCGTCGAACTCACCTTCGACCCG
>JAABUH010001680.1_pt1 | contig 23466 bp, 45 predicted proteins | sample 5559121 | NCBI WGS metagenome assembly JAABUH01 (sample SAMN10711871, study PRJNA513364) | rock metagenome | isolation source: Antarctica rocks | place: Antarctica: Victoria Land, Battleship Promontory nord | collected 2015-12-28
TCCAGTGACAGAGACAATCCAGACGTGGGTGACCGGTGTCCAGCAGCACTGTTTGCAGCCGCTATGCACCGTGCGCAGGTTCTGCTGAGGGTGGGCATCGTCCGCTCCAAGCGCGCTCCCACGCGGCAGCATCCATACGGGTGCGAGCTCCCTGTGCAGCACACGCATGCCATGCGAGGCCGGTCAGGAGTAGGCAGGCAAGCGCGGCCGCCCTCTGCAAATGCTTGCCCCGCGCAGCGCTGACAAACGCCGCGCCTGGCTTCCACCACACAGTCAGCAACCCGGCCCTGAGCTTGCGGACATGCATATGGCTGTGCAGCACCCGGCCTGCGGCACTGCGCTCAAATGCGTTCTTTGTGGCAGATCCTGTGCTCAGGTACCCAGGTGACCAGGGTGACAGCAGGGCTCGAGCCCACCCATGACCCCACGCCTCACCCAGGTACATGAAGGACAAGTTCGTGTGGTCGCTGGTGTCGGCGGTGGGCATCTTCTGCCTGGGCGCGGGGCTGACGTGCGCGCACGGCCTCAACGCGCTCATGGCGCCGCCGCCGCACCTGGACAACCTGGGCTACGGGCTGGCGGGTGCGCCCGTGGGCCCCGCCGGCGCGCACGGGGACCTGCCCCTGATCGCCCACCGCACGCCAGCAGCTGCCAGGCGGCCAGGGAGGCCTGCATCCTGGCGCCAGTGCATGCGCGCGCGACTGCGCCTGCCCCTTGCGGCCGTAAGCGATGGGCGACAGCCTGGCAATGCTCTGCGCGCGCTGCGTGCCGCCGGCCCTGTGTCACGCTTGGTCGCCGCGCGCAGTGCTGGGGCTGTCGTTCGTGGTGGAGGGCTACAGCCTGCTGGTGGCCACGCGCTCGGTGGTGGCGGGCGCGGCGGCGGCTGGCCTGGGCACCATGGAGTTCATCAAGCGCGGCATGGACCCCACGTCCATCGCTGTCATGCTGGAGGACGGCGCCGCCGTGACCGGGCTAGTCATTGCTGGTGCGGCGGGCGCCTGAGGCGCGTGGCGTTTGTTATAGAGCCGGGGAGGCGGCTCATTTGCGTCGGAGTTTTACTCTGTCAGGAGCGTGCCTGGTGCTGTGCGCCTGCCGGCGGTACAGAAAGGGCGCCGTGCGGCGGCGACTGGCCTTGGCGCCGGCGCGATGCGAGCCAAACCAGCATGCGCACCGCAGGCAGGCAGCGCGTGTGTCGCAGGGTAGGGTTTACCAACCTAAATCCTGGGCGGCCGCGGCAGGCGTGTCCACCTGGGCGACGCACATGACGGGCCTGGCCATGTACGACGCGATTGGCTCGATCACCATCGGCCTGCTGCTGGGCTGCACCGCCGTCTTCCTCATCGGCCAGAACCGTTCGCTGCTCATCGGTGCGCGCGCCCCCTGCTGCCCGGTGGCTGCGAGCTCGGCTCGCAATGGCGTCCGTGCCTGTGTGACTGTCTGTGTGACACACACGGCTCTCTGTTGCATTTGTGACACACACGGGATCTGTGCTATGTTTGCGAGACGCACGGCTCTTTGCTTTCTATGAGATTTTTATTCACTCATTAAAAGCAAAGAGCGATGTGTCTCACGAACATAGCAAAGAGCCGTGTGTGTCTTATGTACAGCAAAGAGCCGTGTGTCTCACACAAACAGTCACACAGTCACGGCAGCCGCAGCCAACTCCTGCTGGATCGTGGCAGTCGCCCCATGTTTTTATGTTTACAACCTCGCGGGGGGGCACGTCTCGGTCGTCATGTCTTGCGGGCCTGCTTCAGCGCGCCTCTGCGCAGCCCATTCAAACGTAGAGCTTGCCAAATAGTGTTCGCTATAACATGATGACTGTGTCCCAGCAGAGGTGCACTGCCACTCTCTGCAAGGGCAGGGGGAGCGCTGGCTTTGCAGCGCCTGGCGAGTTGTGCCAGCTGCCAGCGGGCGCGTCAGTGCCAGGGCGCATGCACAGCGCCCGCGAGCCGACGCCTGCGCGGCGCCCAGGCCGCGCGATGAACCCGCACGACATGCAGCGCGTGCTGTCGCACCTGAAGCGCGACCCGGTGGTCAAGGCGGTGTACGACGCCAAGAGCGAGGAGATCGGGCCCAACATCTTCCGCTTCAAGGCGGAGATCGGTGCGGGGGCCTCCCGGCATGGGCAGGCAGTGGGCGGATTTCGGTGAGGGGGCCTCCAGGCGTTAGCTGCCAGTGCGCCGTCGGTGACACTGCCGAGCCGCGGCGACTGCGCCTGACCTGCGCGGGCACTTGTACGCGTGCACTGCTTGACGTGCTGCCGGGTTGTCAGGGTCGTGCCGCAAGCTGACGAGAAGGGCGGTGAGAGCGGCGACATGGAGCGCGTGCACGGGGCTCACCAGGCAGTGCGCCCAGGGTCGGGCGCGCGAAGACAGGCACTGAAAAGTCTCTGAGGTAGGGCGGTAACAGCAGCCAGGGTAGGGCGGCCCTGCAGGGTGAGCGCTGTGCTAAGGCAGGGGCGCCGCGCCGCGCAGAGTTCCACGGCGAGCGCATCGTGGAGATGCACATGCAGCGCCTAGGCGGCAAGGAGCAGCTGCTGGCGCAGGTCTACAGCGCGATCGCCACGCGCCGCGACGACACAGTGGAGCTCGCGCTGCGCGCGTACGGTGCGCCCTGGCGCCTGTGCGTGGCGGCCCGGGCCTTTGGCAGGCTGTCCGGCAGTAGGCGCGCAGCAGACGCTGCTGTGAGCGGCATTTTGGCATGTACACCTGGCAGCAGCGGCGGGCGCGAAGAGCAGGGCTGTTTGAAGGCGGGAACTCACGCTTGATGTGGCGCTGTTAGGGCTGCTGGCAGGCATGGCGCTGATCGAGGGTCTGGTGACTGCAGGCAAGGACATGGTGGGCGCGCTGGGCGCGGAGGTGGACCGGCTGGAGTCCGAGATCAAGCGCGTGATGCCCGGCATCCGCCACATCGACCTGGTGCGCATCCCCGCGGGCATGCCTTGCTGCATGAGAGGTCCGATTTTTGCCCCAAACCCCTTGCACAGAGACGGGGAGGCCAGATAGCGCCATTGCATGTGCTGGCTTATTCGTAGGCAGGGTCAAAGCTCAGGTGACTGCCGTACCGAGAGCTCTTTGCACATTGCTGCTCTGTCCATAGCATGCATGCGCAGAGTGTGACTCTCCTGGCTGGCGGCCATCCAAGTGCCCTGCATTCATGCATGCTGATGTCGGGCGAGCAGGAGACGGACCGGGGACGGCATGACAAGAAGACGCTGAAGGAGCGCAGCCTTTACTCTGTCGACTCCGACCCGGAGCACACCATGGCATCCTGCCAGACGCCATCGTAGGATCTGGCTTCGGCCTGGGAGCGCATCTGGCGTGTGCCAGCCTGTAGAGCTCGCCAGCCTGCCCTGCCCCGGGCGGCAGCGTGCAACCCCGTGTGATCACTGGCTTTCCAGCTGTAGGTTGTAGGGCCCAGGTGATTGACGTTCACTAGATGTAGACCTGGGCGCAGGCACTGGAATGAACGTATGCACGGGGATGTGGAACTCTGGAGACATCACTCCGTAAGTCAGTGCAGGTGGGCATTGAACTGTATAGAAACTGCTGCATTATTTTGTCAGAAATGCAGGCCAGATCAGGCAGAAAGGGCTGGATGAACCTGAGAGCTGCATTCACTCGCACAACACAACTGACCTCGACGCTCAGGCAAAGAGCGGGAGCTGGCAGTTCAGACATCGAGCAGTGCTGCCTGTGATGTCGCAGAGCCTGCTCTGCAGGGCGACAGCAGGGGCCTGGTGAGCCAACAGGAATGCCATCAGTCACGGCGCTGCGACGCTGGCTGGTCTTTGTCGCGCTGCTGAGGCTGCTTTCTGGTCCGCGCCTTGCTCAGATGGATGACTGACTTGCACTTGCAAAGTTTTCATTGCGTTGTCTTGCTGCTCCTCTGTCCTACCTCGCCGCTCTTGTGGCAGGCTTTGCAACCTCTTGACATACAGTAGTTTATGTGTGTGCGCTCGGCAGTGTACCTGGGTGTGTTCCAGCATAGCTACTTCAAGTCCCACCTTTTCGACCTCCAGCCGGTGCTCGGTACGCCTGTGTGCGTTTGGCAGCGCACAGCATATATTAGCTGCTGCAGTGCCACCCATGTGCGTGCATGAGACCTTTGCGAACGCAGTCAACGAGCTGTATGGCCGGACATTTGCAACCTGGACGCTCACGACTTGCGCTCTGTGCCTCATCTGCGCCAAGAACCCTCACGTGAGGGCAATATATGGTGCGCTATGCCAGTTCATAGCTCCTGACTCCCCTGCTTTGAGCATTGCCCGCGTCTGCCGACGCCCGGACGGCCTGCTGCAGCATCGCCTACACAGTGTGTGGGGTTGCAGGCGCGACTCTCCTCTCCTTCGTGGCGGCGCTGGTGCACTTCACCATAGAGGTCCTTGTGTATAAGACCATGAGTCTGCGGAGTGCGGCCAACCCACTCATCGTGGCCGGCGCGCCCTCCTGAGCCAAGAATCTGCTACAAAAACTAAAGTATGTACAACAGGCTGGGCTACGCAGTCCCCCTCTGCAGGGCAGCGGGCATGCTCTGCCCCCTCATCGAGGACGCCGGGACTAGGCCACTACATGGTCATGCAGTATTCGAGCCCCTCCCCCTTGTGCATGTGAGCTCTGGTGAGTCAGGCGCGCCTGGTGGCAGGCGTGTCGACGCTGTGGATGGGCGCTGGCTGGAACTATTACACCAACCTGTCCACCGAGTCAGAGTGCGCACCGCATCCCTGGTTCACGCGTCATCGCGACTACATGCTGCACAGTATGCATTCTCATTCCTGCTGTACAAGAATTCTGTATGCGAGTTTGAGAGCGCGCTGCATTTTTGTGGATTCCAAGCTGCTGCATACACGCACGACTTTGCCGGCACAAACTTTGCGTAAGCATGTGTGAGCTGCGTACTGACTTTCAACTGGCAGACGCTCATGCCCGGGCTTCTGCCCGTGCAGGGCGTCAGAGGACCACGAGTCGGAGAGCGTGCTGCACCCCCCAAAACAGGAGTGAGCGCGAGCGGCGAGTGCATGCTCTGCAGCCCCATCTCGGCCTCTGAGACACATGCACGCTATGCTGTCTCGCGCTCCACATGGGCCATGTTGCGGGGTCATTGCCACATCGCAGGTATTGCAGGGCATTTGACGCGTGCATTTCCGCATGATGGTGCCTGTTGGGGACCTTGCTGTGGTTGCTCTGACCGGTTGACGGTGCTTCTGGGCTTGTTGCTGCCCATCTGCTTGAGCAGTAAATACGAGCAGGTGCTTATCAGACGCTCAAGTACATGCACACCTTGGAGGCACAGCCGTATCAGTGTTTCAAAACTGTACACGCTCGAGGTGCAGATGGCAGCCAGCCAACCAGAACAGTCATCAGACATGATATGGTACAGCTCGAGACAGCATGCACACGCGTTGTGTGGTGCATGCGCGATGCAAAGTGCAGCAGCCTGCAGCACACTTGACAGGATGAATATCATGCGTACACTTGGCAAGCCGCAGCCCTGGCCTGTGCTCCCCTTCATGCTGTTGCTAATAGATGGGACCGTTGATCTTGGGCTGGCGGAATGGCTGGCGGACATCCTTCCAAGGTGTGGTGACAGGACTCCTCTGTCCCAGTGCTGCCCGGTCGTTTCACGGCATTGCAGCGCAGCGCCGCCCCAACGCGCCTCAGTCCCGGACGGTGTTCAGGCGCACCACATCGTAGTTCAGCAGCGCCGCGATGGTCACCCAAACCTGCACATCAGGGGCACCCCGTATCGCTCAAGGATTGCGCAGAGATGACAGGCGATGGAGCAGGCCATGTGCCAAGAGCTTGGACCCATCAGGGCATGTGCAGCCTCGCCAGACGCACACCTGAGTGGGAACCATCAGCAGCCCTGCCGTCGGCTCGATGTCGTAGAAGCTGGCAATTGTGCCTGCAGGCGCGCACAGGGCGCATAGGGCATAGGGCATAGGGCATAGGGCGCTGGGTGCACACCCGCGCACGCGCGCACGGGCCACCTGGTACAGCTCCTTCGGCAGCAGGCATGCTACCATGCAGCCGCCTCTCCGCACAGCCGGCAGCGCTTCGGGGCGTGCGCGGTGCAGGGCGCCGGCGCCGCACCAGCCACCGAGAGCCAGAAGGCGCCCATCCACTTCAGGCTGGGCTTGAGCTCCCGCCGGCCGAAGAACACCACTGCGCGCGCCCTCAGCCGTCCGCGACTCAGGGCCTACCAGCTCCAGGCACAACTGGCACCGATTGTACCCTGCCATGCTGGCGCGGAGAGTGCCAGTCTGGCCAGCCTGGCCGGCGGCGCGGCCGCAGGCGGGGCGCGCACCGTTCCACCAGTTGCCCAGGAAGAGGTGCAGGCCGAACACCGAGAGCGGCACGGCCAGCTTGTTGCGGTCGCCCTTGGCGCTCTTCCAGACCAGCCACAGCGCCGCCTGTGCCCCACAGGCAGGAAACCTCGCTGCTGCTCGCGAGAGCGCGCTCAGCAGTGTGGCACCGCTATAGCAGGGCATGCGAAAGTTGATATCCCCTCCTTGTCAGAGCCAAGGTAGCGGCTCGCGACCAAGAGCATGTCAGCAGCACAGCCCCCCAGCCGCAGGCGACAGCAGCGACACACTAGTCCAGCACGGCCTGCGTCTGGCAGACGGCACAGGAAGAGCTGGGAGCACAAGTGGCACTGGGGTGGTCACAGCGCCAGGCCAGCAGGGAGCTCAAACGTAATTTATGCGCACCGACTGCATCACCTTCAGCGGGATCCAGACAGACGGGAACCTGCGGCACCCATATGCTGAATTCTGTTAAGCAGCTACACCCAGTAGAGAAGCATGCGCCGTGGTGCCGCAAGAGGGGGCTAACACAGCTTGCGCATGCCGACTGCAAGAACGAGTGGCGGGAACTCACACCCACGGCGGCGGGTGATAGCTGCGGCGCAGCACACAGAGCTTTAGTATGCGCCGTAGTGACGCGCAGGTCGCGCTTTGTGGAGCAGTGACACTACGTCAGGGCAGGGCTGAAGCGGCAGGCGGCTCTGGGCGCACTCTGGCTTGCGCAGCTTGGTGTACCACGTCTCGTAGCTGTCCGTGTACGGCGGCACGAGCTGGCCAGCGCCAAACACAACAGCAGCGGCGGCTAGCAACCCCAGGTCCGATCTGTTGCACGAGAGCCCCACTGTTAGCAGCGTGGAGAGTTGCGCAAGCACACATGCACGCAGTGCATTGGCTTGCTTTTGGTTCACCCCCGGGGTCAGCTTGACCACGGGACCGCTTGTACTTGCACAAACACTTCTTGCACGACGTTCACAGCATGCGCCTGTTGCGCAAGCGAGGATGTGATACGATCACGAACGGTGACATCCCCCACGGTGACGCGCAGGGGCGCTTTCGCCACTGGCGCCTCGCGCATCTGAACGCAGCGCACTGCGCCAAGCAGGGGCGCACGGCGGCAGCGCTGCCAGCAGGCCGGGCTGCCGGCGCTCATACGCAGACGCTATCACCCCGATGAACCTCATCCTGCTGTCTGCTGGTTGGTCCTCTCCGGTATTAGTCCACCCACTGATGGGAATTTTTCAATCCAAGTCAGTGTGGCTGGTCCGTAACCTACCTGCGACGTAACGGGAGTTTTCAACACACATCAGCCCTATTAGCTGAATAGAGGCTGCCTCAACACTCCTGTGCCGAAGGGAGGCTATTCCCAAAATCTAAGGAGTCGGTGGTGGCTGAGCAGACCAGCGGAGCGCGCCCCCCAGTCTTTTATCCAGGTTACGAGCGCATGTGGCGCGTCCTGAGGACGGTGGGGTGTCGCTGCAGTTGCACGGGGAAAGACGCGCAGGCGCGCGCTATAGCCGAACTGTTAGACGGAGTCAACCCTTGGAGCCTCCGGCCGGGGAGGCAGGTCTGGGGGGATGCTCATGCTACCAGCCCGAACGGCATTGACACATTCTACGACTCGACCGTGGAGCAATTTGCGCTGCAGCCGTTGGAGGTGCTGTCCCTGCGGCAGGTGTGCCTGGTTCGCGGCATGCGGCAGCATTTTGTTATGTACATCAATGCACACCTTCCGCCGGTGGTTGTGCAGCACCAGCAGACGCTCTACGCTCGCAGATGCTCGAGTTCGGAAAGGGCGCGACGCATGACAGGGCGCGGGTGCTTAAGAGCGCCAGGCATGCGCAGCGCGAGGTGCGCCCGCCCCTGCACAAACGCTGGGAACGGCGACCGCCACGTGATGAGACCTGGCCTCGCTATAAAAAGCACTCATACATTTGCACCACGCAACATGGTGACCTCTGTGCTCTGTGAAAGCGTGGCGAGACAAGCCAGTGCAAGGCTGGCACGGCTTGACCTGCGCTCACCGTGCGCAGCTACCCAAGCGCCTAGCCAGGCGGCTCATGGACCTGCAGTTCCTGCCGCACATCTTCGTGAAGAACCCGCACATCAGGCGCGTGTATGACGCGTACCTGCACGCGTTTGACACGCTGCGCTCGATGCCGCTCGTGGTCACGCCCGAGGACAACGCGCGCCTGACAAACGTCCTCCAGCGGCTCGTGGATGAGCACGGTGTGCCACGACATTGCAGCCCTCAAATGCACAGCATGCGCCCAAGCGTGCTCACCACTCAGCCTGTCAAAGGCGTCACCAGCCTCTCATAGCTTTGCATGCATGCGTGCCTCACCATGATGTGCCACACGGCTAGCTCATTGCGGTGCTGGGACCGCTCACAGCGCCGATGCTGGACGCGCTGGCTGCTGGCCTGCGGGAGAGCAGCAGCAAACCATTCGTCGGGCCCAAGCTGCCCAACCTTGACGCCTTTTTTGACAGGTACAGCCCACACCTGCTTGCAGCCCACACCTGCTTGCGGTGAGCAGCAGCGTTTGGCTCAACGCAGCGCATTGAGACACCTGCATGCCCCCGTGGTCCTGAAGAGCACCCTGCCAACATGCATGTATGCACGGGCCATGCTTTCGACCTCCTATTGCATGGCGCATAGAATGCAGTGGCGTGGTGCAAGAAGCCATGATGGCTGACCAGTCGGAAGCAGCCCCTATCGTATTGTGCCTTTGCAAGGCATGGTGCTCGCTCGCACTGGCAGCCTTGCGCCAGCCTTACCTTCAGTGCAGGTGCCCGCGGCGCTTTCACTGCGCAGCCCCTGCGACTTTCACTGCGCAGCGCATGCGAAGTAGAGCGCTGGTCTCGTCCGACAGTCTGATCCCCGCGCAGCATGCTGCGCTCGCGCATCAGCCGGCGCGTGATCGCGGAGCAGCACATCCACCTGGCGCAGCGCCGGCCTGGCTTCATCGGCGTGATCGCCACTGACTTCTCGCTGCGCGAGGCGGTCGACCACGCCGCGCGGCGCACGCAGCAGGCGCGCGCCCGCAGTGGATATGCCCGTTGCTGTTATACTCAGAAGCTTGCAACCCATGGCCTTGATGCAAGCGCCCGGGCTGGACAGCAGGTGCGCGCCTGCTGTGGACATGCCCGCTGCTGTCATGTTCAAAAGGTTGTAAATTTTGGTCTGAATGCAAGCGCCCAGCCCGGGCGCTTGCATGGCAGTACCATTATTTCGTCCATCTCACTCACTGTGGAATGGAGAGGCTGAGCAAGCATGCCAGGTGACCCATGCAGGCAACATGCTTGCTTCACAGGTTCATGCTCGCCACAGCAGCACTGCTGCAAGAGGCGTCGTCAGGGATGGTGCAGCCTGGGCGCACGCGATGCCTGGCTGGCTGCTGGCGCAGGTCTGCACCGAGACGTATGGCTTCAGCGCCGACGTCGTGTGCACAGGCAACCTGCACACGTCGATGCCCTACATCCCCATACACTGCGACTACATGTGCGCGGCGCCTCTCGTGGCACTGTAACTGCACCCCGCTCGCTTTGCCTGCGCTGGACGACAGCCAGACAGGCGGTATAGGCTCCCTCGCGCAGTTGTCCCTATTCTTGCCGTTTGCCCAGGCTGGCTGTATGGCATGCTTCAGGCTCCGAGCCAGGCTGGAGGTTCTTGTGCAGGTCTGAATTATGGGTGTGGCTCAGGTAGTTTGTCATTGAGTTTGAAGCGCTATTACAGTCTTATGCGCATCAAGGTGCGCGTGCACCTGTCGAGCGCCCTGCGCACAGCAGCCGCCGCGCAGCTTGAAAGCTGCGACGCGCGCGACAGGCTGTTCGAGCTGCTGAAGAACGCCATGCGCGCGGTGGTGGAGGCGCACGCGCGCGCCGCGCGCGCCGGCGGCCGCCGCAGCGCGCCGCCGCCGCCGATCATTGTGCGCATCTGCGACGCGCCAGCCTCCGTCACGCTGCGCATCTCAGACCAGGTGCTCCGGGGCAGGGTACCTTCAGTACCATAGGCTTGAGTGGCCGTCTCTTCTTAGTCGTAGGCGTTTGATGTAGGCCCGAGGCAGGACCTGTCTGAGATGCAGGGTGCTCTTGGTCAGCCGCATGCTGCAGCGCTGGCGTATCTGCGCTGCGCGCCTGGCGGCACCCGCCAGCGGCGCCAGTGCGCATGCGAGGGGCGCCGCGCCTGGCACGGCCGCGCTGAGCCTGCGCACGCGCGCTGCCGCAGGGCGGCGGCATCCCAGAGGCCGACCTGGACCGGGTGTGGAGCTACGGGTACACCACGGTGGACGACGCCGGCGCGAACTCCGGCCTGGCATGCCCTTGGGTCGACAGTGTAATGCAGCTCTTGTGCGGCGCTGCAAACTGTGCACAGAAGAGTGCTTAATCACAGCCTTAACCTAACCCTAGCCCTAGCCCTTATAGGTGCCAGCATAGGGTATAGGGTGTCCAGCAATGCAAGCATGCCGTAAGAGCTGCACCCAAGCAAGCCCCTCGCTGCGCAGGAGGGCAGCGGCGAGCATGCGGCAGCCTTTGGCGCGGCCATGGCGCAGGTGTGCCCGCCCGGCTGCGCTGCCGATCCGGCCACAAATGCCTGATTCCGGGCCCGGGCTCCGGGCGCCCCGCGGGACATGCTCCTGCATGGCGTCCTCCTGCCAGCTGGGCGCCTTTGGAAGCCGGCCAGCTGTGCGCCGTACACCTGCCACGCATGCAGTGCCTGCACAAGCCCGCTTCAAGTTGCATGCAAGACATAATGGCATGGCCGCATCTTTCCCGCCTGCCGACCTGTGTGGCCGCGCAGTTGGCGGCGCCCTCAGGCAGCAGCGGCCGCTGGCGCATGGGCGGCCTGGGCTTTGGCCTGCCGCTGTCGCGCCTGTACGCGCGGTACTTTGGTGGGCGCCCTTCCCCCTGCTGCTGTTCACACGCAGCCCAGGCCACCTGCGGTCGGCGACTGTCTGACGCGCCTGAGTGCAAGCCTTGGAGTGGTGGGGTCGGAGCATGGTGCGAGCTGCGCCGCCCTTCACGACCCTTCTGGATGCTGCCGCACTTACCAGCGTGCCGGTGTTCTGTCCTGCGAGCCTCGGGGTTGCGGCTCTGGGCTGCAGTGAGGGCCTTGGGATGCCCCCTGCACCAACTTTTGACCCAACACGCCTGGGTGCGCCGAAGGGCGCGCGCACTCAGGGCCTTTCCTTCCCTGTCTGCTGCAGGCGGCGACCTGCAGCTGGTCAGCATGCCCGGGTATGGCGTGGACGCATTCCTGAGCCTGCAGCACCTGGAGGGCGACTGGCACGAGCCGCTCGCCGAGGTGCAGTCGGCGCCGCTGCTCGCGCCCGAGCGCCACGCGCCGGGCTTGTACCCGTGACTGCGTGCTGCTGTGCCGCAAGCTGATGCTACGCAGTGTGTTTGGGGATAGCGGCAGCGTTCCATGGAAGCCTTGGTGCCTTCAGCTGCTTTGAAGAATACTTCAGCCTGGGGTGCTGCTGTTTTTGCGTGCCATGCATGTGAGGAGGTCAATGTTTGCCTGATCTCAAGGTAAGCCCAATAGTTTCGTGGCTTGCTCACATACCGTATGATGCTTGCACAAGTTGCCTCTGGTTGCAAGTCAAATTTTGGCACAGCCATGTGAACGAAGTCTCCTCCAAGTCGCATTTCATCTTGCTTAAGTAATTGGAGTGGAGGTGGGTAGCATAAGTGCTGCATCTGCCGGCGTACATGTGAAGCACGGTGTGCAAAATATGTGGATGGCACGCATTACTAGGGCGCACTTTTGTCAATACTGCCCATGCGCCCCTAAGCGAGCAGGTGCCACTATCGAGTAGCGTGTATCGACGTTTTGCTGGTAGACGCTACCCTGGCTCCTGTCAGGGCGCCTGACTTAGCAGGAGCATGCCCCGTATCGTCTCCCTGTTGCGCTTGCCTCCGCTACATCCTCACACACAGTGACAGCAAGGGCGGCTCTACCCTCAGGCGTATGACATCACGTTCAGTTGCTAAATTTCAGCAGCCCCTAGCTGCCCAAGGCCTGCAAATCTCGCATGTGGACCACAGCCTTCATCAGACCCACATCAGCCCCGCTCACACAGTGGCCAGCACATCGGCCGGCACATCCATGGCGTACTGAAGTTCGCACGCTGTGCAGAGCACCCTAAGCAGCGCCCGCGCCCCCCGCCAGCTCAATCGTCGATGAGGTTGGAGATGTCGCCGATGCGCGCGCGCGCGGCCCGGCGCGCGGCCTTGCCCTCGCGCTTGGCCTCGGCCTCGCGGAACGCGCGCATGTTGGCCGGCTCCCACAGCGCGCGCTCCAGCGCCCAGCGCCGCGCGTCCTCCGGCTGCGCGTCCCAGCGCCGCTCCGACAGGCCCAGCGCGCGGCGCGTGATGTACGCCTGAGCGCGGTTCGAATGTACAGCTCTGTTGTCGCTGCCCTCCTAGTGTGCTCAGGTTGGCCACGCAGCAGGGCTGCCTGGGACGGTCAAGCCACAATGCAGCACAAGAGGCTGAACACAGGTTGCTCTCACATGTACAAGTCAGACAAGCCCGTTTCCGAGCGCGCGGTATGCTCGCTCGTAATGTAACAAGGTGAGCTAATTGCAGCCCCAGCACACTCGAACACACTGCTGACTCGAGTCGGGCCTGGCACCGGGCGAGGCAGGCCAAGGGCTCCACCTTTGCGGCGTCATCATACTCCTCCTTCCGGACGCGGTAGCGCATGAGCCAGTCGAACTGCCACGCGACGGCCTGCGCGGCATGGCGGGCTCAGCGCGCTGCCCGGCCCACATGGCGCGCAGCTGGCTGCGCTGCGAGCCGCGGCGCCCACCACGCGTGCTGGCTCAGGTGACGGTGCACTCGCACGCCCGCTCCCCCCTTGCCGAAGCACCGCACCCGGCGTGCTAGGTGGCAAGAGACACTGCTTTGGCAGGCCGGCGTGGCGCACAGGACGCAAACGCCGTTTAGCGCCGCGAGGCCCTGCGGCCATCTCCTCCCGTAGCATACTGGGGTCGGCGCATGGACCGCTAAGTCATGTAGAGCCAGCATGGCCCCTCCCCCACCGCCAGCGCAGCGCGACGCCGCGCCTTGCAGGCCGTGTACGGCAGCAGCGCGAGCTGCGCGCCCAGCAGCTCGCGCACGTCGGGCTTGGCGAAGCCGCCGCCGGCCGCGGACGCGGCCACCTCCGCGTCCGCCGCCGCCTCGGCCGCCTTCAGCTCCGCCTCCGCATCGCCCTGCGCGCGTGGGCTCCATGTCACCTGCTGCATCCATGCTCCCGTACCACCCCGTACGACGGACTTGAGCTGCCAAGCAGAAGCATGCCTGCGAACGAGTGCTTGTCCAAAAAGTGCTCGTGATAAGTCTACAACCAGACTGAATGAGGGCTACAGGTTTGACACGCAAGGAGAGTAATACAAGATATGGAGTCAGCCTGTCACCCACCTTTTTGCCCTTGCTGCCGGTCCGCTTCCTGGCGGGCGCGGTGCACTGCGCGCCGCCCTTGCCGCCGGTCGCGAGCTCCGCCTGCAGCCGCTTGACCAGGTGGCGGTACTTTGGCGTCTTGCGCGCGCGTGTCATCGCCTGCCGCACAACCCGGGCTTACGTCACGGACACGTCACGCTGCCGCGCTCGGCTGACGCGGACGCTGCGCATTCAAGCTGACTACCAGGCAGCGCGCGTGCGCCCCTTTGATGCACCCGCTCGGGACGCTCGAGGTGGCTGATCAAGGAAGTGTCACTGGATAGCGTGCACAAGGCAGTGTCACTTGCAGGTTGCTTGTGAGCAAGCAAGGCTGGTTGGCGAGCGAGGCAAAGGCGGCGGCGCGGGGCAGCGCGGGCGGGCGGGGCCGTACGCTCTCATACACCCAATACTGGTTGGCGTACTGGATGCCGGAGACCACCGCGATGATGCTGAGCACCACCGCACGCGCGTCAGTCTTCCAGTACTTGACTGCGGCCGCATTGTAGTAGCGCATGCTGTTATACATTTGCTCGTCTGGGTGCTCCAGCGCATAGTCGTACGCTTTCCGCAGCCGCGCGTCTGCCAGCACCTGCGGGCGCACCGAGAGCCTCACGCACCGGTGCTCACCCCCCCTCGCACACGCCGCATCGCAGGCTGTGTGATAGCAAACCAGCACAGGCGGGGCACAGACACGACCGTTAACGCTTCAGAGGCCCTGGCGAAGAACGCAGCAGAGCGCAACAGAGCGCCTACCCAGCAACTGCAGCGTGGCCCTCACCTCGTAAGCCTGGGCCAGCCGCTGGAACTTGGCTTTGGCATCCGGAGACGGATTCTTGTCCTGCATGCGATGTGCCCGACCTTAGACAACAAGATGCGCCACTCACCGAGCGATGAGAGCCACGCCGCTGCAGCTGCCAAGCGGTGCTCAGCTCAGCAGAGGTGGCATACACACTGCGCGTCGGGGGCGCACCGGGTGGACCGCCAGAGACAGCGTACGATACGCGCGTTTCACCTCGCTCGTGTTTGCGGTCTGCTTAACCCTGCCGGGACAGCAGCTGGCTGTCAGCGCACGCTGCAGGCCGCGTGAGCGCAGAGCGCGCATGTTTGCACGTGCCGGCGCAGGAAAGCATATGTTCGGGCGATCACCCCAGCACGTCGTAGCAGTCGTCATCGCCGCAGTATATTGCCGTTGCCTGGCGCGCGCAGGCGAGGACCAAGCCCACCACAATCAGGCGGCACAAGGCCCCGCGCTGCATGGCGGGTCGCCCGCTCGCCAGGTCGCACGACAACGCGAGTTAGCCTGTTGAGTGTGCCACGCTGCTCTCTTTTGCTTCCCACTGCAGCTGCAGCTGCTGCTGCTGCGGCTGCGGCTGACAGACGCGTGATCCGCCTGTGATCTGCTCTTTCGCAGTAGGCAGGCGGTTCTGTGCACCACCACACACTGTCGTTCGTGCGCTTGAGTTGTCCAGGAGAACAGGGACAGGGACCAGGAGGACCCCGCCAACTTGGCAAGACCTAAAAAGGGTACAACACATCCCATCGGCTGCACTGGAGCCACACTGGAGCATCGCTGACGCGGACCACCTGAACGAGGGACGCCGTGATGGGCTTGCGTCGCCATGGAACGTACGTGGTCAAGCGCACGGACCATGTGCCTTCATTGCGACGCTCTGCATTGGAAGCAGGAATGCACGCGGCACACGTGCTGGCGCATGGAGCAGGTCCGGCTGCTCACTCTGCAACAACCATCTTAGCCGTTCAGGGCGCTGCTCAGCGGCGACGATCCGGACAGCGCCGGGATGAAAGCCCACATCGGTGCGTACAACATAGTGTTCCAGCGCCACGTCTCCGTCGCACAAACAGACCGCTTGGGTCTGGGCGCGTGCCAGACGTGCGGATCAAGGGTCGGGTCTACTGCTGCATGGGCCCGCTGCAGCCGCGCAGTGTCGCCACATCGCAGTTTGTGCAGACCTGCAGTCTGGGCGGCCATGGCGAGCTGGCAAAGGGCGTGGCTTTCTTCCCTGGTGACCGCGCAGCGGAAGGCTTGCACCCAGTGTTGTGCTCATACATCATCGCCTGCAGCCGTGCTGCAAGGGCACCGCGCAGCTGTCACCAGGGAAGAGGGCCATGCTCGCCCTCGCCGCCCACACTGTAGATCTGCAGGAACTGCGCGTGGCGATTCTGTGCCGCTGCAGCAGTCCTAAGCGGAACTTCACGCGCACGTTTGGCATGCCCAGTCCGGCGATGTGTGCGCCGGATGACGCGAGCTGGAACATGATGTTGTACGTGCCGATCAGGACTTTGAACCTGGCGCTGTCCGGGTCGTTGCGCTGAGCAGCGCCCTGAGAGGTTGCGGCGCTCCTTGCGGAGCGGGCGCTTGGCCTTAGCCACTTTACAATATATATGTTTGTTGCTCTCGGCTCGTTAGCAACCACACCATTTGCTTAGGCACAACGGGCCCTGCAGTGACTGCATGTCTTAACAGTTCCCAGCTGTTGCCAAGCAGTTCCAGGTTCGAGCAGGAGGATAGTTCATTGAGCACTAATGCACTAGGAGCGCCAACAAACATTGGCGAGTACGCGACACACTGACAGTGCTCCCAGACAGGACCCACAAATGCTTTCACATGCCCCCTAGCGCTGGACCCGAGCCCATGTCTCCTTGCCGCGCCCAGGGCCGCTCACATGAAGTTGTCCTCCAGCTCGCTAACCGACTTGTATTTCTGCTTGAGCTGCTCCCGCGTCATCATGTTGTCGTCCTGTTGCACGGACATCACAGCACACATCACCATCGCCCTGGCAGCCTGTCTGCGTGGTACACGACAGTACCGCCACATGGAGATATAACCTCCCACCCTATGCACAAATTGGCTTTGCAAAGGTATCCGCGATGAGCTGGTGCGCCAGACACGCGCGACCCGTTACGGACGCGCCTGCATGAGGTGGGAGTAGGAGCGCAGCTCCCGCTCTTGCTGCGCGGTCTCGCGGGCGGTCTTCTCCGCCCTCCGCTGCGTCTGCACCTCGGCCTTCCTGACGGCGCGCACCTACAGACCGCCGCGAGCGCAAACTAACTAAAAACTTATGACCAGCACAGGTCATATTGTGAGCTTTGCAGACAGGCGCATGCAGGACATCGGAGATGCAGCTGCATGGCAGAGCCGCGCAACCAAGCCTGCCGGTGCATGCAGGCAAGGCCTTGCCTGCCACCCGTGAGCATCCATCAATAGCACAACAACCTTTGTTGGTGCGCGCTTTTCAAATAAGGCAACGTTGGTGCACATGCCTATGGCTCAAGCAGCCCTTCTATTGCACTGTATATTGCATTGTATAAGACAAGCAAAGAGGCATCAGTTGCAGCTCGAGCGCTCCACGCAGCAACACACTCTCACGGCCTCGACATCTTCTGGCAGCATTGACTATGGACTCAGCTGGCGGCCAGTAGCATGCCTGTGCATGCTAGCCTGCCCAGTGCTGTACAAGCAAGAGCTCAGGGCCCAGGTCCTCGTGCACGGCGTGGCGTGTCGCGGGCCGCGCCTCCCGCTCGTACGCTCCCCGCTCGCTGGCCAGATCGGGGAAGGCCTCGCGCTTGGTGCGGTTGAGCCGGTTCACCGCGTCGTTGGACTTCTTGGCCACCGCCACCTTCCGGACCTGCTTCTGGTCCTTGAAGCCGACCTGCGCGGCGGCCCTGCGTCACCAGTGAACTGCCAACCACACGGGCCGCGGTGACTGCGGACCTTTTGGCTGTGCTTCCACCTCGCAGGAAGGCGCGTCGCGTCCCTGCTGCCGCGGGGCGGTGCGCCAGCCGCGTCGCGGTGTCGGGCACAGGGCGCTGCCGGGGCGCGCCTGGCCGACCTCCATCGAGGCAGTCTTCCTCAGGTTGGCCCACGGCGTGTACACGACGTCCACGGTGCTCAGCTTGCAGCCCTGGATGGAGTTGGCCTTGACCAGCTGCGCGCAGTCCTCCAGCGTCTCCGCGGGGATGTCGTCCAGCGTGCTGTCTTTCGGGAGCCTGAGGTAGACGTGCGCCGACGAGAGGTCGTCCACGTGGAACCTGTGGCGCGGCGGCTGCGCTCGGCGCGTGCCTGCCGGCCTCCGGCGGCAGAGCCGGAGCGGAGTGCGCGCACCAGACGTCCAGCGGCAGGCCGTATTTGATCAGGTCCTCGTTCTCGTGCTTGTCGCGCCCCATAAATATCAGAAAGTCCTCCTTGCCGGGGCCGTAGCGCAGCGGCTCAAAGTACAGCACCATGCTGCCGGACGCAGCGGCGGCGCGTCAGGCAGCACTCTCACCGGCACGGCCGCCTGTCTGACGTATCGCGCTGCCCGGCTTGCATCACAGCTTGCACGCAGTGGGCCCAGAGAAGCAGCTTTTCCTGTCGTACCGTATTTGAGACGGCAGCTCAACCACCGTATCACCTGTTTACAGGAACAGGCTAACTTGGTTTGCTTTTGCGTTCACTTGCTGGGCGCCTCCTCCAGGTGGGAGGGCCTGCATCCACGCACACCCGCTGGGATCACCCGGGCCGCAGCAGATCACTATGCAGATCAGGGCGATCGTGCGCGCGGCGGTGCTGCTTGCAGCGCTCGCCAGCGCCGCCGCTCTGTACAGCAGCGGCGGGCCCGTTGTGATCCTCTCCAAGAAGAACTTCAGGGCAGAGGTGCTGGACAGCAGCCTGCCCGCCCTGGTCGAGTTCTACGCGCCCTGGTGTGCGCCCCGCTGTGTCCCCACTGGCAGGCAAGGCGCCTGGGTGCACAGCCGAGCGTCCGCTGTGGGCAGTGAGAAGTGAGGTCCGCAGTGAGCAGGCAGCATAATCAGTGCGGTCTTGCAGGTGCGGGCACTGCAAGGCGCTCTCGCCGGCGTTCCAGAAGGTCGCCGACAACCTGCAGGCGCGGGCCCGCCTCTCCCCCATCGGCAGCCCGCCTTGGCTCTCTCGCTGTGCGCACCACTGCAAGCGCTCAGGCTGCGGCAACCGCTGTGCCAACGCGCCCAACCCACGTCCCCTGCCGCGGCTCCAGCTAGGCCACTGGTCCCTCACCTCAGTCCCCGGCTGCTTGAGGGCTGCTAGAGGGAATGCAGGTCACACCGCACCGCCGTGCGGGATCCCAGCGGCAGCGTCAGGAGCGCGCATGCCTAAGTCACAGCCGCTAACCAGCCAACTGTGCCTGCAGGGCCTGGTGACCGTGGGCGCGGTGGACTGCGACGAGGAGGCCAACAAGCCGCTGTGCGGCCGCTACGGCGTCAAGGGCTTCCCCACGCTCAAGCTGTTCGGGCCGCAGCGGCAGGTCAACCCGTACACGAAGAAGGTCGGCAAGTCGCCCTCCGACTACAGCGGTGCGCCGCTCGCTGGGGCGCCTGCCGCATCCGTGACACGGCTGTGGCAGAGCCTCTGCATGAGATTCTGCACCTGCAGCTGAACAACCAACTGGCGCGCCGCAAGGGTGCTGGAATGCACGGGCGAACGTAGGTTTGGCTGTGACCTGCAGGCTCCCGAGCATGCGCTCAACCTCCAAGCACGAACCTCACGAGCTGCGAGCCATGTCCCGAATGCGGGCCGCTGCGCGCGCAGGGCCGCGCACGGCCAAGGCGATGGCCGACGCGGCGCTGGGGCAGCTCGCGAGCGCGCCGGTGGCCGCGGTGGCGGGCAGCGACGAGCTCGCCGCGTTCCGCGCGGGCAGCGGCCTGCCTAAGGTCTTGCTCGCGAGCGCCAAGGCGGCGCCCACGCCGCTGTACCGCAGCCTCGCGCTGCGCTTCAAGGGCCGCCTGGCGTTCGCCACCGTGCGCCGGCCCCCCGGCGGCCGCTCCTTTGCTCAAACTGTGACGGACGCTGAGATTATGCGCCAAACGTACCAAATTTCGCATGTTCCATCACCTCAGCGGCTTGCAGCCCGACTCCGGGGCCACCTTGGCTCATGGGTCGGGCACGCGCTCCTGCGCGGCTGCGAGCTCCGGCCACGCTGGCGGGCAGGTGCGGGAGGCAGACGCCGAAGCGGTAGCGATGCTGGGGCTGGACACCTTTCCGTCGCTGGTCGTGCTGCCGTCCGACACGGGCGGCGTCATCAAGTACACAGGCGCGCCTGCCTTATCCTGGCAACAGCATGTAATCTGGGGAGGGCCGTAAGCTTGGCGGGCGCTGTGGGTTGCGCTGCCCCCTGGACGGCAGCCGAGTCACGCATAATGAGGGTGCCTTTGAATTACGCTTGGCGGCCCAGTCTACACTGAGGCGGTGTGCCGATGGGGGCAGATGGCAAGTCAGCGTGCCATCATGCACTGCCTGCCTCCATGCTGACGTGTGCGGCGCGCACGGGGAGGCGCGGTGCCTGCTTGCCGCTGATGCGCAGCCTCCCCGGATGCCCTGCTGGCGCGCGTCTGTGAGCCGGCATGGCGGGCTGCGCAGGCCGGCTGAAGGCCGCTGAGCTGATCGGGTTCCTGGGGCAGCACGCGGCCGCCGCGCCCGCTGCGCCCGGCAAGGACGCGCCCGCGGGCGGCGGCGGCGGCGGCGACGAGGCGGGAGATGAGGCAAGGGATGGCGACGGCGAGGCCGCCGGCGAGGACAGCGAGAAGGCCGTCCCGCAGGCGAGTGCCGGCACGGCTCGCGGAGGCATGGCAAGGATGCTGGCGGCGTCCAAGCACACACGGCCGGGGCGGGCGGCCGGGGAAGAGGTGTCGGGTGGAGTCGCTGGCTCGCCGCGGGCTCTGGGACAGCCGCCGCTTCAGTACCAGGAGACTGTCAGCGTGTCATGATTTTGTGCGAACATGTCTCATACATCGATTGGGGTGTCCAGCGCCAGCCTGGCGGCACGGACGGCTTACCAAAGCTACACTCAACAATGCATGTCATGTCATTATTTGCTGTTCAAGGCCTGCGCCAGTCCTGTGCAGCAGACAATGAGTGAGCGTACTGGCTCCTGCCAGAGTGTGAACCTGCAAGGCTGCCCTCAGCGCTTGTGCCAAGTGTGAGCCACCATTACGCAGGTCGTGCGGGACATGACGGCCGAGGATGTGGACAAGGTCCTCAGTGAGGAGGACGCCTGGATGCTGGCTCTGTTTCAAGGTACGTCCCCATGCAGGCGTCGCGCTACTGTGCATGATAGCTTGGTGCGGCCCGCACTTGGTTGGGCACCGGGCGGCGCACCTGTCAGTGCCGCACTGCGGACGACGCCCACCCAGGCATGCACGCCACAGTGTACATTTGCATCACCGGACTAGAGTGCCGATGGTCACTGCAAAGCAACGAGATACGCTGTGATCTGTGCGCTGGCATGCTGACTAAAATGTTCGTAATAAGCGCGTCGCGCGCCCGGTTGATGCACAGCGCGGATGCGGGCCTGTAACGTGCGGGCACCGCGGCAGATGCGCCCGACGCGCCCCGCGGCAGCTGCGAGGCTGACCTCAAGGGCTTCAACAAGGCCGTCGCCGAGCTGGGCCGCCTCATCAAGGCCGGCGCCGTCAATGCCTCGGCGGACGCCGTGGCGGGCGGCCTGGACAGGGTCGCGACCGCCGCGCAGCGCGAGGCGCTCGCCGCGCCGGCAGGCGGGCAGGGTCCGTGCCGCACCCGGGTGAGCTCATACATCCGCAGCGGCCACACGGGGCCGTGTGGACGGGGCTGGCATGCGATCCCAGCATGCTGTGTGAAATTGACCTGTGGCTGTGTTCAGCAAGCTCCTGGGCTGGGCCGCTGTGCCTGTGCGCGCTCCTGCGCTGGCCCGAGTGACCTGCGCATTGCTAGGGCTGCTTAAGGCACTCAGCGCAGTCTCAGGCCCGGCGGCGCCCGAGCACAACGTGTCGTCGACGGGCCTGGCGCAGCGTGTGTTGAGCCTGGCATGAGCGGCCGGGTGTGTAGCCTACCCTAACCCTTACTTCGTGCCAGGTGGTGCTGCTGCCCTTTGGAGAGGACAAGGGCGGCCCCGAGGACTGGACAGAGTACACCGGTGCGGGCCTGGCAGAGCCGGGGGGCAGCGGGGCGCCCGCGGGCATGCGCTGTGGGCGCGGGGTTGCTGGCCGGCTGGGAGTGCATGCAGCGACGGCCCCGACCCTGCGCACCTGCCACAAGTTGACGCAGCGCCTGAAGCAAGGGCGCCAGTTCCTTCATGGGGGAGGAGTGAGCTCGAACATGGGGAGATAAAGATGCAGTGCCTCCTGGTGCTGGCTTTTTTGGTTCTGGACCAGCGGCCGATTGGCGGGCTGTGTGAGGCCGGTGTCGCATGCTCACAGCGTTATGCGTGCACGGCGCCCGGCGCGGCAGACGCACTGTGTGGGCCTGCGCACTTTGCCGTCGCCGCACCGACGACACTCGTGGCGCGCGCGGCACTTGATTGGCACGCCGTATGCGCCCTTGCGGCCTGACGCGCACGGGGCGCCCTGCGCCGCAGGCGCGCTGAATGAGACCAAGGAGCTGCAGCGCTTTGCGCTGGAGGCCTTCCCCTCGTACGTCACGCGCCTGGACGCGGCCTCGCTGGAGCCGTTCATTGCGGTTGAGCTGCCGCGCCCCAAGGCCCGCCCCAGCCTGCAACGGCCCACCAGGACACCCTGCTTTAGGGCTCGTGCCTCTTCTGGTTGTAGGGACACCTGCACGTCACCATGGCCTCCACTGCCCCCACATCTCGTCTTTTGGGCTCGCACCTCGTGCGGGTACATGTAGCAACCTCCGTGATCTGGCGTCTTACATAAAGCGTGCCTCTCGCCGCACTGCAGCGAGCAAGCGCGCCTTCGGCCCAGGGGTCCAGACCCGCGCGCACGCACGGCGGCAGGTGTTCCTGGTCACGGACAAGGACGCGACGCCGGGCGTGTTTGCCGCGCTGTCGGTCAACCTGCGGAAATACAAGTATGTCTTTGCGGACGTGCACAGCAGCGACGCAGAGGCTGTGGCGCGCCTGGGCGTGAAGAAGGTGGGCGCCCGCGCGCCCGCCCGTTAAGCCAACTCCCTTTTACCCTACCCTACCCTGTAGAAGGCGAGCACGCCCGCCGATCGCGCGTGCGCACAGACGGGCAGCGGTCTGCCGGCCTGCCATGCTTGGGTGACCCAGGAGCCTGAGCGTGACCTGCATGCCTTCAAGATTCTGCGTCAATGTGTGTGCAGGAGCAGGGTAAGACGCTGCGATCCTCTCCCCGTGGGTGTCCCTTCCTGGCCCTGCGGGCACCGGCCATGCGCTCAGCAGGCGCGGCTTGGGCCACGCAGGCCTGACCTGGATGCATGACGGTTTGCCAGAAGCTGTGTGCTGCATGGGCCGCATTTCCCGGCGCGGCCACACAAGGGAGCGCGCACGCATGCGCCAGGCGCCCGCAATGGTCATGGCCTTCATCAAGCCCAACGAGGACGGCAGCCCGCCCGCCCTGGGCAAGGACGCGCGCATCGCGCTGCAGCCCTTCCCTGGCCCGCTCCAGTACCCGTACATGCATCAGTTCCTCACGATGTTTGCGGGCATGATGGGGTGCGCCCGCGGCGCGCCCGCCTCCCGCTCCCCCGCAGGCCTGCGCGGCCAGGGCAGGCGCATGCGAGCTGCTCCGCCCGACCTGCTGGACGCCAAGAGTAACTGCCTTTCCTCGCGACTCGCTGCACTCATGACCTGGTATGGGATTTGAGCCCTCTGCACGAGGGAAAGAGTGGCACATTCAGTGTGCCGGTCCAGCACAGACCCTGCTGAGGCTAGGCCGAGGCTGAGCCTTCAGTCGGGCTGAGCGATTGAGCGTTAGGAGCGGGGCCGACCGTGCCAGCCGGCGGTGCG
>JAABUH010001682.1_pt1 | contig 23439 bp, 24 predicted proteins | sample 5559121 | NCBI WGS metagenome assembly JAABUH01 (sample SAMN10711871, study PRJNA513364) | rock metagenome | isolation source: Antarctica rocks | place: Antarctica: Victoria Land, Battleship Promontory nord | collected 2015-12-28
TTTTCTAATATAATGTTTTATGATGTTAAAACATCATTATTGCAACTTTGTTACAATTATGTTGCTGTTATTATGCTTAAATATTGAATCATCATTTTTTAAAAAAGTTTAAAAAAATTAAAAGTGTTATTTACTTTCAGGTGTTTGCCGTGCCGGGTTTGGCACCCCCCCGGATCGGGCAAGGTGCGCAGGCGCAGCCGCTCGCCGCTTTCTCCAGACATAAATACCGCCCTCCCCCTTCTCCTTGTCCATCTTTCCTTCACATCTTCCAGGTTTCCCGCATCGGTTCCCTTGAGCACCCCTGGTCCTTGGTCGGCCTTGTCCACTCCTCTTCGCGCTCGGACCGCGACCCACACACACCATACCTGCACTCATTCCCAACACGCCCCTGTCGAATCTGACCTTTTCACGACGATCTCGATACCTCGTGGAGCTGGACTTCATCTGTCCTCTCATCGCTGACGTTGGAAACTCGATCAGGCCCATCTGCCTGTCTACAGAACTCTTCTCTTCTCTTCCTACACTCCCTCGAATACTCTCGCCTCGAGAACGCCTTCTCTTCCTCCATCTCCCTTGTTAGCCCTCTCACAACTTGCAGCTACCGCCGCCGCTTCCTACTGGGCTTTGGCTTTGGTTGCCTTGAGGATCGGCGTGGCTATGACGAAGGCACCAGCGCAATGGACATGGCGTTCCCATGGCCTGGACCAATCGAACATATGCCTCATGTTCCCCCTCAGGTTCCTTTCTACTGCGCCGCCAACGTATGTTCGGCGCTGAACCCTTGAAAGCGGTCTGGTGACACCTCCTGCATGGATTCAACCCAGGCTGATTGGACAGCCAAGCCGAGGTCAGCTCAGCTGGAGCTTCAGCCATCTGTTGGTGCTGACGTGGCAGCGGCTCGATTACGAGGACATGCATATGCACTGCCCTGTGATGCCTGGATCGGCGATCAGGCTCCTGGAGGTGTGACGCTTCCATGTACCCTTCGGCCGAGCTCTCTTCACCCGCGCCAGTTACAGTACCAGGTTTCGAACTCGCGGCGGTGATGGTCTCAGCTGTGCCGGGGCTGAGCCATGCACCATCAATGGCGAGGCGTTCTGCGAGGCGAAACGCTGGGACTATCCAGCTAGCTGTTGCGGTGAGACTCGATGGCGGCACAAGGTCAAGAAGGAGACAGGGGATGATTGGATGTCGAAAGGCGAGATTGTGGGGAAGAGCCACCCAGACAGGGTCTCAAGACGTGGAGGGGCGCAGTGAGAATCAAGCTGCATGTGATGTTGATCGAATACGAGATCCCAGCGGCTGGAAGCTGTGCCAGGGCGTTCACATTGGTGTGAGAGAAATGACTGGAGATCGGCGATCGGTGGTCTCTGGAGTGGAGGGAAAAGAGTAGGATTTGGAATGAGGAGATTGCAGTGGATGGCCTGCCAGCCTTTGTGTACATATACCCGGCCTCTCCTTGTCTCTCTCCAACTGGAACTTCCCTCCCAGACTCCCCAGCCAAAAAAGATCAGACTTCATCTGGATCCTCTAGCTAGCTTTTGCACTTGTGTCCTACAATAACTCTTGTCAACATGGATTCCGTTCAGTTCTATCAACCCCCAGCCACGGCAGGCTTGCGTAGCGACGGGCGGCCTACAGCCTCCAACCTTCATGTCCCCACAGTTTGTGGAAAGGGCAAGAAAGCGAGCGAAAGTCTCCAAGACTTCGACTTGATCGAATTTCTAGACATGACTGGGCCACCGCCGAAGGAGTCTACAGATCCACTCCACATGTCAGCACAGAACCTCTGCGCCGAAAAAGATGCCGGAGGTATAGTTTCCTATCATTGCTGTTTGATGGACAGCAACTAACGTTTCCAGATACCTCCAACAAACCCAATTCTACTCGCCGCAACGGCCGCACTGGTGGCGAGGAAGACGATGACTTCCCAACCTTCGAAGGGCTGCTGCTTGGTGCTGGAAAAGCGCAAGAAGAGCAACGAACAGGCTCGAGTGATGGACATCCAACGGGAGGATCTGAAGGCAACTTCGAGCATACCGCCAAGGACGATCGCAACAGCGCTGGCAGTCCCAGAGCGAGCGAAAACAAAAACGAAGGTGGGTACATCAGCTCCATATGTTGCCGAAAACGATGTTGACGGCAGACAGAGAAGTCGATGGCAGCGGGTGACAATCGTTCAGAGGATTGCGATGCCCCAGATGCTCAGCGAGAGGCTGGTGGCAGTATTCACGTCGAGACTTGCAACGATTTGACCGCTGACGGAGAAGATGAAAAGAAAGAGGCCGTGCGTCCAGGTCAGTGCGGACAACCCAATTGCTGAGGGCATGTCTGATGATTCAAGACCAGTCAATCGCGACCCACGGTACCGACGATGACGACACTGACACCGCTTGGTTTGCCGCTTTACGAAACAAGCCGAAGCCCATATTCAGGTATCCTCCTGGCCTGGGACCTAAAGACAGGAACACTTGCGCAAGTTCGACTTTGGATAAACCTGGCAGTCCAGGTAAGCATTGAATGCGTATTTCGGATTCAGGAACTAAATGGTCGTCTAACATTCTCCAGGTGATCCGATTGTGATTCAGGATCAGGGCATTGATAGCAGTGGCGACGGTACTTCAGAAGAGCAGGATGGGAACCAGGGGACGCTTAGCACTCCGCCGACGTCTGTGACGGGCTCAGAGGATGGGTGCGACCCCAAACTTCTACTTCGTTGATTTCGATGCTAACGAACTTTTATCGATTCAGAATTCCTAGCCTCCCCAAGAAGAACAAACATTCTACCTCAAAGAAGCCTCCACCGCACCGCAATACCATCGTCTCCTCGAAGTACGATAAACCAGTGCGCGAGTTCAAAGGTGGAAATCGCCAGGGTCTCATGCCTGATCCATTAACGGATGGGGACAAGAAGGATCCGTGCAACGGCCAAGAAGCGGAGGTAGACGACAAGGAAGAAGATAAAGAGAAACCTAACGGGAACGGCGACAAGAAAACTACGCCTTTGCTGCAATCTATAAAGAAAAGGAGTCTGTCTGCCGTTGAGGGGAAATCTGCGTCGAAGCGTCATATCAAACGCCGCCGCTGTTTGTCACCTCATCAAAATGAAGCTGCTGGCAGTCAAGGTGAGTGTGGAATATGCTTTTTCTATTTGGGAAAGTGAATGGCCCGTCTAACGTTCAACAGAAAACATATTTGCGGTCCAACACCAGCATCTCGACACCCAGGCCAACGGCACTTCTCCTGAATCGAAGGGTGTCAACCCCGAAATCCGTAATGCCACCATCCCCCCAGGCCCTACTAGCGGTACTATCACCAGCCTACCTATTGTTGAGCAGGTTCAGGGACAAGGCGATGCAGCGCAAGTCGAGGAGCCGGAGTGGGAAATCATCAAAATACTCGACAAGAGAGAGACGGTGTCGGGAACGGAATACATGGTACGCTGGAAAAATACATGGCTGCGCAAAGGTGAACTAGGAAACGCACAGAAGTTGCTGCGGCAGTTTGAAGCAAACGGCCGCCCACAGTATGGACGCAAACGGGGCAGACCGACTCGCACATGCAAAGTTTGGTGATGGTCATATTCTTTCATGTGGAATTTACTTTGTGACCGGAGGATGTACCATTTTTCTTGTTTCAAGATATCCTGTCATGTCCTGCAACCGTGCATTTGACTTGTGGCGACCCACTTCCTGCGTGATATGGGTGATAGCGATGGCCATTTCCGTGCTCGTATGCCATAATGCTTGATGTGACGGATGTGGTGTCCGACTGTCACTTTCCACAGCCTGCTCAGAACCCTCGAACCCTTATAGACTTGGCGTTATGAGTGGAGACTGCTTAATTAGTATTGGACCCCACGGTGATACCATCCTGGAAATGTCTTGTCCAGATGGCGAAAAACGGGTAAGGGAGGCAGAAATGAACATAGAGATGGTGACATTCGTCTAGCCACGCGCTGACCACTTAAGGCCGGGAAGTGGCTTGGGAGCGAGAGAAATCGAGCAGTAGAAAGTGTGGTTGTCCTACGGTTGGTGGCAGCACAAAAACTGGCTAGGTGCCAATTCAGTCAGTCTATCGCCTAGAAACTGCTTCATACCATCACTGGTGTTTCCCTTCCCATTCTCGGATAGATTGAAGAACACGTGTGATTCTTGTGCAAACAAAATAACCAACGATCACCGACCCTTGTCTGCACGTGCCGGTCTTCCCCGTTTGCCTCCCCGCTGCGCCTGGCGTTTGGCCTCAAACTCCCGCAGCATTTCCTGTGCGTTTCATAACTCGTATTTGGGCAGCCATGTTTTCTTCCAGCACACCTTGTATTCATAGCCCTTTTCCCTTCGTCTCTTGCCAACGATCCTTACGATCTCCCACTCCTCTTCATCCAATGCTGAACCTCCTTGGTCCTGAGATTGCTTGGGAAGAGGTGGGGTGACGGTCATGGCGTGAGGGAGACAGACGGTCGCTGCTGCCCCGCGATCACCTCCACGGATAGCCTGCTTAACTGGGTCATAGGATAGTGCGAAACTGGGAGAGATGGGGCGATCAACGGAGGAGGTGGTAGGTTCGGTGGTAGACAATGTGGTCCCATACAAAAGCCTTGGGCCAAGGGCAGCGTTGAGGCAGAGTCAAGAGGGGCATCGGCAAAATACAGGCTACTGTAAGCTGGAAACTCAATTCCTACAGCGCCAGGGCACAGCTCGATGACCCTTTCGCGGAGCGCGTCAAAGTCGAATTTGATATAGCGCGATTCGCGCTCCAGCTTGTCAAGACGAAGCCATCGCCCGCTCGTGTAGGTGTGAGGGTCGAGAGGTGTATGCGGATTAGTGCACATGGCATTGAGAGAGATAGACCCATGTGTCGAGGAGGAGCCTACCATCTTCCGTGGGCAGGTATGGTGGGTGTGGAGAATGAAAATCCGCCATGCGTGTCATCGACGCGTGTAATGCCGACCCCCAAGGAGTCTCGTTTTGCTGGCGGAGGATGTAGTGAACGATCTGTCAATAGGAGGGAGACAGAGCTTTGCACTGCCCCAGCTAACGACGAAAATTGGAGAAACCCGCTGCTGGTAGATTCCAAGGAAGGAGCAGATGAAGATTGCAATGGAGCTGATATGCCGGACTATGACTGTAGAGTTTGTGACAAGGGGCCAGAAGACATAGGGGCGTGGGCGAGGGTTGCGGTGGCGATGGGAGAGGAAGGTTGGGGGGTCGGTGTAGTTGCCAGAGTCTGCAAGTGTTAATCAGACAACATGATCAATACAGGTGCTCGTAGTCCGACATCCAATCCTTCTGCTTCACCCACAGCGACTGGTTCCACACGCCCTTCCCCTTTCGACTCCTACTGCGCCCTTGTCGAGTCGACGCTGCAATCCCTATGCTCACGCATCGAAGCCAACTCCGCGGAAGTCATTGAGAGATTCAGGCGCAAGAACGGCTCAAAACATTAGACGAGCGCTTGATAAGAGCGGTCGGTTGCTCCCTTTATTCAAGGAATCGCTGAGGGCGACCTTTCGAACGTCTCTTTTACTAGCACCCGTTTTTGCACCCTAAGGCTGATGATCGCCGATCTTCGGCCTTTGCAACTAAGCCGAGTACGCAGTACCCCTTTCATTGGTCTCAGGTCCAGCGCTAAATCCTAGCGCAGCCCTCCGGCCCTTACAAAGTCGCGTTCGGCCCATATGTGCAGGAGATTGTTTTCGGCATGCTTTGCGCTAGGGTGTTTTCGGTTAGCGTATACAAGGTAGCTCGGGCCCGGACTATTCCAGTGCCTTTTCAACACTCGACCTTTGCAACGGGGACAAGGGCTTTTCCTCCTACAACATCAGCTACTTATAGTCCTATCGAAATGAACAAGAGCTGGAAGCATCATAGCATTCACCAGATGGAAAAGAGTTACGGCGTAAGAGGAATGACGCGAACACATTTGGCTATCATCTAATCTGAGGCAGAATGCCATAGCGCTTCTCAATGGCAGACGCCGGAAAGTTAGGCCCAGCGTGACGGGTACACCGGGTGCGAGCAACATCCATGGCCTAGATTCGATGCCCAGCTTGAACGGGATGCCTAGCTTGAAAGGTGTACCAAGTTTGATGGGAATAAGAGATTGGCTACAGGAACTAGGACATTCAGTATCAACAACTGTTCGTGGATGATATTGACAGCACGTTGACTGAAGACCTAGGACGATGACGTCAACGGTCTTAACGTTATACACGTTTCAGGGACGAAAGGAAAGGGTAGCACATGTGCCTTCATCAACTCGTTCCTGAAGGCGCATGGCGAAAGGACTGGATTCCTACAGAAGATCGGACTCTACACTTCTCCTCATTTGAAGTATGTACAAGAAAGAATTCAGATCAACTCAAGACCAATGCCGGAAAACCTTTTTGCAAAGTATGTTTTTGAAGTGTGGAATGGTTTGTCTGGCAAGATCTCCCCAGAACCTCGCTACCTCCAGCTGCTATACCTTGTATCGGTCCACGCTTTCATCAGAGAGCGGGTTGATGTTGCGATCTACGAGACTCACAACGGAGGAGAATATGACGCTACAAATGTTATCCAGAAGCCTATCGTCACAGGAATTACGACAATTGGGATCGATCACGTTGAGCAGCTCGGCCCAGCGATCGAAAACATTGCCTGGCACAAGGCGGGAATCTTCAAACGTGGAAGTCCTGCTTTTTCAACTCTTCAGGAGCCCGCAGCTGCTGCAGTATTACAGCAGCGAGCGAGTGAGAAAAATGTGGCACTGAAGTTCATCGACCTCGATCCTACACTCCCGTGCAAGGCGTTCGTCTTGAAGCCAGAGGTCCAGAGAACGAATTGCTCGCTTGCTATTGCTCTTGCCGGCACTTTCCTTAAGGTAAAGGCACCTGAGGAGCATTGTATCCTAGTATCGCAGGATATTCTCCGAGGTATAGAGCAATTCTCCTGGCCTGGAAGATATCACCATATCGTCGATGGAAATCATCAGTGGTTTCTAGATGGAGCTCACAATGAGCTCAGCATCCAGAAAGCTGCGCAGTGGTTCGTTGAGACTACCTCGGAAGGACAAAGGTACCTGGTGATGTCCGATCTGAGCAAGACGGAATTAAAAGCTGAAATTTCTAGCAAAACCCCACCATATACTCGCATTCTCATTTTCAGCCACATTTCGGAACGAGATGGAGCAGCCCTTCTGAAAGGTGTTGCCAAAGCTCTACAAAGGGGCGGATTGCAGATGCAACACGTCATCTTGAGCACATATGAAGAACGACAAGACGGTGCTGTAAGCATTGGTATAGCTCATGGACGATTCTCCACTGTATTCTATGCAAGCTGATTTTCAACTCAGACCATTGTTTCAAAACCCCCGAAAAGCCATTCTCACTGGACGTTCAAAAGGACTATGTTGAAGCTTACAGGAGTATTGATCCCGATGTCCACATAACAATCGAGCCGACCATTGAGGGAGCTCTGAACCTTGCAAGGCAAATTGGGAATCGTGACAACGGCATGCAGACTTTGGTGACAGGGAGTCTGTACCTGATTGGTGGTGTGCTCCGTCTTTTGGAGACGAATACTTGAGAGATACCCCACAAGTTTCTGTGTTTAGCTGGGAGTCGTCTCGTTTGCGTGGCTCACTACTCGTGGGAGGTGAGGTCTATGGATGGAGATGTGCAGTAGGAGCTGACTGCGCGCACCATACATGCGCCCAATCACGAGCCATTTAAAACCACGTTCGCTTCTTTGGTATATTTGTTTGCATTGAAGATTCACGGAGGCATGCAGGGCTGTTGTCGGACGTGTGAGGGTTGACAAATTTGACGTCGATCTCCTCCATTCTTAATGACTTCTTGTGGAGACTAGATTATTGTGGAGATTAGTCGTAGAGCATAATAGTCAATGGCCAATGATAGCACAGACACAGACCTAGAGCTTGGAATCGTGAGCTAAATTACAGATATTCAATCGATTTTGGACTCTAGCTGGAAGGCTCTTCTAGGATAGTAGTCCAGATAAAACAGAGATTGAAGGCCACTAATTCCCATCGCGTGTACACCTGAAGCACACAATCTCGCGTTAGTCGCTACGGCGGAGACCGTCGGTGCTCTCGGCTTGCTTCCTTCTTGCCGTGTCTGAGCAAGCGCAGAATGTAGAATCAGTTCTTGAGCGGATATCCTTGTTTTTCTCGCGTTAATCAAGACGGACGAAGCGATCTTCCTAGATGGCAAAAAAACAGTCGTCTTCGTCCTTGACCGAGACAGTGCTCGTCTCTCAGGACGACTATTAGGCGCCCACGCTCTGATCCACGCACTCAATAATGTAATCACGCCAATATGAGTCGAAACCGACGATCCAATACCTACGTTCATCACTGTTCAGGAGATCCTTTGCTTTTGCCAAAACGTCCGAGCTCCCTCGCATCTTCCCAAGTTTAGCGAGGGCATGAGCAGTAGCGTATTGCACAAGCCCAGAGTGAGATTTATTTTGCTGGCCGAGGCTCTGCAAAGCACTACTGGCCTTGTTCCAGTTGAGGAGAGCTTCGTCCCAGTAGCATCCGACATGGGCGATTCGTGCTAAGCTAGCCCAGACACGGAACATGCCCCTTTTAGCGAGCGCATCAGGATCATGGATCGTTCCGTAGAGCTTTCCGAGGTTCGATAAAATTTCCTCGGCCTTCTCATACATACCACTCCGAATGAAGCTTTCCGCTAACGTTAGCTGTAGCCTTCGTCCACTACTAATGTTCTGAGAGCCAGAGTCGATCATTTGCTTCAGCTCCGGTTCCAGGAGGAACTGGGCATCTGCAGGTCGTCGGAGCTCACAGTAGAGGTCGCCAATGTTGGAAAGGAGCACTCGTCGCCAGCCAGTGCAGTCATAAAAGCTGTCGATCTTGCTCTCCTGGAGAACAGCTTTAAGAGTGTCAAGTGCTTCTTGGAAGTGGCCTTGGAATTTGAGAATTTTCCCCAACGTAATATTCCTGCCACGCAACACTATCCGTTCCATAGATGATGGCGACCCAGGGTTGATAGGTTTCCATTGGAGCAGCTCATGTCTGGCGGCCGTTAATGCACCGCTTTCTATGAGGTTTTCCGCGAATGAAAGGACTAGCTCTCCTCTCTGAGCATTCCACCTTGCATCACCCTCCAGCAATTGGTTATAGCCAGGAAGAATAGTTGAGTGGATGAATTCCTCAAGCGTTTTGTTGGATGATGCTCCTTCCCCAAGCATACGTAGTAGGGAGCTCTCTCGCTGTGCTACACAGACGTTAAGATACGCATCGTTTTCGTCTTGCGAGAGCTGCTTGACACGTTCAATTGCCTCTCGCTTCCATGATGTGCTCGAGAACCGAGAAGCGGCCAGCAACATAGACGACATTTCGTATTTGGCAGGCGCCGGACAGGCATCCGCCTCAGAAAGCTGGTCATACTCCTTCAGTATGCGAATGACGTGGGGGAGTTGCAATCTTCCAAGATGTCCATAGCTTTCACAAGTCAGAACAGCCTTTGAGGATAGAGCTTTAGCTCACTGACAGAGGCTCAAGATACTTGTTCCGAGGGAATGCATGGCAGACAACCAATATCGCCTGTAACCTCCACTCGTCTTGAAGCCGGGATGGAACACGCTGCGATGCACAGTGTTGTACAAGCGGGTGAACTGAGAAGTTCCTCGAGCCATTAACATCGTTGTCTAGGTGGATCAAAGAGAACGAGAGGAGCTTCTCAATCGCATCATCGAATACTACCTCGTCTTTGATTAGTCCGACAAGACCGCTGTTCAGACCGGCATCTATCGGCGCAAGCTCTGACATTTCACCCATTCGATTCCATCGCTTTTGAGGCGAGCACGCACGATCAAGCATCGTCTCAGATATGTTTGACGCGTCAAGGAAGCAGAAGAGCAGGAGCAGAATCGATGCTTCCTTCGAATCGCGTTCGACTTGTTCAAAATTGATGTCCCAAGTGGTGAACACTGTACTGTCGTACTCACCCAGCCTAGGCTTGAATCGTAATATATCATTCTGGCGATCTTTGTACAAGCGACGATAGCTTGTTAAAGTCCTGCGCCGAGATCTGATGTATGCACCTCCTTGATCCACAGCCAGTGGAAGGCAACCTAGAAGCTCCACTATCACTTGTGCTTCCTCGTAGTCTTCTGCAGACGGACAGAGATAACCAGCTTTTTGGAGAAGGACTGCTATTGCTTCACCCACTTCAAGCCGATTCAACACACTTCCATCTTTTGCCACAGTGCCGATTGCACCCTGATCCCGGCTGGTAAGCACTATGTGACCCCATGAGCTTTCGGGAAAGTATTTCGAGATTCGCACAGATTCAAGATCGTCAGCGTTGTCGAAGATCAATAGCCAGTCAGTATTCTCTACCCGAGACAGCCATTGTTTGAATGCAGACGCCTTGTTAGAGACGTTCCCTAACCGCAAAGACTCACAAATCCGGGAAAGATTGGCGACCAAAGACTGTTCGGAACTTGCTGTTAAGAAGAACACTCCTGACTGATATTTCTCACGATTCCGAGTTGCAAATTTCAGTGCAGCTTGCGTCTTACCTGAACCCCCTACACTCAAGTCTGCTGATTAGCCCTGCAAAGTACCGTCAAGGGTCGATGGACGGGAGACGAGGAGAGGGCACCTCTAGCGGTGACGTACCGAGTCCGCAGATAGCAAAAGTCAGCTGACTTGACTTTGGCGTTGGTGACGCGTAAAAGAAGGCCTCCATTTTACCGAGTAGTGCCTCTCGTCCCTGAAAAGTATTACAAGGAGGGAAAGGGGTCTCAAAAAGGGCCTGTGTGGCTGCGACCGACAACGGAATTAACCTCTGGCATGTGGAGTATTTTCTTAGACATACCTCTGGTATCCAACCGCTCAATTGTGGATTGACCACTTGCCATGGACTGTAACTGATTGGAAATATCTTGCCGGAATATATTCAGCCTTGACAAGACTGGACGAAGGTTGCGGTCATGCAAGGAAACAAAGCGGGCAATTTCACGATGGTCGGCGTTCTGGCCGATGACCACCTCATTAGGGACATTCAGAATGGCCGAGCCTTGCTCAACGATCTAACAGACAGACTCAGCCCGGCAATTTGAGAAGGTCAACGCACTGCATACCATCGTCTTGAAGAATCCCAAATTCGTCATCTTCATCTCGAAGAATGACACCAACTGAAGGCTTGATGTTTTTGGCACGAAGTCTTCTGTGATCTCGAGTAGGACCTTCGAATCTTTTTGGAGGGCTCCAATCATTATTTTGGCAGGGTTAAGAGGTGAACAAGCTGTGACAATATTTGCAATGATTTTTCCACATGTAGCGATATTACTACCATTGTGCGGTGTTGCTATCCCATTCTAAGGTGAGGAACGGCCTTGCTCCGAGATTCTCAATCAGACTTACCAAGAAATACAATGCCATAGACTGCATCTTGAACCTTCGCTTGCTCTCCTGCAACACCTAACAGAAGTGCCTATACCGTCCAGTCCAGTCAACACGAGGATAACCGCAAGATGTGAATGGACATGTATTACCTTCTTTGCAATAATGCCACCCAAGCTATGACAGACAAAAACGATGGGTCTCCGCATTTCCTTGATGGCATATCAGTATTTCATGATTATGACTAAAGGAAGTAGTGCCTTGGCGTAGACTGGTGCAGACCTCTTCTGTTGTCCTGAGATCTACAAGCTCGGTCAGCATCTTTGCTGAGATAGATCTTATGTCTTGTTGAGCCGTAAAATTCCTGAATGACGCATTATAGCCATAGGTCATTACTCGAACTGTTGGTAGAACCACAGGTAAAATGTCTCGAAGCCACATCGTTTGGCTTTGTGTGTGTGTCCATGTGCCTAAAGCGTCACCATTAAGTCCATGAACAGCCACCAAGCTGGTATCAACCAGTCAGCTACTTCTCGAAACCGTTACGCGACAAGGAAAACCACTGACTCAAAGACTGCATGAAGAGGTTCTGATGAAGTCTCGGAGGATTTTTTCGGCTCATAGAGAACCGTTATGCCATAATTGCGACCAGCGTCCATCGTGCTTGATTATTGACAGCAAATCCCGCAGAGACAGAGAATGTTGGTTGGGAAGAGCGCGATGTTGAAGTCTTGCTTCTTGGTGTCTGAGACTATCTCGTTGCCTCAATACCTCAGACGTGTGCTTATGTAACGGGTAGGGCGCCTACATGTCTGAGCGTAAAACCTTGTAATTTTGTCAGATATTCGCTGCTAACGCTGTATATTTCGACCTTTTTTCCCTACGATAGGCTAGGTCTATTTTATTCTTCGGGAGACTTCTTTATAATATTTAAGGCGAGGTCTCTATGGTAAAACTCGTAGAATTCGTTGTGGTTGATAAGTTTGCATGGGGCATTCTAAAAAATTTCCCATAGGAATGTGATTTCAGTCAAGCAAAATAACGTTGCAAACGTAAATTTGCTTTACTAATTATTTACGTACTAGAGCCCTGAAAGATTCGGTAGAAAGGGAGAAGTTGTATTAGAAAGTCGATTATCTCGCGCCGAGCGAGGAAAAATCAATAAATTTCGATAAACAATAGGCCGTTTTATCGCTGCGAAGTCTCGTTGTGCTGGTCTATTAACGCGGGTCTGGCCGTTTTTTGCGCTCAGACGTGCTGCCCTCAGGATACGGAGTCAGCATGTCTAACCCGAAAGGGCTTGGCAGCTTCCCGAAAGGGTTTAGCTAGCACGTCTAAGGTACTTCTCGCTTTCTCGTTTGAGAAGTGAACATCACGACGCCGAACATAGATCGGAGAGCCCGGTTCGGACTGGCTTCATCGTTAAGAGCGGGAACATTATGCTCAGGTTCCAGCCGATGGCAATCCTTGAGGTAAATCTCACGCAGTCTACTCACGTTTCTCGGATTCATTTACCGTGGATTAGTAAGCAGATCTGCATACGCGAGTCTGGGATAGTTTTACAGAGCCGTAAAACAGTGTTTCTTTTCTACTATAGGCCGCAAAGCCAAGAATGCTGCCCTCCACGAGCTATTCCCATACAGTAATACAAAGAAAGGCCGCTATGATGAATTGGCTAATCTTCGTCTCGAAACTACAAGCGTCCGTTCTGAACACTCAATCCTCTTTGCTAACAGTGAAATCACATATAAGCTTCCGCCCAAAGCCCATTATACCACCTGTCACGAGGCTTTTATATACAGTCTTTAGTGGAATGCCCACCAGAGTTCACCTCTTTAGATGTTATCCGCGCGCGCTTTTCCTTCCTCTTCACGAATGTTATATGCATTTTCGTCGACGATTTCCCAACGCTGGATGCCGTCGTCGAGCGGTTGAAGACATGAGCCGCTGCTGGTGTTGCCGCGACATCGCCGACTGAAAGGAGGTGCAACTACGGTACTAAGATGAAGTCCGATAAATGCGGCGAATTTCTTACTGCCTTTATTCCGCCTGCACCTCAGTCAATTGTCTACGAGGCTGTGATGGGCTAGGGCTAATGATTCACAAAGATGTACAACACTCTTGCGGCACGCAAGCAGAAAAACCGTGAAGCTCAAGCTTCTTACAAAAACCGTCAAACAGCGCTCGTCAAGCATTTGGGGAATTCGAATGAGCATCTAGGGAAAGAAATTTGGGAGCTGCAACAAATCCACGCCGCCACAAGAGAGGAATGCTTGCTCTTCATCCCCAGAGAGCAGCACACTCTCCCCTTGTTGCAAAATTTCCGGGGTGTTGTTACTCCATGATGGCAGCCCATTGTCCTTACTCAGATCCTCAAGCGCTATAAGTAACACGTACTTGCCGGGATATTGAGGTCGGATGGGTCCAGACTTGGAGAGCTAACCATATACTATGGCGTACTGGGCAGGTTCGGTATTCTTCCCAATTTCGGGCAGGATTCGTGATATGTACAATTCCAGCCACATTCCGCACTTTTTCCAGGAAGCTTCTGCAACCGGAGAAGACGTTCTCTTACATCTTTGTTGGAACTTAGAAATTTGGGACAAGATTTGTTGAGAACCTCAACCTTTGAACCTTCGTACTTTCAAAAATACCCCTTGCTGAATAACTCAATACTTTGCCATAAGCATTTCGCTAAGTTGATATCCATTCAAACTAACAAAGTCTCTAGACCCACAAGGCGAAATCATCAGTCCGACGAGCAAGCTCCGTTGGAATCACCTGCTTTTGTGGACCGTTTTTCTTGATACACCCAATGATATGCCCAGAGTCTTCGAAAACCCTGACTTCACGAATGGTCCCGGTCGTGAGAAGGTGACAGCACGGAAACTGGCAAATGAGAAAGAGCTTGAGGTCCTTCGACGGGATATTATGGAGACGCCTATAACTAAATTCTATCCATGTGTATATAATAACTGCCAACTTGACGAAGATTTTGTTCTTGAAATACCATCACCACTATCACACCGATCAGTACCATTAACCCCATCATCATCATCATCAGTTATAATAACAGAGCTTCTCAAGTCGTTCATAATCCGATATACGTCGAGCCACTCTGAATGAGCTGTAGTATGTTAATCTTAGAGGGCACCAAACCGGGAAATGTGTTTGTTTATGTTTATTAGTCATCATGTTGTGGTTCGTCATCCACTAACCACAACATCCATGTATTGTCTGTCTGTGAACATCGCTAAAGACAACATCTGGACTTTAACCCAACCACGTATGGCACGGCGAACAGCAGGAATCGAGGACCTTAGACGTTTATTGCGAGAAGAGCAACAGTTACGTGAAACGGAGCAGCGACGTGCGCAGAAGGCGGAAGAGGACAAGCAGAAGGCGGAAGAGCGCGCAAATACACTGAACACTACCTTTGAAGAATACCTGAAGCTCTGTCATAACCACCTTTCTAAACGTCTCTCTATTCAAACGGACAAATCGCGGTCAACTCAGGGCACTGTTACCAGTCCCAAAAACAAATGTTATCCGAACAAACTACGTCAATGGGAAGGATTTCTTGAAGGTCAAAAGAGTCGTTTCGATGAGATCTATAATTACTTTCACCCTCCGTCGGAGCCTCCCGGAAAGTTGTTTGACTCAAGTCATGCGCTTGAAGGAATCGGTCGGAAGATCTGTGATCGCAATTTCGCCTCCGAAGACGACCTCAGACCCCATCAACACCTAGCAGTCGAATCACCCATCGCCGATATCATTTCCGCCCTAAAAAGCTCAGAATTCGCTCGCGAACGCTCCCAGACCGGTCATGGGGTGATGTTCGAGAGTCATCTTAATACTCTCGACAGAGACGCTGAGGAAGTGCAACAGCGTCTGCAAGCTCAACAGCTATCTGACTCGGACTCAAGTGGCCCCACAAGCTCGATGACGATCAAAGCTGATCGTGTTTGTGTCTTCAAGAACACCAGTAACGCTAACACACTTCTTTTTTTAATCGAATACAAACCGCCGCATAAGCTTCCTGTTACGGATCTCAGACGAGGACTACGTCACATGAATCTACATAGAGAGGTGGTCCAGCAGTACAAGCGGCCAACGGATCCGGAAGACAGACAACAGCATGATGCGGATGAGCTGGTGGGGAAAGTGATAACACAGACCTTTCATTATATGATTGAGGGTGGTGTGCAGTATAGCTACATCAGCACTGGAGAGGCGTTTATATTCCTTTGGATCAAGGAAGACAATCCGACAAAGATATACTATCATTTGGTCACGCCGAATCAAGAGCTAGGTATAACAGGGAACCCCAAAATCGCCATCTTCCATACTGCCGTCGGACAGGTACTCAGCTTTTGTCTGCTGGCCTTTGGATCAGAGAGACGGAATTCAATTTGGCGCAATAAATGGATATCATTGCTACCCAAATGGCCGCTCAGTCAAGGGGCAGTCATGTCTACAACGCCCGACAACAAACAGATTCAAACACCTGACACATCGGATTTCAAGGGAAAGCCTGAGGAGGTGAAGCGATCGTATTACCTGCGGCAAAAGCCAATTGGGAGAAATGTATGCGACGAGGATGCAGTTATTCGGTACTCTTATTCAGATGATGATTCCTCTCCCGAAGGACATCTGGGAGACAGCGGGACGCCGAGCAGACCGAGTCGCGCAGCGCCAGCGCCAGCACCAGCACGCGAGGCCTCGAGACCTGATCAGATTTCATCTCGAACCAGGAGTCAGTCCCAACGCTATTGTACGCAGGCATGTCTACTGGGTCTGGCACGAGGCGGTGTGTTGGACAAGAATTGTCCAAATATGTTGTTACATCGCAGAGGAAGGCGTCGCGTTCGACACAGGATCGATATTGAGACTTTTATGCGTCTGGTTCGGGAACAGCTGAAAGAAGACTTGGATGAAAAGTGCGAGCGCCTGGGAAAACAGGGGGCGCGGGGAATGCTGTTCAGGATCACCTTGGCTTGGCGTGGATACTCGTTCGTGGGCAAGGGGACGGTGTCGGTGTTCGTTCCGGATCTTCTACACGAGGGGCGTGTCTATCAGACGCTGGAACGGCTTCAGGGGGAGGTAGTACCGGTGTACTTGGGGAATATCGATCTTATCAGATCCTATGTGGACGTCGGGGTGGAGCTCGTGCACATGTTGCTGATGTCGTGGGGCGGCGAGGTGGCCAAGAAGGCGGACGTGCCGGACTGGGACAAGGAGTTGGGTCGTTCGGTTCGGGAAGTCAGCGACGAAGGGGTCGAGCACAACGATGTGCGCGAGGCGAACATTCTCTGGAACGTCGAGCGAGGGCGCGCGATGCTGATCGACTTCGAGCGCTCCAGCCTCGTCGCTTCCCACCCTCTTGGACCACTTCAAGAACTGTCGCCGAATCGGAAAAGAAAGCGACGGCCGGAGGTCGGGAAGATTCGCCAATGAAGCTTTATCACAATTAGCCATGGATAACCTTTCCAGCAGTACGAGACGATCTGCTGAACTTGGCGTAGTGGGCCTTTGGACCGGACGGGCTTCCTGCAATCTGTGTTATTCCCCAGCGAACTCGTATGTAGGCATTGAGAGATAGTCGGGATCCTCTCCCTTCCAAATGCAACTCAAGGGTGCTACCAAATACTATCGCACTGTGCTATGCGCGTGAAGAGAATTAGGAATTTTCGTCACGTGATACATAATGAGCGCGCGCACTATCGGTCACATGATAGAGGTACATTAGGCAACATAAGCCGTTATTATGAAAGTTGAAGTAAAGGCATAGCCCTAGGCGCATACCCCATAGCCACCTTCGGCAGCTGGACCGTACTATGACACTCCTCAATTCTGCAGGTGATATTGTGGGTTCGGCCCGTGCTGATACCAGTGCTAAACGTCGCATCATGGAACAACCGAGACTCTTTTGTGACAAGCCGGGCGAGAAGGCGAAGGAGTTTCTAGAACTGGGATAGCAGGAAAGAGAGAACATCCACAGATTCGCGAACAAGAGAGGCTGAGATATTTGGTTTACTGGCTTCTCCGACTCGGGCGAGGATCGTGATAACTGCAAGCATTTCCCTCTTCTTATTTGGTTTACAGCTGGCAGGTCTTCGCTTTCTCTGATGACCTGATGCTTACCTCCACAGTCCTGTACATACTAAATTTAGTGGACAAAATATTAGCGGCCACGTAAAGGTAGGATTGGAAAATGCAGATTTGCGTATCAACATAGTCCAAGTTCATGACTTCAAAATATTCAATTTAGATACACGATTTTGCACATGGTCTTATCTACCGGAGCACGGATACTCCAATGCATGCTGAAACGCTTATCAGCCCGGGGGCTTCGAAGTTCGTCGTAGGGGGTGAGCATGGCTTCGAAGTAAGCTTGTGCAGTATCCCAACCCGTGGCCCTAAACCACAAATGGCGAAATTGATTCACAGTAAAACGAACCCCTTTCCTTCCGGTTGTCGGTATCGACTCATAGACTCGTCCTCGTCCTCGTCAATGCCGACCTGGCGACCCCATGCAGGCGTGGTTCATCCCATCAGCCGTAGTGTGCACCAAAAGTGGTTCACCCTACGATTTGCGGTCTACGCCACAATGGTTCAGGTCTGGCTCCCCCCGGCTCCAGTTCTGGCTCCCCCCAAACTTTAAGTCTGGCTTCCCTCGCTCCAAATATGGCTCCCCGTGCTCTAGTAGGTCCAGGGACACTATGTCTTGGGCCGCTGTGTGTCTTGAGCCACCATATGTCTGGAGACACTTGTCTTGAGCCACTATATGTCTTGAGACATTTGTCTTGAGACACTATATGTCTGGAGACACTTGTCATAAGACATTATACGTCTTGAGACATTTGTCTTGAGCCACTATATGTCTGGAGACACTTGTCATAAGACATTATACCTTACATCTTATATATATACATTGACGAAGTGCTAAATCGTTTGCCGGTTGACACGAACGCTTAACATAAGGCAAAAATCCAACATGGAATTTATTAATTGCAAATGAGTTGTTTTCCAAGGAGTCGCGCGAGTATCTCTACAATCTATCTCATTTTCCCTCGAAGGGATCGATGAAAACAAAGTTCTTAGGCTTACGAACACTTTTCTCACCGAAGAATGTCTCCGTCACAAGGAGATGAATCATATAGCTGCCCTAGTAGACGATTGCCGACTCAACGAAACGTTGCACACTTGTTGTCTGAAGACACTAGTCTCAAGACCAATTACGTCTTAAGACAGCTGTCTCCAGACCTCGTATTTCTTACGACAAATTATGTCTCCAGACACAATATGTCGCCAGACCTAGCATGTCTTTAGACAAAAGTTGTCTTCATCTGTAAGAAGAGAAAATATATTGTACCCTCTCTTTTTTTACATAATGGCTTGACAGTCAACTAGTCCACGATAAACCTGCCAACTTTGAAATAGAATTACAAAGGTCTGTACTATTAACTCACTGGATGTCTGGCTGCTACATATTGGAAACTCTTTTTTTTAACATTAAGCAAACTAGCGAATCATGAATCCTCGCCAGCGGATATGTCGGCTATAGTGTCATCAAATGCTTCAATGACGGGGTCGTACAACTTCTCCGGTGGATCTGGCGGAGTCCCAATGAGCAAACCGTTCTTGTAGGGAAAAAGGATACCTCGTATCTCTTTACACAGAAGCTTGACACGATCGAAGGCCTGCGGAAACTCCTTCAATATATCCTCAAATTTATCGACGTGCATGTAACCTTGTTTTGAGTCTGCAATATCATCGAAGCTGCCCGTATACCACTTGCTCAAGATGTTTCTTTTGGGCCGGTCAACCGCTGAGCACAAGAATTCCCTTTCCCAAACGCGACGGGCGCAAATCCATAGAAGTACGTAGAAAAATGACTCGAGGTCGTGCCGATAAGTGTGGGCGACACGCTGTAGTACTTGAATCGCCATAAACTCCATTGTGCCTGTCTGCTGTCGTGCGCCACTTCTTCCACTGCCATTCTCTTTGCCATATTCCGCATCGATCAACATGCCCCTAAAGCCGTTAGCTTCCTTTGGATCCGTTATTATGATGTTGTTCTCCGAGATGTCCCTGTGCAATATCTTTCCCTTCATGTACAGAGACTTGTGCGCCTTGACTGCGTCGCGGAGGGCTTTCAGCAGTTCTGGGATTGACCGAAAATCACGGAGCGCTCTACCAGCTGGCGAGATCACCAAGCAACAGAAAATTCGGTTGTCAAACGAGCTGTCATCGTGGGTATAGAGACTCGTCGTTTGGCTATTTGCTTCCTTGTCCCGCTTGGCTTTATCGGGACTCTGGCTGTTGGACCTTGATCTTTTGGATGGGCTCCCTCCAGCGTTGACAGACTTTCGTTTCTTCGGTAGCTCTCCAGTAGTACCTAGGCCATAAAGACCAAATGATTGAGAGAGGAGAGACTGAGACTGCGAAAAGGAGGACGCAGGACTCAACGTGGTATTCCGAAAAGCGTAAGGCTTCCCAAACTTCAACCCCTCCCGCATGTCCGCAATACTGGTGATGCGATGGTGGCCGAATAGCTTAGCAACTCCCTCCACTCCTCTTTCGCGGGCCAATCTGAGGAGATCGGCTTCCAGTCGTCGCTTGTCGGAGACCCAGGAAAATTTAGTGACATATTGCAAATCCTTGGAGCTAGGAGTTCTGGCACGAAAGCAGGATGTACCGCGACACACAATCGCCCGTTGATGGGCGATGGGAACTGGCTCCAACTGCAGTCTTCTCTCCTTGCCCGTTGCATCTTCCACGACGGTGATGAATCGATCGCCATCATCTCGCTCGATGAAAGTGTCAAGACCCAACTCTTCGTCGCTCATCATCACATAGGCTGCAATCGTACGGATGAAACGCTCTGGCTCCTCATGGATATCGAAAGCAGTTGAGCTGTAAGGACCAGAGCGATCAAACACCCACGCCTGCATATCGTTCCCACAGAGAGTAAAAGCGTGAACGTATCGGCGAGTCGGCTGACAGGAGAACACATCGCGGACGTATCTAGCGATTTGAAGCAGTGTCGCTTTCTTGTCCTTGTTGGACTCTTTGAGTTCCCCAATCACTTCAACGTCCTTCCAATCATGTACTACCTTCGACAGCTTTTCGTTGTTGGGCTTGACGAACAGATCGATTTGGCGTTTAGCTTCGGAGCCCGTAAGATCTTTGGTGTTGCTCGTGTAATAAACACACCGCTCATTCGATAGGAACTCATCTTGAAAATGAAACCACCATTCACAGACAGCATTTTGTACCGGTGACTGAGGGAAATCTGTCCACCGTCCGTCCGCATGTCTTTCTTGCACGGCCTTATAGATCTCTTTCGTACGCTCGGTCCAAGGCTTTCCCTCGAAATATTTTGAGAAGAAACCCTCAACGTTCTGATGTGTACATCCCCTTATCTCTTCGAAGATCCTTCCTTCCACCAGTTTCTGAGTTTGCTCACCGCCTTGCTGCGAGGCAGATGAACTCGTGATTGGAGTGCCATCGAAGGAAACAGGAATGCTTGTAGGAGGGGTTGTTCGGGAGACTGTGGTGATGAGGTCGAAGACGGCGTTCCAGATGCCGACATCAGGGGCTTGTTTGACGACAAGTCGTGAGAGCGCACGGCAGTGTTCGTAGATGAAGTTGCCATTTCGGACGCGTCTCCGCAGTCCTAACAGGTCAGAAGCTATATCTCCACTACCAGTCTTTGACCGAAGATCAAGTGCAACTTCGTGGCTCATCAATGTTGTGAGTAACCTTGAAATAGCCTTTTGAGGATCCGAATCGGCACCGTTGACGACGTCATGGTGGGAGAGGGAATTCGGCTCGTATTTTTGCTCTACTCTCCGAAGTGGATCTCGTAAATGATCCAGACATTTATCCAAAGGATGCTCTGCGATGATGTTGCGATCGTTTTGCGATAGGTTGGCCATCTCAAGGTAGGGGGCGCACGGCCTAGGCTATAGTGAGCTTTATGTCTTATTTGCAAGCTGCTAAACGAGACTGCAGGACGTTTGAAGTCGATGGCGAGGAGGCTGGAAAAGGTTGGAGATGAAGTTGGCGAAACACAATCCCGCGTCAGTCTTTAGCATGACTAATAGGCTGTCAAGGGCAACTATGATCCCTGCGCTATACGAGACAACCGATTGGCCCAACTTTAAGCCGCGAAGCGCTGAACAGGCTGCTGCGCAAGCGTAGGCGTCTCAACAACCACAACAACATTCGGACTTTGCAAGCTTTTTTGAAGACAAGGAGCAAGAAAGCACACTTCCTGACTTTCGCCGGGCTCTAGGCGGCTCATACCCATATCCGGCCATTTCCACCCCACGGTCGGGCTCTGTTGGTACTTAATAGCTACATTCACCTCATTCTCAGCTCACAATACTAGGGCCTCCCGGAGTGTGCATCCGCTGTTGGAGCGATCCTTTCCTTTGCAGCGCTTTGCCCACTGTTCAAACTGGAGCAGACTTTTTCGCGATTTATAACAAAGTTGCCAGGGTGGAGGTCAAGATGGCGAAAAACTACATCCCATCCAGATCAAGCTGGCCGCATGAACCTTGGTTCTCCACTCAAACAGGATACGAACGATCAGTGGATCGAAGGCGGAGAACAAGCGGTAACAAGATTACTAGATCCTGCAGCAGGATCGGTAGCCGACAGCTGAAACCCAGAGAGATGCCCCTATTGGCAGCTACACAAGTGAACAAGTATACGAAAGGTGATTCATCAAAAGACTGTTTCAAGCTGTTCGACGTAACTAATTAGTGGAGATAAAAAGAAAGATACAGGTATAGTGTCAAGTAAAGCAAGAGAACAACAGCAAGCTCGACAAAAGCCACGACAGAACCGCAAAGCCCGAGGGAGACACAAGAAAGGGAAGAGAAAGTATCAATTGACAGAACGGCATCAACCGCCGGAAGCACATGCAAAAGCATTCAGAGAGGCCGGGCTTCCTTCGAAGGGCCTCTGGTCCTTATCCCATCGAAACAAAGCAAGAAGGATTTCACAGGTGGAAGCGGAACAGGACAAGAGCAAATTGATCATGTTTGACTTGTGCAAGGGCCTTATCTGAGCACAACCCCAAAGAGAACATGGATACGTAAGACAAGGACTACAACACATCTTCATACTACAGCTGAATCTTGATGACGACAGATGTCAAACCAGATAGAATGCTAGTCGAATTAGGTAACAGCAGCGACATGAAGTGGGCGAATTGTGGAGTGAGCACGCACGTTGACTCCGTCACCGAATGGCACGTCATTGGGGCCACTATTTTTCGAAGTCCTGAAGCGATGCTTAGTCTTATGTGGGGTCATGCCACAGACGTTTAGTCTCTGGGAGCTACGGCAAGGTTCCCAACTCCCGACAAACAGGGTCGACTTCTGCGATCAGAACTTTACATCTTAGACTCCTCCCTTGGATTGCCACCATTGTCGCCACTCTCCTGTTTGCCATTCCTGCTCCTGGCCGTGGCGCTGTTCAACTTCTGATTCCGGAGATGCGTCCGTATGCTGAAGTCGTCCTCTTTGCGAGAGTGAAAGAGGTAAGTTCCTTGATTGATCTAGATCTAGAGATCTATTCTGATGCAAACAAGCATGACTTTCTGCCTCAAGAACCTCTCGGAACATGCCTTGTGTCTCACGTTTTTTGCGCGCTGAGAGCGGCTAGGTTAGGAGACTGGGATATTATATCTGTACCGTAGGGATTTCAGAAATGATATTGAGTCTTGAGTAATAGACTGTTTCCCAAACAATGACATATTTGCTTGATTAAATTTTCGATGTTCGCTGGCGAGCACTCCCCTCATGACCCTCAGCTTTTAGACAGTCGAGTATTCCCTTGGCTCTCTTGATGGTAGGGGGCTCGAGAAGTGGATGCTTAGAAGGGAGCCAAATGTGGATGCTGGAGGGGGATTAGAAGTAGATGCTGGAGGGGGATTAGAAGTAGATGCTTGGAGGGGAGCTAAATGGGTTTTCCGATATAAATGGGCTTCACTTGAAAATCTGGATCGAAGGGCCAATCTGCCCTCTCGGTTTGCCTGCGCTATAA
>JAABUH010001683.1_pt1 | contig 23431 bp, 23 predicted proteins | sample 5559121 | NCBI WGS metagenome assembly JAABUH01 (sample SAMN10711871, study PRJNA513364) | rock metagenome | isolation source: Antarctica rocks | place: Antarctica: Victoria Land, Battleship Promontory nord | collected 2015-12-28
ATTTAAATCATTTGAAGACATCTCTTCTGAAGTATGAGAATGCAAACAATATCTTGTCATGAGATGAACTTAGTTTCTTGTGTGCTCTGACATAGACGTTCACTTGTATAAGAAAAGCATCAAGCTTGTTTCTATCTTCATAGTACAGATTCAATGTCGATATTTTAATCAATAACTTGTTATTCGAGAATGCAGTGATGTCTGATGATGTGATTCATTCTGAGAATGATATAACGACTGTGATAAGATGATGCTCTAATATCTTGTAGAAGATTGATGTTCAAAGTGTAATGATTGTCTCTTTAACAACACAAGATATAAACAGAGATCAGTATAGTAACAAACTAATCACTAGACTAAAAGTTTGAAAATAGCTAAAACAATAGATTGTATTGATTATTACATGAGTTGAGCACGAAGCTTCTATCTAAGAGAATGATCATCGTTATATAGACATAGAAGAATCGTGTCAAGTCATCTTTGCTCTGAATGATCTCTTTGATCATTCTCGAGCAAGATGAGCAAGATGAGCATCATGCTCATCATGCTCACTGTGATCACTTCTAATTCAAGCGATCAGAGCGATCACTTTGAGACTCTGATTACTCAATGATTATCTAATCATTGTCTTATCTAATCATTCGCGAAAGAGTTCTAACATAAACGAGTTTCTCTTCTTTCTTTCAATGCTTCAGCTGAATCTCAGAATGTTGCAATCTCATGAAACATCAAGATTGAAGAACAACTACGTCAGTGAGCTCTTGATCAGTTGAACGAGATCATCAAGATGTTAGATAAGCTAAGAGATCAACGAGACATGACTCTGAAATGCAACAAGCACTGAATCATTTTACAAGTTGAACATACTCAGAGACTGAAACAGCTAGAGATCAATCGCACGACAATAAACACTCTAAAAGAGATTAATACTCGATTACGAGAGACAATGTTGAAACTCAAAGAGAAACAGTCTCAATCTCGACAGCTTACTGAGTCTCAATCTACTACGAATCATCTATCTCAACAAGATATCGAGTTGCATGCTTCTATTGAGAATCATACTCGACGAGAGATGTTTACTAAGTTCATCTCATTCGAAAATAAACATCATCGATTCTACAAATTTTCGAATCTCTTTATATTTACTGATAAAGACGAATTAAGTTGAAAAGATTGAAGAAACAAGATGAACGACAAGCTGATTGTCAATGTTGATCAATTCAATGATGAGATCATCTGTATTGTTTACATGATGTCTAGACTAGAAGATGACGCTGCAAAGCACATCTTCGCTTGACGTTGTTTTGATTCTTCGAATTCATTCACTTCAATTTACGAGTTATTTGATCATTTGAAAGAAATATACAATGAACTGAATAAGAATCGAAAGTCTCGACGTGAATACAACGCTCTGAGACAAGCAGACAAGTCTTTCAATATCTTCTACTTCAACTTTATGAAGCTATTCAGCTATCTCGATTATGACGATTGCACTCTGATGAACGACCTTCAGAATAAAATCAACAATCATCTGCAGAACATTCTATCAGTCTGTTTAGAGAATTTTACTTCGCTTTCTCGTCTCAAGAAATTTCTTCAAGATGTGAATAATAAACAGCGAGTCAACTATCAGCTACGCAGCGAACGTTGCACTGTCATCATCAAAGTCATTGTTGTATCTGATAAACACGCTACTTCATTGTCAGTGATGACTTCAATAATCAATTATGTTAGATCGACTATCTTTTCTACTCTCAAGTCAGCGAGATCATCTATCATTTGTTACATCTGCAAGACTTCAAGTCACTTGTTCAAGAATTGCTCTCAGAACAAGATCAACATCTCAACTTCTTGAGCTTTCACTTTTCATCTGCATGAGATAGTCATTCTCAAGAATAAAGAGAATGAGAAAATGTCTTCTTTCGAAAATAGCGAGACAAAAAACTAGTGACTTTCATCAAAGACGCGATGAAAGATGTGTTAATTTCATCAACGATAAGCATGTCAAATGACTCTTTTGCTTCTGAATCTTTGATCATTGAATGTGTACTTTCTAGCAATGAAAATAGTTACTCATTGAAGTCATTGATTGACATCGAAGCTGCTGACTATTCATTCATTGATGAAGTGATCGCGCAGATTGTTTGTGATCAGTTGCAAATTGAGTCTTTGACTTTGATCAAAGCAAAGTCAATACGAGAATTCAATGATTATTATGCAAAAAAACTTATTACTCATGTCATCTATTTGAATCTGACAGTTCAAGATCATATGATTGACATCGCTTTTATGTTAATCACTCGATTAGATCAACATCAAATAATTCTTGAAAAAACATGAATGAACAAAATTGACCTAGTAATTGATATGTGAATCAATTTTCTTCAATTTTCGAATTTCAACTCTACTAGTCAGAAGTCGATTACTCTATTCTCAAGCAATAAATCAATCACGAAACAGAAGAGCTTGACTTCTACTCATATACTAAAGAGATTTTTCACTTTCGTTACATCTCAATTCAGTCAGAAATTACTCTCTTTCAATTAAAAGAAGAGTTCAATCGAACAGTTAAAATCATGTGACGCGACTTTAACTAACGTCAAAATTTCTAAATTGATGTCAGGTTCAATGAACATTGCAATGATAAAGACTGCAACATATAGAATGTTAGTCAAATAATCAGACATCAAGATCTTTGCTGTTATCATCTTGAAAATCGATTGACTTATAATTACGATCGAAAATAAGTCTGAAGAAGTGAATTTGCATGAGCTCTCACACGTTGAGATTCTTGAGAAGATCAAAGTCAAGCTTTTTCTCGAGTATCATGACTATCTAGATGTGTTCGATCAAGCTATGATCAATCAGCTATCATTGCATTATTTCTACGATCACAAAATTAAGTTGATCGATGAAGAAATGTTTTCTTGAAGCAGACTATATCAAATGTTCAATCACAAGCTTCAGAAGATAAAGAAGTATCTGATCAATCATTTAAACAAAGAGTTCATTTTCTTCAGCTTCGCATCATACATCTCGCTCATCTTGTTCATTGAAAAGAAAGACAATAGTCTGCGTTTCTGCGTCAATTACAGAAAGCTCAATGCTTTGATCAAACGAGATCGCTATTCTTTGTCATTGATAGACGAGACTTTCACTCATATACAAGAAAGCAAGTATCTGACTTGATTGAACATTATTGTCGCGTTCAACAAACTACGCATGCACTCAGATAGCGAGAATTTGACTATCTTTATTATCTTCTTCGACTCATACAAATATCATGTAATGCTTTTTGAATTAATCAACGAATCTGCGTTCTATTATCACTATATGAACGACGTGTTGTTTGAATATCTACATCAGTTTTGTCGAATCTATCTAGATGACATTATCGTTTACAGCAAGATCTTGAAGAAACACAAGCGACATGTATGATTGATCTTGAATAGACTACGAGAAGCTGATCTACAGATAGACATCAACAAGTGCGAGTTTCATGTTCAGAAAACTATCTTTCTAGAACTTTTGATATCAATCGAAGAATTGAAGATGAACTCTTGAAAGATACAAGCAGTCATTGAATGATCTACATTCAATAATCTCACTCAAATACAGTTCTTCATTGACTTTTGCAACTTCTATCGACGCTTTATCAAGAACTTTTCGAAGATTGTTCATCTCATGATTCAACTTACTCAAAAGAAAATCATATTTGAATGAAATGAGATCTGTCAGACGACATTCAATCATATAAAGAGACGTATGATCGAGACATCTATACTACGTCACTTTGATCAAACTCGTGAGACTATTCTTGAAATTGACTTATTCAACTACGTCAACGATAAAGTTCTCTCTCAATATGATGACGAAGAAGTACTACATTTGATTGTCTTCTATAGCAAGAACATGTCTTCTGCTGAATGCAATTATGAGATATATGATAAAGAACTTCTGATCATCATTTGAGCATTTGAACACTGACGATTCAAACTGAAGCTAACTGACATTTCTATCAAAATGTTCATCGATCATCAAGCGCTTATTTTGTTGATGAAAGATAAAGAGCTAAGCAGACGTCAGATGCGCTGAGTTCAGAAGCTCACTGATTTTAACTTCAGAATAATGTATTGATCTGACAAACAGAACATCAAGATCGATGCATTAACTCGTTGAGCTGACGTTGTGCTCAGAGATTCAGAAGATGAGTGCATTCGCTATCAATGAATCACTATTCTGACTTCAAATTGAATGAAAATTGCTGATTTAAAGAAGAACATCAGTGAATCAATCTATAAACAGGTTCTTGAGACTAATAAGATCGACGAGAATTGTACGTTACTTCGCGAAGCAATAGCAAGAGACGAGACACAATATGAAGATATCAAATTGAAGAATTGTCGAACTCAGAATGAAATCTTGTATCATGATAGTCAGCTATGAGTCTCGTTCAACGAGCTTCTACAAATGAATCTGATTCGTGAGATGCATGATCAATCATCAGTCAATCATTCTGATATTCTTAGAACTGTGAAAGTCATAAAGCGAAACTACTATTGATCATTCATGTGAAAAATGATAGATCAATATATTCGAAACTGCTATATCTGTCAACGTTCAAAGACATTTAAGGATAAATCAAATGACTTGCTTTAATCTCTATCGATATCTGAACAGCAATGATAAGACATAGCAATGAACTTCATTATTGATTTATTTGATTCAAGCGAATACAACGTTATTCTGATGATCATCTGCAGATTGTCAAAAGAATGACATTATATTTCTTGCATCACTGATGATGAAGATATCACTGTCGAAAAGACAGCTGAAATGCTGATTCAATGAGTATATTGAACTCATGATTTATCAAGCTTCATAGTATCTGATCGAGATTCACAATTCATCTCTATACTATGAAAGTTTCTTTGCAAATAACTGAGCATTTCTCTTTGATTGTTCATCATCTATCATTCTCAGATCAACGATCAAAGCGAACGAGTCAATCAGAACATCAAGCGATATCTTTGATTCTTCTGTTCATATATGCAGAACGACTGATTTAAGTAACTACTCATGATTGAGTTTGTTGACAATAACGTCTTGTTCTCAGTCATCTTCTTGATTCTCTTCTTCATGAACAAGAACTTTCATTCTTGTATGAGCTTCGACTTTGACATCATCGAGTATGAAAGCATTCGCGAACGCTTGCAGATCAATCGAGTCAAGAATATATCTGAACAAATGAACAAGACATTGATCTTTGCTCGTGAAGCTCTGATCAAAACACGAAAACAAATGATGAATCAAGCTAATAAGCATAGAAAGAAGATCAATTACAAGATCGAATCAAGAATGTTTCTGAATGAACGAAACATCATTACAGCGAGACTCTTCAAAAAATTGAATGACAAGATGCTTGACTCTTTTCAGATCATTGATCTCATTGACTCATTCTATAAATTGAAACTACTCAAGACTATGCGTATACACAATGTATTTCATTCAGAGCTTCTTCGTCTCGTCGTCAATGACTCTCTGTTTGATCAGAAGAATGAATTCTCGAGATCAATAGTGATGAACGATGAGAATGAATGAAAGATCAACAATATATTGAACTCTCGATGATATCAAAGATGACTTCAATATCGAGTTAAATGAAAGAGCTATGACAACGATCTCAACTGATATAACGCTGACGACGACGAATTTATGAACGCTCAAGAGATGATTGATGACTTTTATATCAAATATTCAACAAAAGCGCACTAAGAAATAACATTCATGCGAACATGAATAGTCAAGAAAAAGAAGTAATGTTACGATTTTAGTCTTCGTCTATTCTTCGTCTTGATTTCATTCTAATTGAGTCTAGTGAGCATTCAAGCTAGAAGTGATGTCATTGAGACTCTGCATCATATGTGTAAGACATCAATCTCTTCGAGTTTAACACAGAGCTAGAGCACACACATATAACAGCGAGTTCTTTTCTGTAGATACTTTTCTTTCTTAGCATTTATTTATTAGTTAAATGACATTCATAGGACTCACTTTATGCTGATCTTTAACATTTGCTTTCGATTCAATAAATAGAACATCGACTTGATCGAGAGTCAAAATAGTCTGAAAATGATCTTCAAGACGTTGAACTGATTCAGAGACGTTCGCTAGAGACATTCTGATTAAAGCATCAACTTTAGTGTTCATTTTGTCTGATTTAAAAATGATCTGAAAGTTGAACTTCGATAGAATGTTCAAATAGTTGACTTGTCATCAACTCAACTGTTTGTTTTTCATGAAGATCTTTAAAGTCTGATGATGGATGAACATCTGAATGAGTAGTTCAGTGCATTTTAGCTCGAATCATCAGTGTTCAAAGCATTGAATAATAATTAGCAATTTCTTGTCATAAATGTGATAATTGATTTCAGCGAAGATCATGCTTTTGCTGTAGAAGATCATTGAATGAAGAACTTTCTCGTCATCATACTGAGATAGTATTTTATCTTTTACATAGTTCAAAGCATTGATCTTCAGAATAGCTTGTCGTTTGAGATCAAAGTTACGAAGTACTGAGATCAAACTGACTTGTTTTTTTAGATTGTCAAAGACTTGAACACAGATCTCATTTCAAACAAAAGACATGTTTTTTCTAGTTAACTGAGTGAATGATTTGACTAGCTTCGAGAAGTTCTTAATGAAACAACGATAGAAGTTAACAAATTTCACGAAGCTCTAAATTTCTTTTAAATTGATTGAAGTGATTCAGCTGACTATGACTGTCACTTTACTGAGATTCATACGAAGATCTAATTCTGATACAATGACTTTTAGAAAGACAGTCTCTTCTACATCAAATTCGCACTTTTGAATATTCATCTGCAGTTCAGCTTCGCGTAGTCGACTCAATACTAGTTTGACGTGATCTTTATGTTTCTTTCTCATTTTGCTATAGATGAGAATGTCATCTAGATAGACTTGACAAAAGTCGTTCAGAAAGTCTCATAGAATGTTATTCATATATTGCTGAAAGAAGATCGATTCATTAGTCAGTTCAAATGATAGTATCTTGTATTTATATGCTTCTAAAGTGTTGCAAGCATGCATCTCTGTTACTTCTGATTAGCCTGATTAGTCTAACATAGACTAGTATAAAGCTGTGAGTAAAGCTGTTGTTGACACGCTAGCGGCCTAGCGTGCCTTCGTGAGTAAAACTTACGTCGTGTTGCATCTTCTTTCTACTTCAGCTTTGAACTTCTAGTTAGAATACACTCATATGATTCGCTCTATGCAAGCTCATAACATAAAGCAGTGATAAAAGTGATGTAATTCTCATTATCGAGATGCATTTGAAGTTTGTTAAACGCTGATATGATGTTCAATCTAGTCAGATGCTTGCAATTCACTATTTTATCAATGATCTTGTTTATTAATGATAGAGAATATCTATTTCTTTTGAAAATGACATTTAGCTTTCAATAGTTCATGCAGAATCAAAGATCTTCATTTGCTTTGAGAGCGAATAGAATGAGAAAGAAATAGAGAGTCTGACTAGAAGTGATGAATTTCTTTGATAGATTCTCGTTTAAGTACTTCTTTACTTTCAGAAGTTTGATCGAGAACATTCAATAGACTCAACAGCAAGAAGACGTTGAATCATTGATGAGCTCGATTTTATGATTGTAGAAGCGATGAGAGAGTAGTTTATTCAATTGAGCTCGATCAAAAACATCTAGAAACTCATGATATTTCAATGACAGCTTCGCTTTAATATCTTTCAAATTCTGAGTCGTTTCATTAATTGAAGAGACGTTTAGAGCATTCAAATCGCACTGAGTATTGTACGTAATTTTTCTATTGATGTTCATCATGAATAGAGCAAAGACTTCAATCTTGTTCTTCTTTGAATGATTCAACAATGTTTTGAACGAAGCTGCATTTATGCTTCAAATCAAGAATGACTCTTCTTGAACAAATCATTTGAGCATCATAGAGATCTTAGTCTGAGTGATTGAAGAAGACGAAGTTGATCGCGATCAACTTAAGTGCTTTGAATTGAGAGAAATCGAAAAAATCGAAATAGAAGTATTCAATTGATTCAAAAAAACAATGACGTCGTTTTGCATATTCAATAATATTTCGTTTTTATTCATTCAAAGCTTACTCAATATGACTTCATGATGATCAATATCAGCTATCAGCATTGATATAATCAATTTCTTATGACTTTCAATAATGAGATTGAGTAGAATTTTATGAGTAATGATCTTCTTAAATATCTTCTCATCATAATCTCTTATTAGCTTCTCTTTTGTCAGTGATATAGATTGAATTTTCAGTTTCTCGCATACTTTATTGACTAGATTAGAATGTATGATCATGTAGATGATTGAATCACTGTCTATTAAGAGACGAAGACTGAAAGATTGATTCTGAGAGATGAAATGAGTGTCAATTAGAAACGACTTTTCAAAGTAATTTTCTTTCGATAGAATTTCGTTTAGTTTGCACAAAGATATAATTTCTACTTCTTTGATGACTTTTGAAGAGATGACTAGTTTTTTGAATCGAAATTCGAATTGAAATCGAAGCGATCATATTTCTTATTCACTGCATTAATTCTAGTAGATCGATCGAGACACTCTTTAAAGCTATGATCTGATTTATGACATATGAAACAGCTTTCAACTAGAATGTCTGCTTCTTTGACGCTAGTTAAAATCGCGTCGCGTGACTTTAACTGATCAGACTTCGAGTGATTGACTGACTGAGTGACAACACTTACTCTATGAAAGATAGTCTTAAAAAGATCATTGATGCGTTTGATTTTGTTCTTGATCTTTCGAATGACTCGCTGATTATTATTCAAGCAAATCAGATAGAAATGAATTTTCTTTAGAGAATCAGATTGAACTAGTTGATCTACTCAAACGAATCGAAGATGAAAGTGTATTTTATCTTTTAGATCAGCGATCAGTTGCTTCTCGTGATAGTCTAGATAGAAAAATAGACGTTGAAACTGAGTATAGAATTCATTGAATTTCTTGAATTCTTGAATCAAGTTGTAGTATTTTCTACGAAAGTTGACTTTCTTATTTGAATCATCGAACAACTGAGCTAGCTCTTTCAAAAGATCGTCGACGATTTTATAAAAGTTGATATAGTCACGTTCACGTCTAGTCTGAGTGATCTCAACTGCGTCATCGAATAATCTAGAATGTACATAGCTCAATTTGAATCATTCATTAGAAAAGAGATTGACGTTGATCTCTAGTTTATTCTGAATTTTTCCGTATCAATTCTTTCAAGTAGAGTTCTTTTCATCAGTAAACAGCGAAGAATCAGGTATTTTTTGAGATCTAGAACGCTCAGAGTAGATGAAATCAGAAGAAGTGTTTTCTTTAGCTTGAAGTCTAGTCTTCAACTTTTTGATTTCGTCTTCTTGTTGTTTATTTAACTTGTAGAGTCAATCTGTTTCTTCATCAAGAGCTAGACTTCAACGAAGTCTTTCAGATTTCGTAAAACATGAAGAGTATTATCGTTTCAGCGAATGATTCATCATCTTCATGAATGAATGATGCAGTACTTGATGATTTCGTTCGTGATTTCAATGAATCAGCATCAGAGATTTAAGAGAAATGATTTCAAAATTTCTGAAAACGCTCTTCAGTAGATGAATGACTAAACATGATGAGATTTATTTGAAAGAGAATTGAATAAATGACGATGTTCGACAATTGAAAAAGAAAAACGTATAGAATGATGTTTAATCTTCAACAAAGAAGATGAGATTTGTTTATTGATTGATTTGATTGATTCTCTAGCAAACAACGAAGATTCTTTATCATTGAATCTATCGATTGATTTGATTCTTAAGCAATTCACGAAGATTCTTTATCATGATTCTCGTAATCGAGTGAACTTTATGTACTTAATGAGTGATAAGTAGTCTAGCAATTCAAACAGTCTTGTCGTTGATTCTATTCAACTTTCTAGTGTTGTTCTATCTTTCAATTATCGTCGATCATCAGATAAATGAATTTCTTTAAACTCATTCTGTCTAGACGAGTATGTTGAATGAGTAATGAGATTAGTATCGTGTGATTAACGAATTCTTAATATAATGTCAGAATCATGTCTAAATGATACAATCAATGAAGATCAGAGTTGATAGTGCTTGATCTTTAGAGATAGCTATAACTGAATATTAAGAATACAGAAGAAGATTGATACAAAAGCTTCTATTTATGTAATGTTCAAAGACTGCGTTAGACTCGAAAGAAATGTGTTTGTGACACGAGAAGAATGTGATGTAGATGAACAAGATGTTGATGAAAGAAAAGAGTGTTGAGAAAGAAAAGAAATGTTGAGTCATATTTGAATCATATCTGAGTTAAATCTGACTAGCTCGCTGATTAGTTCTAATCATTACGCAGAGAACTCGCTAGCGTTCACTGCAAATTAATTAAAACTTCAGTCTTGTTCAGTCTTGATACGCTCATAACAATTAGTTCTAATCATTACACAGAGAACTTGCTAGCGTTTATTACGAATTGATTAGAACTTCAGTCTTGTTCAGTCTTGATACGCTCATAACATTAGAAAGAACACGTTTTTTGTTTGAAATGAAATTTGTGTTCAAGTCTTTGACAATCTAAAGAAACAAGTCAGCTTGATCTCAGTACTTCATCACTTTGATCTCAAACAACAAGCTATTCTGAAGATTGATGCTTTGAACTATGTAAAAGATGATATACTATCTCAGTACAATGATGAGAAAGTTCTTCATTCGATGATCTTCTACAGCAAAAGCATGATTCTCGCTGAAATCAATTATCACATTTATGACAAGAAATTGTTAATCATTATTTGATGCTTTGAACACTGATGACTTGAGCTGAAATGCATTGAACTATTCATTCAGATGTTCATCGATCATCAGACTTTGAAAATCTTCATGAAAAACAAACAGTTGAATCAATAACAAGTCAACTATTTGAACATTCTATCGAAGTTCAACTTTCAAATCATCTTCAGATCAGATAAACTGAACACTAAAGTTGATGCTTTAATCAGAATGCTTTTAGCAAACATTTCTGAATCAACTCAGCATCTTGAAGATCATTTTCAGACTATTCTGACTTTCAATAGAATTAATGTTCTATTTATTGAATCAAAAGCAAATCTCTATCAACGAGTATAAATGATCAATCAAACAGATGAGTTTTGCAATGAATATAAACAAGCTATGAATGAAAACAAGCTCAAATTTCATATCACTAAACTGAAGAACTGCAAAATCATTGATGATGTTCTATTTAAAAAAGATTTACTGTGAGTCTCTAAAAACATGCACACGAAATTATTACAAGAAGTGCATAATCAATCTTTAATCTTTCATCTCAACAATAAATGAATCATTAATTTAGTTCAGCGTTTCTACTATTGATCAGATCATCAAATTACTATTTAATGATACATTTAAAACTATCATGCTTGTCAGCGAAGCAAAGCTTCTAGAGATAACATCAATGAACTTCATCATTCTTTTTTGATTTCATAAAAACGCTGAAAAGATATAATTATGAATTTCATCACTGAACTATTTCTGTCAGAAGATTATAACATCATTTGCATAATCATATGTTGTCTCATCAAAGAACATCATTATGTTCTTTGTCATTAAGAAGATGATGACATCTCAGTCAAAGAAATGATTTGAATCATGCTATGAAACGTTTATCAACTGCATGATTTACTCAGTTCTATTGTTTCAAACAGAGACTCTCAATTCATATCAACTATGTGAAAAAGTCTTTGCAAGTGACTGAGAATTACAGCTAGTTTATTCACAGTCTATCATTTTGAGATCAATGATCAATCGAAATGAGTCAATCAAGACATTGAATGCAAACTTAGAATCTACTGCAATTACATGCAAGATGACTGAGTTAAATGAATATCTATGATAAAATTCAGTAACAATTCAAATATCTTCTCGATCACTTCAATGATTTCTTTCTACTTCAATAAGAAATTTCACTTTCAAATGAGTTTCAATTCAGATACAACTGACTATGAAACAACTTGTGAACATCTTGAAGTTAGAAAAGTCAATGATATTATCATTTGAATGAAAGAGTTACTGAACTTCAATCATCAACAATTGAAAAAGACGAAGCTGATCATCAAAGTTCAGATTAGATCTGTCGTTGAGTTCAAGTTGCTTAACTTAACTCAGATTGAGTTACAGTGTTGAGTTGAGTTGAGAAGAGTCAACTTAACTCGATCGAGTTGAGTTCAACTCTCGACTCAACTCAATCAACTTGACGAGTTAACTTGAACTCAATGACATGTTTAAACATTTTACTTATTTGAAATAAGTACTAGTAGAATGAAATTATGAAACTTTAAAATGTGTATGTATGAATGATCTTTATTCACATGTCGAAAAGAAATTTATATGTATGTAGAGAAATGTCTTCGACTTCTTTATCGTTGACTCAGATCTCAGTCACTGTCTTTAACTAAACTGCTTGAAAAATGCGTAAGTAATTTCATGAAAACAGTAGATTGCAAAATGAATTGCAAAATGAATTGCAAAATGAATTGCAAAATGAATTGCAAAACTATTTACATGAACTTTTTATTGATGTCTTCTTGTCTTCTTTGCTTAGATAATGCATTCAATTTAATTTTACTTTTAAATGATGATTTCTTCTTGAAATTAGTTATCTTAAAGCTACGTTTACGTGTTACAGCAGAACTCGACTTCAAAGAAGAAGTCATCTTGCGCTGTTCTTTTTTCAATGCTAAAGATGATGATCTAGATTCTTCATTCAATTTAGAGACTGTGACGAATTTCATCAAATTTCTTTGATTCATTATCTTTTGTAATAATTGATCATTCTTCTTCAATCTGTTTCTTTCAATCAAGTGTGATGTAACTCAATCAAAATGAGCAAACGCTGAAAATCGAGCATTTGAAAGTGAAGTTGTTGTAAATCTTGCTGTCGTAGATCTTGCTGTATTAGATAACATAGATAATGAGAATTCTTCGAAGTTTGAGAATCTAGATTACGAAGATGATATGAAAAGATCAACATCAATTGTATCATTGTTCTTCAGCTCTGATATTGTTAATTAAATGTTTAATGATGAACAATATAACATTACTTATCACGCTCGTTATCATCAACATCATTATTTGATGATGCATCGCTGATATACTCTAAATCTTTATTAACGTCGATGATGAAGATTAAATCTTTGTTCTTTTCTTGTTTCTGTGCATTAAAAGCTCTTTTCTCTTTGATAAGCTCATGAGACTTGAATTTTGCTTTCAACTTCACAACATCTGCATGCTTAATCATCATGATATTTAATATGATGTTGACAACAAGAGAGCTGTGATGATAAGATAATACGTCTCATCTCAAATTGAAAACTCGTTCAACATCTGTCGAGATAGCTGAAATTGCTAAAATATCTTGAGTCATTCTGCTTAAATGAACAAAGTTTCTGAGATGATTTCTTCAGAACTTAATGAAATCGATGTCTTGAACAATGTTTAAAACTTATTAGAATTTGATATTTCAAACTATGTGACTGCGAAATTGATTGCAAAATAGATTGCAAAGAAATTATGAAACAACATTAATTGTGCAATGAACGAAACAAAGAGAAGAAAAACTAATTCTGATTCAAATATCGTTTCGCTTCATTAGTTGAAACAAATGATGATAAATTGTGACGTCTGAAATTTCGTCTAGCAACTATATCTGCAATGAAAGATGATTGTTGCAAAACTCTTTCTTGAAGTTGATCTTGCAATGTAGTTAAGTCAAAAGCGTAGTGTTTAGCATAATAATTTATAAACTCTCGTTTATATCTTTGTTTATAGTTGCTGTCTTGTCATGTAGATCGCTCGTATAGATTTAGTTTCTGATGAGAATTTATAATATTTTCAAGATTGTACATTAGCTTTTGATCATGATTGACATCTGCATAATATTCAAATAATTTGATTCAAGCTTGCATTAAGACTTTCAAAAGTGAATGCTTTCAAGAATGCTGCTTTCTCTTCAGAGCTGTCATGTGATCTTTGATATGAAAGAACAAAACATCATAAACGATGTAAATTGCATTGATGTTGAGTTCATGATTATGTTCAAGTAAATCAATGAATATCGCGAATGATTTGAGTAGTTCTACAAGATATCAAACATGTGTTCATTCTTCATTATTGAAAGATAGCTTTTGAAGAGTAATATTTTCATTTTCGTGAGTAGAAATATAACTCTTGATGAAGACTTGAAGATGAAGTGCTCTCAAAAGCATGAGACAGATGAAATTTCAGCGAGTTTTAACATCTTGTATCATCTTGAGATGAAGTTCGAAATTGCGTTGAGACTTGTGAAAGTTCTCTATTCTCTGAGAACTTTCGTTCATATAAACAGAAAGCTTTCAAATCTAATTAAAGATTACTATAATGTCATGAATAAGAGTGTACTTTGTATTTTCAATCGCGATTGCAAAATCAATTGCAAAATAGATTGCGAAAATAATAGCAGAGCAAACTAACATGAAAAATAAAAATTATTAATTATCTTGAACAATGTTCAAGATAAACTCTCTTGTATAAACATGCTTTGAAGATTAATCTTGAATATTCAATACTCTTTCTTATTCTCATTCTCAAGACTTAACGTCAGTGATTTGAATAACTGTTTAACAGCTAATCGAATTACATGTGCTAAACATGATAAATGTGAAATAGCTGAGAACATTTGCAAAGTCTCGTTTAATGCAGTCATCATAACGTCGTTATTGCTGACGTTGTCTGTGATTACAGTCATAACTCAATCTTGAATATCAAGTTCTTGCAATATTCATTCAGTAATACTGCTTAGATTGCTCTCGATATGCTTGTCTTCGATTTGTTTAAAGTTTAACAAGACTTTTTAATACTTTCAGAACTCAATGTAGTAAAATTTCATGATGACTAGAAAAAATAATTTATTAGAACTACTTCATTCATCTAGACTAATGAAGATTTTAGAATTTGTTGATAAATTCTTAAGTATGTTGACTTGAACAACAGTCGCTTGATTCTTGAAAGAGATCATAAGTTTAATTCTGTGTGACAGAGTAATGCTCGATCATGTCATTTCAAATGCTCGTTGAAATTGAACATTGTTAATAGCGACATGAGAAATATTTAAAGTGACGAAAGTCTTTTGAAGTTGTAATGCAAAGACTTCTGAAGTATATTCTTGATGAAAAGTGCAATGTTGTGATTTGTTAATCTTTTGCAATCTTTTTTACAATCTGTTTTGCAATCTATTTTGCAATCTGCAGCTAAGAAGTAACTTATCAAAGCTTTAACTCTAACAAAGTTATGAATGTCTTGAACATTCGTGATCTTAGTTGCTAAGTTTGTGCATCTATCACAATCTTTGCTATTCAGATGATGTTTCATGATGCTGTTATTGATGCTTCTATTATTAGAATACTCATAGACATGCAAACACAAATGACAAATGAGTTTGAGTCTTTCACTTTTGACTAAAGCTGTCTGATAGAAGTTATTTCATATATCATTTGTTCATGACTGTAAAATTCACTTTGAATAATGATAGTTTGATACTTTTCATTCTACTTGCATTGCATATTGAGTTTGCTTTCATCAATTCAGAAATATATATTGATATTTTTGCTCATGATCATATAACACATATTGTTCATCGTGTAATGATTGCAGTTCAATGAGCACAACAGAAGTAATGTTAGAAGAAGAAGATTAAGCATTATCATGCTTGCTGTTGTCAAGATTCTCTGAAGATATATTTATAAAACTGAATAAACTGTTCATACTTGCTTGCAATTTTGATGTTCTGTTTCAAGAAGATGACATGATAAGTAAGTTAAATGAAAAAGAGATTGCAAAAAAAGTTGCAAAAAAAATTGTTAAAAGAGTTGCAAAAAGAATTAAAAACAAGTTTGATCTTTCAAGCATCGTTAAGCTTAAAGTTTGAAAATCAATGCAAATCGTGCGTCACTGTTGACTTGTGATTGATTGATTCTTATCTTTTAAATTAACTGTTAATTATTTTAAAAACTAGCACATTTTAATAGATTTCAAACATCATGATTGACTAAAAAGCTTATTACAAATACAATGAAATAATTATACAGAGATGAACTGAAGTACAAAATAATCGTTGATCGTTGCACAAAATTATGCAAAAAGAATGTTTAATTCTTCTGTTCACTTCTACTATTTATTCATTACATGAGAGTATGCTGTGATGCTGCATGCAATAAATGATTCTATTTATCAGCTTGTGACTGCAAAACTAGCTAGATCATTAATTTAGAAATGCTCAATTTCTAAAATATGAATATTAAAAGAATCAAAAAGAATACTTGATTTCTTGATTTTGAATATCACTTTTCATATTTTTCATGTCAATTTGTAGAAAACATTTGATGTTCATTCATACTTGTCGTAGTCAAAATTTGTCGATCAATTCTCAGTCTGATCTGATAGCACAATTCACTTGCATGACTTGTTCTTAATTGTCTTTCTTTTTAATCATATTACACGTCATAGAGTTTTCTCAAATGTGATGAATGATTCTTGAAAGTGCTTTGATGTCAATTTGCAATCTCAAGAAATATGACAATTTGTGAAGAAGACTTGATGATATTGATCGCTCTCTGCTTTTTTATATATCACAATGTTAGTATAAATATTGAAATACAAGTCGCGAAATTGATTGCAAAATTGATTGCAAAATTGATTGCAACATCAAGAGTAAAATCAAAAGCAAAGTTCAAATAGTAAAAGAAATAATAATCATGTTGTAAATAAAATTACAAAAAGAACTGTCAAAAACTTACACAATAAGATGACGCGTTACGTCTTTTCAGAAATTCTGAAACTGTCAAAGAATCTTCACTATCAATGCTTCTCTGATGACATTCAAGTCATTCATCATCTCTTCGTTCATCATCGTCTTGAGCTTTTCGCTCAAAAGCAAATCATTCATCTGATATCATTCTTTCGTCTGAACGTCATTGATGTCAGAGAGTTTCTCTCATTGAGAACTCTTCATACTTGTATGAAAACGAGCGCTTAGTATCAAAGAATCTTGATTGAAACTTGTGACATCGAGACGTGTTCTTACATGATTCACTGTATTTTCTTTTGCAATTCTATGAATTTATTAATATTTGATTGCAAAAAATATTGCAAAAAATATCGTTGATTTCATTTGCTATTCACATGCGCAGTCAACAAGAACTCATGATCATCATTCAATGCTTGTAGATAGACATTCAATTTTTTGAATTGCTTAATTCAATAGAAATGAATATTTCTATCTTTGTTTTTCACATTTTCAATTTTCTTCTCATTATCTGTCATATTTTGCACATGAATTCTAGTCTTTTTTGAATGTGTATTGTCAAAATAATCTTCAATAGTCTTACGCTTGTGAATAAACATCATTGCGAATGCAGAACAGTAGTTAACTCGTAAAAGTAATGATGTAACGATCTAGATAATGAGATGAAATAGTGAAGATCAATTGCAATGATGAGATATGAAATTTAAACTTCGATATCTTGATTTAAGGTTTTAAGATTTAAATCATCATCATTTCAACACTAATTAAGTCATGTAATCATCAACTTTTTTCTTCTTTTATCTTCAAACAACAACAACATACTGCAATCATGATCGCAACAGCTCAGTAAGTTATGTATCAGTCTTACAAGTTTATAGAAGATCGCAAAACTGATTGCAATACAGAAACAATGAGCTTAATTCTAACAACAAAACATTACTCAACATCTTTAATTTTGCAACTGATGAGATTTTGAAATCGATTTTGAATTCAAATGAATTCTTCAACTTGCACAAATCTATGTACATATTTCATTTCTTATTACTCTTGAATTGATTGCAAAACTGATTGCAAAGTAGAAATAATATCGCAGCGAATTTTAAATTCAAGCTTACAAGATTAAATCTTGATCACGAGTTAAACAATAGATCGCGATTGTCAAGCAGCTCAGAATCGTCATTGTCAAGCTCATCATTATCATTCTCATCATCATTCAGTAAAAAATCTTATAACAAGCAATTCGTCGAAAAGATGTCTTGAAAACAGTCAATAATGAAGTCGAGAACTGATGATAAAAAAATGAAGCTCATCAGAGTAAGTTTTGAGTCTTACTAGATTGCAAAAATGATTGCAAAAGTGATTTTAAAGACGCTGATCATATGTTAAAATGTTCAACTCATTGAGTCAGCTTGTGTTATCAATGTCATCATAAAGTGATCTTATCAAGCTCAAGAAAATGCGAAAATATTGCAAAGAAACTATGATACTTCGTGAAATTCATCAATATCAAAGAACAATTGACTTAATTATTTCAAAGCTGTCGTTTTAGCGTGTGATTCGCGAAGTGTATCATGAATTGATTGAAGTCAATCTTCGCTTTCAATCAAAAGCTATAAAGACATTGCAGAAGACAACAGAAGCGTGACTTGTTATGATGTATGAAGATTAGTTTCACAATTAATTTCACAATTAATTTTGCAATTCAAATACTGATTACTTAACAGACATCAATCTTTGCGCAATTCATGCAAAGTATGTAATCATTCAAGCGAAGAATATAAGATTGATTTTTCATCTCACAAGCAAAAAGTTTACATTTGAAGCTTGTTCAAATTACATGATGAAGTAAATAGTCATGTTACTATGCAATCAAAATGCAACGCTGTCGCAAGACAAATAGATAGTAAATACAATTTTTGCACTGTCACACTGTTAGTGATACTATTGCTTTCGCGCATAATTCAAGTTAATTCTTATTGCTTTTGTCAAGAACTTTAGTTTTTTTTCTCTTGAATGTAAAGTCAATTGATTAACTACTTGTATGCATGAGATTTCAGCGCAAACGAGATTTTTGCACACGCTAACTAAAACTATCTATATTGATGTCATTTTAGCACGTCAAAGTTGATACTATTTGTTGCTAATCTTTCTAGATTAGAGTGCGCGAAAATTCAGTTTGCGCGAAAACTTCGTGCATACAAGTAATTATTCTATTTTTAGAAATTAAGTTCGAATTCAGTTTGCATGAAAATTCTGTGCATATGAGTAAGTATACTATTTTTAGAAATCGAGTTCAAGCAACTCAACTCGATCTCGAATTGAGCTCGAGTTGAAAGAGATCAACTCAATCTCAACTTGAACTCAGAATTGAGTTGAGTTGATCTTTCTCAACTCAACTCAATTCTAACTTGACAACAGATCTAGTTCAGATCAATAAACATAGATGAAACGTCACATATGAAGTAAATGACTGAGTTTGACTATCTTTCAGAAATGTTAAGACAATGAGACTCTGCAAAGATTTGAAAGATAAACAGTTAGATCTCTATCAAATCACTGTCAAAATGAGTATTTTCTATTATTTTCATCTATCAATCAGCATGAAGCATCTGCATTCAATGTTCAACTCAAAACTACTGCAATCATATTCAAAAGACTTTCTATCAGAACAGCATTCAGAATCACTCAGATCAATCATTATTGAAGATGATAAACATTGAGAGATAGACGATATATTGAACTTCAGACGCTATCGAGATCGAATACAATACAAAGTCAAATGAACAGATCTAGATAGAGACGACGAATGATACTATGTCGATAAAGAAAAATTCGATGACTCAGAAGAAGTTTTGAACGAATTTCATAAGTTATATTCAAACAAATCGCGCTAAATATCGAAATAACTATCAACAAAAGCGAGCAAATGAACTACATTCATGCGAACATGAATTTTCGAAGGGAAGAGTAATGTTACGAGTGTATCAAGGCTGAAGCCCTAATCAACGATCTAGCCGAGATCTGGCCCAGGTTTGGCTCAGATATGGCCCAACACCCTTTTTCCTTCCCCAACACCCTTTTCTTTCACCAACATCTTGTTCACCAACATCACATCCTTTCCGTGTCACAAACACATCCCTTTCGGGCCTAGCGCAGCCTCTGAACATTACATAAATAGAAGCTTTTGTATCACTCTTCTTCTGTATTCTTAATATTCAGTTATAGCTACCTCTAAAGATCAAGCACTATCAACCTTGACCTCCATTGGTTGTATCATCTAGGCACGGTCCTGACAAACCCAAGTACGCCAGGCGATAAACGATGTGAGGTGGCTACGGCATGAGGGTTTCGTCGTGCAGCATCAGGATTGGAGTTGTGATTCATTCTGCGACGTGAAGGACGCTGAGAAGAGAAACTGGAACTGCTGAGAAAAAATTTCAAACGGAACGGCGCGCTGATCATCCTCTAGCACTGTTACCCATAATCTCGTGGATAAGACCATATCCCGAACCATACCCATCCACTGATCCCAAGGCAATGCGCGAAGCGTTTTGACCAGTAACGTAAAGTATTCTATGCTCAGGGTGGTGAGCAAATAAGCGACTTGGCCGTTGTTACAGGCTGTCGCCAAGGCAGCATTGACGGCATCTCTCATTCATACTAGGATAACAGCTATCAATTAGATTTTGTGAATTCGCAATATAAGGAATAGCGAAACGAGGGCGAAGACAAATAGGAAGATGACGATTGCGAGGTTGAGCATATTGAAAATGATGTAAAGCTAGATAGCTGAAGTCTTTGAAACTTGTAGTAGAGAGATATAAAGATGATTGAAGAGAATTGTGCAAGTATGAGATAGTTAGTAAGATATTAGGCTTGCACAGTCGACTTGTGGATGATTCTTATAAGAATCGTTGAGCGTCTTCTTCTAGACCGTTACGCTGTGTATAGAATGATGCAAGACACTCTGAACTAATGATGTCAGAATCATCAACGAAAATAAAGATGTGACTGAAGAAATTTCGCAGTGTCTCGAGTGTTTGAATGAACTTTGCGTAGCGCTTTTCGCGAAGAAAGAACATCTATGTTGATTTTCTGAATGACTTCGAATTTCAACAGAAAGAAAAGACATATCTAAGCAACGATAAGAAAATTATGAACGAAAGCATAGATGCAATTGAGACAGAATCAAAAGTCTTGAATGTTTGAAGAACTTGCGAAGATCTTTCCTTCTGTAGCAAGAATACTGATGTTGAATTCGAAACTGCTTCGAAATTCGACAGGTGAGAGATTTCATGTGATCGTAATCTCTTAGACCAACAGAGCGGTTGAAAAGTTGATTGACCACGATTGATGAGAGCTCTCGAGTGGTGAACGGACACTTAACATAGCAAGCGGACAGACGAGAAACAGGCATATTGAACGTAGATGCCCTTTTTAGATAATGCTATTAACTCCAACACCATGATGGTGAGCATAACAGCAAGCGAGGCCACAAAGCCGCTGCTCGATAGCTGAGATCTAGCCTTGATTCGACCGAGACAGTGGCTATGGAACCACCTGCATGCAGAAAACCCCTCAGCCTCCCGGTTCACGGGTCCACGATTGCAATTGTTTACTATTGTTGAGGTCTAAGACAGCGATGCCTTGAATGCCACAACACGTCGCGAAGTATAGATGAGTAGGGAGAAACTGATTACTGAAGCAGCTATCAGCCAACGCTGAAAATGACGTCAGAGGAGGTATATATTGCTTCGGAATGGCAAAACCAGTAGCGGGTAGAAGCGAAAAGAGCACCATCACACCGCGAAAGGGCGAGAAGGGTGGAATTAGCTTGGTGGTTGATCATGCTGGTACGTTCGGTCTGTGTGTTGGAAGTAGGATAATCTCCACCTTATAAGGCTGAGCTACGCTAGTAAAGTTTGCCCCTTTTATGTACGTGTGAGGCACCGATCACAGACAATAGTCAAAGACATTATTACAGACAAGAAATTACTTTGATTATGGGTTTCCTCCTCAACTGGGCAATGATCTGGTGAATTACAAGCAGAGTTCTGTTTTTGGGGATTGCTGCATCGTTTGACATTCTATTCAAAAAACCCTGAGCGCTTGAGCAGGCCCTGCCACATTACAGTATCGACATCGGTTTGGTCCACTGAGATGCCCATATTCGGCGTTAATAGCCCAATTCGAACGCACGAACATATGATTTCTCAATGTATGTCTGCTGTCAAAGGGACCTCCACGTCCCTGAAAGAGGCATCATGGCACACTCCTCCTTCACTTCATAACCTTCTTCTACCACAAAAGCTTTCAGCACAACACCGCCAACGCCATTCGGTAGATCATCCAGCTAGACCCAGACCATGCCGAGCTACCCGCGTCGATCACGCATTTCGCGGCTTCCAAGCCTGAAGAGAACGAATGTCTTCAAGTTTGTCGTACGTACGAGCCACTCTTTCACTGTGCCCATCTCCTGCATGGTTGCCAGCGGCCAGGTAAGCAACTATCCTCGTCACCGCCGTTCTTTCTTCAAGCAACATCGACGGCGTCCCCCTGGAGCGCCTTCGCCTGTCTCTACTCCTCCATCGTCATCGCGCTCGTGGCGATCGTGCTTGGTGCATAGCAGCAGTGGGTCTTCCCGATGCCGATGAGCAAGAGCATGGTGTCCAACGCGAAGCAGATCCGGAAGCGGTGGATAGAAGACGGGAGAAACCGCGAGAATGGGAGCAGATACGGGACTGCGGAACAGTTCAAAGAGAACAAAACTATGCTTTTCGCGCTGTAGTGTCCCATGATGCTGTTCATGTTGAGCGTTATGACGTTTTCGGCGGGGACTGTGGGCAATTGCGTTTTCGTCTTTCGCGAGCAGGGACAAGGCGGAAGGGATCATGCTAGGATTGCGGTCTTCTGTGGTACTGTGAATCTGTTGGTACTCGTGTTGTTTAATGGGTGCTCAGTTGTGGTTGCATCAGCTGAATGAGCAAGAGGAAGAGGGGTTCTAGAGATGAGAGTCCTGAAGGTGCCAATGAAAGTATTAGCTCTAAAAAGGCATGAGAGTTGATATTGGTTTCTAGGATAATTGGTGGGTAATGAAAAGTGGCCCCGATTTGAGATTGATTCTTGGTTAGTAGTACTAGTGGTCTGCCACGGATTCTATTCAGCACCAAGCTTTCTGCTTTTGAGTTTGGGGGGGGGCTTTTAATTGGGGGTGGTCTTTGAATATCAGTCAGTGTAAAAAGTATTGGATGAGGACTGGCTTAGGTGAAAAAGAGCGCGTAGAAATCTATGATGGAGAAAAGTCTTCTTGAAAGATTTTTTTACTTCACTGAAATGGTCTTCACCAATTTATTTCCCGTTAACACACCAGCCCCAGTCCTTTTGAAGTCACCCTCTCATACCTCTGTCCCTCTACTGCACTCATCTCGAAATCGCATAAAGCCTATGTGAATCTCAATTCACAAGCACACGAATACCCTTTGAATCCAACCGGTAGCACGCATTGAAGAAATCGT
>JAABUH010001684.1_pt1 | contig 23425 bp, 41 predicted proteins | sample 5559121 | NCBI WGS metagenome assembly JAABUH01 (sample SAMN10711871, study PRJNA513364) | rock metagenome | isolation source: Antarctica rocks | place: Antarctica: Victoria Land, Battleship Promontory nord | collected 2015-12-28
GCCGCCGGCGACCACCGCCTGCTGCAGCGCCTCCAGGCGCTCGCGGCGCCGCGCGACGGCGACCACGCGCAGGCCCGCGCCCGCCAGCGCCGTGCAGACCGCCCAGCCGATGCCCGCAGACGCGCCGGTCACGAGCGCCACGCGCCCGCGCCAGCTGGCGGCCCCCGCCGCGGGCGGCGTCAGCGCAAGGGACGGCGCTGTGGCAAACGGTGCGGCCTATGGGCGCTCTGCATATGGCCCTGTGCGCGGCAGACTCTGTGCGGCCCCACCAGCGCAGTGCAGGCCGATCAGCCGATGCCCGCGGACGCGCCCGCCACGAGCGCCGCGCGCCCGCGCCAGCTGGCGGCCCCTGCAGCGGGGCCGAGCCAGCAAGAAGGCAGGCTGGCAAGCAGTGCGCTTGATGTATACGTGCAAGCAAGCTGTCACATGGCACAAGAATCTGTCCGTGGCGTCCCCTGCGCCTGCGGCCGTGGCGCACGGTCTGGGCCGCCATAGCAGAGCGTGTCTCGCACCGCTCCAGGCCCGGCGCTGCGGGCGCGGCGGGGCGCTCAGCCGCTGCGGCGGGCGCCGCGGCCATCGGCGGCGCAGGCGCCTGCTCCGCGCCGGCACCCGGCGCCGCGGCCGCCTTGGCCGCAGCCGGGGCAGCGCCGCTCGCGGGCGCAGCCGCCGCCCCGGCCGCCGCCGCCGCCGCGCCGGCCGCGCCGCGCAGCAGCGGTTGGGACTCCGCCGCCGCCGCACCAGCGCCGTCGGCGGCGCCAGCGGCGCTGTCGGGCGGAGCAGCGGCGCCGCCGTCGCCGCCGCCTGCGGGCGCCTCTTCGTCCGCGACCAGCGTGACGGGGCCCGACCCCGGCCCGCCGCCGGTGCCGACCTGCAGCGCAGGCACGCCGCTCTCGCCAGTCCCTGGCCCCACTCGCCAGTCCCTGGCCCCAGGTGGTGCAGGCATTCTGCGTACAGCGCGTGCAGCGCCATGGCTATGCCAGGTGGCCTACTGAGGTGCTGCTGCCTAGGGCGCGCCCTTGCGTGTCATGACAGCGGCCGGGACCCTACCCTTGCCGCAGTGCTGTACACAGGCCTGGCACGCGTGCCAGGCCCTGGCTGCGGGACCCATTGTGACGCAGCGCGTGCACAAGCCGTGTTCGCAGTTGGGTGGATGCCGGAACATGCGTCACGAGCCGCACCCCTTCCGCCAAAAAAAAAAAAAAAAAAAATCTGACAAGCGGGCGCGCGCCTGGCCGCGCAGCGCGCGCCCCGCGACGGACGCCAGCTGCCGGAACGCCTCCTCCACGTCCTCGTTGAAGATGATGTAGTCGTACAGGCCGGGCTCCTTGATGCTGCGCGCGCGCGCCCTGGTCCTTCGGGGGGGCCTTTCGGGAAGCGCAGCAGCAGTGCTGCAGTGGCTGCAAATGCTGAGCTGCCGCACAGCCTGACGCGGTAACCTTGGGGGAACCCCGGTTGCTCTCTGAGCGGGTCGCCCACGGTTGGGACAGGTCAAGACACAGGCGAGCTTGGCGGATGCGCGCAACCCAGCCGTGCGGCTACGTCAGGACGCGCCTGATAGCCAGTCCGGCCCACAGAGCGCTGCCGAGCCGTGGCGGGCCAGGCGCGCCTGGCGATCTCCTGCTTGGCCGCCGCGAGGCGCTCGGCGATCTGCGCCTCGCTCTCGGTGCCGCGCCCGCGCAGGCGCCGCTCCAGCTCCTCGCTGCTGGGCGGCGCGACGAAGACGAACACCGCCTTGAGGCCGCTGCGGCGCACCAGGCGCGCGCCCTGCACGTCAATGTCCAGGATGCAGCAGCGCCCCGCCGCCGCCACGTCCTGGACAGCCTGCGCGCGGGGTGGGCGGCAGCGTGGTCAGATCACGGCTTCAGCCCGGCACGCTCGCGGGGCTTGCTCGCGCGCAGACCTGCGCACGTAAGCAGCGTGCCCGACTGCAGAACGCGTGAAGTCACTGCAGTGGACCCAGCTGGGCTGTAACCAGCGTGCTTCACTGCTGCATACCTCAACATCAGCCTGTCCCAGCAACACGCAGAAAAGGGCATTCCTCCCCACAGCAAGCCGGGGCTGGGCCCGCGGGAGGCAGCACCTTGAGGGAGGTGCCGTAGATGTTGGAGTGCACGTACGCATACTCCAGGAACTTCCCCTCTTCGATGCCCTTCTCAAACTTCTCCCGGGTGGTGAACCAGTACTCCTTGCCATTCTGCACCCAAGCCACACAAATAAAACAGCAGACAGTGCTCCTGCCCCTGCAGGCTGACAGCGCCTGCAAGGACTTGGCTCTTCAGAAAGCGCATGCAAGTTTTGAAACATGCGTGGATTGACAGAAGTTCAGCAGACTCGCAGCTCACCTCCTCGCCCTCGCGCGGGGCGCGCGTCGTGTGCGAGCAGGAGAAGCCATAGCTGTCTGATCCGGCCATCAGCTTCTTGATAAGCGTGCCCTTGCCCACGCCGGAGGGCCCGCAGATGACCAGCGCGCTGGGCAGCGCGCCCGGCGCCGGCGCGTCAACGCTCTGCGCGTCGCTGGCCGGCGGTGGTGCGGCCTCTGAGGAGAGTGCGGCGCCCATCGCTGCGATGTCGTACCTCAGCCACAGCGTCTACAGCACGGGTTTTGGTGCAGTGCGCCAGCACTTGAGCTGTGGCATTGTGCTCGAAGTGCTCTGAGGAGCCCTTGCCAAGGCTTGCACGTGCGTCATAACCCACAGCTTTTGAATTGCAAGCCTAGCCGGCAGATAGGCGCTGGAGCTGCGCAGTACAAAAATGAACAAGACCGCCCACATCTTGATAATCAGCAACATAGTGTGCTAGGTGAGCAGGCGGGTGCACGGTGCCCAGCTCTCAACGCTGGGGCGCTACAGGGAGAGCGCCACAGGAGCTATGAGCGCTGTCAGTGGGAGAGCAGCAGGCAACCGCAGGTGTGAAGAGAATGACGCCCATCAACGGAAGGCTCGAGGCTGCATATGCAGAAGAGGTACGTCCATCAAACTTCAAGTATGAGCAAGCCTGCACTTAACAAGTTAGACAAGAGGGCTATGCTGCATACTTTGCTGCACTCTCTGCACTGTTTATGAAGGCGCAGCACAGAATCGCTGTGTGTCAGTGGACTTTGCCCTCCTGCCCACGTACAGGCCAGGACAGTCCTGGATGTCTCGGAGCGCCTCCGGCACGCTGTGTAGCACTGAAGCAGCAGCGCACTCCGCAGAGCTTTACCAGAGTTGTGCAGGTGCGCAACCTGCCGCGGTGTGCGTCCGAAGCAGAAGCCCTGAAGAAGTTCTTTGCAGACTGCGGCGAGGTCGCAGACATCTGCGTCGGTGCGTGAAAGGCCCCAGCCAACATGCTGCGCACAGCACACCCAAACAGCCCCTGCTTCAACACCTTTGCAGCCTGCTTCAAGGCCTCTGCAACCCGCTGACGGGCAGTTGCTCTGCGCAGCCGTCGACAAGGGGACGGACACCGTCATGGCGCACACTGGTTTCTGCAACGGCGGGGCCGCCGCGGCCGCCGTTGCCCAAAAGCGGTTAGCTGCTTGGCGGCCATGCTGTGCACGTGAGCGCAACGCAGGATCGCTCGGTTGAACTAGCTGCGCTGAAAGCTGCGCGCAGGCTTGACGAGCAGCGTCTGCTTGGCGTATCGGGCATTCTAATGGTGCGGCCCTCGCTCGAGCCGCAAGCACCCAACGTGCTGCCGTTGCCCTTAGAGCTGTCGCTGGTGCTCGTGTGTGTGCAGCGAGAGCATTTTGTGGAATGAAAAGCAGTAGGACGCATGCCGACGCTGACACCGCATAGCTGGTGCGTTCAGTGCATTGCGCAGAACCTCAGGAGGAACCTGCTCGGGGCGGCGGACGACCTGCAGCGCTGCCATGAGATGGTGCCCGAGACCATGTCGCGCGGCCAGAGCGCGGACGGGCGCGCGCTCTCCAAGAGGGAGGCTCCATTGCGGCTGGAGTGCGTGTACGACAGCGTGGGCCTGACGGAGCGCCGGTGTGACAGGATGTGACAGGCGCGCGGGACCCTGCGGCAGCGCTGCCTGGTAACTCTGCGAGGAACGGTTATCCTGCCAGCTGCGCGAGGGCGTTGCTGTGGGACCTCATGTGCGGTCTCTGCCTCGTGTAGGCCCAAAGGACTGGCGGGTTGCGCGCAGTAAGGAGGCTGCGCCCTTTGTCACGTTCTCCATTCAGCTGTGCATGGCCCAGTCGCTAGGCGTGAAGCTGCGGCGCGTCAGTGTGCTTGGCACAGGTGGCACATGGACGCTCGTTGTTGTCTTGCAGTTCTGCGTGTCTCGCCTGTGTGACCGCGCATCATGTGAGGCTCTGGGTGCTTGACACGAGAAAATGAGAACAGGCCGGGTGGTATCGGCGCCATATGCGCTGGCCTGCGTGTGGCGCAGGTGCTGAGAGGGTATGGGATTGAGCGGAACACGGCCAAGGAGGGCGAGGCCCTGGACCCCACGCGCCATGATGTCGACAGCAGCGTGACCCCGCGCCCTGGCGCTGCGCGCGAGGTGCCTGGGAGCGTCGCCGTGACGCTCAAGGCGCGGGCATCGCCCCTGTGATGATGCTTACACACGCATGTTTGATTGACCACGGATAGGGGGGCGATCATCTGATGCAGCGCCCAGGTGGGCTCACTGGAATAAGAAAGGAAGAGCTCATTCTAGACGCCTGCACAGCATTGCTCGGCATGCAGATTCCCAAATGCTCGTTTGTCAACGTCTGAGCTCAAGGGCCCTCTGGACCTTGCATACATGCAGTAGTGGAGCCCCTGCTCTAGGAGCTATGCATCACCGTAGTCCCCGACGATGTCGAGCTTGATGTGGTGTGGCTGGGATATACGAGCAGATGGCGCGTGTATCAGGATCAAGTGACACTTGCATGCGAAAAGTTTCTTGCAGCAAGGCGCAGTCTGTCCAACGTCGCTCCCACTCACCAGGTTGGAGACTGATCTGATGGTCTGCGCGCAGAGTGGATACACCGAGGACGGGCCCGTCATACAGTGCGCGGTGGTTGTCACCTATGATAAAGCCGCCGGCACCGAGCCTGCTTGCTAGCACCTGAAGAGCTTGGCGCATGCTTGTTATCACCTGCACGGCGACAGCTTGTACATACAGGACCACTATTTCTAGCCTAGCATTCCTAGGCAGGCCAGAGCACAGGAGTCTGCTTTCCTGCGCATGTACACCTGGAGGCGAGGCTGGAGCATTGAGACAGAGGCTTAGCAACATGATGTTGCCAATATCACCTGCATGCCGACCAGAGCACACCCACCATCTCTTCCCGTAAACCCTCATTCTTCTGCTCCTCGAGCTGCCCTGGCGCGCATCGCCCTCCTGCTCCCCCTGCCTTCACAGGCGAGCCGCGCTGGTGGTTTGCAGTGAGCGTGCCAGGCCTATTCGTGCCCCAGGAGTCTGCCAGGTCGTGTGGACTTGGCACTCACCAGCATGTGGCGCAACATGGAGGCCCTGTTCGAGGGCTGCAACCCGTGCATGGGCTGCGTGTCAGCAGATATGCTGGTCTCTCCTCAGGTCATACGCTTCTGGGAAGACAAGGTGCGCCCTGCGCCGCATGCTTGGTCGTCGGCCATACGCACCTGGTTTCCTATCACGTATTGAAGCCTTGTGACCGCAGGCCAAAGCGTACGGGCCTGGCGTTGCTGGCGCTCTGTTTGGAGGCGCCTGGTCAGCCCCGTGAGCTGACGCCGAAGTGCGTTTGACCTCCGTGTAAGGCGTGCCGAGGGAAGGAACACATGAGCGCAGGTGGTTTTGGGTGGATGCGTGTGCCGCAAGCAACACAAAGGTGCCCTTTGTAGAATACCTCCCCGGCTTTGTGGCGACGCTGGCGCTCGTTATGATAAACGCGATCAGGAGGTGCGCCATACGCGTTGCCTCTCGAGCCTGCCGCGCTCGTTCTTGCGGCGTGCCTATGTGCGCTGCAGCGTAGAATGCTGCAACCGCGCAGGGAAGAGCTGGACGAGCACGATCCATTTGATGAAGGCGTGTTTTGCCGCTCGCGCTTCTGGCTGTTCCTGTCATACGTCGTGAGCTTTGCGTCCATCATCGGCAGCGTCGCGGTGCTGCCCTCGCCTCACCCCCTTCCTAAACCCCTCTCCCGCAATGCTCGTCACACGTGCTTGTCTTTGAGTACAGAGACAGGCCAGGCTGCAGCCCCGGTGTCCTGCGGCGCAGGTGCTGCTGAGCCAGTACGCACTGAAGCCAGGCGTCGACAACCCCTGGCCAGGCGTCGCGGGGCTGTTCCAGGCGCGCCCCACACGGGTCTGCACCCACGCTCTCTTGGCCCACGCGCTCTCAAGCAGGGCGGCGCAGGTTACGCTCATTCTGGCGAGCGCTCTGCTGTTCTTTGTATCGAGGACGCCCAGCAGCGACAGCAACTATGGCGGGTACGGCGCGTTCTAGGGGTCAGCGTGTAACAGAAAACTCGGTTCTGCAGTCATCTGCAGCCAAGCCACCACATTTCAAGCCCACCGGCCACAGCAACACGCATGTGCCTGCCTCAAGACAGCCTGCATAGTAGATTTCTCCTGCATAGCCTCACAAAGCCAGAGGCGCCCATTGCCCCGCCTCAGTGACTGTCCTGTATCAACGAGAGCGGCAGGAGCGTGCCTCACTGCGCAGGCTCCTCTTTGAGCACGTCTATGCCGGCCTTCAGCTGCCGCTTGCGCTCGTTGTACACCGCGTTCAGCCGGGTAAACTGGCGCAGCACACCTCCTGTCAGCGGCTCGTCTCTTTCTGGGGACGATATTGCAAACACTTCAGGCTGGCAAGGAGCACGCACCTCCTTCCGGTGGTGCAGGCACTCCAGGTAGTCCTCTCGCTTCTCAAAGCAGTTTCGGGGATCGTCGGCCTCGGCCATGCACTGCAACCCGCTCCACGCGTCAGACAGGAGCTGGGAAACAAGGCCGAAGCGCATGCGCAAGCGCAGCAGCCAGGTCAGGGGCTTTCCGCACCTCAGAAAAGTCCATCCACAGCGGATAGCACCTGGTGCAGAGCAGACTAGCGCAACTTAGCGCCAAGGTCAGCGAGGGCGGTTCGAGACTGCTCTACACACCGACACGGACGTTCACCTGCCCGCCTTTCCATTCAGGCCGAAACCAGAAGCCATGGAGGCCACGCGGCTGCGCACGGAGTTTGAAACTGGGCCTGGTTCGGTGCCCCGCACGCCGAACACCGTCCGCCACCCTCTGAGGAGCAGCAACTGCCTGGTGCCCAGGTCTCGCAGGCGGGCGAGATGCTCGGGCCAAAAGTGCTCCTACTTTATTGGTGCTTCCCTCCTCCTACCTTGATGGTGCTTTCAGCAGAAGACCCTCTGCTCTCAGCAAGGGTGTGCACTCTACTCAGCAGAGCACTGAGCGGCTCAGTCTGAGCCCCACCGAGGGCGCAAACAAGAGGGTGTCCTCTTTTCGTAAAGTGTACTAGGAGAGGGCGCTGAACAGGCAGCAGGCGCTCGTCACGGAGTAGGCCGATGAATCGCAGGCTGCAAGGTGACCGCCTCGCACCTCTCGAGCAGCACTGCGTGGCTTGTGCAATTCGATGACACTGCTTAGCTCAGGAAGGTGCCGCCGTGCAGCAGCAGTAAAACTCACATTGGCACCGCGACCCGCAGATCCCTTTGCGGATGTCGACCTGCCGACACTGGTAGAGGAAGAGCTGCAGCATGGTGTGGCACGCTGCATCGCTTTCAACCACTGGGGGACGCTCCTGGCTGGCGCGCTTCCCCACTGCTCTGATCAAGCTCGCGACGGCGCTGCCGTCCTCTGCCTGACGCGCTATAGTGTGCTATACTGCTGTCTGTAGGGATCCACTGGCAGAGCGCTAAGCGTTCCACACCTGTGCCAAGAGTGCTTGCGCTGCGACCAAGGGCGAGCACATATAAAGCGGTCAGCCCTGCACACACTGCCACTGTCATTCATTTTTGAGGACCTCTGACCGCTTCCAACAGCCATGGGCCGCGTGCAGCCGGCTGCAAGGACGGCTTGCTCGTTGTGTGGGACTACGAGACACGCTCAGTGGCGCGCGAGGCCAAGCTGCACTGCAGCGCGATCACTTGCGTAGCCTGGTCACGCAGCGGCCGCCTGTTGGCCGCCGGCGCGAGCGATGGCTGTGTGGCGCTTTGGGACGTTGCATCCGGGGAGGTGGTGCGCTAAAGCCTACTCAGCACCGACCTGAGCTTGGGATGGGGGTTTCTGCTTGCGCGTAGCAAGCGAGCGTTGGTCGACAGTGTGAAGAGGAATGACTTGCAGCACGCCATGACCAGCCCAGATACGTGAAGGAGTGCTAGAGCTTCAGTGGCGCATTCTGCCCGGGGTTGTCAGGCAAGGGCTGGACCTGAGTCGGCCTTCAAGCATTCTCTGCTTGCTTGGCCTTGCACACACGCTCCGCTTGGAGCGGATGCATGCTCACGTGCTGCCGGCAAAGGCAGGACAGAACACGCTCTTAAAGCATTGTCATCCCATCACTGTACCTCTGAGTCAGAGCACATGCCGACAGAACTGGGCGAGCATGACAAGGGAGGCTAGCCTGCGCCACTCGAGCCCGCGCACGCGCCTGCGCACAGGTGCACCGCGAGGCGTTGGCGGCCGCGCCGACCGCGCTGAGCCTGCACCGCCGGGAACCCGCGCGCGCGCTGGCCAGCTTCGCGGCGCGGCCGCCGCAGCTGGCGGAGCTGCGCGCTGGCGGCCGGCTGCGCGACCTGCCCGCCTTCTGCCCGGGCGCGGCCCAGACACCAATGGGGTAGGGTTAGCTACCCCTAACCCATGATCCTGTCAACACGCTGCTGGGCTGTGCGGGGCCCTGCTGCGCACTGTGCGCTGTGCGCGTTTGGCGTATTGGTGCGCATTTTCCTCACCACAAGTTGCCACACGGGCACGCGGGAGAAGGGCAGCTCGGGTGCTATAACACGCTGGGGGACCTGGCTTGCCAGCACCGCGCAGCTTGGCACACAGCGTGCGGACGGGGCGCAGAAGGCGATGTGAGGAGGGGCGGCGGCGCGGCGCTGTTCAGCCACAGCGGCGAGCACATCTTTGCCGCAGCGGCCGGCACGGTCGCCGTGCTGGACGCCGGGTCGCTGCAGGTCCTGCGCGTCCTGCAGGCGCGCAGCCCGCGCCGGCGCACCGGCATGCGGCACGGCCGCCTGCGGTCCTTTGCGGCGGAGCGCTGGCGCGCACGCGCCTGCGCGGCGATGCGGCGAGCGTCCTCACATGGGTCCCGTACCCGCGCGCGCAGGGTGCGCCGGCGCGCGTGGACCGCCTGACGCTCGGCCGCGGCGGGGCCATCCTGCTGGCCTGCGGCGACAAGGCCATCCGCGAGTTCAACGTCGCGGTCACGGGGCGCCTGTCCCGACCCGGTGCCGAGGCCGAGGCGCCGCTCATGATGGCGACTGGCGAGTTCCGCAACCCGGTGGAGGGCGGCCACGGCTGGCGCGCGGTGGCGATCACGGCCGACGGCGAGCACGTGCTGGGCGCCTGGGGCAGCGCGGACGCGCACTGCATCTTTGTGTGGGCGCGCCTCGGCCGGCGGCAGCTGACGCGCATCCTCGAAGGTGCCGGCTCCCCGGATGACAGGGGTTCGGGCTTGGTGTGGCCATACCTGGGTGCTCACGTCACGGCATTCAAGGTGTAAACACAGGGTTTTCTCGTGTATGTGGCTTTGCTGTGTATGGTGTGGCAAGCATGGCGTGATCTCTGCATCGGTGGAGGCGTGGCGCGTCTTCACGCACGCTTTCCCTATGCTCCGTGACGGGGGCGCTGAAACCCCCCAGGGTGTGGTCCGCAGGCCCCAAGGAGGGCGCGGCCGACGTGGCGTGGCACCCGCGCCGCAGCGCGATGGCCAGCCTGTGCGACTCGGGCGCCATCCTGCTGTGGTCGCACGTGTACGCCGAGCGCTGGAGCGCGTTCGCGCCCGGCTTCCGGGAGCTGCGCGACAACGAGGCGCGCCCCGGGCCCTGCGCTCTGTTCCTGCGGTGACGTCCAGCAGCGAGCGTGGACATGGAGGCAATGAGCGCAGCTGCTGCCCACTGCGTCAAGCGGCAGCGGGCCTGCAAGTGCTGCCTGCTCGGTGAGGCGGGTGAGCCTGCCTGCCTTGCAGGGCGGCTCGTCGCATGCTGAGGCTACGCCTCAGCACCTGCGGGTGCGGGCGCCTCCCATCGTTGGCAAGCGTATGCGGTGTGGCACCAGGGCAGGCGGCGCGCAGGAGTATGTGGAGCGCGAGGACGAGTTCGACTTCAACGAGCGCGTCGAGGACGCCGCGGCTGAGCCCGTGCTCGAGGACGTGGCGGTCGACATCCTGAAGGGCCAGGCGCGCAGCGTCGCCCGTTCACCCTCCCTGGTCCAGGTGCTGACGGCCGCCCTCAGCCCGGCGATCTCCTTGGCCGGTCGGAGTGATCAAGCTGACATGGCTCCATGTCTCAAGTCATGCTCCAGCCGCGTAGAGTGCTTGGCGCGTCACATCTGAGAAATGTGGCTTGCATATAAAGCCCAGTCCTGGAAGCATCCGTGCGGGTGAGAGGGCGGTCGCGGCGCGCGCCTGGCAGGATGCGGCGAGCGGCAGCGACAGCGACGTGGGCGAGGAAGGCGCGCTACGGTTCCTGCCGATGGTCGTGCAGCCGCAGACGCCGCCGCCGTCGCCGCGCGCCCCTGCCACATGCCCCAGGAGTGTTGTGTGCCCGGGCCCTTCACATCAGCCTATGTGCTGCATTGTACCATGTAAGGTGTCTCGCTGTTCTGACAACCCAACACCTGAGCTCACGGCAGGCTGGCATGCAAGCAGCAGGCACGTCACAGCGCTTAGAAGCTCGTGTCGGATGTGCAGCTGCATCGCAGTGGACAGCGAAGTGTGCGCCACCTTACTCTCCCAATGCGCGCCGCAGGGAGGCCGGCGCGGGCGCGGAGGCAGCGGCGCCGGATGCGGCACAGACCGCGGCGCCGGCCGACCCGCCAGGCGCTGGGGAACCCGCCACAGGGGCGCCTGGAGAGGAGGCGGGCAGCTTGCCTGGGGTGGCGGATGGGGTCGCTCGTGGCGGCAGTCACCCTGACGGCGGTATTCCTGACCACGGGCGCAGTGCAGCCGCCGACAGTGGGCCCCGCGGCGGCGGCGCACCGGGCTTGAGCAATGGGACTGCAGTTCTGGGCGGGGCGGCGGCGAGCGGCGGCGGCGCAAACGGCCTCAGGCCTGACGCGAACGGCCACATGGCAGACTATGCGGATGCTCCCAAACGCCGCCGGCTGTAGCAGCCGCCGGTCGCCGCCTGTGTATCAATAGGTTCTATTATAATTTGGAACTGCGATGACTGGCAAACCGCCGGGGACGTTGTAGCAACCTGCTTGCCTCACCACTCTGTTGCCCTGGTAACTGAACAGACAGACATCTTTGTGCGTGTCATTCAAGGAGCAAGGGCTGAAGAAGAGGCTCAAGTGCACCCAGCACCAATCGACATGTGCAGACCTACCTCTGACCTACTTCATTTCTGCCGAGTCTGATGTTGGCTTTTTACAGATGAATTTGACTGATCAACAGGTATTGGGCTACTGCAACTAGCCATCAGCAGCCTCAGGCTCTGCTTGCAGCAGTGTGAGCTTTGGCGCATCATAGAGTCCAAGTGCTTGCTGGATTCAACTGCACACGAGCCAGTGCTTGCGCTAGTAAGTTTGGCAAGTGAACAACAGAGAAAGCGCAGCACTCTGCTCTTGAACAACGTACCCCACGTTTGAAAGGCAGTGGGGCGCATGCACGCCTGCACGAGCAGCCCAATGCTTTGGGTGTGCTTGCTGCTGCTCTGCTCCGCTGTGCAGCTGGGTGCAGCCTCACAGGAGCAGTATGAGCGGCCGCCGGTGTGTGGCAGTGCATCAGACTGCATCTTGCTATATTCTTTCTTTTGGCAACCATTGCGCGACTGCATGCCTGTCCATATCCAGTATGAAACGCACTACACGTCCAGATGTCCTGTAACAAGCTTGAGCTGCCGCGCAGGTGGCTCACACGAGGAAGGATGCACTGGGCCGGCGCGCCCAAGTCAAGCACTCCCGCAACGGCGGCGCGGTCTCATTCCCCGACGGCGGCATGATCTCCTTTGCTGACAGGAGCGGGGCTGCCGGCAGCGCGCGCAGTTCCGCAGGTGCCGACGACGCGGGGCACGTCTTTCCAGACGGCACCACGCTGGAAGGGTGCGCACCTGTGCGAGCGGCCTGCGGGGCGCCCGCCACATTTGCGCTTGCGTGTGACACTCTGCCTTCACGTCTGTCCTACCTTGGAGGCTGCCTTGTGGAGGCACGCGCAAGGTAGTGCCTCTGCTGACCTCGCGAGGGTTGGGCCTGTGCGGCGCCCTCAGGTCGTTTCGCAGGGGCCGGCCGCCGCTCAACACTGCTAGTGTCTTATCTGCCTGCGGTCAACAGCGGCAGCCGCATGGGGCCCGTAGGCTTGGCTCCGCCTGCCGCGGGGGGCTCTGCTTACCAGGTCCATGGGTCCCCGGCAGGCGCCAGGCGGCGGTCGTCGCGGCGATGCGGGCGTCATGGGGCGCGTACGAGACCTACGCGATGGGCCATGACGAGCTGCGGCCGCTGAGCCGCGCCGGCAAGGACGACTTTGGCGGCCTGGGCGCGACTGTCGTGGACAGCCTGGACACGCTCTGGATGCTGGGCCTGAAGGCCGAGTTCGCGCGCGCGCGCGCGTGGGTGGCCAACGAGCTCACCTTCAACAGGCGCGCGCCCGCCACCGCCAGCCCTGCGGCCGCAGGCCATTTCCATTAACGGCCCTGCCCTACCCTACCATGAACCTTACCCAAACATGCACACAAACCGTGGCCGGTCGGTACGCAGGCGCAGGGTGGCCGGCCTCTGTGCCGCCGGCGCAGCCATTGCTCGCTTGCGGGGCCCCTCACGTGCCCGCCCATTGCCTGGCTGGCAGCGCACGGGGCGCCCTGAGGCGCGCGCCGCACGCGCAGGTCGTACAACGCAAACGTGTTTGAGACGACAATTCGCGTCCTCGGCGGCCTGCTGAGCGCGTACGAGCTGTCCGGCGAGCGCGTGTTCCTGACGAGGTGCGCGGCGCCGCCCGCGAGCATGGCACCGCAAGCCGCACCGGCCCCGACGCCCTGCGCACGCCCAGCCAGGTCGTCATGTGCCCATACCCTAACCCTAACCCTCACGGCACTCCACCGCGCCGGGGCAGGGCGGAGGAGCTGGGCGACATCCTGCTGGCCGCGTACAACACCTCCAGCGGGCTCCCCGCGCAGGCCATCAACCTGCGCGACCGCTCTCATGGCCCCTTCCAGCGCCTGGTGCTCTCGGAGCTGGGGACGCAGCAGGCGCGCGTTGCTCGAGCTTCTGCGTAAGCGCTGCTGTCCCTGTGCTATCCCTGAGGGCTGCCGCAGACGGCGCCCGCGCGGCGCGCAGCTCGAGTTCCTCGTGCTCAGCGACAAGACCGGCCGCCCGGAGTTTGCCGCCAGGGCGGAGGGCGCCGTGCTGACGGTGCACCAGAACAACCCTGACAGGGTGCGCGGGCTGGCCCGCCCGTGCATGCCGGCCTGCCTCCCTGTGACCGAGCCGCCTTGTCTGCTTGGGGAGCTCGCCGGACCATGACCACTGGCGCGGTGCACGGCGCGCAGGGCCTGCTCCCTATTTTCATTCACCCGCAGACAGCCCTGCCAGCCTCGCAAGATTACAGGCTGGGAGGGAACGGCGACTCCTACTACGAGTACCTGCTGAAGGTGGGTGCCCGCAACGCCCTCTGCACTGGGGCCATGCATGCGGTGCGCAGGCGCGTGGATGGAAACGAAGGGCAGCTCTGTGCCCCTTGCAGTGGAAGCAACATGGGAGCTGCTGTTGCTGACCTCTGCTCTCTGCTCATGGGCCCTGATTGACTTGCAATCACCACTGCTCACATACTATCCAGGACTAGTCACCTGCATGCAGCGCGCCGCATGCAGCCAGCCCGCATGCAGCCAGCCCAGCTCGGTGCGCGGCGGCAGGTCTGGATCCTGAAGGGCCGGCGAGAGGAGGACGAGCCCTACCGCGCCCGCTGGGAGCATGGCGCGCACCCGCGCCGCGCGGGGTGCCGTGACAGCTCATGGTTTCGGAGTGGCGTGCCAGGCCTGACGCTGTACCGCGCGCGCAGCCATGGACGAGATGGTCAACCGCCTGGTCTGCATGAACAACGCCAGCGGGCTGACCTACGTCGCCGAGGCGCCACCGTGCGGCCCCGCGCTTGCCTCGCCCCATGCAGGGCGTGCACGTCTGCGGCTCTGTGACCGGCGCGGCGCCGCCGACGCATGCGCGCGTGGGTGGCTTACAGGGAAGTAATCCTACCACAAGGTAGCCTATCTAACCCTAGGGCATGGCCCAGGTTCGGCACGGGCCTCAACCACCGGATGGAGCACCTGGCGTGCTTTGTGCCGGGGATGCTGGCGATGGGCGCGCACGCGGGCGCCGTCAGGGGGCCTAAGGCAGCGCAGTACCTTGGCCTGGCCGAGGAGCTGACGCGCACCTGCTGGCAGATGTACGCGCAGATGCCGAGCGGTGCGTAGGCCCCGCGCGGCCGCGCCTCCGGACAGCCCGCCTGCACCAGACCCGTGCCTCGCGTGCTGACGGAAAGCGCTCGTGTAGCGCGGTAACACCGCTCGCATCGCTTGCGCTGCTGCGGACAGGCTGCTGCCTGCTTGGGGTTTGCGTGGCGGTGAGTGTCCGAGCCCCAACCCCACCCTACCCTCATCCGGCAGGCCTGGCGCCCGAGCACGTCGTATTTACGGAGCGCGGCATGGTGCCCGGCCCCAGCGGCGCGTACAACATCCAGCGCCCCGAGGCGCTCGAGGCGTTTTTCATGCTCTGGCGCGTCACCGGCAAGCCCATGTACCGCGAGTGGGCCTGGTCTGTCTTCCAGGCCTTTGACCGCCAGTGCAAGGCGCGCCGCCCGCCCGCGCGCGGACCGCGCGTGCCTCGGCACAAGCTCGGCTTGCTTGCTGGCCATGCATGCCGGGCGGGGAGCCATCTATCTGGCAACCCAGCCCTGCTCCGCGCGGAGCAGGTTCCAGACTCGGGCTACGCGGGCGTCCGGGATGTGACCGCCGCGCCTGTGGAGCTCGACGACACGATGCAGAGCTTCTGGCTGGCAGAGACGCTGAAGTATGCGTGGCTAACGTTCTCGCCGCCGGACGCGCTGGACCTGCGCACGCGCGTGCTGAACACCGAGGTGCGCGGGCCGCCACTGTGAGTGCACAGTGTGGAGGAAGGCATCGTGATGTCATGCGGCAGCTTGCACTGCATCAGATTGTACTGAGATGGACAGTTGCAGGCCCACCCTGTACGCGTGCTTCGTCTCAAGCAAGGTAAGCGCCTTCCCCGTACGTCCTGCTCACTGCTGACTCAGCGTGTGAAGCTAAAAATGCGGCGGGGTGTGTCAGGGACGGGTCCGCATCAGCAGTCCTAGAGTGAAGTGGAGCGAATGCATCTACTATGGAAGACATTTTGACTCGTGGCTGCGCCAACTCAAGTATGCCATCGCTGAAAGCTAGTGCTGTTTTGTGCTGACCCGTCAGTATTCAGGGATTAACAATTGCGGCCATTTGTGGCGTTAAACTTCTAGACCATAGCCCCGCGGGTGCTTGGTGCATGTGGTTCAAAGGACGGCAGATTCAGCAGCTCTTCAGGAGCTGCTGACTATGCGTGGTCCTGTGCTGTACTGCACGGCACACCAGCTGCCCACAGGACTGCAGCCTACGCACTCGTATGACCAGTGCGGCTGCTCCTTGGCTGTGCTTGGAATCTCCCTAGATGGGAGACTGGCTGGGCCTGGCATAGCAAAGCACTGACAGTTGTTGTGAAGAAGTCTGCTTGGCGGACTGCAGCGGGGTTGGCACGTGCCTAAGTATGTCGAGCATTTACTGGTCGAGTCTACTGTTTACTCAGCAAAGCCAGTTATGTTGCTGCATGCGTGAGTGACGCGTACGGCAGTATTGCTGGTAGCAGGCATGGTTGGCACCATGCAGCCAAGCGCCACAGCGTCCGTTCCGCGTGGCTGCATGGTGCGCAACCAACAGATGTGCATGCAGATCCAGGAGTGAAGTGACTCTGCGGGAGAGCTGTCTAGTAATGTTTATGTTTTGTTATGCTTATGACGTTTGCTCATTATAAGTTGTGATCTGGCTTGCTTACGTGCTTTAGTTTTGGGGGCAAACAAGGGATGATTCATGTGATCAAGGCGGCACCATGTGCATAATTTGGGTATATTAATATGTGCGGCTATGTTCAAGCAAGTGGGTGGAATACGGGCTATCTGTACAGCAACTGAACACAGTTTCTGCGGGGGGCGCGGCATGCGGGTTTATGCAGGGCATTGATGCAGCATGCAGAGCTCTGTAAGCGCTTCTGCACACGTGACTTGACGCACGTGCATGGACATATCATGTGACAGGTGCTGTGTTACACTAGTGGTGTATGTCACCAATGACACTGCATGTTGTTCGCCACGATAGAAAGGCATGGGGCACCCACGATCCAGCTGCGTCCGCACTGACCATCAGATGTATCAGACTGCCACACACTTGCTGAACCCAAGATAGCACTTCAGCCTCCATCAGCAACCTCTATCTCTACATGCACTGTGCTAGCAAAGACAGCTTCAGCGTGCAAGAATACCTGCTGCACACGAGGGAGCCACACCTGCAGTGGCGTGCCATCCTGCACAGGCTTGGAGCCTGTCAGGCGCTAAATCAAGCTGCTGCTCCCGAATGGCCAGGCTGAAGGATCAGTCAGAATGCCCTCACAGATCAGGTCCTGGGCAGGCGCTTCAGCACGCTGCGCGGCTGCCGGCGCAGGATGCTCTCCACGGCCTGCGCTGCCTCCGCGGTCAGCACCACGCCGTCGTCGTCGGCGTCCCCAGCGCTCGCCGCCGCAGGCTGCGCCGGGATGTCTGCCGAAGGGTCCGGCACGCTGGCGAGGGCCGGGGGCGCGGGCCGCAGCGCCCGCGCCGCCGCCGCGCTGGGCTTCACATCATCCCACAGCGTCAGCAGCAGCGCAGCCTGCGCCGCGCGAGCGGCGCTGGGGGTCTGAGGGCAGGCCGAGTTGCACGACTGAGCAGGCGCGGCTCCGCCAGATAGCGCAAGCCGCTGCGGTGCGAGCCCATGCACGGCACAGGCGCAGCAGGGCGTGGTTGCCAGGACAGTCATGCGCAGAGCAGCCACGCATGCCCTCATGCCTTGTGAAGCCAGAAATGCTGCCTGCGTTACAAAGTCGTGCACTTCACATTGAAGGTGTCAGCACACACAGTGACTTCTGGGCTCATTGAGCAAAGATGCACTCTAGCTGCATACGCAGTAGCCAGGCCAGCATGGCGCGCATGCCCCAGGGGCGCCACCTTGTAGGACAAGAAGCCCGCGAAGAGGGCCAGCTGGACCCCGGCGCCTACGGGCTGTTCCGCAATGCCGTTGTAGGCGTACACACACGCCGCCAGCGCCACCAGTACAAGCAGCCGCGGGCGGAACGCCTGCCTGCACGCCCCGCAGCACATGCGCGTAACGCCGCATGCCGGGGTCACACGTGGGCGTCTCAATGGAAATGCTGCTGTGGCGGCGGCTGCCGCTGCTGTCGCGCCCGCCGAACAGCAGTCTGCAAGTGTCAAGTCCTCAGCTTGAAGCTTGAGTGACAGCTCGCGCCGCATGCTGTGCGTGGGTCAAGCAGCATGCCAAATGACATGCGCGACTGCCCGCGACGGGCCGCGGGAGGCGGAGCGCGCACCGGTATGCGGCAAAGGCCACCGCCAGCGCGCGCGCCGGCTGCTGCGCGACGCGCTCAGCGGCGGCGAGCGGCACGCGCGTGTCAGGCGTCACGGCGTCCACCTCGCGCATGATCAGCGCCAGGTAGCCGTAGCCCGCCGCGCAGCCCAGCAGCTCTGCCAGCGCCACCTGCCGACCAGAGGTCGTCAGCGCGTCAGCGACTCATGGGGAAGCTGCTGATGTGTTTGCAGTGACGGCCCGTGCTCTTGCTAAGGCACATACATGATTTGAGCACAATGTCTTGCAGCAGAGCGCTGCGCTCTGATGCAGCACGGAGGATTCGACACCATCTGCATCAGGCAGGAGGCCTCAGTCCAGTCCACCAGTGACATGCGGCGTTGCGGACCTGCTGGACCAGGGACAGAAGCTGTCTGTCCGTACACACGAGGCACGTGCTCTGTTTAGCAGGGCATGAATTGCAGGCGTTTGTGCGGTGTTTGGCTGCCGGGTGGGAGAGGAGGGTGAGCAAGTACCATGTTTGCAATGGCAGCAACCTCTCTAGAATCTCGCACGCGCCCCCGCACTCCTTCCCAGCACCAGGCGCTTGGTCCCCTCACGTGGCATCCAGTTGTGCTGTATGCTAGCAATGATCGTAGCAATGACCCTCAGTTACCTCTGCACTCGCTGTGTGAGTGTGTGCCAGCAGGCAAGGCCGCCGGGGCGGGGGCGTCACCTCGCCCGACACGGTCAGGAGCAGGTAAGCGGCCAGCGCAGCGCCGGCGCGCTGCGTACGCCGCAGCAGCTGGCGCTTCAGGAGGGCATAGCTGGCCATCGACTCGACTTGGTCGCGCAGAACTTGCGCCTCGTAGTCCAGCGCGTCATACCCCATTGGCGCGCTGAACGCCCCGCCTGCCAGTGCATCCCTGCCGCAGCCCAAGCCGAGCCTCACGCTTCGCTTTCACACTGCAGGCCACTGCGTCTTAGCTAGCGTGAGGCAGCCGTCGGCAACGAGCGACGCGCGTGCACCTCTCAGTTGTGCTGGCCGCCGCATGGCACAGCACGCTCTCAACCCGCCGCTCTGCGCGTTCACACGCGTGGCGCTGCCGTGCAGACCAGGCGCAGCCTGTCAAACAAAGCTGGCGCTCAGCCACGCTCCTGGCCAGCAGGCCCCCTGCCCCAGCACTGGGCTTCACACTCACGCCAGCCATCTTTGTAACGTCTGTGTGATGCCTGGAGCAGAAAACATAGCTCAGTGAGCAGATGTGCTTCAGAGCATACCGTAGGGGAAGGGTCCTTCAGGGTAGGCGCCTCTGAGTCCAGTTCCCTGCATCTTGTCCACATAAAGGCACAATGCAACTTGCATTGAAAGTGCCTGTCTCCAAGCTCGCTTCCTGCTTGCCCAGAGTCCGCCCTTTTACCGCAGTTGGTGGCTCACGAGTGATAAGGACACGCTTTCCGGCCAGCCAGATCAGGGCGATGGGGCATGACACAGATGACCCGCGCAAGTTTGGCGCACAAGACCCGCCAATGCCCAGGGAGCAGCAGTCGTTCCCTGGCACGGTGCGCAGGGCTGGTCTGGTACTGCCTATAAATAGCAAAGCCAGTGCCGCCGGTGCCACTGGGGGCGGGGGCTGCTGTTGCCCCAAGCCTCCAGTGCCTGTTCCAGCCACCAAAGCAAGTCCAAGGTTGTTCTGGTTACAGCATGACGGGAGTGACAATTGATGTGCATTGCTGCCTGCTGCACAGGAGGCCAAGATGCAGGTCAAGCCTGACTTTGGCTACGACACATACGTTGGCAACAACAAGCTGAAGGACAAGGTGAGCCGGGCGTGGAAATGAGTTTGTAGCTCCGTGCTGTGCATCTCTTAGCAAGTGTGAGCTATCAAATTTCACTTACAGCAGAACTGGTTGCGCTTCAACAGGTGGCGATCGTCACCGGTGGCGACAGGTGTGACTTTCTCTTGCTGCCTGCTGCTCAGTGTGCTTTCACGCAGCCGCAAGGCAATAACGCGCGCTGGCGCGTAGTGGTATTGGCCGGGCGGTGGCGCTTGCGTACGCACGCGAGGGCGCTGACGTCGTCATCTCCTACCTCAACGAGCACGAGGATGCCAAGGTGCGTGGCGCCAGGATATGTTCTTGGCGTGTTGGGAGGGTGCGGGTCAGTACACGCGCAGTCCTCGGCAACAGCTTCCTTGACTGCAGTGCTGTATCTATATTTGCCAAGCTGCTGAGCACGTTTACTCAGGATAGCAAGGTTCGTGGTGCTTGGTTGGCACATTCAGCACTGTGCGGACTGCTGTTGGGCCTGTTGCTGCGCTTGTAAAGGATACCCATGCCCGCGTCACAGGAGCTATGAATAGCAATAGCGGCAATGCACATTTCTAAGACGTGGTGGCATGCGCGCAGGAGACGCAGCGGGTGGTCGAGGAGGCTGGCCGCAAGGCGGTGCTGGTGCCGGGCGATCTGTCCGAGGACGAGACGTGCCAGTAAATACCTTGCATCCGTCCCATGCGCTGTGTGATGCAGTGCCGTGTGTTGTATTCCCCTGACATGCGCATCTGTGTGATAATTATTTTGCTGCACATGTAAGCGTTGCCTGGCTGAGACTGGATGCTTCACCTTGATACACACCGCCGGCCTTCTGCTGCTACGCCTTGTGCTCCTGTAGTGCCCCTGATGCATACTCCGGGCTGATGCAGGAAGGTCGTGGACGAGACTGTCAAGCACTTTGACAGGATCGACATCCTGGTGAACAACGCCAGCTACCAGGTGCGCAGTGAAGCGGAGGTGAGGTAGGGTGCGAGCTGCAGACGTGTGTGCGGCGCAAGCACGCCAGCGCGAGGTGGGGACTGCTTGCGCAGCTCGCAAAGGGTCTCTGGCAATCCGCCACAGGCGGGTTGTGGCAATTTGGAGCCTGCTCGTGTGGGTCTGGCACACGCCGGCTTTGCCGCAATTTGCCTGCACTGTGGCTGAGATGCATTGCGGACCGTGCCTGCACATAGTGGTGTGGGTCATGATGATGGCGTGCTGGCATGCGGGAGTGCCTGGGCGGTCAGTGTGCGCATGCGTGGAAAGCAAGCTGGCACCGACCGGCGCGCGCGCGTGCTGCGGCGCAGGGCGACCAGGTCGAGGACATTCGCGACATCGACCGCAAGCGGCTCGAGTACGTGTTCAAGACCAACATCATCGCCATGTGCGCACGCTCGCGCGGCGCCTGGCAGCGCTTTGCAGCCTGGCGCAGTGTGCGCAATGTGGTGCTCTACCTTGTCCTTCCATGGTCGACCAGCTTGGTTCCAGCACAGTCGGGGGGAGCGGGTGCTGACGGCCCTGCTGCGCGGGCAGGTTCCGCCTGGTGCAGATGAGCCTGCCGCACATGAAGCCGGGCAGTGCCATCATCAACGTGCGCGGCCGCTCGCCTAGCATGCGGTTTCTTCTGCTGCACATGTAACGACACTCCTACGTGAGTGTGGCATATGGTGTTCCTGCTGGTCGTAATAACTTAATGAAGGCTTACAACAGACTAGCATGGCTGCCATGCGTTGCTCAGGACCAAGTCGAGCTCTGCGGCGCTCTCAGGTGCTGCTCTGCCTGATCTGTTCAGCAGCCGACTGTTGGGGCGCGCGCGCGCGCGCAGACGAGCTCCATCCAGGCGTACAAGCCCACGGCGGGCATCCTGGACTACGCGTGCACCAAGGGCGCCATCGTGGCCTTCACCAAGGGCCTGGGCATGGACCTGTTCCCCAAGCACGGCATCCGCGTCAACACCGTCGCGCCCGGGCCCGTGTGGTGCGCGGCGCCTGCCGCATGCACGCAGTCTTTGTGCACCAAGCTTTTGTTGCGGTTCACATTCAGCCGGGGTTCCATCTAGCATGGTCATATGGTCTTAGCTACCTCTTAAGCATGTTTCTAGTTGGTCAGAGCCCAGCTTCAGTGTACTGTGGAACAGCTCTCTGTGTGCTCGTAGTGTCGACCAGTTCCAGGTCTGTATTTGGTCCATAGCCTCCACTTTGTGGGTGAGCTCAGCCGGCCTTGTGCGTGCTCAGCTGGTGCGTGCTCCACTTTGCAGAATTACTTTGCTTGGTTGCATGTAGCGTGCGGAGAGAGAACACTGCAGTGCAGCAGTTCCAGTCCGCGCGCTGCTGGCTGCAAGTGTGTCACAGTGTGCGCGCGGCAAGCGAGCCGCAGTTCCCAGGGCCTTCCCAGACAGATTCCTGCGGTTGCGCATGCACCACAGCACAGCACAGCACGAGGCGGGGCCAGATGTGGAGACGCGCCCGTCCTGGGGCGCGCGCAGGACGCCGCTGATCGTGGAGAGCTTCCCGGAGGAGAAGGTGGAGAAGTTTGGCTCGCAGACGCCGGTCAACCGCGCGGCCATGCCCAAGGAGTACGGGCCCGCGTTCGTGTTCCTGGCCTGCAACGAGGACAGCAGCTTCATCTCGGGCGAGGCGCGGCCCCATTCGATGACTGTCCGACTCAGCCACGTGCTCCCGCCTGTGCTGGTGGCGAGTCTGTCTAGTCGCGCATATGCCGCTGTTTGGGAGCGCGGTCCCACTCAACCATTGTCAGACTCTGCAAGAACTTCCCGCCTGTGCTGGAGGCGAGTCTGTCCATTTGATGCCGCTGTTTCGGGTATGCCAAGTCACGTGCTCTGTGTGCGGGCAGGTGCTGGGCATCACAGGCGGCATTCCCCTGGGGTAAGCAGCGGCGGCAGCAGAATGGTTGCATGGTTGCACCTGCCTCGCACAACAGCCGCGCATCAGCTAGCTAGAAGTTTGGGGCACGCGTGTCTGTGTGGGGCTGGTGGCGATCATGTGTTGGCGCTGTGCCTGGTATATGCTTGGCCAAGTCACGGCGCAACGAATGTCGTCTGGTGGAACATGACGAGCTTGGGTATGAGCACGCCTGCTAAGGCTTGTGGCGAGGGATGAGCTTATGAGTCACCTATGTGCTAGAAAATGGTAGGTTCAGCAGGGCAGGTTCGTTAAAGCTACGCAGGTTCACTACCACCACTGCAATCCTATTATACGGTGCTGTCCCCTGACTCTATACATGCACATCGCCATGCCCGACATGCGGCAGCTGCTGCACGGAAGTGATGCCCTGCCGGCAGAAGGGGCAGACAACCGCGCGGTTGGGCATGGCGCACACGGCTTGCGCGCACAGCACGCACATCTCGTGCCCGCAGCTGGTTTGCACGGCCACCGCTGCGTCCATGCACTGCACGCGCGGCCACACTCCTCAGACGGCTGCACAGCTTGCTAACGAGACCACCGAGGAACACAGCGGCTGCAGCACATGCGCCGACAGGATGTGGGCACCGCTGGTCGTGAAAAGCACGGGAAGCATGACCCTTGACAAAGGGATCACCCTCCAAGGCCTAGCCGGGGTACTGCCTGAGCGGGGCGCACGATCTGGCACTCGAGCGGGTCGGGCTCGTCGCCGCGGCGCCCGGCCGAGCTGGACCCGGGGAGCCCGGCGCCCTGCGGCAGCGGCGGCGCGCTCGGCGCATCGCGCGGCAGCGGCGGCGCGCTCGGCGGCTCCGGCGCGGCCGCCGGCAGGTCGCCCCAGGCCGCGCTGCCGCCGGCGGCGGCCGGTGTGCGCCACCTGCGCCGCTCTGCGGCTGCAGCGGCAGCCGCGGCCGGAGCCGGCGGCCGCGCCGGCGCCGGCTGCGGCTGCGGCGCCAGCGCCGGCTGCGGCTGCGGCTGCGGCTGCGGCTGCGCCTGG